>Ga0075433_10002956_pt1 | contig 13050 bp, 16 predicted proteins | sample RhiMethybrSRZTD2_FD_75299 | JGI IMG/M metagenome (GOLD analysis project Ga0075433, IMG submission 75299) | Populus rhizosphere microbial communities from Tennessee, USA - Rhizosphere MetaG P. TD hybrid SRZTD2 | ecosystem: Host-associated > Plants > Roots > Rhizosphere > Soil | place: USA... | reverse complement strand
GATGGTGGCGAGGCGATCCCGCTGTCCGGGTTCGCGGTGGTGACCGGCTTCTTCTCGGTCGTGGGCATCGTCATTGCCGCCGCTCTGCTTCGTTGGAGCGCTCGCCCCGCCGAGCGATTCGTGTGGACGGCAGTGTCGCTGACCGTGATCTCGTTTGTCCCGCCCCTCCTCTCCGGGGCAAACTCCGCAACCATCGCCGCCCTCCTCGGACTACACCTCATCGCAGCGACAGTGATGATCCCCACCCTGGCGCGGAGCCTCCGCACCCGGACCGATTGACCATCCCGCAACCGGCGAATGTGGGAGCGTGGCGCATCGCGACTACAGCGGTCTTCGGAAACACGTGCCAATCGCGTTCAGATACTTCCGCCAGCGACGACGTGCCGTGCGCGAATGCCTGCCAGGAACGGACTGGGCGGTTCATCGAGGGTCTCCTGCAGGCCTAGGTTGAGGCGCTGCGAGCATTGGCACGCCCGTCCTGACTGCCCCTTTCTGGCGAACCCGGCGCGCCTACCGTGGCGATCTCGTCGCGCTGACTCTGCTCGTGGCAGCCAGTGACCATCATTGACTTCCCCGCCTGGTTCCTGTTGCTCAGCGTCGTGGTTCTTTTCGTCCGGCCCTCAAGCCGTGGGATCGATCGCAACGAGAGGTGTCTCGGGCCCGAGCACACACATCCTGTGAACCGTTCAAGCACCGAGGATTACGCCTTCTTCACCTGGAAGAACAGGGGATCGTTCGGTCGCGGCCAATCGAGACTAGTACGTACGCCTCGACGTCATGTCTGGCGCTGTAAGTTGATCTTGCTGCGTACGGAGGTGACGGCAGCCCGAATGCGCTCGAGATCGCTCGGGCGTGGTATCGAGCGTTCGGCGTCGGCTAGGGCTGCTGCTGTAGCCTCATCGAGGACGTCCAAGCGGTCGGAACCCGCAGGAAGTACCTCGACGGAGGTTCGGAAGAGACGAACCAATGCCAACATCACACTGACGTCGCTGGACCCGTAGTGTCCGAACAGCCCGCCGATGAAGAAGATGTAGTCGGCGAAGCTGTTTCCGGGCACGACGACGCGGCCACGTCCGCCGGGGCCGCTAAGAACCTTGGCGCCGAGCGGCCGAACGGCAAGGTCGCAGCACATGACGGTGAGATGGTCGATGGCCTGCACCGCGGTGTAGGGATCGTTGACCGCAGGCGAAAGGGCCTTGCAAGCGATGTCGGTCTGTTGCCGGATGCCGAATCCGATGTCTTGCTCGATGGTGCGCTCGAAGCCAATCCGGACATCGGAAAGCACCGCCGCCTCGAAGGAGCCGGCGCTCGGCCTCGGATCGTCCGGCGAGGAGGCCCATACCCAGCCAAAGACCGTTCCCGCAACCACGTGCTCCCCGACCCGATCACGAAGGCAGATGGTCACGTCGGCCTCGGCGGCGAGGGGGAGCAGCAGCTGCGGGTGGACGGTTTGGATGTAGCCGGAGGTCTTGCCAAGGATAGGCACGGCCCAATCAGGGGCCCGCGGGACGACTTCCCCTATGGTCCCGTCGTCTTGTCCGGCGATCGTACGGCGAGTGTCGCGCTCGATCCTGCGATTGACCGCGTCGATTTGGATCGCGTGCGCCAAGTGGTCGGCGAAGTAGACCACCATTCCCAAGCTGATGAAGAGCAGGACGATAGAGACGCTGACGGCCAGCCTCGGGTAGTCCTCTGTCCTGGTGCCGGATGCCAGGCCGACGGTGAACAAGCCGGCGGCGCTGTAGACGAAGGTCGCCATAAACACGCTCAGTGCTATTTGGGTTGGACGATCTCGGAGGAATTTGCGTAGCAGCCGCGGCGAGAACTGGGTCGAGGCGAGCTGGAGCGCGACCACAGTGAGGCCCAAGACGAGAGCGATGACAGTCACCACGGTGGTACTCACCGAGATGAGCAGCACGCGGGCGTCGTCGGCTGTGCCCTGGAAGGCAAGCCGATCCAGCATCGACCCCGGGCGTACGGCGATCTGCGACATCCCAAAGCCGACCGCGAGTGCCGCCAGTGACCCAGCAGCGGGTATGACCCACAATGCCCCGTTGGCGTACTCCTTCAGGGCGTACCAGCTCACCGAACGCCGCACCTTGCGGGCAAAACCGTCGGTACGCGCGTTGCGTCTCATAGTGCGAGTCAGGCTATCGCCAGCGAAGCTGATCAGCCTTGAGGACTTCAGCAGGTTTCAGCAGGTTCCGCGTACGCCGCGACAACCGATGAGCATCCGCCTCCACTACCAGAAGAAGGCGTGTTGCCGGTATGCCCGACAAACTACGGATAACCAAAGTAGCTGTCCGCGAGTGCCAGTCTTCGCCGCGGCGTACCCCTCGGACGGGATCAGAGCGCCACGCTCGCTGAGGCGGTCGCTCAGTGGCAGACGCAGAGCCCGTGGCTTGATGCACAACCCGATCACCAGCGCCCACCGGCGTTTGGAAATCGCGGAAACCGGCGCTCGCGCGATCGAGGCCGGCATTGTCGGTCAGCTCATGAATCATGCGCCTCGGCTTTGGGGCATGGCCCAGAAGAAGGCCGCGGAAATCGTGGCTGAGGTCGCGGCTCTACCCCCGATGCCGCCGCAGCTGTGGCAAGTCAGCGACGTCCCGGGTGAGTTCGCCAGGTTTAGCGCGCACAAGGCGACGTACGGCACGCTGACCGCGGCCATCCGCGATTTCAACCTGTGTCACTCCGTCGCCAATCTCGTCCGCGATCAGCTCGGTTACGGCTACGAGCGCATGCCGATGGGTGCGCCTAGAACGGCTCTTTGGCTCAAGAATTGGCGCAAGGAGCTCACGGACGACGGCACCTTCGCCCGCCAGCCTGGAGCGCTCCGGCTGCCGTATGCCATCGCGAAGGGCTTCGAGCCGGGTTTGCACGCGCCGAGCGATGGTGAGGACAGCACGCCTGCCGATCGCTCCTTCGGCGGGCGATTGAAAAACCTCGGCGTCGCAACTGGCGTCAATATCTAGTCTTCGGTGCTGTGACTGCGCGGGCGATCACCGTGTACGCCTGGCCTTCCACCCACATTGGCCATGAGCTGATCGCCGCCGGGATGATGATCCTCGCCGGAGGCGGCCGAGGTCTGCCACTGGACTACGACGAGCTGGAGCGGTGGACGCGGGTCGGGTTTGAGCGGGGTACGAGATCACGTAACGGCGAACGGTGACTCGTCCCGCAGCGCGCGGGTGCTATTCGAAGCCGAGCTCACGCCGGTCTTGGGGGGTGAGGTTCTCAGTGCCAAACTCCTCGGCCCAAAGATCCACCACCCAATCCTCGTAGGCTTCCTCCCACGCTTCGAAGTCATCGACGGCATCGATTAGTTCCTCTGACTCAAGGATGAGGTTGCAGATGGGGCATCGGAAGTCAATGGCTTTGAATCCAGCCACCGCACGCTTTGGGCCGTAGCGGCTCGCTTGACGCCTGATCTCCGGGCGAAGCCGCGGAATCCCTTGTGAGCCACAGGCTGGACAGCCGCGAGGCCACTCGTCGGGCCGAGTATTCAACTGCCAGACGGTCTCCATCATGCGTGCCTCGAGGCTTTCCCTTGGTACCCCGATGTACTGGGACTCGAACCTCTGCTTAGCCGCGGATATGAGGGTTCGAGTAAGGGCAACGACCTTGTCCCTCTGCTTCTCCATCGCATGAGCGATTACACCGGCGTAATCACCCCAGAAGTCGCCAGGCGATACGCCGACGCGTGGTAGCACTGCTTCAACAACGGTCGCCAGCGTGACCAAGACACGGTGCATGTCCTCAGTTACCTCGCGGGAGTCCTCACCGTGTGCGGCTAGGTCGCGTGCCGCCTTGAGCAGGTCAAGCTCATCGCGCGACGCGCCGAGGGCGTCAGGGCCGTAAAGAAGCTCAAAACGATCCATGGCATCGGCTAACCCGATCGTGTGCGGCGGTCTAACGGTATGTCGATTGGAGCCGCCAACGGCTGGTCGCCGTTGCATCGCTCGGCGTTTTACCGGCTCGTAGCCAATCAGGCGAATGAGTGCATCGTGATTCACGTTCTGGCCAGATGATCCAGACGGTTGCTGGTGCGTCATCGGGCTCGCGCAGCTCGATCGAGAGTTGATCGGCACCGTTGATGGTGCCGCTGGCTAGTTGGGTAACGTGCATGGTGGGCCTGCCTCTCACTCAGGTGGGTCCGTCAGGCCTCGCGGGTGTCTCACCACCCGTGGGGCCGCTATCTGATCTTGATTTCAGGCCAATAGCTCGCCTGATAACCTTGGCCACCTCGCTAGCTCAGAAGACGCTCAAGCCCCCTTTTGCACAACGCTCAGCGGGTCGGCACTCCCAAGATGCCCGGCGAGCCGGCCAGAGTCCAGCCAAGCCGAATAACCCAGGAAACCAGGGAAATGGAGGGTCTGGCCTGATGACGCAGAGCGCCTCGACGGCGTCCCCGGCACCGACGCCGCAGGCTGAAACCCGACCCGATCGTGCATCGATCGTCCTGCTGTCGCTGATCCTGGTCGCGGCCGTCGCGAACTTGAATCTCTCAGTCGGCAATGTGGCGCTGCCCGATATCGGCATCGCATTCGATGCTTCACGCGCTCGACCTGGTGGCGGTCGGCTACTCGCTCGGGCTCGCGGCATCTGTGTTGTGGCTCGGCGCTCTGGGTGACCGGTACGGCCGCAAAATGATGTTGATCCTGGGCGTCGTCCTGTCGATCCCGGCGTGCCTGACGGCCGCCTTCGCACCGTCTGTCGGGGTCCTGGTTGTCGCGCGGATCGTCGGCGGGTTGTCCGCCGGCATGGCCTATCCCACCACCCGTTGTACGACCTCAAAGTCGCCAAGCGACGCATCTTCTGGGTCGCTGCCTTGGCGGGAATCATCGTCTTCGGCTCATTGATGGGCGCGATGTTCATTGGCCAGCAGTACCTGCAGAACGTGCTTGGATACAGCACCTTCGAGGCCGGTGCTGCGATCATTCCGGCCGCAATATTCATGGTGCTGGTGGCACCGCAATCAGCTGGGTTGGTAGAACGGCAAGGCGCGCGGTTCACGCTGTTGTTCGGCTATCTCTTCTGCTTTCTGGGGTTCGGCACGATGTTCGCCTTGTGGAGCGACCACAGCCAGTACTGGCAGGTGGGGATCGGCTACGCCATGCTTGGGATCGGTGTCGGGCTCGCCGGCACTCCCGCATCCCATTCCCTGACCGGCTCGGTTCCGGTGTCACGGGCAGGCATGGCATCCGGCACCGCAGATCTGCAGCGCGATCTTGGTGGCGCCTTCATGCAGTCAATCTTCGGTGCGCTCCTGACCGCCGGTTATGCGGCTGCGGTGCATGCGGCGATTGCCGCCGCCCGAATGGGGCCCAGATCACGAGCAGCACGCAGGCCACGCTGATGAAGTCCTTCTCGAGCGCGGAGGAGCTTGCGCAGCGATGTCCGCAGTATGCGTCCGCGATTACCGCAAAGGTGCCCGGAGTTCGTTCCTCGACGGTGCAGATTGGGCCTACCTGTCCGGCATGATCGCCGTCCTCGGCGGCGCCGCGATCGTCTTCTTCCTGTTCCCGAAGAAGGAGGACGAGCGTCGGCTGCTTGCGGAGTACCATGCCGCCGACAGTGTCCCGGCCGCTAGACCGTGAGCGTCGACTCGTGCTTGGACAGTCGGTAGCTGGTGAACAGCGCGCCATCGTCGGCGTACAGGACGTAATGCAGCTGCAAGTCGCTTGGCTCTGGAAGGGCCGCGCCGCTGGTCGACCGCAAGCCCTGGCCGCCGACGACAACGGGAGCAAGCGTCAGGCACACCTCGTCGACAACACCTGCAACAAGTAAGTCGTTGTGCAGCCGCGGACCGCCCTCGCAGAGCAGCCGCGGCAGTCCGGTGCCTGCCAGCTGATCAACAATCTGTGCCAGGTCGAGTGCCGCACTCGGGGTCTCCACCACGGTGATACCCGCCGACCGCAGCGGCTCAAGATCATCTTTTGTCTTCCCCGCGGTAGTGATGATCATGACTGCACCGCCGACCCCCTCGGCTGGCGCGGCAATATCAGGATCAAGATCGGCACTCGCTGACATGATCACCAAAGTGGGATACGGAGCAAGGCCCTCTTGCTCGCGTATTCGCATTTGCCATGGCTCAAGATCAACCGCACGGTAGCCTTCAGAGCGCACCGTATTGGCCCCGACCAAGATGGCGTCAGCCAAGGCTCGCTGCAGGGCGAAGAGATGCTGATCACTCACGGTATTGATCGTGCCCGATCGCCCGTCGGGACCCTGGACGGAGCCGTCGAGCGTCATGACGAAGTTGCTGCGCACCCAGCCACGGCCCTCGAGCGCCGGAAACCGGTACACCTCGACGAGATCGGAATCATCGACTGTTCGCGGTGCCGCACCGTCAGGGCCGAAGATCAGCTGCACCGCACCATCGTCGCATGTCAGGCGGCGAATGCGGTCCAAGCGAAGGCGTCGATACGGCACAATCGGCCCATGCCGAACATCAGCGCGCTGCTCCGGTTGCCTCCTGGCCCTGTCGATCTGGCCGCACTGGATCCCCGTGCCACACCGGGCTTCCCGGGAGACAAGCACGACGCACCCGCGATGACGAAGGCTCTGGCACCCGAGCTCAGCGATCTTCAGGAACGTCTCTTCGCCGCGGGCCGTGCCGATGAGTCCACCAGCACGAAGATCTTGGTCGTGCTGCAGGGAATGGACACCTCAGGCAAGGGCGGCGTTATCCGGCACGCGATCGGCATGGTCGACCCTCAGGGGGTGAAGATCAAAGCGTTCAAGGCACCGACCGAGGAAGAGCGCGCTCACCCGTACCTGTGGCGCATCGAGCGTGAGCTGCCGCAGGCCGGCTTGATCGGGATCTTCGACCGATCCCATTACGAAGACGTGCTGGTCGTACGGGTCCACAACCTGGTTGAGGAATCGGTGTGGAGCACACGATACGACGAGATCAATGCGTGGGAGGAAAACTTGGTGGCGCGCGGCACGGTGCTGATCAAGTGCTTTCTCGATGTCTCCTCTGCCGAGCAGAAATCCCGGCTGCTGGCCCGGCTGGACGATCCGACCAAGCATTGGAAGTACAACCCTGGCGATGTCGACGAGCGGGCGCTGTGGCCAGCGTACCTGGAGGCCTATCAGGCGGTGCTGGAGCGTTGCAACACCGAGCGCGCACCGTGGTACGTCGTTCCAGCGGACCGCAAGTGGTATCGGAATTGGGCCGTCGCGCAGTTGCTTGTCGAGCACCTGCGCGCCTTGGACCTACGCTGGCCCGTTGCGGACTTCGACGTCGAGAAGGAGAAGGCGCGGGTTGCCGCCAGCTAACTGAGTTCAGAAGATGAACTGGTGCGCGGCGTACGCGGGTGGGAAGCTTTCGGCATGCGGAGCTACGGGCAGTACTGCCCGATCGCCCGGGCGTCGGAGCTGCTTGCCGAACGCTGGTCCATCATTGTCCTTCGCAACATCGTGATCCTGGGCTGCCGGACCTTCAACGAGATCGCCGATGGCGCGCCTGGCCTATCTCGGGGTCTGCTGTCCAAGCGGTTGCGGGAACTAGCGCGAGCTGGGGTGATCGAGATCCGGCGCAAGCCAGATGGTCCCGGCTCGATCTACGAGCCGACTGAAGCGGGTCGGGAGCTGACCCAGGTGATGCGAGCGCTCCAGAATTGGGGCTCCAGGTGGGCCAGCCTGACACCTGAACAGGCCCATCCCGGGGTCGTGCTGTGGATGTGGGCGACGTTCTTCCTGGATCGCGACCGGTTGCCTCAGCGGCGGGTTCTGATCCGCTTCGACTATCCGACCCTCACAGGGCCGGGCAGCCGCAACTGGCTGCTCATCGAGCGTGGCGACGCCGAGATTTGCGAGAAGTACCCCGGTGGTGACGAACATCTGGTGGTGGTCGTCAATGATCCCGTGACCTTTGCTCGCTGGCACCTGGGGGAGACGTCATGGGGCGACATCCTTCGATCGGGGGCAGTCGAGTTGAGAGGCTCCCGAAGCCTCGCCCGAGCCCTTCCCACCTGGCACCGGCCTCATGAACGGGGGCCAGAACCGCTCCATGCGGTAGGACCGGAGGGAGACCGCGACGCCCGCATGCCGGCGTCGCTGCACAGCTGAGGAGGACCACGCCTCGCTGAAGGGAGGCTCCAGGAGCCCGGGTTCAAACGTTGCACTTTCTATTCGAGAACACGCACATCACGATCGACTCACCTCGATACATCAGACGGAGGGAGACCGTGATGAACATCGCAAGCTTCTCGGGGACTGTGCTCCGGGCGGGTGATGAGGGGTTCGAGACTGCCCGCCAGATCTGGAACGGGGACATCCAGCGTCAGCCGGCCGTCATCGCGCGTTGCACCGGGACGGCTGACGTGGTGGCCGCCGTGCGCTTCGCTCGGGAGCGGGACCTGCCGATCGCGATCCGAGGCGGGGGTCACGCCGTAGCCGGCCACGCGTTGTGTGACAGCGGCCTGGTGATCGACCTCTCGACCATGACCGGTGTGCGCGTCGAACCGCTGATGCGAACGGTGAGAGCCCAAGGGGGTTGCCTCTGGCGCCATGTCGACCATGAGACGCAGGCCTTCGGGCTTGCAGTGACCGGTGGCATTGTCACCCATACCGGAATCGGCGGGCTGACTCTCGGGGGCGGGATCGGGCACCTCATGCGCCGGTGCGGGCTCACGATCGACAATCTCCTGTCGTGCGACGTCGTTACTGCCGACGGCGAGTTCATTGCAGCAAGCCCGGATGAACACCCCGACCTTTTTTGGGGGCTGCGCGGCGGCGGCGGCAACTTCGGAATCGTCACGTCTTTCAAGTACGGGCTCCATCCGCTCGGGCCGGCCGTGCTCGCCGGGGTGCTTGCCTGGCCCATGGCGGAGGCAGGCCACGTGCTGCGTTTCCTCCGTGACTTCGTAGCAGATGCGCCTGACGAGGTGGGGATCATGGCCAACCTGCGGCTGGCCCCGGCTCTGCCGGTCTTTCCCAAAGAGCTGCAGGGGAAACCGATCGTGGCCCTGATCGTCTGCTACGCCGGGGACGTGCAGGATGGAGAGGGCGTGCTACGCCCACTCCGGGAGTTCGGGGCGCCTGAGCTCGACAGCATCGGTCCTAAGCCCTACGTGGCACACCAGGCGATATTCGATCCGGCCTACCCTCACGGCCGGAGCTACTACTGGAAGGCTTGGCGGCTACCACCACTTACCGAGGGCGCCATCGACATCATCGTGGAGCAGGCGGCCGCCATCACATCGCCGCTCTCCGCCATACCGATCTTCACCCTGGGCGGGGCCGTGGGGCGAGTTGAGGACGACGCCACCGCCTTCACGGGGCGGCGCGCAGCACACGACATCAACTTCGTTGCATCCTGGTTGCCCGACGACCCCGAGCCCGAGCGCCACAAGGCATGGGCGCGCGCGGCCTGGGAGGCGATGCGACCGTTCGCCCGCGGCGTTTACGTCAACTTCATGTCCGACGAGCCGATGCACGATGTACACGTCGCTTATGGCGGCCGCACGTACGCCCGGCTGGCCGCGCTCAAGAGCACGTACGACCCGTCAAACGTCTTCCGCTTCAACCAGAACATCGCCCCCAGCCAAGGCGGGAGGAGCGACCGTTACGCGCCGACGACCGACAGGTGGCGTACCGGTGCGGGCTCCCGATCCCCGGCCTCGAGCTCATGAAGATCAACGAGATCCATCGCGGCGATCACGTAGCGGATCAGGGCAACCTCGGCAATCTCGGGCTCGCCACCCATGGGGGCAGAGACCGCGACGGCCCCGGCGTCCAGCGCCAACTTGGCTTGCCGGGTGTAGTGCAGACCGGGCGCGAGGAACCAGCTGCCGACCGCAATGTGTCGGCGACCTTGACCGCGCAGAGTGCGGATCGCTTCTGCGGTTGACGGACCCGAACCGGTCGCAAAGGCCGTCACACAGGGCAGCCGGTGGTGGGTCGCCCATTGCCGGGCACGTCGCGCAACGAGCGCATTGCTGCGGATGTCACAGCTGCCGGCGGCTGCGAAGATCAGTCCGTCCAGTTCAGAGACGCGGCGGGCGCGGAGAGCATCGCGAAGTCGTCGATCGATGATCGACAACAGCTGCGCCTCAGGGCCAATTGGACGGGAGGCGATGATGCGCAACTGGGGGAAGCTCGCCCGCACCTGAGCGAGCAGCGCCGGCACGTCGGCTTGTGCATTGAAGGCGTCGGACAACAGCAGCGGTACGAAGACGATCTCCTCGACCCCGTGACTGACCAGTTTGTTGACGACCTGCATGCCGCTGGGCGTGCAGTGGTCCAGGAAGGCGACATGGATATCGAGCTCGGGTCGAATCGCCAACAGACCCTCACGAATCTGGCGGCTGGCGTGCGCGACTTGGGGGTCGTTGCTTCCGTGGCCGAGAAGGATCAATGAAGGAGCGGTCATCATGGCCCCTTTCCTTGTTGTGCTAGGTAATGCGGTTCGGACTTTGATGTGAGTGCGGTCGTTGCGGTGAGCGGTGTTGGGCCGGCGAGTCCAGCTCCGAGGGTCCAGCCGTCTGCATCGTCGACGATAATGAAAGCCCCGGTGGCACGGTGCTCGCGGTAGGAGTCGATCGGCAACGGCGAGGCAAGAGCCAGCCGGATCCGTCCGATGTCGTTGAGGGTGAGTGCAGCCGTCGGCCGCCAGCAGGGCACGGTGCCGGCCTCGAAGTTGAGGTCGAGCGCACCTTCGATCGACCGCACCGCTGCCTTGGTGATCGAAGTCCCATGTTGGACCAGTACGCGGGCACCGACGGTGAGCTTGCGTTCGGCTAGCCAGCACACCGTCGCGTTGAGATCACGGATCGGGGCGGGGGGTGCATCGGTCGCAGCGAGGATGTCGCCTCGGGAGACATCGACATCGGTGTTGAGCCGTATCACGACCGATTGCCCGGCGACCGCCAGATCGAGAGGGCCGTCAGGAGTGTCGATGGCCTCAACGACGGCACGCGAACCGCGTGGTAGGACCACGACCTCATCGCCGGGCCGCACTCGGCCGGATTCGATCTTGCCCGCGTAGCCGCGATAGTCGCCGTTGACCTCGGGTGCACGAGCGGCCCAGGGTGCACGCCCGGCCGACTGGGGTCGTACGACGTGCTGCACCGGGAAGCGAAGCTCGGCGCCAACGGCGAGACGGGTGTCGTCGATGTCTTCCAGGTAACCCAATACTGTCGGCCCCTCGTACCAGGGAGTGCGATGCGATCGTGTCACCACGTTGTCACCCTCGGTCGCCGAGACCGGGATGCAGCGCGTCTCAAGAACCCCGAGACTGCGAGCCATCAAGGCAAAGTCGGTTGCTATGTCAGTGAATACGTCCTCGGAGTAGTTCACCAAGTCGATCTTGTTCACCACCAGTACGACATGCGGTACGCGCAGCAGGGATGCCACCGCCAGGTGTCGGCGAGTCTGCTCGACCACACCCTTGCGGGCATCGACCAGTAGCACGATCACATCAGCGGTGGAAGAACCCGTCACCGTATTGCGGGTGTACTGCACGTGCCCAGGGCAATCGGCAAGGATGAACTTTCGCGCTGGCGTGGCGAAGTAGCGGTACGCGACGTCGATGGTGATGCCCTGTTCTCGTTCGGCACGTAGCCCGTCGGTAAGCAGTGCAAGATCAGTTCGATTCAGGCCCTTGCGCCTGCTCACCTGCTCGACATGATCAAGAGTGTCGGCGAGCACGGAGTTGGTATCGAAGAGCAGCCGGCCGACCAGGGTCGATTTGCCGTCATCAACCGAGCCTGCGGTGGCAAGTCGGAGCAGCGTTCGGCCCCCAGTCAGGTCGGCGTTAGGTGACAGGACCGCGGAACGTTGAGGCATCAGAAGTAGCCCTCCCGTTTTCTATCCTCCATAGCGGCCTCCGAAAGCCGGTCGTCGGCACGTGTCGCGCCACGCTCGGTGAGCTGACTTAGCCCCACCTCGGTGATCACGTCCTGAACCGTGCTGGCCATCGACAGCACGGCAGCCGTGCAGGACATGTCCCCAACGGTTCGGTATCGCACCGAGCGCATCTCGATCACCTCGCCAGCACGCGCCGGCGTCACCTCGTTGATCGCGATCCACATGCCGTCGCGGACAGTTACCGCGCGTTCGTGGGCGTAGTAGATCGTCGGCACATTGATCTTCTCTGCAGCGATGTAGTCCCAGACATCGAGCTCGGTCCAGTTGGAGAGCGGAAAGACCCGCACGTGCTCACCGGGCAGGTGACGCCCGTTGTAGAGCGACCACAGCTCCGGACGTTGGTTGCGTGGCTCCCATTGACCGAACTCATCACGCATGCTGAAGACCCGCTCCTTGGCGCGCGCTCGCTCCTCGTCACGGCGGCCGCCACCGAAAACGGCATCGTGCCGGCCGTCGGTGATCGCATCCAGCAGTGGCAGCGTCTGGAGTGGGTTGCGGGTACCGTCCGGCCGCTCCCGGAGCCGGCCATCGTCGATGTAGTTCTGGACTGCCGCGATCTTGATGGAGGCGGCGTAGAAGTCGACGGCCTCGTCGCGGAACTGCAGCACCTCGGGAAAGTTGTGTCCGGTGTCCACATGCAGCAGCCCGAAAGGGATGGGAGCCGGCCAAAACGCTTTCGCCGCGAGGTGCAGCATGACGACCGAGTCCTTGCCACCGGAGAAAAGCATGATCGGTGAGGCGAATGTGGCCGCAACTTCCCGAATGATGTGAATCGACTCGGATTCAAGCGCCTGTAGCTCGGTGAGCGGCCGTAGTTGATCAGTGCTCATCCGAAGTCTCTCTCGACGATCGCCGCGAGCAGGGCCTTCGACATTTGGACCGCAGTTTCAAGATCAATACTGGTGGTGTCCACAACGAGCTCGGCCTGAGTCGGCACCTCGTACGGGTCGTCGATCCCGGTCAACCCCGTCAAATCGCCACTGCGTGCTCGGGCGTAGAGGCCTTTGACATCGCGAGCCTCGGCGACTTCGAGCGGCGTGGCGACATGCACCTCGGCGAACGGGACCGCTAACCGGCCATGATCATTTCGAACGGCGTCGCGGGCAGCGGCGTAGGGGGCAATCACCGGCACCAGCACGATGACGCCGTGCGAGGCCAGCATCCGGGCGA
>Ga0075433_10002953_pt1 | contig 13056 bp, 16 predicted proteins | sample RhiMethybrSRZTD2_FD_75299 | JGI IMG/M metagenome (GOLD analysis project Ga0075433, IMG submission 75299) | Populus rhizosphere microbial communities from Tennessee, USA - Rhizosphere MetaG P. TD hybrid SRZTD2 | ecosystem: Host-associated > Plants > Roots > Rhizosphere > Soil | place: USA... | reverse complement strand
GCCGCCGCTTCGAAGAGCAGCCTGATATGCCGGTCGCGCCTGGATCCTTGCCAACCAATCCCACAAGTGAGCCCGTTTCTCATCGAGCCCGGCGCGATCGCGGGCGGTCTCCAGCGGAAAGGACATCATGATGTCCGCCGCGGAGAATTCGCTTCCAGCAAACCAGGGCCGCCGGGCAAGCTCGCCATCAAGCCAGGCAAGCTGCCGAGCGATCAGGCGCCGGATCGTTGGCCTTGCCGGCCAGCCAAACGGCCCCAGGCGCCGAAGCACCAGCATCGCCAGCAAAGGCGGCATGAGCGACCCTTCGGCGTAATGAAGGAACATGCGGTAGCGGAGCCGCTCTTCCACCCCGGTAGGATTGAGCCGGCCGCCCGCCGTCGCAACGAGATATTCCACAATTGCGCCGCTTTCGATCAGCACTCGGCCGTCGACTTCGACCGTGGGCGATTTGCCGAGCGGATGAATTTTCGCGAGCGCGGGCGGAGCCAAAAGGGTCTTTTCGTCCCGCTCGTAACGGCGCACCAGATAGGGCAGTCCGAGTTCCTCGAGCAGCCAGAGGATGCGCTGCGAACGGCTGTCCGCAAGGTGATGGACGATGATTTTTGGCTGGCCGCTCATCCAATAGATCTCTTCAGCTCACACAGGGTTCGAGCGCCCGCAGCAATGATAGTCGAACTGCTCGTCGGCATCGGGGCGGCCGTGGGGTGTGAGATCGAAAAGCGTCCAGAGCGGTTCGACGGTCCCGAGATGCCGAGGGTCCTGCTCGCGTTCGGACGGCGCATGAAAAAGCTCGCTCGCCCAATGGAGCCGAATCTTGCCGTCGGGCCAACGCTTCAGGACCGTCATCATCGGGACCGGCTGGCCCTTCGCATCGATTCCGCCATAGGCCTGCATGAAGCCGTTTCGGGCAGCCGACAGGAAGCGCAGGTTCTTCCAGCCTTTTTCGCGGATGAACGCCGCCAGTCGGACAATGGGAGCGCTGGCAACGATTACCAGATTGCCGCCGAGGCCCTCGAAATGCGGCATCATCCCCTCCCAGCTGTCGATCAATGCCGTGCAGGATGGGCAGGGTCCCTCGTCGTGGGGCAATGCCGAGAAAATCCCGTCGCTGGGTCTGGGCCGCCGGTCATGCACGTGTCTGGGGAACATGAATTGGTAGATCATCAACGTATCGCCGCCGCGGAACAGCTCGGAAATCCCCATTGGCCTGGATCCGCCGACGCAGTCGAACTCATAGTCCTCGGGAATTTCGCCGCCCGGAGGCAGCGCCCGCAGCTCGGCGGCAACGGATTCCATGTGGCGGCGCAGTTCCGCTTCGCTTTCGAGCAAGGCATTGCGCGCCGCGCGATACTCGCGGGTCTCGTTGGGGAATGCGTCCATCACCTGGCCAGGCCTCCGGGCTCTTCAAAAATCGCGTATTTTCAAAATGCTTGGCAGGTGATTGGAATCGCAGGAGCGTTCCGCCGCTGCTATCAGGAAATTACGGCCGCAGACTCAACGCGCCTCTTAACGGCGAGTACAGGCCTGCGATCGAGAGGGCGCGCGGCAATATGGATCGGCTAACCGAGCTTGCGACCTTTATTACCGTTGTCGACCAGGGCGGCTTCGCCGCCGCATCGCGCTACCTCAGGCGGTCTCCGCCAACCATCACCCGGATCGTCGCCGACCTCGAGGCGCGGGTCGGGGTCAAGCTGCTTGAACGCACCTCGCGGCGCTGCACCCCAACCGAGGCGGGGAGGCGTCTTGCCGAGCACGCGCGCAACCTGATCGCGGATTATGAGCAGGCGGTATCGGTCGCGACGGGGGAGTCGGTCGCGCCTCGCGGTCTTGTGCGGCTGACCGCGCCATATTTTTTCGGGCGGGAACATGTCGCGCCCGCCGTCATGCGCTTCGTGGATACACATGACGGCATGTTTGCGGAGCTCGATCTTTCCGATCGTCCCCAGGATCTCGTGCTCGCCGGCTTCGACCTGGCGGTGCGGATCGGACCGATCTCGGACAAAACGCTGAAAGTCCGGCGCATCGGCTTTGTCCGTCAGGTGATTGTGGCGAGCCCCGAATATCTCGCGAGGCGCGGCGAGCCGGCCACACCGGAAGCCCTCCGGAAGCATGATTTGGTCCAGCATGGGTCACAATTCGATGCGCCCTGGCGCTTGCAGGGCCCGACGGGCGAGGTCACGGTACGCACGCTCCCGCGATTCACGGTCAATCAGGCCGACGCCGCACTGGCCGCCGCTCGCGCCGGCCGCGGATTGGTGACCGCTTTGTCGTATCAGGTGAATGATGATTTGGCCGCGGGAACGCTCGTCTGTGTCCTCGAAAATTTTGAGCCCGAACCGCTTCCGGTCCAGCTCATCTGGCCGGACGGCCGCGACCGGCTCCGCCGCGTCCGGATGATGATCGATCATCTCGTGAAGGAGCTCCAGGGCCTGGACGTCCTTCGCTCCCGGTGAACCCGGCAGTTCCGTCGCACGGAATCCAGGCTTTCAGCTTAACCCACTCGACCGTCCGATTGGCGATGCGGTCTAGGGTCACTCGGTCGCCTCAGGCCTCGCCGATGCCTCTGAACGGAGCCGCCAATGAACATGCCGATCGCGCGACGTAACTTCCTCGGCATGGCGGCGGGCGCCGCATTGGTGCCCCTGTCGATCGGGAAGGCGATCGCGGCCACGCCCACGGAGCTTCGCATCCAGCGCCTCGGATGGGCGGGCGTGAGGCTTCAGACGCAAAACGCGACGCTCTTCATCGATCCGCTCGCGGATGCTTCGGTCTGGGGGCCCTCGCTGAAAGACGGGCTTGCCCCGATCGGAGACGTGGTTGGGGATGCAACCGTGCTCGTCACGCATCGGCATCCGGATCATTATGACCCCGGCACGGTTGCACGGATTCTGCAGCACGGGGGCACCTTTGCCTATCCGTCAGCCGTGACCCCGACCTCACCGTTGCCGGCGAATGTCCGATCCCGTCCAAGCCCCACCTGGGAACCGCAAATCTTGGGCGACTTCACCGCAACTCCGGTTCCGGCATCCGATGGATACGGAGATCCGCAGGTCTCGTGGGTCGTCTCGGTCGGTAGCCGCCGGATCTTTCATGGCGGCGACACCCTCTGGCATGGCAGCTGGTGGCGGATCGCTCGCCAGCATGCTCCGTTCGATGTAGCCTTCTTGCCTATCAACGGGGCGAGCTTCGGTTGGCAGAAACCGGCGAGCGATGCTCCTGCCGTCCTGACGCCCGAGCAGGCGATGGACGCCGCCACGATTCTGAGAGCGAAGATGATCGTGCCGATCCACTTTGGAGTGCGCGGAGAGGAGGGCTATCATGAAGTCGAAGACCCGGTCGGCCGCCTTCGACGCGCCGAGAGAAGCGGAGGACCCAAAGTCCAGATCCTTCAGCCGGGCGAATGGCTCGCCCCTTTGTCCCTCTGAAGCGGGGACGATGGCGTCGAACGAAGAAAGCATAGAGATTGGCGGTGTATCCTACGCTCGCGAGACCAGCGTTTCCGCCGGCGAATTTATCGACTTGCTGATGCGTTCCGGCTTGGGCCGGCACCGGCCGATCCAGGATCGTTCGCGCATCGAACGCATGCTTGCGAACTCCAACTTCATCGTCAGCGCGAGGCTAGCGGGATCGCTGATCGGTGTTGTGCGAGGCGTTACGGATGCTGCGTGGTGCTGCTACCTATCCGACGTCGCTGTGGACGCCGCATTTCAAGGACGCGGCATTGGCAGGCATTTGATGGAGCAAGCGCGCCGGGAGGCCGGCGCCGAGTCGATGTGCCTGCTCCTGGCCTATCCGGATGCAGCCAATTTCTATCAAAGTATCGGGATGCAGCGATTTGCGGACGCCTTCCTGCTCGAGCGAGATCGCTGACATGGCGAGGCGAAAGACAATTCATTTCTCCACTGGAACCTCAAGATTTCCGGGATTGGACCAGAGTGACCACAAGGGCGCACGGTTTCGTTGAAAAACTGGCAAATTCATCCGTTATGAAATAACTTAAACTCTGGACTCGCTACTAAGAGTGGGGCCATGGCGTTCGGGGTGGGGATTGCGTTGGAGGAGTGGCCGCGCGTGCCGAGCACCGCACATGAGCCTCTAGGCTCTGCGGGGGAGGAATTAGCTGCGCGCGTAGCGCGGCTCAGCGCCGGTCAACTCGACTGCTTGCTCCTCGTCAACGAGCACTTGTCGTCGAAGGAGATCGCGACTGAGCTCGACATCTCACCGCACACCGTCGACCAGCGCATCCGAGGAGCGCTCCACATCCTTGGAGTCGAGCGCCGCAGTCAGGCAGCGCGCATCGTCGCTCAGCACAGCGGCCCATATCAGCGATTGATACATCAATCGCCGCACATTGAGGGCAGCAGCGCATCCGGCCACCCAGAGGCCGCGGTCAGAAATCAGATTCGGCACGCTGACCGTGCAGGGGAGGCCGAGAGGGCCGGTTTCCGGACCGAGCAACGGGCCGTCGCTTTCGGACCTTCCCTGTTTTTGCCGTTCGCAACGAGGAGTAATCCCCGGAATGAGATGACCGTCGGCCAGAGGCTGTTCTGGATCGTGATGATCGCGATCGGAGCAGCGTTTTCGGCGGGCATGTATCTCGCCGGGCTAGAAAGCCTCTCCAGGCTACTCAAGAGCTAAGCTCCAGCCGACTGCCAGACCAATCCGATAACCACTCCGGTGCATGCTGCGCCGGGGAAGGAGCAGTCATGCGCAAACAGCTGATAGAGAATGCCGCCTATGAAGTCGCCACCCAGGTTCGCGCCGTCGAGGACAGCATCGACGCCACGCTGACGGAAATCGCGGAACTGCAGATGCGAATGATGCACGTCAACTCAGTCGCCGGTGTCGGGCCCGCGGCGATCCACTCAGCGCTCGCACAGGTTTCCACCGCGCTCGCCAGCCTGGTGTCGGCTCGCGGATCCGTCGTGGCCTGTCACGGCGAACTGGTCTTGGCGAAGGCCAAGGTTCCGGGTCTGCGTACAGTCGCGTTCGGCGACGAGGAATGCCCCCCGCAGCAGGGCCGGGCCGACCTGCGCGTCGTGGCCTGAAAAGGCATTGACCACGCACGCGCCTGCGTGTTCGGATCGAGCCTGAACCATGGCCCCGACATTATTTCGCATCATGCTTGTGCTCGTCGCGGTGTATGCCTTTCTACGCGGCAGCCGTGATGAGCGCCTGGTAGGCTTCATCTGTGTCGCGGGTGCTCTTGCGACACACCTGGTGATCTCGCCGCTCGCGAATCGTTTCGCGAGTGTCGAGACACCAGTGATGCTCGTCGATTTCGTGGTCTTTGGCGGTTTTCTCGCAGTGGCCCTGCGGTCTGAACGATTTTGGCCGCTGTGGGTCGCCGGCCTGCAACTGACGACGATGATGGGCCACATGCTCAAGGCGATCGATATCGAATTGCTTCCCCGCGCGTACGGAGCGGCCATGGCATTCTGGGCCTATCCGATCGTGCTTATCCTCGCGATCGGAACGTGGCGAGTCCGGCGCTACCAGCAACTTCCTCCTCGCGGAGGCTGAGTTAGTCGGCCGAAGCGAAGCCACATAGCATGGTTGCATGGGCGGCCCGCGATCCCCATGGGAACCCAATGTCGCGCCGCAAGAAATCGCATCAAAGCCACGGGTCGCCCGCCCGGCCGCGTCTCTGGGGCAAGCATGCGGTCGCCGCGGCGCTCGACAACCCCGATCGGAAGGTGCTGCGAGCGTGGGCGACGCGGGAGGCAGCGGGGTTCATGCAGTTCCCGAAGGACGTCGCCATCACCCTTGCGGATGTTCAAGATCTCGCTCGCCTGGTTCCGCACGATGCGCCGCACCAGGGCGTGGTGATCGAGGTTGAAGCACTCGAGGGTGCCTGGCTCGACGAAATTCTCGCGCATGCGCCCGAACGCGCGGTTCTGCTGGTTCTCGACCAGGTTACCGATCCCCACAATGTCGGAGCGATCCTGCGCTCGGTCGCCGCCTTTGGTGCGATCGGAATCGTGACTCAGGACCGCCATTCGCCGCCCGAAAGCGGCGTGGTGGCGAAGGCGGCTTCCGGAGCGCTCGAGCGCGTTCCGTGGGTCCGCGTCGTCAATCTTGCCCGGTCGCTCGAGGAGGTCGGCGAGGCGGGGTTCTGGAGGATCGGACTGACCGGAGATGCAGAAATGGAGTTGAAGGAGGCGCTCGGCCCGCAGCGCGTGGCGCTTGTGCTTGGAGCGGAAGGCGGGGGGTTGAGGCCGAATACGCGCGAGCATTGTGACGCGCTCGCGCACCTACCGATCCGCGATGCGGTCGAGAGCCTGAACGTTTCGAACGCGGCCGCCGTCGCGCTCTATGCGGCGAGCGTCGCCTGATGGTCCACACCAGCAATAGCATTCGCAAGCACGTCGAGGAGCTCGCGGGCCGGGAGCCGGCATTCGCCCGGGTGATCGAGCAGCACGGAATGCCTGAACCGAGAAGCAGCAATCGCGGCGCCGAAACCCTGCTTCGAACGATTGTCGGGCAGCAGGTCAGTGTGGCCGCGGCGCGGTCCATGTGGTCGAAGCTCGAAGGTGCATTCGGGTCGCCTCCCGATCTTGCCTTGCTGCTCGCAGCCAGTGACGAAGAGCTCCGCGCCGCTGGAATGTCGCGGCAGAAATCGGGCTACATCCGCAGCCTTGCCGAGCTGGTTATCTCGGGCGAGCTCGATCTCGACACCCTTCCGGACGACGATGAGGAGGCGATTGCCCACCTCACCAGGATCAAGGGCATCGGGCGTTGGTCGGCCGAAATCTACCTTCTGTTCGCCGAAGGGCGGGCGGACGTGTTCCCGGCCGGCGATCTCGCCGTGATGGTCGAACTGGGACGCTTGATGGGCCTCGACGAAAAACCTAGCGAGAAGCAGCTGCGGGAGATGGCCGAAGCCTGGCGGCCCTATCGCGGAGCGGCCGCCGTCCTTGCCTGGCACAGCTACAATTCGGCGGTGCTGTAGCTCTATTTGCGAACGCTGATCGGGAGTGGCCGGGTGTCGAGGCGAGCAAAGGCATGCGGACCGATGTCGGCGCGCAGCGGACCCAGCTTTTCGCCTTTCGTCTCTCGTCCGACCAGAAAAGCGGCCGAGGTCTGCCCGGACCCGCTGCCCAGGCGATAGATGGCGTTGAACGCGACCAGGGGCACGAACACCTGATGGCCGCCAAGCTCAAAGATCTGGATGTTCTGACGCGGCGCGACGAGCGAAGTCCTGATGTTGACGTGCTGCAGCGGCGGGATGGCCTGGATATTCTCGCCCTGCCCGAGCGGCTGAGCGAAAAAGGCGCCGATGTCCTGCTCCTGTGCGGCGCCGGCGTTGAACATGCTGGCTTCCACGAGGATATCGCGCGCAGGAGCGCTTCCGCTGTTGGTAAGCTGGACTTCAAACTCCAACGTGACCCGGTCTTCGTCGATGGTGCAGCCGAGCGGAGCGAAGGCGATTTCTATCCATGGGCGAAGCCGGGCCGAAACGATGCCGACCGGCTTTGTCGGGGGCGGCTCTGCCGGAGGAGCTTTCGGCGGCGCCGGGGCAGGGGCCGGGCGCGGGGTGGGCTCCGGAGCGACATACGTGTCGATCTCGGGACCGCTGGCATAGGCTTCGCGCGAACGCCGGCGACGCAAGAACAGCAAGGCTCCGCCCGCTCCAATCACGCCTGCGAGCAACAGCCAGGGCCAGAGCGGCAGCTTCTGCCTGGGCGCGCTGTCCGGCTCGGGCGCGAACCCGGGTTGGGGAGCGGCGTCAGTGATCGTTGGCGACGGAAGTCCGAGAGTCAGCGACTGCCCCGGGCTCGGCTGCGGCGCAGTCGTCGGCGCGGCGGCTCCCCGCGCATTCGGTACGCTCGACGGCGAAGCGGTTGGCGCATCGCTCGCCACGGCTGTCGCTGCCCGGTCTGCGGTAGGGCGCGGCGAGGGCGTCCGGCCGCGGGTCGGCGCCGCCGGTGCCAGGGCGGGGGTGTCCGCCGCCTTCGTCACGGTACCGTTGAGGCTGAAATTCTGTAGCTCGCGCGGCCCGACCGCATCGGTGGCAGGCGTATTGGTCGAGGTCTCCGGCGCGCTCTGGGCGAACGCCGGCACCGGCCCAAGCATCAGCCCGGCCGCGACCATTACCATTCCCACGCGTGAAACCGCTCTCATCCTCACCCGCTTATGTGCGTGAATCGCGCCGTTTATCCCCCCGCGCGCGTGAAGCCCATGCCCGCGACGGACCGTCTATTCAAGCACATGTGGGATGAATGGCGGCGGACTCAAGGCAATCCTAGCGCGCGTCGACGAGCACCAGCTCGCCATCATCCTCGGCGGCGATCTCGACGCGGGCTTCGCCGGTGATAGCGATCCCGTCGCGCGGGCCCGCCTCGATGCCGTTCACGCGCACCCGCCCGCTGGGCACAAGATAGAGGTGCCGGTCGGGCTCAGCGTCGATCGCGATTGTCGAGCCTGCCTTGACCGTCGCTCCGAGTATTCGCGCATCGGCGTTGATGGTTAGGGCGCCATCCTCAGAATCGCCGCTTGCGAGCAGCTGGAAGGCGCCTTCACGCGAATCCTTCGGGAAGGGCTTGGCGCCCCAGCTTGGGTTTGCGTTCGGCTTGTCGGTCTCGATCCAGATCTGGAACAAGGTCGTCTGCTCGTCCTCGAGATTATATTCGGCGTGCATGACCCCGGTGCCGGCGCTCATCACCTGGACGTCGCCGGCGGCGGTGCGGCCCTTGTTGCCGAGCGAATCCTGGTGGGTGATCGCCCCGGTCCGGACATAGGTCACGATCTCCATGTCGCGGTGCGGATGCGGCGGGAAGCCACTCTTCGCCGCGATCCGGTCGTCGTTCCAGACGCGGATCCGGCCCCAGCTCATGCGGCTCGGGTCGTGATAATCGGCGAAGGAGAAATGGTGGCGGGCGTTCAGCCAGCCGTGGTCGGCATGGCCTAAGCTGTCGAATTTGCGGATGTCGATCATGAGTTGAAGGTGGCGAAATCCTCGACGCCTTCAAGTGTCAGCAATGTGCCCGGCGAGCTACTCGCCTTCCTCGAACGCGCCGACGAATTCTTCTTCGCCCGCTACTCCTTCAAGCTCCGCGTCGAGCGCGCGGTATTCTTCGCCATGCTTGGTGCCGAACGCCTCGAAATCGCCGGCCGAATTCCAGCGGTCGGCGGTGAGCCACCAGCCGCCTGGCTCGCCGGGGCGATAAAGAGTGGTGCCGAGATAACCGCGCGCCTTCCCGAACAACGCCGCCCACACGCCGTCCGCGCCATAAGCGAGCGCGAACTCCTGCTCGCGGTCGGCCGGGGGGCGGAATTTCCAGATTCGCAGATGGGTCATTCGCGCGTTCGACCCTCACTTCGTTCGTGAGCCTCGTCCTCGGACATCCCCCGGATGTCCTGCGGGCGAGGCTGGTGCCCAGGAGAGGACTCGAACCTCCACGCCCTTGCGAGCGCCAGCACCTGAAGCTGGTGCGTCTACCAATTCCGCCACCTGGGCACGGGAACAAGATTTAGTGGTAGGCGGGCGCGCTTAAAGGGGGCCGACGCGCCTTGTCAACGCCAACCCTGCAGGGCAAAGGCCAGCGAATGGCCGACCGTTCCCAGCAGCTCGTCACCGTCTTCGGCGGCGACGGATTTGTTGGCCGCTACGTTTGCGAAAAGCTGATGAAGGCGGGGGCCAGGGTTCGCGTGGCAAGTCGCGACCCGCGCAACAGTTATTTCATCCAGCCTTTGGGCCAGGTCGGCCAGTTCGGCTTCATCAAGGCGGACATCACCGACAAAGAGTCGGTTCGGCGGGCGCTCGACGGCGCGGCCGCGGCCATCAACCTGGTCGGGGTGTTCGGGCGCAAGATGCAGGCCGTCCATGTCGACGGCGCGCGCAATGTCGCCGAAGCGGCGAAGAAGGCCGGCGCCGGAGCGATGGTCCATATCTCGGCAATTGGCGCCGATCTCGAATCCGAGTCCAATTACGGCCGCACCAAGGCCGAAGGCGAGGCAGCAGTCCGCAAGGCCTTCAAGACGGCGACGATCATCCGCCCGTCGCTCGCGTTCGGGCCCGAGGATAAGCTAACTAATCGGTTCGCGGGAATGGCGCGCCTGCCGTTCCTCCCGGTGATCGCGGCCAATCGGAACTTCCAGCCCGTCTATGTGCGCGACCTCGCGAGGGCGGTCGCGCAGGCCGCGCTCGACCCCGCCGCGCACGGCGGCAAGACCTATGAGATCGGCGGCCCGCAGGTGATGAGCATGCTGGAGTTGCACCGGGCGATTCTCCAGCTGACGGAGCAAAAGCCCGAAATCCTGCCGCTCCCCGACCTGTTCGGTACGCTAATGTCATATTTCGGGTGGCTGCCGGGTGCGCCTTTGACCCGCGACCAGTGGCTGATGCTCCAGAGCGACAACGTACCGACAAAGGGCATGCCGGGTCTCGAGGCCTTCGGGATCAAGCCAACTCCGCTCGCCGCGGTCGGCAGCGAATGGCTCGGCCGCTTCCGGGGCAACCGTTTCGCCGGACGGCGGATCAACGCGACGGCTGCCAGCTGACGTGTCGACCCTCCTGATCGCCATCATCCTCGGGATCGTCGAGGGGGTCACGGAATTCCTGCCTGTCTCCTCGACGGGCCACCTCATCCTCGCGACCGAATTGCTCGGCTTCGATGCGGGGAAATGGGCGGCGTTCAACGTCATCATCCAGCTGGGCGCGATCCTTGCGATCGTCGTCCTTTACTGGCGCACCTTCTGGGCCGTGCTCGAAGGATTGATCCGCTCCAACCCGATGTCATGGCGTTTCGTTCGCAATATCCTGATCGGCTTCCTGCCGTCGGCGATTCTCGGCTTCCTGCTGATCAAATATGTCGAGGCGCTGCTCGGCAACGCGGTCGTCGTCGCCTGGGCGTTCATTCTCGGCGGCATCGCGATCCTCGTTATCGAACGGATGGTGAAGAACACACCGACCGTCGGGGTCGCCGAAATGCCGGTGAAAACTGCGGTGGGCGTCGGCCTCGTCCAGTGCCTGTCGATGATCCCCGGGGTCAGCCGCTCGGGCGCGACGATCATGGGTGGGCTGTCGCTGGGGGTCGAGCGGCGGACCGCCGCCGAGTTCAGCTTCTTCCTCGCGATTCCGACCATGCTCGGTTCGACGACACTCGAGCTCGTCAGGCACCATGACGAGTTGCTCGCGGGCGCCAGCGGGGTGGGGTTCGGTACGGTCGCGGTCGGCTTCGCCGTCAGCTTTGTCGTCGCGATCGTGGTCGTGAAGGCGTTCGTCCACTACATCTCACGCCACGGCTTCGCGCCCTTCGCCTGGTACCGGATTGCCGCCGGCGCGGTGGCTCTGGCCTGGCTGACGATGCGCTGATCATAAGGCGCTGATTGACGCCGCCGCGACCTTGCGTAGGGTTAGCGGCGCCTCACGGGGATCGAGCCATGCGTCATTCCATACCAATCCTGCTCGCAGCGTTAGTAGCCAGCCCCTTGTCGGCAGCTGCACCGGCCGCGCCCCCGCAGGCTTCGGTGTCGCCGCGCGTGGACCCCGCCGCGGTCGCCGCCGCGAACCGCCTGCTCGACGCGATGAACTATGACCAGCTGATCGATCGCACGATGAATGCGATGATCGCCGAAGCCGAACGAACCATTCCCCAGAAGCTCGAGGCGGCATCCGGCACCGCGCTTCCCAACGACCTCAAAGCCAAGCTGATGAGCGTTATTTCGGAATTCATGCATCGGTTGGCGACGGCCCATCGCCCGGAGATGCGCCAGGGCACAGCGCTCATCTACGCCCGTCATTTCAGCGCGACGGAAATCGACCACATGATCGAACTTCAGCACGATCCCGTCCTGGTGAAGATGCAAGCCGAATTGCCGCAGATCATGACCGAGTCGATGGCCCTCAGCCAGGCCAGCCTGGATCAAGAGACTCCACGGATGATGGAGCAGCTGAAGGCTGTCATCGAAGGATATGAACGAAACAAGGGCGAGAAGCCTGCGACTTAATCTGGCGTTCAGCTTGCGCTAAGCTCTCGGGCGCAAGAATCCATGGCCATGCGCACCGCTTTTGCCTTGCTTCCACTGCTGATGGCCGCGGCGCCGGTCGCGGCCGCCGCTCCGCAACAACAGCCGCAGCCGCAGGTCCCGCCGCAGCTCAGCGACCCCGCGATGGTAGACAGGCTCGCCGGCACCATGCAGGCGATGTCGAGGGCGTTCCTCGATTTGCCGGTGGGCGAAATCGAAGCGGCGGTCGAAGGACGTCCGCCGACCCCCGCCGACCGCAACCGCACGCTGCGAAGCGAGAATCCCAACCTCGACCGTGAAGTCCAGGCGCAGATCGCCCAGGCAAGGCCGATGATCCGCCAGAGCATGAAGGCGATTTCGGACGCGCTTCCGGCGGTGATGAAGAGCCTTCACGAGGCAAGAGAATCGATCGAGCGCGCCGCGGCCAATATGCCCGATCCAAATTACCCGAAGCGCTAATGTCGTCCTTGCGAGCGTAGCGAAGCAATCCAGTGCGGCAGGCTGGATTGCCGCGGCGCTGCGCGCCTCGCAATGACGGTGGACTAGGGGCGGGGTGTCGCTAAAGCTCATCCCTCAATGTGGCAGCTCTTCCAGTTCCCGCTCTGCCCCTTTTCGCGCAAGGTCCGCCTCGTCCTTGCGGAGAAGGGCATCGGCCATGAGCTGGTGCGCGAAAATCCGTGGGAGAAGCGCGACGAGTTCATCGACCTGAACCCGGCCGGTGAGACTCCTGTGATGGTCGAGCCCGACCAGGGCGTGACCCTCATCGGATCGCAGCCGATCGTCGAATATTTCGACGAGACGGTCGACCGGATGCCGATCATCCACGGCAATGCCCAGCTCCGCGCGGAGATCAGGCGGATGGTCGAATGGTTCGACATCAAGCTCTACCGGGAAGCGGTCGAGCCGTTGCTCAACGAGCGAATGCGCAAGCGCCTGGTGACCCGGGAGTCGCCCGACACGCGGGTGTTGCGCGAGGCGATGCGGGTTGCATCCGAACATCTCGACTATGTCGATTATCTGCTCGACCACCGCCGCTGGCTCGCCGGGCCGGGACTAAGCCTCGCCGACTTCACCGCGGCCGCGCAC
>Ga0075433_10002950_pt1 | contig 13059 bp, 11 predicted proteins | sample RhiMethybrSRZTD2_FD_75299 | JGI IMG/M metagenome (GOLD analysis project Ga0075433, IMG submission 75299) | Populus rhizosphere microbial communities from Tennessee, USA - Rhizosphere MetaG P. TD hybrid SRZTD2 | ecosystem: Host-associated > Plants > Roots > Rhizosphere > Soil | place: USA... | reverse complement strand
CCGGCACGCCGGCGCAGACCTCGGGGACTTTTACGCTCACGAGCGGCGCGGTCGACGCGACCACGTTCACCCAGACGCCGAACGTATCCGGCTCCTTCGCCTTCCAGGCGAGCTACAGCGGCGATGGGACGTATAATTCCGGCACGGCAGCTTGCGAGACGCTGACGGTGGGTAAGATCGATCCTACTGCCGTTACGACCGCCATCCACAACGCGGCGCACGCAACGGTTACTTCCGTCGCCGCCGGCACAACGGTCCACGACAGCGCCTCGGCCAGTGGCAGTGTCGGGACGCCTACCGGCACCGTGACATTCAAATGGTTCGAAAACGGCACCTGCACGGGCACGCCGGCGCAGACCTCCGGGACTTTTACGCTCACCAGCGGCGCGGTGGACGGAACGACCTTCACCCAGACGCCGACGGATGCGAGCAAGAGTTATTCGTTCCTCGCCAGCTACAGCGGCGATAATACTTACAATGCGAAAGACGCGGCTTGCGAGCCTCTGAGCCTGACGAAGCTCGATGCGACGGTCGCGACGGAGATTCACGACGCGGCCCACAATGTCGTGACCTCGGTCGCCGCCGGGACCACTGTTCACGACAAGGCGACGGTCAGCGGCGGCGTCGGCACGCCGACGGGAACGGTGACTTTCAGCTGGTTCACGAACGGTGCCTGCACAGGCACGCCGGCACAAACGTCCGGCACTTTTACGCTCACCAGCGGGACCGTCGACGCGACCACGTTCGCGCAGACGCCTAACGCCTCCGGCTCGTTCGCCTTCCAGACGAGCTATAGCGGAGATAATACCTACAACGGCAAGCTCGGTCCCTGCGAAGTTGTGGGCGTCAATAAAATCGATGCGACGGTTGCGACCGTCATCCATGATGCGGCGCACAACGTCGTAACTTCCGTAGCCGCCGGCACCGCCGTCCATGATCAGGCGACGGTCAGCGGCGGCGTCGGCACGCCGACGGGAACGGTGACTTTCAGTTGGTTCACGAACGGTGCCTGCACGGGCACGCCGTCGCAAACGTCCGGCACTTTTACGCTCACAAGCGGGACCGTCGACGCGACCACCTTCGCGCAGACGCCGAATGCCTCCGGCTCGTTCGCCTTCCAGGCGAGCTACAGCGGCGACGCCACATATAATTCGAAGCTCGGGCCCTGCGAGGCTTTGAGCGTCAATAAAATCGATGCGACGGTTGCGACCGTCATCCATGACGCGGCGCACAACGTCGTCACTTCCGTCGTCTCGGGCACCGCGGTCCATGATCTGGCGACGGTCAGCGGCAGCGTCGGCACGCCTACCGGCACGGTGACGTTCAGCTGGTTCCTAAACGGTGCTTGCACGGGCACGCCGTCGCAAACGTCCGGCACTTTTACGCTCACCGGCGGGACCGTCGACGCGACCACGTTCGCGCAGACGCCGACCAGCTCCGGCTCGTTTGCCTTCCAGGCGAGCTATGCCGGCGACGCGACATACAACTCGAAGCTCGGCCCCTGCGAGCCCTTGAGCGCCAATAAGATCGATCCGACCGTCACGACCGACATCCACAACGCTTCGCACCAGGTCATCGCGTTTGCCCTCAGCGGCACCAGCGTCCATGACAGCGCAACGGTAAGCGGGACCTTGGCTACACCGACCGGAACCGTCACCATCAAATGGTTCAGCAACGGCACATGCACAGGAACCCCGGCAGCGACGTCCGGCACCTTTACTTTGACTAGCGGCACGGTGGACGCCACGACGTTTGCGCAGATTCCCGATTTTCATACTTCTACGGCATTCGCCTTCCAGGCGACTTACAACGGCGATATCGTCTACAACGCCAAGACCGGAGCGTGCGAGTCTCTTGCGATAGTCTTTGAGACGACCCAGCTGGCCACCTCGCTTTCCGGCGGCGGCCAGACGGGAACCAGCATCACCTTTGAAGCGGGGTTTTCGGCCACCGATACGGCGACTTTAAGCGGCGCGACAGCCAATGCCGGCGGAACCGTCACCTATTCGATTTTCACCGATGCTAATTGCACGACGCTTTTTGCGAGTGCCGGGACGAAGACTGTTACCAACGGCGTCGTCCCCGCTTCGAACGCGATCACTTTCACGCAGACCGGAGTTTTCTTCTGGCGGGCGGACTACAGCGGCGATATCGCTAATACGGCATCGAACAGCGGCTGCAGCGAGCAGCTCACCGTCACACCGCATACGATCACGCTCGCGTTCGTCGGAGGCGGGTTCGTTCCCAAGATCACCAGTCCCCTGCCCAAGGCCTTCAAGAGCCCCGGCGTCGAGGTGGACGTTTCGTTTACCGATCTTTTGCGCGACGGCGCGCGGGTAGACGTCACGGCGCGCGCGCGGAACGTGGCGAACAACTGCGCCAAGTCGCTCACGCCGTCCAGCGACACGACAAAAATATTCTCCGTGCCCGTGGTGCAGGGAAATCTGGATACGGTTCAGCTCGCCTTCAAGCTTTTCGAGGTGACGAAGGGCGCGATGAATACGGCGAAAAAAGCAAAGTGCGAATCGCTGACATTGGAAGTAATGGAATTCACCGCGGTCGGCGTCGACGCCCACGGCGTGCAGTCGAACACGCTGTCGCTGCTGGGCCAAGGCAGTCTCGAGATTGTTGTTACCCTGCCGACGAAGAAGAGCTCGACGCCGCAGACGCTGACATCCAGCGCGTTGCGCGCGCCCGCTACGGAAGCCGCGGAGAGCGACGCGTTGCCGGCCGGCGCGCGTCTTCCCGCGCCGCAGCGTCAATAGTCGTCATTCCTGGGCGTAAGGCACCGGCACGAGCTGGTCGGTCGCCTTTTGCAGGTCTTCACGCCACAGCTCGAGCAGCTTGCGCGCGATCGGCCCCGGCTTGCCGTCGCCGATCGGCTGTCCGTCCCACTCGACCACCGGCGCGACTTTGACCGAGCTCCCGACCAGCATCATCTCAGCCGCCGCCTTCCCTTCGGCCACCGGAACGGGCCCGATCTGAATATCCTTCAATTCTCCTGACTCGACGAGCCGGCGCGCCAGGTCGAAGAGCCTGCGCACGGTCACGCCGGAAAGAATGGCGTCGAACGGCGGATGGCGGAAGACGCCCTCGCGGCTGACGAACGCGACATTCATGTTCGAGCTTTCGGCCACCATCCCCTGGTGGTCGATAAAAACGCCGTTGTCGGCCCCTTTATCCTTCCCCTCCAGCACGACCAGCACATTGGGGAGATAATTGGTCGATTTGACGCGCGCGAAAAACGGCGGCTTGATCGGCACCGTGCTCGTCACGACCTTGAGACCCCGGGTATAGAAAGAGTCGGGGTAGAACTCCGCGCCGAAAACAACGACGTAAAAGCTGCTGCCGACGCATTCGGCCGGCCCGAGCCCGAAACCGCCCGGCCCCGCGGAAAGCCAGTAGCGAACCGAGGCATCGCGGCGGCGGCTGGCGGCGGCGGTGTCGATGACGATGCGGCGCAGCTTCTCGACCGGGAAGGGCAGCGTAATGCGCGCCATTTCCGCCGAGCGGAGGAACCGTTCGAGATGTTGGTCTAGTTGATAAAGAAGGCCGTTGGCGAGGATCGCCGTGTCGAAAACGGCGTGCCCTCTGTGAACCATGTGATCGTCGAGCGGCAATACCATGAGCGCCGGGTCGGTGACGATGCCGCCGAGGACGCTGGAATACATAGCATAATAGTTTGCGGCTTTGGGGTGCGCCGAGCGGCGGAGCCGCGCGACGGCCTCATCGGAATTAAAAACGGGCGTCCGCTCCATTTCGGGCATAACTGACCTCCAGTGGAAGGTTGAGCGAGTATTGTCGTGTGGAGGTCGAAAAGAGTCAAGGCGAGAGGACGGCAGAGCCGGCCGCTACCAGGAGGGTGCGATTTGAAGCTTTTTAGACCGCAGAACGGCGCCGGCGCAGGTGGTAATTGTAGGACCACACAAGGAACCGAACGCGGAGTCGCAGGATGAAGGGTCTAATCTTGCTCATCATAGTCACCGTCCCCCTTTCGGGCACCTTGTGAAAGCAGGATTTATGCCACCGAAAAAGGCAGAAATTCGCTCGACCCGTGTGAAGACTACTCGTCGATGAGGGACTTTTTTGCCCGATGAAAAGTAATTTTTTCCTAACCGACATACCGTGAAGCCGCCCCTGTACGAATGCTCCCCCTCACCCCCTGCCAGCGGTGTGCCCCCCTCGGCGCGCCCGACCGCCGACCCAAAAAAAGTGCTTGCATTTCATTAGTGAAGTGTGGGAGAAAAAGGGCCGTTATTAAATTCTGGCGACTCATTAAGGCTGATTAATACCGGAGCCTCAATCATGCTCATCGCCCTTTTTGTTCAGATCGCAAAATTATTTTTGATTTTTTCCGTTGGGATTTGCGCCGTCATCGCAGCGATGCTGCTTTTATATCTACCCTTCTGCATCGCCGACTGTTTGCGACAACGCTGGGGCATGGGTCGCTGGTCATCCTTAAAGCCATCCGCCTCAGACGGCGTAGCGCCGGGCGTGGACGTGGCGCCGCCGCTCGCCGACTACCGTTCCGCTCTCTCACGCTAAACAACCTAATCTAATCTACTAGTTTTATTCTCTTCGGGCGTGCACCGGGCGGGAGTCCGCCCACTTGTCGAAATTCTTGGCCCGGCCGGTTCATCAACTCTTGAACAGCTGTTGCGGTGACAACATTAGCCGTGATAGAGCGCGTGATTGGAGGCGACTTTCATGGAATATTTTGCGCCTAAATCGGTGAGCGAAGCGCTGTCTCTGCTGGAGCGTCACGGCGGCCAGGCGAAGGTGATCGCGGGCGGCACGGATGTCATGGTGGACATCAAATACAAGGAAGAGCCCGGCTGTCTCGTCAACATCAAGGCGATTTCCGGTCTGAGCGGCATCAAGGAAAACAACGGCGGCCTCCACATCGGGCCGCTGACGACGATCCGGGAGATCGAGACCAGCGCGCTCGTGCGCGACAAGCTGCCGGTGCTCTGGGAAGCGGCGCATCAGTTTGCGTCGCTTCAAATCCGCAACACCGCTACGATCGGTGGAAACATCTGCCGCGCTTCGCCATCGGGTGAAACCTTGCCCCCCCTTCTCGTCCTCGAGGCGAAGGGCAATCTCGCTTTCGCGGATAAAGAAAGCCGCGAGGCGTTTACTTCTTTTTTTTCGGGACCCGGCAAAACCAGCCTCGGCGCAAAAGGCCTGCTGACGGGGATCGAAATCCCCTACCCGGCGGCGGGAAGCCGCGGCGTTTATTTGAAGCACGCGGTGCGGGGCGCCATGGATATCGCTATGGTCGGCGTCGCCGTCTTGATCACGCCGGATGCGGCCAAAAATAATGTGCAGGACGTCCGTATCGGGCTCGGCGCCGTCGCGCCGACGCCGATCCGCGCCGCCAAGACTGAAGCCTTGCTGCGCGGCAAGCCGCTCACGCCGGCGCTCTTGAAACAGGCGGCGGCCATGGCCGCCTCGGAAGCGAGCCCGATCGATGATCAACGCAGCAGCGCGGAATATCGCCGCTGGATCGTCGAGGCTTTAACCCGCCGCGGGTTGGCGCAAACCTGGAAAGCCGCGACGGGCAAGGAGGTAGCCTAATGAGCGTCATCATCAAGACGACCATCAACGGTAAAAAAGTGACCGCCAGCGCGGAGCCGTCCACGTCTCTGCTGGAATTTTTGCGCGACACCCTGGAGATGAAAGGCACCAAGCTCTGCTGCAACACCGGCGAGTGCGGCGCCTGTACGGTCATTTTCAACGGCATGCCGATCAACTCATGCGTCACAGTGGCGGCAGACGCCGACGGTGCCGAGATTACGACGATCGAGGGTTTGGCCGATGGCGACAATCTGCATGCCGTACAGCAGGCCTTCATCGATACCGGCGCCGTCCAGTGCGGCTATTGCACGCCCGGATACATCATATCGGTCAAAGCGCTGCTCGATCGCACAACGAAACCGACGGCGGAAGACATCGAAGAAGCGGTCTCCGGCAATATCTGCCGCTGCACCGGCTACGCCAAAATCATCGATGCGATCCATCTCGCGGCCAACCGCATCGCGGGGAGGGCTTAAACATGGCGAAAGCTGAATTCACAGTCGTCGGCACCAGCCCGGCCAGAATGGGCGGGGTCGAGCGCGTCGTCGGCAAGGGCGTTTACGGCATCGATGTGATGCTCAAAGACCAATTGCACGGCGGCATTCTGCGCAGCCAATACGCTCACGCCAAAATCGTCAGCATCGACACCAGCGAAGCCAAGGCATTGCCCGGCGTCCACGCCGTCGTGACCGCCGCCGATGCGCCGGACGTCCGTTACGGCCGCAGCTATTTGGATCGCTACATCCTCGCGCGCAATAAAGTGCGCTATATGGGCGACCCGGTCGCCGCCGTCGCCGCCGAAACTCCGGCGCTGGTGAAGCAGGCGCTTAAGAAAATCAAAGTGCTCTACGCGCCGCTTCCGGTCGTGATCGATCCCGAGACAACCATGAAGCCGGAGGCGCCGACTCTGCACGAAGACATGCCGCTGCCGAAAAACCTGCCCGAAGGGATCAAGGTCAAGAACGTCTGCGGTTTCACGTCCGTCCACGTCGGCGATCCCGAAAAGGCGATGGCCGAAGCCGACGTCGTCGTCGAAGAAGCTTACGAAACCAAAATGATCCACCCCCAGTATCTGGAGCCGCGCATGACCGCGGCCCAGATCGAGCCGAACGGGAGAGTGACCGTCTGGGCCAACGCGCAGGCGCCCTTTCCGGTGCGCCAGGAAGTGGCGAAGACGCTCGGCATCCCGCTGAACAACGTGCGCGTGATCTCGGCGGAGCTGGGCGGCGGTTTCGGCGGCAAAGGCAGCGGCATCACCTCCGGCGCGGCGATCGAGCCGATTTGCGCGCTCTTGGCGATGAAGGCCAAGCGGCCGGTCATGATCGTTCTCGACAAAGCCGAAGAGACCATCTCCACGACGATTCGCGCCGGCGCGAAGCTCTACATCAAAACCGGCGTGAAAAAAGACGGCACGATCGTCGCGCGCACGGGCAAAGTCGTTTACGACGCCGGCGCCTATTCCGGATTCGGCACACAGGCCGGCGCGCGCTGCACGAATATGCTCGGCGGCTGGTACCTGATGCCCAATTGCCACATCGACGGCTACGTCGTTTACACCAATAAACAGGTTTGCGGACCGGTGCGCGGTCCCGGCGGACCGCAGGCGGCCTTCGCCGTCGAGTCGCACATGGATTCCATCGCCGCGAAGCTCGGCATGGATCCGGCGGAATTCCGCGTTAAGAATCTGCCCAAGGCCGGCGACAAGATCGTCGGCGTTCCCAAGCTACGCGATGTCTCGCTCGGCGAGACGATCCGCATCGCGAAGGAAAAAATCGGCTGGGGCAAAGTCAAGCTCGAAAAGAACCAGGGCATCGGCATGGCCACCGGCTCCTGGATCGAAAGCGCCGGCCCCGGCGGCGGCGCGGTGGTGAAGATCAACGAAGACGGGTCCGCGACGGTTCACATCGGCAAGATCGATATGGGCACGATTCCCGGATTCGGCATCCCGCTCATCGTCGCCGAAGAGCTCGGGATTCCGGTAAGCGACGTCACCGTGCTCAACGTGGATACCGACGCGAGCCCGTGGGATGCGGGCACGGTCGGCAGCCGCGGCATTCTGGTGTCCGGCACCGCCTGCCGTCTCGCGGCGATCGACGCGCGCACTCAGATCTTCAAAATGGCGGCGAGCCAGCTCGAAGCGAGTCCCGACGATCTGGAGATCAAGGATAAGCAGATCCGGGTCAGGGGCACGCCGGCGAAATCGGTTTCTCTTTCAACGATCGCCACCGCCGCGCACAACATCATCGGCGAGGTGATCGGACGCGGCTATTGCGACAATGTGGCGTTGATGGCGGAGGAGAAGGCTCACGGCAGCTCGCAGCCGTTCACGACGCACGCCTGCATCGTCGAAGTCGATCCGGACACCGGCAACGTAAAGATTTTGAAATACGTCGCCGTGCACGACATCGGCTTTCCCATTCATCGCGCGGCCGTCGAAGGCCAGATCGAAGGGGCGGCGGCGATGAGCATCGGCCAGGCGCTTTGCGAGCAGGTCGTCTTCGACAACGACGGCAGAACCATGAACCCGTCGTTCGTCGATTATCTGATGCCGACGATCAACATGACGCCGCGAATCGAAACGACGCTCGTCCCCGGCTACCCGGGAGCCGGACCCTACGGCGCCAAGGGCGCGGGCGAGATCGCCTGCGTGCCGCCGCTCGCGTGCATCGCCAACGCGATCTTTAATGCTACCGGCGTGCGGGTGAGAAAGCTGCCCCTCAGTCCGGAGAACGTGCTGCGCGCGCTGAGAGAAGCCGGGAAGTAGGAAGCGTAGGGGCTATTGGAAGATTGGCGCGCCCGGAGGGATTTGAACCCCCAACCCCCAGATCCGTAGATTTTCCCGGGGCTGACCAGCGTGAAATCACAAGGCCGATTCCCTCGTAGAGAGGTCGGCCTTTTCATCTGGTTTCGGATGATTTCATCCCTTTCTGGATACAATTTGGATACTAGAAAGGACCTTTAATTTGCCGCAAAGCGCCCGGCGACCGCGGGATCTCTTACATTTCCCACAAGAGTCAAACTGTCATCAACCATTCCAGCCATCGTTCCATGTCACGAAACAAAGCCAACGAGTCCGTTACCGCCTCACTTTGAACGAGGTCAAACCGCGCTTTAAAAAGTTCTTCGGCTTGGTTATCCGTCATAGGAAACGGTGGTCCCGGGAGGGTGCTTTGTCCGTACAGGAAAATGCCAACCAGTCTCCCTCCGGGCGACAAGAGGCTTGCGACTCTATTTACGTAATCAGACCAGTTGGATGGAGGCATCGAGCAAAGAAATGTCCGCTCATAGATCAGGTCGAAGCGTCTCTCGCCGAAATCGTATTTGAAGAAGTCTCCCAAAATGACCCGATCCGATAAATCGCCGAGCACCTTCGTCGCTTGCTCCAAAGCGGCCGGCGAAAAATCGATCGCTGTGACATCATGTCCGGCCACATGAAATGACTGAACTTCATAACCGGAGCCGCATCCGGGGATTAATACTTTGTTCGGAGTATTCGTTCTTTCGAGGAACGACTTTAAAGCCTTTGGGACGCCGCCAAGATCCCAAGGCGTCTTGCCGGTCGCGTATCGAACTGTCCAGAAATCCGGATGACTGCTGTCCGAAGACTTGTCCATGAGCGTGCCCCATCAAAGCTAAGCGATATGAATCAGCAGCGCAAGCAATGTCGAGAGGCCGTTTCGTACTTGCGAGAACTTTTCGCTAGCGGTTCGCAATTGCGCGAAACCAATTCGGCAAATCGCTTGTAACCCGTTATTTTATTTTTGGTCTTACTTTTGCTCTCACCTTAAACGGAAAGGAGAATTGCTATGTGGCAACCTGGACCCTGGATGGGACCGATGTGGGGTTTTTGGTGGATATTCCCTATCATCGGCCTTCTCATCTGCCTTTTGTTTGTCTTCGTTATCCTACGCGCCTTCACCAGCGGTCGCTTCATGTGCATGGGAGCACGCAATGACGCGAACACCGAGACGGCTCAGCTTCGACGGGAGGTTGAGCAGCTGCGCGAAGAGCTTAAGAAGCAGGACTCGGCAAGATGAGTCCTGAGGCTAAACAATCGCCGTTGATGCCAATTCTGCTCACCGGCGCGGTTAGTCTAATTTTCGGTTTCGCGATCGCGGTAGTTAGATTCAAATTGCCGGTGCTTCGTAAAGGCGGTGGCTGACCTTGACTAAAATCGCTGAACGAGCTGGTTCAGCTCGAAAAAGAAAAACTGAAGAGCACGGACGAAGCGTAGGGACAAAAATTATCCCAGACTGATTGTTTGGGAGTTCTTGCAGCTTCTAAGTTATTGAATTGTGGCGCGCCCGGAGGGATTTGAACCCCCAACCCCCAGATCCGTAGTCTGGTGCTCTGTCCAATTGAGCTACGGGCGCGAGAACTGGCGGAGAGAGAGGGATTCGAACCCTCGGTACCCTTTTGAGGTACACACGCTTAGCAGGCGTGCGCCTTCGACCACTCGGCCATCTCTCCGGTAGCGCATAAGCCGTCAGCGGCCGCCGGATTTCGAAATGCTCCGGCTGGAGCCGCTGATAGCTGAACGCTATTTTAGCTATCTATGGCGGAGGGGGCGAGATTCGAACTCGCGGACCACGAAGTGGTCGCCGGTTTTCAAGACCGGTGCCTTAAACCACTCGGCCACCCCTCCCGAGGACAAGTGATCATAGTAAATAGTAACGGCAAAAGAGGCAAGCGAAACGGCGGCAAACCTCAGGATATCCGCTCTATTCCGCCCATATAGGGCCTCAGCGCCTCCGGCACGATCACGGTGCCGTCCTTCTGCTGGTAATTCTCGAGCACCGCGACCAGCGTGCGGCCGACGGCCAATCCCGAGCCGTTCAGGGTATGGACATAATCGCTCCGCGTCTTTCCCGGCACGCGGTAGCGAATGCCGGCGCGGCGCGCCTGGAACGCCTCGAAATTGGAGCACGAAGAGATTTCCTTATAGGCGCTCTGCCCCGGCAGCCACACTTCGATGTCGTAGGTCTTGGCCGCGCCGAAACCCAGGTCACCGGTGCAGAGCGACACGACGCGGTAAGCCAGGCCGAGCTTCTGGAGGATCGATTCGGCGTCGCGCGTCAGCGATTCGAGCTCATCGTAGCTCGTCTCCGGGCGGGCGAACTTCACCAGCTCGACCTTCTGGAACTGGTGCAGGCGGATGATGCCGCGCGTATCCTTGCCGTAGCTTCCGGCTTCCGAGCGAAAGTTGGCCGACCAGGCGCAAAACTTGAGCGGCAGTCGGTCGTAATCGAGCGTTTCGTCGCGAAACAGATTGGTCACCTGGACTTCGGCCGTCGGGCTCAGCCAGAAATCCGTTCCTTCGAGCTTGAACAGGTCGCCGGCGAATTTCGGCAGCTGGCCGGTTCCCGTGAGCGAAGCGGTGTTGACGACGAACGGCGGAAAGACTTCCGCATAGCCGTTCTCGCGCGTGTGCGTCGCCAGCATAAACGACGCGAGCGCGCGCTCGAGCATCGCGCCCTGCTTGTGGTAGACGACGAAGCGCGCGCCGGCGATTTTCGCCGCGCGGTCGAAGTCGAGGATGCCGAGCTCCTCGCCGATGTCCCAGTGCGGCTTCGGCGTGAAGTCGAATTTCGGCGGCTGCCCCCACTCGCGCACGACCGGGTTGTCTTCGGCCCCCTTGCCGAACGGGACGCTTTCATGCGGCAGGTTGGGAAGCGTCAGCATGAATTCGTCGAAGCGCGCCTCGATATCCGCCAGCGGCGCTTCCGCTTTGCGAATTCCCTCGCTAAGGCCCTCCACCTCTTTCATCAAAGCGCCGGCGTCGCCGCCGGATTTCTTCAGCTTGCCGATCTCGCCCGATAGCCGATTTTTTTTCTCCTTCAGCCGCTCCGATTCCGCCAACGCTTCGCGGCGCTCGCGGTCGAGGGCGCCGAAGCGCTCCCAATCGATGCTGCCGCCGCGGGCCGCCAGGCGCTCTTTGACGCGGTCCAGATTGTCTCTCAGGAATTTGATGTCGAGCATACGATAGCGAAGAAGCTGTCAGCGGTCAGCTATCAGCTAAGAAGGATTAAAATTTTTAGCTGATGGGTAAAATCTTTCCTGATCGAGATGTCTTTGTTTTAGCTGAGAGCTGACAGCTTCATTGCTGACGGCTTCTTTTCTATCCCACTTCGAACGCATTCTCAATGTGTTCGACGACGGGGTCGTCGCCCGCAAAGGAGATGCCGACGACGTCGAAGCGGGCTTCGCGGTCCTGCAGCTTGTGCTGGCTCAAGAAATACTGCGCGGTGCCGATCATCTTTTGCTGCTTGCGCGGATGCACGGATTCGAGCGGCGGCCCGAAACTCTGATCGACGCGCGTCTTGACCTCGACGAAGACGATCACGCGGCGGTCGAGCGCGATCAAGTCCAGCTCGCCCAACGGGCAGCGATAATTGCGCTCGACCATGCGATAGCCCTTTTTCCTGAGATATTTTTCTGCGATCTGCTCGCCGTCGCGGCCTAAAAGCTGTCTTGGGCTGGGACCGCTCATTTCTCGAAGAGCGGCGCGGAAACTTCGCCGTCGTTTTTGAACGCGCGCCACACGGGGCTATAGCTTCGCCTGTGGATCGGCGAAGGTCCCAATCGCTTCAGCGCCTCGGCGTGCTCCTCGGAGCCGTAGCCTTTGTGGCGGCCGAAGCCGTAGTCCGGGTAAAGCTCGTCCATTTCCGTCATGATTCGATCGCGTGCGACTTTGGCGATGATCGATGCCGCGGCGATCGAGTGGCAGACGGCGTCCCCTTTGATGATCGCGGTTTGCCGCGGCAGCCCGGAAAGCAAGGGCGCGAAGATGCGCGGGCGACGGCTTTCCCGGTGAATCACGCCCTCATCGTCGCTTTGCTGTTCGATGAGGAACGGCAGCGGGATCGTGTGCGAGCCGTCGATCAGCAGCAGGTCGGGCCGGGGATTTAGACGGCCGAAGGCGATGCTCATCGCCATGAGGCTCGCCCTCAGGATGTTGATGCGGTCGATCTCTTCCGGAGCGACGACGCCGATCGCCCACGCGACCGCCTCCTGCTTGACCCAATGCGCCAGCTCTTCACGTTTCGGCGCGGGGATAACCTTTGAGTCGCGTATGTCGGGGTGCGTGAGGCCGCGCGGCATGAGGACGGCTGCCGCGACGACGGGCCCTGCCCAAGGACCGCGGCCGACTTCGTCGAGCCCCGCGACCTGCTTGAAGCCCCGAGCGTAACCCTTCGATTCCAACATCGTGTCGGGGCGCGACGGCGGCGCAAAATCGTCGGCAAGCCACGCCTGCGGCCGTTTCATTGGCGGCCATTGTTAACGAAAAGAGGTCGGAACTGCAACAAAAAAATCGCGCGTTGACAAAGGGATATTTCCATCTGTTCAGCTGTCATCCCAACAACTACCACCCATCCAAATCTTGCTCGAATCCGCGAAACACGCTAGCCTGACAGCGAAAACGCAAATGTCTGAGTCTCAACGCCCCAGCCGGATAACGCTGATCGCCGCTGCCGTCTTTAT
>Ga0075433_10002949_pt1 | contig 13059 bp, 10 predicted proteins | sample RhiMethybrSRZTD2_FD_75299 | JGI IMG/M metagenome (GOLD analysis project Ga0075433, IMG submission 75299) | Populus rhizosphere microbial communities from Tennessee, USA - Rhizosphere MetaG P. TD hybrid SRZTD2 | ecosystem: Host-associated > Plants > Roots > Rhizosphere > Soil | place: USA... | reverse complement strand
GAGGCCCGGCGCGGCTATCTCTGGGTGGCCGGGGTCCTGGCCAAGGGCCTGGGGGCGTCGCTCTTCGTGTTCGACCACTTCGCGCGCGGCTCCCCCGCCGCGTTCCTTCTCTTCGCGGCCACCGACGGAACGCTGGCCGTGCTGACCGCCTTCCTGCTGTCCCGGCCGCCCCGCTAGTACTCGGAGTACTCGATGCGCCGGCGGAGCTCGTCGGAGGCCAGCTTGCCGGCGGCCCGGTCCTCGAGCTCGCCCTTGCGCACCCGCACCACCAGCGTGCGCGCGGGCCGCGTCCGGGTGGCGAACGTGCTGCGGGGAAGGAAGTCCACCACCACCACCACGAACTCTTCAGGGCCCAGCCGCAGCGGAGGGCCGTGGTTCTCCAGGACGTCGGTGACGGCGGAGCGCACGTCCTTCACCACGACGTCCGGGCTGCGCGGCTCTTCCTGCTCCTCGCTGTCGAACCAGAACCTCCAGGGCGGCACGGGCGGCGGCGGGTGCGGGGTCTGCGCCGCCGTGGTCCCGGGCGGGGCGGGGGCGGGCATCAAGAGCGGGCCGGAAGGCGGCTCGCCGAGCGTGGAGCTGATCAGCCGGCGATGGAGCTCCCGGCTCGTCTCCTCCAGCGCCAGCTCCGCCTCCTCGCGCGTCGTCTCCGCCGCGCGCTGCAGGGCCGCCACCTGCGCCTCCAGGGCGAGGAGGTCGGCACGCGACGACGCCTTGTCGCCCGGGGACGGCGGCCGCGGCGGCTGGGCGCCCAGGGCCTCGGCGGCGTTCATCGGCGGCCCGGCAGGAGGGGACAGCAGCGCCGGCTGGGGCGGCGACTCGTGGGCCGTGCGGGCGCGGAGGGGAAGGGCCCGCGGCGCGAGCACGAACATCGCGCCGTACCCGTTGATGTGGTAGCCGCGGCAGGCCTGGGCCCCGCCCATGATGGGGGCCGCGCTGGGCCGGCTCACCTTGCGGACCGCGCTGTCCAGCGCCCATTCGAACCGCTCGAGGTCCTCGCGCGGCGGGACCCTGTCCTCGGCGGCGGCCGCGATCGGCACGATGGCCAGGGCCGCGGCCAGCCGGACGCCGCGAAGCGCGCTGCTCACTTCTGTTGCGAGGCCTGCAACACGTAGCCCATGAGCTCCGTGGTGCGGACCACGTCCTGCCCGGTCTTGCCCTCGAGATACGACAGGCCCGCGCTCACGCGGGCCAGGTCATACCGGCGCTGAGTCTCGGCCTGCTCGCCGAAGGCGGCCAGGCGGGCGCTGAAGCGCGCGTCCTGACGGGCCTCGCTCTGCCGGACCATCTCCTCCACCCTGCGCAACAGGGCCTCGTCGGATCCCGCCCGCGGTGTGACGGCGGCCTGGTCGACGGGCCGGAGCTCCCGCCGCAGGGCGTCCATCTCCGCGCGGTGCCGCTCCTCCTGGCGGGCGAGCAGTGCCTCCACGCCGGAAGGGGCCGGCCCCAGCCGCAGGGTCAAGGCGCCCTGCTCGTGTCGCAGCTCGGAGCCCGACAACACGAAGCCGGCTCCCAGCGCGGCCACGAGCGCGGCCGCGGCGGCCAGCCAACCCGCCGGCCGCGGGGCCGGCGCGCGCCGAGGCACGACGCCCTCCGGCACCGACCATGCCGTCAGGTCGCGCCGCACCCGGCGCAGCGCCGCCATCTCCTCGCGGCACGCCGCGCACTGGGCGTGGTGCTCGCTCACGCGCCTCGCGGTGGCGGCGTCGGCCTCGCCGTAGAGGACGTCCAACTGATCGTCCCGGAACCCTTCGCACTCCATGACGTCTCCCCCTCTTCCCCCTGGACCCTGTCTCACGGCGTCAGTGCCGGCACCGGCGCACCGGCGCGGATCCCCTGGCGCTCCAACCGCTGCCGAAGCAGGCTCAAGCCCCGGTAGAGCCGTGTCTTGACCGTGGAGATCGGGATGTCGAGAGCCTCCGCGATCTCCAGGAACGTCAGCCCCTGGTACTCCTTCAGCACGACCACCTCCCGCTGCTCCTGCGGGAGGGAGTCCACGGCCGCCGCCACCACCCGCGACAGGTCACGCGCCTCGATGAGGTCCAAGGGACTGGGCCCCTTGCTGAAAGGCGCGATCTCGCCCGCGTCCATGAGCTCGTCCAGACTGACCTGGGGACGGCTCTTGCGGCGGCGCAGCCGGTCCCGGCACACGTTCAAGGCGATCTGATACAGCCACGATGAGAAACGGGCCTCCTTCTTGAACGTGCCCAGCGCCCGATACGCCTTGAGCAGCGTCTCCTGGCAGAGGTCCCGGGCATCCTCCTCGGGCCCCATGATCCTGTAGATGGCGCCCTGGATCTTCCGGTCCCACCGGCCGACCAGGACGTCGAAGGCGTACGGGTCTCCGCGTTGGAACTCCTCGACCAGTTCCTCGTCGCTCGGCCCTGTGGCCCTCGCCATCGGCTTCTCTTGAGACGTCGGACTACCCCTTTCGGTCTTGATCTCTGTCTATAGCCAGATTATGGTGTGCCCGCGGATGGCTTGCACTGTATATCTCCAGTATCCTGCGTAAATCCACGTGTGTATACCGTTGCGTCGTCGACAGGCTCGCATGGCCGAGCAGTTCTTGGATGGTCCGGAGGTCCGCGCCGCGCCCGAGCAGGTGGGTGGCGAAGCTGTGGCGCAGCGAATGGGGACTGATCCGTTTCGCCAGCGCCACCTGGCGCACCCGGCTGGCCACGATCGTACGGATGCTCCGATCGGTCAGCCGGCCCCCCCGACGGTTCACGAACAGGGCCTCCGTCGGAGGTGACGTCCGGGCCCGGGCGGGCAGATAGGCCAGGAGGGCGGCCCGAGCGCGCGTGCCGAAGGGGACCACCCGCTCCTTGCGTCCCTTGCCCAGCACCCGCACCATCCGCGCCTCGAGGTCCACCTCGGGCAGGTCCAGGCCGGTGAGCTCGGCGCAGCGGATGCCCGTGGCGTACAGCAGCTCCAGCAGCGCGCGGGCCCGCAGCGACGCGTCGTCCGCGCCCGGGACGTCGAGCAGCGCCGCCGCCTCGCCTTCGTCGAGATGCCCGGGGATGCGGCGCTCGAGGCGCGGGGAGAGGATCGCCGCGGCCGGGTTCCTCTCGAGGATCCCCTCACGGCAGAGATAGCGGAAGAACGTGCGCAGGCTGGCCAGCTTTCGCGCGGCGGAGGCGCGACGCAGCCCACCGGCGTGGAGGGAGGCCAGGAACCCGCGGATGGCCAGATGGTCGGCGTCCTCGGGCCGCGGTTCGCGCCCGAGCTGGGTGCGGAGATGATCGGCGAACTGGGCCACGTCGTCGCCGTACGCCCGGACCGTGTGGGGCGACGCGTTGCGCTCGCGGCCGAGGTGGACGACGAATCGCTCGATCGCCGCCCGCATCTTCATGGGCGGTGGGCTCAGCCCGCGGACGCTGCGGGCGGCAGCGGGTCCTCTTCGGCCGAGGCCTGCATGGCAGCAAGCCGGGCCAGGGCGCGGTGGGAAAGCGCCAGCCGCCGCTTGGCTTTGTCCCGTATGGGCTTATCGAGTTCTGGCAAGAGACCGAAAGCAATGTTCGTAGGCTGATAGTTCCGTGGATCGCTGCGGGAGATGTACCGTCCCAGGGCGCCGAGAGCCGTCTCCTCGGAGAAGGCGGCGGGCTCCCGGCCCCGAACCCGCGCAGCGGCGCCCAACCCCGCGAGCAGGCCTGAAGCCGCGGACTCGACGTATCCCTCGACCCCGGACATCTGGCCCGCGAAGAAGAGACCGGGCCGCCGGCGGGTCTCGAAGGTCGGCTCGAGCGTGCGGGGCGCGTTCACGTAGGTGTTCCGGTGGATCATCCCGTAGCGCACGAACTCGGCCTCGGCCAGGGCCGGGATCATCCGGAGCACGCGCTTCTGCTCGCCCCATTTGAGCTGGGTCTGGAACCCCACCACCGAGAAGTGGCTGGCCGCCAGGTCATCCTGGCGCAGCTGGACGACCGCGAACGGCCGGCGGCCGGTGCGGGGATCCACGAGACCCACCGGCTTCATGGGCCCGAAGCGGAGCGTCTCGGGGCCCCGGCTGGCGATCACCTCCAGCGGCAGGCAGCCCTCGAAGAAGCGCTCGTGCTCGAACTCGTGGACGGTGGCCCGCTCCGCGCCGAGCACCGCCTCCTGGAAGGCGCGGTACTCCGGCTCGTCGAGCGGGCAGTTCACGTAATCGTCGCCGCCGCGGCCGTAGCGCGAGGCGCGGAAGGCCCGGGAGAGATCGATGGTGTCGGCCTCCACCACCGGGCTCACGGCGTCGTAGAAGTAGAGGTGCTCCTCGCCCACGAAGCGCGCGACGTCCGCGGCCAGGGCCTCGGAGGTGAGGGGGCCGGTGGCCACGATCACCACCGGACCCTCGGGGATCCGCTCCACCTCGCCGCGGTGCAGGACGACGTCCGGAAGGCCGCTGACCGCCTCGGTCACCTTGCGTGCGAACAGCTCCCGGTCGACGGCCAAGGCGCTGCCCGCGGGCACCTTGACCTCGTCGGCCACGCGGATGGTCAGCGACCCCATCCGGCGCATCTCCTCCTTGAGCAGGCCGGCCGCCTGGTCCAGGGCATTCCCGCGGAGGCTGTTGGAGCAGACGAGCTCCGCCAGGTCGCCGGTGTGGTGCACCGGCGTCGGCTTCACCGGCCGCATCTCGTGGAGGTCCACGCCGATGCCCCGGCGGGCCAGCTGCCATGCGGCCTCGACGCCCGCCAGGCCCCCGCCCACGACCGTCACGCGGGGAGCGGTCACGTCGTCAGGCCGCGCGCTTGTAGTGGCACGCCTCGTTCCCGCAGAAGATGACCTTGCCTTCCTTCTTGGTCTCCTTCTCCAGGAGGTAGCCGCGGCCGCAGTCCGGGCAGGGCTCGGAAACCGGGCGGTGGTACGCGGTGAACTTGCACTCGGGGTACCGCTTGCAGCCGTAGAACGCGCGGCCCCAGCGGCCCTTGCGCTCCACGACCTGGCCCTGGCCGCATTCCGGGCAGAGGAGGCCGATCTCGCGCGCCTCCTTCTTCTTTATGTACTTGCAGGCGGGGTAGTCGCTGCACGCGATGAAGCGTCCGAAACGGCCGCGCCGCCAGGCCAGCGGCTTGCCGCAGGTCGGGCACGTCTCGTCGATGACCTGCACCGCCTCGACCTGGAGCTTGCCGCCCTCGCCCCTGACCAGCCGCTTGGTGGCCTTGCACTCCGGATAGGCGGAGCAGGCCAGGAAGGGGCCGAAGCGTCCCCTCTTCACGACCATCGGGCCGTGGGCGGGGTCGACGGGGCACACCTCTGCGGCCACGGCCTCGTGCACCTCGGTGAGGCCTTCGCCCTCGCCCGCGATCTGGCGCGTGTTGCGGCACTCGGGATACCCCGAGCAGGCCAGGAAGGTGCCGTAGCGGCCCCACTTCTTCACCATGGGCTTGCCGCACTTGTCGCAGATCTCGTCCGTGGGATCTTCCTTGCCCTTGATCCCCTTCTTCTTCTCGAACTTCTTCAGGTCCTTCTCGAACTTCTTCCAGAACTGGTTGAGGGTGTTGAGGAGGTTGTCCGTCCCCTCCTCGATCTGGTCCAGCTCCTCCTCCATGGCCGCCGTGTACTCGACGTTGATGATGTCCTTGAAGCCGTCGACCAGCATGTCGCTGACCACGAACCCCACCTCGGTCGGATACAGCTTCCCCTCCCGCTTCTCCATGTACTCGCGGGCCTCGATGGTGGAAATGATGGAGGCGTAGGTGGAGGGCCGGCCGATGCCGTTCTCCTCCAGCTCCTTCACGAGCGTGGCCTCCGAGAAGCGCGGCGGCGGCATCGTGAAGTGCTGGTCGGTGTCCAGCTTGCGGAGCGCGAGCCGGTCGCCTTCCGCGAGCGGGGGCAGCTGCGCGGTCACGGTCTCGGGCGAGGTGTCGTCGGCGCCCAGGCCGGGACCCTCGACCTCTTTCGTCTCGCGGCGCTCGTCGGGCGTCTCCTCGTACACGGCCAGGAAGCCCTTGAACTTCAGCGTGGACCCCTTGGCCCGGAGCAGGTAGGGGCCGGCGGTGATGTCGGCCACGGTCTCGTCGTAGACCGCGGGCTTCATCTGCGAGGCCACGAACCGGTTCCAGACGAGCTTGTACAGGGCGTACTCGTCCTTGGCCAGGTATCGCTTCACGGACTCCGGATCGCGCGCCGGGTCGGTGGGTCGGATGGCCTCGTGCGCATCCTGCGCGCCTTTCTTGCTCTTGTAGAAGATCGGCGCCTCGGGCACGTGCTCCGCGCCGTACAGCTCGGCGATGCGCTGCCGCACGTCGGCCAGGGCGTCGTCGGAGACGCGCGTGGAGTCGGTGCGCATGTACGTGATGAGGCCGACCGATCCCTCCTCGCCCAGCTCCACGCCTTCGTAGAGCCGCTGCGCCACCTGCATGGTCTTCTTCACCGTGAAGCGGAGCTTCTTGACTCCCTCCTGCTGGAGCTTCGAGGTGATGAAGGGCGGGACGGGATACCGGCGCCGCTCCTTGAGCAGGACCTTGGCCACCGTGAAGGCGGCGGACTCCAGGTCCCGACGGACCTCCCCGGCCTGCTCGGCGCCCGTGATCTCGACGTTCCGCCCGTCCTTCTTGACCAGGTTGGCGGTGAAGGGCGGCGGCTGCGCGGCCTCGAGGTGGGCGGCCACCGTCCAGTACTCCTCGGTGACGAAGGCCTTGATCTCGCGCTCGCGGTCGCAGATGAGCTTCAGGGCCACGGACTGCACGCGGCCCGCGGAGAGGCCGCGGCGGACCTTGTCCCAGAGGATGGGGCTGACCCCGTAGCCGACGAGCCGGTCGAGGATGCGCCGGGCCTGCTGCGCATCCACCTTCTTCTCGTCGATGTCTCGGGGCTCCTGGAAGGCCTTCTCGATGGCGCGCTTGGTGATCTCGTTGAAGACGACGCGGCGGAAGCGCTTCTTGCCGCGGACTCCCAGCGCCTCGGTGAGGTGCCAGCAGATGGCCTCCCCCTCGCGGTCGGGGTCGGCGGCCAGGTAGATGGCCTCCGCCTCCTTGGAGGCGGCGCGCAGGTCGTCGAGGACCTTGCGCTTGGCGGGCAGGATCGCGTACTCGACGGCGAATCCCCGCTTGGTGTCGACGCCGCCGATGACGTGGGTGGCGTCCTTCGCCCGCTTGGGGTTCTTGGGCAGGTCCCGGACATGGCCCATGGAGGCCACGACCCGGAAATCGCGGCCCAGGTACTTGTTGATGGTCTTCGCCTTGGCGGGCGACTCGACGATGACGAGGTTCTTGGCCAAAAGGGCGCCTTTCGCTAGCCTCTCACGACGCTAGGCTCTCACGAAGAGGGCCCCGGGTAGCCGGCGCACCTTGTCCGCGAGCTCCAGTTCCGTCAGACGGGCGAGGAGGGCCGGCGTTTCAAGGCCGCTGCGCCGTCCCAGCTCCTCGAGGCTCGACGGGGCGTCGCCCCGCAGGGCCCGGAGGAGGACATCGTCGCCCGTCGCGGCGTCCGGCGCAACCGGGGCGGCCAGGCCGATCTCCTCGGCCACGTCCGCGCCGCCGCGCACGAGCAGCGCGCCGTCGCGGATGAGCCGGTTGCAGCCGGCCGACGTCGCCTGGCTGGGATGCCCGGGCACGGCGAAGACCTCGCGGCCCTCGTCGAGGGCCACGCGGGCGGTGCCGAGGGCGCCGCTCTTCTCCGCAGCCTCCACCACGACCACCACGCGCGACCATCCCGCGATGACCCGGTTGCGCCGCGGGAAGTTCGCGGGGTGGGGGATGGCCCCGAGCGGGAACTCCGACACCACCGCGCCGTTCTCGGCCAGGGTGGCGGACAGCTTCTCGTTCTCCGGCGGGTAGGGCCGGTCCAGGCCCGAGCCCAGCACCGCCACGGTGCGCCCTCCGGCGTCCAGGGCGCCGAGGTGCGCCGCGGTGTCGATCCCGCGCGCGAGGCCGGAGACGATGGTGGCCCCGGCCGCGGCGAGCTCGCGGGCCATGCCGCGGGCCAGCGCCCGGCCGGCGGCGGTGGCGGCGCGGGAGCCGACGATGGCCACGCTCACGGGGCCCTCCGTGGCCCGCAGTCGTCCGCGTACGTAGAGGACCGGCGGCGGATCGAAGGTCAGGCGCAGGAAGGCAGGATAGTCCGCGTCGTCGCGGCCGACGATCGCGATCCCCAGCGCCTGGCAGCGGCGTTGCTCCTCCTCGGCCAGGCGGCGCGCCTCGCCGGACGCGAGGCGCGCCCGGGCCGAGGCGGGGAGCAGCTCGGGGTGGTCCCCGGGCCGAAGGAGCGCGTCTTTCAGCGGGACACGGGCGCAGAGCTCGCGCACGGCCGCTGGACGGACGTCGGATAGGAGCGCGAGCGTCAGGAGGTCGAAGGTGTCGTCCACGTTACTGCGCCCCGGGTCCTTTCGGGGGGCCTCATTGTACGGGCGACCCCCGGCCTGTCAAGGTCCGCAATCCCCAGCCGCATGGGCCGGCCCGACGCGGCGGGCGCCCGGCGGCGGCTGTCACGCCCACGGGACACCACTGTGATCCCGGACGGACACGGCGCCACCACTCCACCCGCCGGCGGAGGGCGAGCGGCCCGGACGCGGCCGCGTCGGCCGGTGGCACCGGCCTTGCTTTTGTCCCGGACCGGCAGATAAGATCGAGCCAGCCGACCGACCCTCTCGCCGGAGAGACGCCATGCCGCGCTTCCTCCTGTTGGTGACGCTCCTCGTCGCGGTCCCGTCCCTGGCCCGGGCCTCGTCCAGCGCCGACGAGGTGCACTTCGGGATCGATGTCGCCCGCCGCGGTCTCTGGCGCGAGGCGCGCTTCCGGTTCGAGAAGGCCGTCCTGCTGGACCCCGACAACGCGGCCGCCCTCAACAACCTGGCCATCGCGCTCGAGCAGGAAGGGGAGTTCGACAAGGCCCGCGCGGCCTACGAGCACGCGCTCAAGCTCGATCGCAGCCTGTACATCCAGCAGAACTACGACCTTTTCCGGGAGGCCGATGACAAGCGCAACCGCAAGGCCAAGAAGAAGCCTTAGAGCGGTCCTGCCGGCCGTCCTCCTGACCACCGGGTGCGCCTCCTTCGTGGAGGTGCCGGTGGAGACGCCGCTGCAGTCGAAGATCGACGTGGGCTCCTTCCGGAGGGTCCTGGTGGCCGGGTTCGTCACCGATCTCGGCGACGCGGACGTGGACCTCTCCCCCGAGACCGTCCGCCTGCTCCAGAACCAGCTCCGCTCCAACACGCGGATGCAGGTGCTGGAGCCCGACCATCCGCCCTTGAACGACGAGCTGGAGAAGGTCCTGGAGCGGCTGGGCGAGGGGGACAAGTACAACAAGCAGGAGCGCGAGCAGTTCAAGCTGGAGGCGGACCGCATCCTCCAGGACACCACCTTCTGGCGCAAGCTCGGGGAGGAGTTCCAGAACCCGCTGATCGTGACCGGCCGCATGGGGTTCGAGAGCCAGAACCGCTCGGGCTTCCAGTCGGAGGAGCGCGTGATGCGGGAGCCGGGCACCAACCGTTCGCGACTGGTGCGGGGCAACCGCTACCTGGAGCGCAAGGGGTTCAGCCTCAGCGCGGAGTTCCAGTTCGTGGACGGCCGCACGGGGCAGACCCTGCACAAGGAGAAGTTCACCGAGGAGGTCCTGTACGGGGAGGATCAGAAGGTCTCGGCCCTGTCCTCGTACTTCGAGCTCATGGACCGGCTGCTGCCCAACTTCCTGGGAGTGATCTCGCCCCAGAGGATCCGCGGGACCCGCGTCCTGCTCCGATAGGAACCCGACCATGAACCGGCACCACGGTGTCCTGCCGCGCACGGGCCTCACCCTGGCCATGGCGGCGGCCCTCGCTCTGGGCGCCCCGGACGCGCGGGCGCAGTTCATCCCCTACTTCGGCAAGAACAAGGTCAAGTACGACGACTTCGCCTGGCGGGTCTACAAGAGCCCCCACTTCGAGGTCTATTACTACCCGGAGTTCGAGCAGCACCTGGCCCGGGTGGTGTCCTACGCGGAGAGCGCCTACCAGAAGGTGTCCTCGGACCTCAAGCACGAGATCTCCTTCCACATCCCGCTCATCCTCTACAAGACCCACTCGGAGTTCGAGCAGACGAACCTGTTCCCGACGTTCGTGTCGGAGGGCATCCTGGCCTTCGCCGAGCCGGTCCGGGACCGCATGGTGCTGCCCATCGACGAGCCGCCCGACAAGCTGCAGGGGCTCATCACCCACGAGCTGACCCACATCTTCGAGTTCGACCTCGTCCCGCGGAACATCATGCAGCGCAACGTCCCCCTCTGGGTGGACGAGGGCCTGGCCGACTACGAGCGCGGGATCTGGGACACCCTCGACCTGATGACCATCCGGGACGCCGCGGTCACCGATCAGATCCCCAGGCTCTCGCGCCTGGAGGAGGTGCTGGACTTCGCCAACCCGCGCGTGGTCTACAACCTCGGCCATGCGGCGTTCGAGTTCATGGAGGCCCGCTACGGCAAGGAGGGCATCCGGCAGTTCCTCTACACGCTGCGCAAGAACATCGTCGGGGGCGGCATCGACGACATCTACATGCAGGCCTTCCGGATCAAGCCCGACGAGTTCGACGAGGCCTTCGAGAAGTGGCTGAAGGAGCGCTTCAAGCCCTTCCGGGACAAGCAGCGGCCGAGCGACTACGGGAAGGACCTCTCCCCCGACGCGGAGAAGACGGCCTACACCCAGGTCTACGCCTTCAGCCCCAGCCCGTCCGGAGAGATCGTGGCCGCCATCACCGGGAACCGGGGCGACGGGGAGGCGGACATCATCCTCCTCTCGGCCAAGGACCGCGGGATCATCCGGAACCTGACCAAGGGGTTCACCGACGACTACGAGAACCTGGCCATGTCCGACCAGTTCGTGGCCGGGCGCTCCATCGCCTTCGACCCGCGGGGCGACGCCGTGGCCTTCTTCGCGCGCAAGGGCAAGCGCCGCAGCCTGTTCCTGGTCTCGGTGCTCACGGGCAAGACCCTGCGCAAGATCCCCATGGACCTGGACCAGGCGCAGTCTCCCTGCCTCCTGCCCGACGGCCGTCACGCCCTGTTCTCCGCCCTCAAGGAGGGCGTGGCCGACATCTACCTGTTGGACCTCGAGGCCGGTACCTACACGAACCTCACGGCGGACGCGTTCGCCGACGCGGACCCGCAGATCTCCCCCGACGGGACGGTGGTGGTCTACACGCGCCGGGTCTCCGGCCACGACAAGATCTACACCTTCCCCCTGGCCAACCCCAGCCGCAAGACGCAGCTCACCTTCGGCCCCTATGACGACTCCACCCCCACGTTCTCCCCGGACGGGATGAAGGTGTACTACGCCTCCGACGAGGAGGACGAGATCTACAACCTGCGCAGCCTCGACCTGGCCTCGGGGGTGATCCAGCAGTACACGGACGCCCTGGGCGGCGACATGGCCCCCGCTCCCCTCACCGGCCGCGGCGGTGAGCGGCTGGCCTTCATCAGCTACTTCAAGGGCGAGTACCGCCTGCAGTCGATCGAGACCTCCGAGCCCGTGAAGGAGGTCGAGCAGGAGGTCCAGCTGGCCGCCGACGCCATCGTGGACTTCCAGCCGGACGTGGTCCACCAGGTGGTCTCCGAGAACAAGCGCAAGAAGGGGATGTTCGAGGGCCTGTTCCTGGAGGGGCGGCCGCCCCTGAACGTGGGGGTCACCTCGGGCGGGGACTTCTTCGGCGGCACGCAGGTGGCCCTGACCGACGTGCTGGGCGACCAGAACTTCCTGTTCACGGCGGTCTCCGTGCGCGAGCTGCGCAGCTACGACGGGACCTACATCAACCTGGCCAAGCGGTTCCACTACGGGCTCTCCGCCTTCGACACCACGCGCTTCTTCTTCGTCTCCCCGCTGGCGCTGCAGCAGAGCTTCTTCCGCGAGGGCGCCTTCGCCACCCAGCGCTACACGGGGGCCAGCCTCATCGGCCAGTACCCGCTCGACAAGTTCCGCCGCCTGGAGCTCAACGCCGGCGTCATCCGCGTGGACGAGGCCTTCGAGAACCCGGAGGTGGAGGCCCTGGTGCGCCAGCGCGCGGAGCAGCTCGGCGTGCCGTACTTCCTGCACAAGGGCACGGTGGTCCCCTTGGGGGTCTCGCTCGTCTCGGAGACCACCCGATTCCGTGAGTTCGGCCCGCTCTCCGGGCACACCTACTCCCTGGGCGCGCAGTACTCGCCGTCCTTCGGCGGCTCGCTGTCCCGGACTACCCTCGATGGGGACGTACGCAAGTACTTCCGCATCGGCGGCAGCGCCGTGTTCGCCACCCGGCTGCACGGCTTCCGCTCCACCGGCGACCAGCCGGACGTCTTCTACTTCGGCGGCAACATGGAGCTGCGGGGCTATCCCTACCTCTCCTTCGCCGGGAACCAGGGCTTCTACGCGAACGCCGAGTTCCGCTTCCCGCTCATCGACCTCATGAAGACCCCGCTGGGGATCCTGGGGCCCGTGCGGGGGACCCTCTACGGCGGGATCGGCGGCGCCCACTTCAAGGGCGAGCAGTGGAACTTCTCGACCAGCGACCCCGGCCGGTCCTACGTGAACGATCCCGTGTTCGGCGAGCCCGTCGAGGGCTTCCACCTGGTGGACGGGCGGGCTTCGTTCGGGATCGGCGTCCAGTTCTTCTTCCTCGGCTACCCGCTGCACTTCGATTGGAGCAAGCTCACCGACCTCAAGGTCACCTCGAACGACACCCGCTTCGACTTCTGGGTGGGCTTCGATTTCTGACCCCCCACCCTATCCCTCCCCACCAGGGGGAGGGAATTGTTGCTGCCGGATCGGCACCGCATTCGTTCCGCTGCGGGGGTGCCGCTCGTTGACGGATGCGGCGCCGGCGTGGTAGCTTCTTTGGTTTCGACGGGTCCGTCGAAGGAGGCTTCGAGGTGTACGCGATCATCAGGGCCGGCGGCAAGCAGTACCGGGTGAAGGAGGGCGACACCATCCACCTGGAGCTCGTCCCCGCCGAGGCCGGCGAGAAGGTCGTCCTGGGCGAGGTCCTCTTCGTGGGAGGCGACGGCGAGCCGCGCCTCGGCGCCCCGCTCGTGGACAAGGCCCAGGTGGTGGGCACGGTCCTGGAGCAGGGCCGGGACCGCAAGGTCCGGGTCTTCAAGTACAAGAAGCGCAAGCACTACCGCAGGACGCGCGGGCACCGG
>Ga0075433_10002946_pt1 | contig 13064 bp, 11 predicted proteins | sample RhiMethybrSRZTD2_FD_75299 | JGI IMG/M metagenome (GOLD analysis project Ga0075433, IMG submission 75299) | Populus rhizosphere microbial communities from Tennessee, USA - Rhizosphere MetaG P. TD hybrid SRZTD2 | ecosystem: Host-associated > Plants > Roots > Rhizosphere > Soil | place: USA... | reverse complement strand
TCAGCGTCGCGTCATACAGACGCGCGACATCCTGCTCGTCGCCGACGTCCGCGGCGACGGCGATCGCCTCGCCGCCGTCCTTCTGTATGCGGTCCACGATCGGCGCGAGTCGACCGCCGTCGGTCTTGCCGTGCACGACGACGCGCGCGCCTTCGGCCGCGAGGCGCACCGCCGTGGCCTTGCCGATGCCGCGGCTCGATCCGGTGACGATCGCGACCTTGTTTTGCAGCCGCATGCGAAGGTCCCTAGGAGGCGTGCGCTGCGCGCCGTCGTGCCGCGGTGGGCACGTCGAGCCGGTCGAGGATCGCGGCGAGCTCGGCGCGCTCGCTTGACGACAGGTCTGCGAGCGGCGCGCGCACCGGACCGGAGGGATGGCCGAGCAGCGTCATCGCCGCCTTCATCACCGCGACCTCGTACCCGCGGCGGCGCTGACGGAGCTCGTAGAACGGACGCACGACTCGGCGATGGTAGTCGGCCAGCGAGGCGTGATCGCCCTCGGAGGCGAGGCGGAAGAGCTCGACGGACGCCTCGGGCCAGAAGCACGCGAGCGATGAGGTGAATCCTTCGGCGCCCACCGCGAAGTACGGCGCGACGAGATCGTCGCCCACGCCCGCAAGCCAGACGAGGCGATCACGGCCGAGACGTTCGACGACGTGTTCGCGGAGTCGCTGGAAGAGGCGCACGTCGCCGCGCCCATCCTTGAAGCCGATGAAGTGCGGAATATCGCGCGCGAGGCGCTCGACCTGCTCAGCGCTGAACGCCTGGCCGTCGCGCGCGTAGACGAGGATCCCGAGCGCCGTCGCGTCGGCGATCTCGGCGACGTAGCGCAGGAGCGCGTCTGGATCGGGATGCGCGTAGTACGGCGGCAGCACGAGGATCGCCGACGCGCCCGCGCGCTCCGCGCGCCGCGCGAGGTCGCGACCGACGCGGGGGCCGAAACCGACGCCGGCGACGACCGGCGTGCGACCGTCGACCGCCTCGACCGTCGCTTCGACGACGACGGCGCACTCGTCCGGCGTGAGGCTGAACAGCTCGCCGGTACCGCTCGGCGCCACGAGCGCATTCATGCGCGTCATAGCGAGCCAGGCCGCGTTCTCGCGTATCCCGTCGAGATCCAGTTCACCGCGCTCGTCATAGGGCGTGATCGGAAACGCGAGCACGCCTCGCAGCAGTGGCTTGATAGCTGCCGGGTCGGCCGCGACGAGCGTGCGGCTCACCGCCGCGTCCTGCACATGTCGCGGAAGCATACTTGTAAACGAACCTGTCGGTCGCAAATGCGCTTGCAGCCGGTCAAGGTGCCTGCTAGCCTCCCGCCGGGCGTGGCCAGCGATGGCCGCGGCGCCGTATCGGCGCGGGAGGCATGCAATGGAACGGCGTATCGATCGGAGAGACTTCCTGAGGCTCGTCGGCGCGGGTGCGGGCGCCGCGGCGCTCGCGGCGTGCGCGCCGTCCACGACCGGACCGAGCCCGAGCGCGGCCGCGGGGGCGACGGCCGAGCCGCTCACGCTGCCGATCGTGTCGCAGCCGCTCACCCTCAAGTACTGGTGCCCGATGAGCTCGAACGTGAGCGCGACGATGAAGACGTTCGGCGAGATCGCGATGTACCAGGAGCTCGAGAAGCGCACCGGGATCCATCTCGACTTCCAGCACCCGCCACTCAATCAGGAGAACGAGCAGTTCAACCTCCTCACCGCGTCGGGCACCTATCCGGACGTGATCGAGTTCAACTGGCTCACCAACGCACCGGGCGGGCCCGCGCGTTTCGTCAAGGACGGCGTGATCATCCGGCTCAACGACCTCATCGATAAGTACGCACCGAACCTGCGGAAGGTCCTCGCCGACCACCCCGAGTGGCGCAAGCAGATCGTCACCGACGAGGGCGATATCTACGCGTTCCCGTTCATCCGCAGCGACGTCCGGCTGCTCGTCTCGACCGGCCTCGCCGTGCGACAGGACTGGCTGGACAAACTGAATCTGAAGGCGCCGGCCACGATCGACGAGTGGCGGGTGATGCTCACCGCGTTCAAGCAGCGCGACCCCAACGGCAACAACAAGGGCGATGAGCTTCCGCTCAGCACCTGGGCGAGCTCGCCCGGATTCAGCGGCGGCTCGCGCGGGGCCTTCTCGCGCTACTCGTTCGTCGGCGCATGGGGCATCGGCCTCGAGTGGTACCAGGAGAACGGCGCGATCAAGTACGGCGCGTTGCAGCCGCACCTCCGCGAGTTCCTGGGAACGATGGCGCAGTGGTACAAGGAGGGCCTCATCGATCCGGACGTGTTCGCGACGACGCAGAACACCTTCGACGCGAAGGTCACCAACAACCTCATCGGGTCCGCGAGCATGCAGGGCGGTAACGGCATCGGGAAGTACGCCGGGCTCATGGCCGGCAAGGGCACCTTCAAGCTCTCGCCGGTGCAGATGCCCGTCCTCAAAGCCGGCGACAAGATCCTCCTCGGCGGCCGCGACAACAACTACCCGGGGCAGGGGTCGGCCGCGATCACGAGCTCGAACAAGAAGGTCGTCGAGACGGTGAAGCTGCTCGATTACGCGTACAGCACCGAGGGCAGCCTGCTCTACAACTTCGGCATCGAGGGCACCAGCTACACGATCGTGAACGGCGTCCCGACGTACAAGGACGCGATCATGCATGACCCTCAGATCCCGTCCGCGCAGATGATCTCGCGCTACGCGCGCGGCAACTTCAACGGGCCGTTCGTCCAGGACGTGCGGTACATCACGCAGTACTACGAGCTGCCCGAGCAGAAGAAGGCGCTCGAGGTCTGGACGTTGCCATCGAACGAGAAGCTCCTCCCGCCCATCACGGCGACGCAGGACGAGGCGAAGAAGCTCGCGACGACGATGGCCGACATCAACACGCGGTATGACGAGGTGTTCACGAAGGTCTGGTCGGGCAAGGCGTCGCTCGACGATTGGGACGCGTTCACCAAGGCGCTCCCGGGCATGGGTATCAACGACGCGATCAAGATCCAGCAGAACGCCCTGGACCGTTACAACAAGCGACCCGGGTAGCCTTCGCCGGTGGTGCGGACGGCTACGACGTCGCTAGAGATCGTCGAGCCACTGCCCCTGGTGAGGACGCGGGGGCGGTGGCAGACGATCTCGCGGGACCTCGCGCGCAACCGCCACCTCTACCTAATGCTGCTTCCCGTTCTCCTCTACTACGTCGTCTTCCACTACCTGCCGATGTACGGCGCGGTCATCGCCTTCCAGGACTTCAATCCCGTCAAGGGCGTCTTCGGCAGCAGGTGGGTCGGGCTCGAGAACTTCCGGGACTTCTTCTCGAGCGTGTACTTCGGGCGTCTCATCTTCAACACCGTCGCGATCAGCGTGCTCGAGATCGTGTTCGCGTTCCCCGCGCCGATCATCCTCGCGCTCCTCATCAACGAGCTGCGCTGGAACCCGTTCCGCCGCCTCGTGCAGACGGTCACATACCTGCCGCACTTCATCTCGGTCGTCGTCGTGGTCGGTGTGATGTTCGACTTCCTCGCGCGCGACGGCCTGGTGAACCAGCTGCTGGCGAGCCCGTCGCCGACCGCGTTCATGCAGGACCCGGACTGGTTCCGCCAGCTCTTCGTCGGATCGGGCATTTGGCAGCACGTCGGCTGGGGCTCGATCGTGTTCCTCGCGGCCATCACCGCGATCGACCCGCAGCTCTACGACGCGGCCAAGGTCGACGGCGCGAGCAGGTTCCGGCAGATCTGGCATGTCACGATCCCGGGGATCCTTCCCACGATCGTGATCCTCCTCGTGTTGCGGCTCGGATCGGTGATGACCGTCGGCTACGAGAAGATCATCCTCATGTACAACCCGCTCACGTACGAGACCGCCGACGTCATCTCGACGTACGTGTACCGTCGCGGCATCCTCCAGGCGGACTTCGGCTTCAGCGCCGCGGTCGGGCTCTTCAATTCGGTCATCAACTTCGCGCTGCTGTTGATCGCGAACCGCGTCAGCAAGCGTCTCACGGACGCGAGCCTGTGGTGAGCGCCGTGCGCGCGAGGCCGATCCGCATGCGCGAGAGCCGCGGCGAGCGGTTGTTCAGCCTCGGCAACGTGATCTTCATGGTGGCCCTCATGGTCATCACGCTCTACCCGCTGCTCTACGTGCTCTTCGCGTCGCTCAGCAACCCGACGCAGCTCACGTCGCATCGCGGTCTACTGTTCGCGCCGCTCGACCTCACGCTCGAGGCGTATCGCCGCGTCCTCGAGAACCCGCTCATCCTCTCGGGCTACCGCAACACGCTGTTCATCGTGGTCGTCGGCACCGCGCTGAACGTCTTCCTTACCGCGCTGGGCGCGTACGCGCTCTCGCGCAGGAACGTCCTCTTCAAGAACCCGGCGATGTTCTTCATCGTCTTCACGATGTTCTTCAGCGGCGGGCTTATCCCGTCGTACCTGCTGGTTTCCCAGACACTGCACATGGGGAACACGCTGTGGGCGCTCATCATCCCGACCGGCGTGAACACGCTCAACCTCATCATCATGCGCACCGCGTTCAACCAGGTGCCGCAGTCGCTCGACGAGGCCGCGCGCATGGACGGCGCGAGCGACTGGACGATCCTCTTCAGGATCGTCATCCCGCTCTCGTGGCCGGTGGTCGCGGTGATGATCCTCTTCTACGGCGTCGCGCACTGGAACGCGTTCTTCTCCGCGCTCGTGTACATCCGCGAGCGCGACCTGTACCCGCTCCAGCTGGTGCTGCGCGAGATCCTCATCTCGAGCAACGTGCAGAACATGGCGACCGACGTCTCGAGCGGTGACGTGCAGGCCATCGGCGAGACGATCAAGTACGCGACGATCATCGTCGCGACGCTCCCGATCCTCTTCGTGTACCCGTACCTGCAGCGCTACTTCGTGAAGGGCGTGACGATCGGAGCGATCAAGGAGTGAGCGGGAAGTGAGCGCGCCCGACACCCGCGCGCTGCAGGACGCGATCGACGCGAAGGCGCGCTCGGGGGGCGGCACGGTGCGCGTCGCGGCGGGCCGGTACGTCACCGGTGCGCTCGTCCTGCGCGACGACATCACCCTCGAGCTCGAGGCGGGCGCCACGCTCGTCGGCAGCGAGGATCCGGCCGACTACCCGCTCGTCGAGACGCGCTGGGAGGGCCGGCACCAGATCACCCACGCGCCGCTCATCGGCGGCAGCGGCCTGCGCGACGTCGCGGTGGTCGGCCGTGGGACGGTCGACGGACGTGGCGCCGGCTGGTGGGAGCGTCATCGCAATAAGACGCTCGACCATCCGCGGCCGCGGCTCATCTCCATCGCCGAGTCGACGAACGTCCTGATCGCGGGCCTCACGCTCGTCAACTCGCCCTCATGGACGGTCAACCCGGTGCGCTGCGAGAACGTGACGGTCACGAAGGTCACGATCCGTAATCCCGCTGACTCGCCGAACACCGATGGGGTGAACCCGGACTCATGCCGCTACGTGCACATCTCCGACTGCCACTTCGACGTGGGCGACGACTGCATCACCATCAAGTCCGGCATCGAGACCGAGGCGCCGGACAAGCGCGCGCCGTGCGAGAACGTCACGATCACGAACTGCACCATGGCGCACGGCCACGGCGGCGTCGTGCTCGGGAGCGAGATGAGCGGCGACGTGCGCAACGTCGCGATCTCGAACTGCGTATTCGTCGGCACCGAGTGCGGGCTGCGCATAAAGACGCGTCGCGGCCGCGGCGGCGTGATCGAGGACATCCGCGCGTCGAACATCGTCATGCGCGACGTCCTCCTGCCGTTCACGGTCAACCTCTTCTACAACGCGTATCGCCAGGGCGATCCGGTCGTGGCCGACAAGAGCGCGCGGCCGGTGGACGATGGCACGCCGCGAGTCCGCCGTATCCGCTTCAGCGAGATCACGGCCGAGGATGCGCATTACGCAGCCGCGTTCCTGTACGGCCTGCCGGAGATGCCGATCGAGGACATCTCGTTCCGCGACGTCGCCATCCGGATGTCCGAGCGCGCCACCGCCGGGGCCATGCGGAACTTCGACGGCTTCGAGCAGCTCAGCCGCGCCGGCTTCATCGCACGGAACGTGCGCGGGCTGCAGCTCGAGGACGTCGAGGTCTCCGGGCAGCAGGGTGAGCCGTTCGTGCTCACGGACGTCGCGTGAGCGCGGTGGCCACGGGCTGGGCGGAGCGCACCGCGGACTCGGTCATGCGCCGTGGCCCGGTGCTCGACGATCGGTGGGACTACAAGTGGGGCGTCGTCGCGCTCGGCATGCTGCGGCTGTGGCGCGCCACCGACGATCGCCGCTACTTCGACTACGTGCGGCGCAGCGTCGACGCGTTCGTCCATCCGGACGGATCGATCGCGACGTACGACCGCGGCGAATTCACGCTCGACTTCATCAACCCGGGCAAGGTCCTCTTCGCGCTGTGGCACGAGACCGGCGAGCACCGCTACCGCGCCGCGCTCGAGCTCCTCCGGGACCAGCTGCGCGCGCAACCGCGGACGCCGTCGGGCAGCTTCTGGCACAAGCGCATCTATCCCGATCAGATGTGGCTCGACGGCGTGTACATGGCGAGCCCGTTCCTCGCCGAGTACGCGGCTAACTTCGAGGAGCCCGCGATCTATGACGACGTGATCCGGCAGTTCACGCTCGCGTTCGCGCACACCCGCGACGAGCGCACCGGCCTGCTCTCTCACGCGGTCGACGAGTCGCGGACGCAGTTCTGGGCCGACCCGAGCACTGGCCGCTCGCGCTCGTTCTGGGGACGCGCGCTCGGCTGGTACGCGATGGCGCTCGTGGACGTCCTCGACATCCTGCCCGGGGACGCGCGCCGCCGGACGCTCGTCGACATCCTCGCGCGGACGATGGACGCTGCCCTCGCCGTTCAGGACCGGAGTGGCCTGTGGTGGCAGGTGCTCGACCAGGGCGACCGCGACGGGAACTATCTCGAGGAGTCGGCGTCGGCGATGTTCGCGTACGCGCTCGCGAAAGGCGCGCGCCAGGGGCATCTGCCACCGGAGCACCGGCGTCGTGCGGCGCGCGCATACGACACGATCGTCGAGCGATTCGTCCATGCGAGGCCGAACGGCGACGTCGACGTGACGCGATGCTGCGTCGGCACCGGCCTCGGCACGACGCCGGAGCGCGACGGCTCATTCGAGTGGTACGCGAGCCGCCCGGCGGTCGCGAACGATCATCACGGCGTCGGCGCGTTCCTCCTCGCGGCGGTCGAGATCGAACGCGCCGCGGTGACGTGAGCCGTGCGCGCGGCATTCTCGTCGCGATCGCGTCGGCGATCCTCGCGTGCTCGCCCGCGGGAGATCCGGCGCCGCCCGTGGAGCGGACGATGACGCCGAGCGCCGCGCCCTCGCTCGCGCCGGTCATGCTCCTCGACGCGCAGACCCTCGCGGATCTGCGCACTACGGCTATGCGCGGCGCCGACGTCCCGGGACTGTCCGAGCTGCGGCGCGATGCGGACGTGGCCGCCGCGGCGATGCCGATGACGGTGACGGACAAGACGACGCCGGCGCCGTCCGGCGACGTCCACGACTACGTGAGCCTCTCGATCTACTGGTGGCCCGACCCGACCAACACGGATGGGCTGCCGTACTTACAGAAGGACGGTCAGATCAACCCCGAGTCATCAGACACGAAGAAGTACGATGCCGCGAAGCTCAACCGTATGGTCGCGAGCGTCGAGACGCTCTCACTCGCGGCCTATATCACGGGCGAGCGCGCCTACGCCGATGCGTGCGCGAGATGGCTGCGCGCGTGGTTCCTCGACCCGGCGACGCGCATGAACCCGACGATGCGCTACGCGCAGATCATCCCGGGACGGCCCGAGCCGCGAGGCACGGGGATCATCGACAGCCGTCAGTTCATGCGCGCCGTCGACGCGGCGCTCATCCTGCGCACGACGCCGTCGTGGACGCCCGCCGACGACACGGGCCTGCGCGCGTGGTTCGGCGCCTTCGCCGACTGGCTCGTGACGAGCCCGCAGGGTCAGATGGAAGGAGCGGCGAAGAACAACCACGGCACCTGGTACGACGCGCAGCTCGTGGACTTCGCCCTCTACGGCGACCGCGAGTCGCTCGCGCACGACGTCCTCGCGCGCTTCGCCGCGCGACGTGTGGCGACGCAGATCGCGGCCGACGGCAAGCAGGCGCAGGAGCTCGCGCGCACGCGCTCCTATCACTACAGCGCGTTCAACCTCCTCGCCTTCGCCGTCGCCGCGGATCTCGGGACGAAGGCCGGCATCGACATCTGGCACGCGTCGCCGAGCATCCGCGCGGCGACCGACCTGCTCCTGCCGGCAGCCACGAGCGGCGCGGCGTGGCCGTATCCGGATATCGACCGCGTCGACTACTACACCGAGCTCGCGCCCGTTCTGGCGCGCGCGCAGCGCGCATACCCCGATGCGGGCTACGACAAAACGCTCGCGCAGCTCGCCAGGAAGGCGTCGCCCGCGTCGCTCCTGCGCCTTCGCGTCGGAGCCTTCGGCTCGCTCGGCGGCACCGCCGCAGCGCCCGCGCCGCTCGTGCCCGCGGCGTGATCGTCAAGCGCATCCATCCGGACGGCCGCACCGTACGCGCGAGCGAGATGTTCGTCGGCCCGCATGACTACCAGTCGATCGTTGGGAAAGAGAGCGCGCAGTTCCGCGTCGCCGAGCTCACGTTCCGCGACGGGGCGCGGACGAGACTCCACGTCCATGATTCCGAGCAGCTCATCATCATCGTGACGGGCGCGGGTGTCTGTGGCACCGTCGACGCCGAGCACGACATGGGCGTCGGCGACCACGCACTCATCGCCGCGGGCGAGGCTCACTGGCACGGCGTGCGCGCGAACGGGGAGGTCACGCTCCTCTCGGTCCTCGGGCCGCACACGACTCGGCTCGCCGAGGTCTAGGACTCCCGGCGCGCGAGCTGCCACGCGAGCACCCCGTAGACGGCGGCGCACCAGGCGAGGACGACCGCGTACGACTGCCAGATCTCCGTGAACACCCCGTGGCCGGCAAGACCGTTGGCGATGATGCGCATGCCCTGGCCCGTCGGCGTCGCCCGCAGCAGCGCGTCGAGCCAGGCCGGAAGCGGCAGGCCCGTCGCGAACGCCGGGAGGATCACCGGTATGAGGATCACGCTCGACCACGAGTACACCTGCTGTGCGTTCCGGAACAGCCCACCGATGAGCAGGCCGAGGCCGATGAGCGCGACTGCGACGACGAGCGTGCCCGCGCCGAACGTGAGTTGATCGTCGGGTCTGAGACGCGTGAGGCCGAGCATGACGACCACCGACACCGCGACGTATGCGAGACCGACGAGCGCCTTCGCGGCGATCACCTCGAGGTAGCTCCCCACGAGGAGGAGCGCATCGAGCGTCTTCCGCTCGACCTCCTCCGTGAGCATGATCGGGACCGCCAGCACGGCGATCATGCCGATCATCATCACGATCGTCGCGAGCACGAAGTACTTGCGCGGTCCGAGCTGGCTCAGGACGCTCTGCTCGGTCGCGTTGCCGCTTGCGGTCTCGGTCGTCACGACCGCGGGCGGACGCTGCGCGGCGAGCGTCCGTGCCGCCGTCTCGAGGCTGCCCTGCACGTATGCGGCGCCCGCGCTCGGGAGGTCGGGCTGGATGACCCTGATCGTCGGAGCGCGTCCGCCCCTGATCGCGTCGTCGACGTCCTCGGGCAGCACGAACGCGACGTCGACGTCCTTCGTGAAGACCAGCTGCCGCGCGTCGTCGGCGCTCGCGACGTGGCGCAGCTGCAGCTCGGTGGACTGGCTCGCGTCGGCGCGCCCCAGGAGCAGCCGGACGACGGCGGTGCCCTCCGGCCCTGCGTACGCGGTCTTCACGACCTGCGCCTTCGCGTCGGGGAAGACCGAGTTGTAGATGACGGCGAGCAGGATCGGCGTGAGCAGCGACACGACGATCCGCGTCTCGCGGATCGCGTCGACGAGATCCTTGCGGAAGAGCGCAGTGACGATGCGCGCGCGGATCACAGCGCCCGGCCCGCGAGGGCGACGAAGACGTCCTCGAGCGTGCCCTCTTGCGAATGCACCGTGAGGACCTTCCCGTCTCGGATCCACTCGTCGAGACGCGCGGCGTCGGCCGCATCGTCGAGGCGGATGCTGTGCTCGGAACGGTCCGCGAGCAGCACGACGGCGCGCCGTTCGCCCTGCTTCAGCTTGAGCTCGCGTGGCGTGTCGAGCGCGACGACCTTGCCCTGGCTGAGGAACGCGACCCGATCGCAGAGCTCGTCGGCCTCTTCCATGTAATGGGTCGTGAGGAAGATCGTCGTGCCCTCCTTCGCGAGGTGGGCGATGAGCGCTCGCAGCTCGCGCGCGGAGGTCGGGTCGAGGCCGCGTGTCGGCTCGTCCATGAACAGCACGCGAGGGTTGTTGATGAGCGCGCGCGCGACGAGGAGGCGCTGCTTCATCCCGCTCGAGTACGCCTTCACCTTGCGCTTCGCCGCCGACGTCAGGCCGACCGTCTCGAGCAGCTCATCGGCATGCGCCACCGGGACGCCGTAGAGCACGGCGAAGAGGCGCAGGTTGTCGCGCCCGCTCAGGCGCTCGTAGAGGTTGGGGTCCTCGAAGACCGCGTTGATCAGGGGCTTCACCTGTTCGCGCTGGTGGACGACGTCGTATCCCGCGACGGTCGCGGTGCCCGACGTCGGGCGCGCGCGACCGGTGAGCATGCGGATGGTCGTCGTCTTTCCGGCGCCGTTGTGGCCGAGGAGGCCGAAGACCTCGCCCTCGCCGACGGAGAACGTGACTCCGTCGACGGCCCGCACGCTTCCGTAGTGCTTGTGGAGATCGCGGACCTCGACCGCGGCCGACATGCCGCTGAGGCTACGCGATGCGAAACGTTGCTCGTCGCTCCTCGCGCTGACCGCGCGGCCGTGGCGCGGGGCTATTCGGTCGCGTCGGTCGCGACGGCGAGGATGCCGCGGCGCGTGAGCGCGACGCGCACGCCGTTCTCGACGTCCGCGGGAATGCGCGGGCCGAGCGCGCGCAGCGCCGCATCGGGGATCGCGCCGCCTTCCGACGCGAGCATGTCCGCGGCGTTGCGCCGCAGATCCGGGTCGGGCGACACGAGGTTCTCGGCGATGCGTCGACCGAAGAGCCCGCGCACGTGCGCCGCGTTGTAGAGGAACACGAGCGAGAGGCCCGTGCCGGTGGCGAGGAGCGTCGACACGTCCGAGGTCCTGAGCCCGACGATGAGCGCGACGGCCGCGGCCATGTTCCCGAGCGCGTTCACGCCGCCCGACAGGAACGCGCGCGCGCGCGGGCGGATGGCGCTCGACACCTGGCTGTACACGAGCTCGGTCGCGGGGCGGTGGATCGCGGGGATCCAGATGCGCTCGCCGAGCTGCAGCGCGATACCGGCGACGAGCCCGAGCGCCGCGGCACCGTGCGAGAACGAGTCGATCGCCGCCCAGCCGTATGTCCCGACGTACCACAGCGGAAGGAGGAACAGCAGCCACGCGACGCCGAGGCGCCGCAGCAGCCCGCTCGTCGCGAAGGACTGGATGCCGAGCGCGACGAGCGATGCGCTCGTGTAGACGCCGGCGTATAGCTGGCTGAAGAGGTCCTCCTGTCCGGTCGTCGTGCCCTGCGTCGAGGATTGATCGAGGCCCAGCAGGTAGAGGAAGTTCGCGAACTGCATGAGGAAGTACCAGAAGAAGACGCCGACGCCGAACGTGCGCATGAGCCGGTCGGACGTCACCGCGCGATAGCCGTCGACCGACTCGCGGATCGTCGCACCAAGACCCTCCGGCCGGTGCTTGTCCTCGACCTTCCCGCTGTGCCCTTCAGGCAGGCCGCGGTAGAGCACGAGCGCGACGAAGCACACGAGGAAGCCGACGGCCTGCGCGCCGATGAAGTTCTCGGCGTGGAGGATCGGCGCGATGGCGGCGCCGACGACGCCGCCGAGGATCTTGCCGACGAGCACCGACCCGGCGAAGAACGGGAAGAGCCGCTTCGACTGCTCGGCGTCGTACAGGTTGCCGGCGTAGACCCAGAAGAGGATGTAGATCGTCTCCTTCACGCCGTGGGCGAAGACGTACGAGATCGGCTGCACGATGTTCCCGATCACTTCGGTGGTGATCGCGTACTGCAGCGCGACGGAGAAGATCGTCACCGCCGCGACGTAGACGAGGAGCATGGTGCGGCGGCGCATGCGGTCGACGAAGAAGAAGATGAGCGCGGAGACCGCGAGCATCGCGATCGGCGTGATGATGTACATCCAGGGCACGTTCGCGACGCCGTATCGCTTCACGAACAGGGCATCCGCGCCGAGCTTGCCGACCCAGTCGGCGCCGACCATGAGCGTCAGCAGGAAGTAGAGGAAGAGCCCGAGGCCCCATTCGCCGCGATGGAGCGGGAGCGCATCGCGAAGGAGGCGTCTCACTTAGGGAAAGTATGGATGCGGCGGCGCGATTGTTACGACGCGCTGACGGGACGAACGCGGCCGAGCCGGCAGCCGCTGTCGACGAGGTCGAGCGCGAGCCACTCGCCGTTCACCCTCGCCTGGAACGTGTAGGCCCACGTGAGGCCGGCCTCGTATGCCGCGACGATCTGGCTCGGCACGCCGACGACGACCCACGCGACCGGAGCCTCGTCGTAATTCGGTGTCGCCGGCGAGTGGCCCTTCTCGCCCGCGCGCATCGGGAGGCATTCGCGCTCCTCGACGACGTTCTCGAAGCGGTCGAGCACGCGAACAGCCTTCGGGAAGAGCTCGCGCGTGCCGCCCTCGAGCTGCATCCAGTGACGATCCCCGCCCGGATGCAGGCAGAAGCGGAACGGCACCTTCGGAACGAGGCGCGGCGCGGGCATCGCCGGCTGCGTCTTCGCGATCGGCTTGAGGAAGATCGGCTCCCGCGCCGCGGCCTCCATCACGAGCGCCTCCGCGGCGCGCCGCTCGGCGACGTGATCGGTCGCGATCGGGAGAGGTGCGGTCCACTCGCGCGACTGCGCGGTCCACTCGTCGACGCGCGCCGCGACGCCGAGCTCGATCTCTTTCGTCGTCGCGATGACCGGTGCCGGCGCGGGCGCGGGAGTCGCGAAGATCGCATCGATGTCGATGCGCTC
>Ga0075433_10002945_pt1 | contig 13065 bp, 15 predicted proteins | sample RhiMethybrSRZTD2_FD_75299 | JGI IMG/M metagenome (GOLD analysis project Ga0075433, IMG submission 75299) | Populus rhizosphere microbial communities from Tennessee, USA - Rhizosphere MetaG P. TD hybrid SRZTD2 | ecosystem: Host-associated > Plants > Roots > Rhizosphere > Soil | place: USA... | reverse complement strand
ATGCCGCGCATTATAGTAAAGGCCCTCCAAAAGCGCAATGAAACCGGTCTGGAGCCACAAATCTGCGTGTGGAACCGAATGATAATAAAATCGTGTGTGCTCTGAATGAAGCATTTCTGCCGATCGTTTTGTACAAAAGTACGCAGCGCGAACGGCTAAATCTGTACAGACGCACCCACACTTCAGACGCATGTCCAGCTTCGATCTTGATCAGTCGTGCAACCTCCGCTTATGAAAATCCAATCACAGCGCTGCATCCCACTGCTTCGCGGCAAAGAAGATGTAATCAACCGAGATGCCCACAAGATGTGAGATTTTTAGAATATTGTGGCACAAAAGGTGCACATGACCGTACAGTTCTCTTGAGGTATCTAAACATCGTGACACAACGAGCATCCACCGACCCTAGACAACTCCCTTCTTCACATATTTAGACAGACACGAGCCTCACGAATCATGACGTTGCTTCTCGACCGATCTGCCCATCAAGCCCTCCTCGAACTCAAGCGCGTGCTGATCATTGATGACGAAGAACCGATTCGCAGACTGCTGGGATACATGCTGCAAACCCATGGGTATGAGACGGTTCTCGCCTGCGATGCGCGAGAGGCACGGGCCCGGCTTGAGGAACAACCCTTTGCCTTGATGATGTGCGATGTGAACATGCCCGGTGAGTCGGGGATGGATCTCGTCCGCAATATCCTCAGTACACATCCCCACACTGCGGTCATCATGGTAACCGGTCTCGACAGCTCAGTGCTGGCGAACGCGGCACTGGACATGGGAGCCTTTGGATACATTGTCAAACCGTTCGAGTCGAATGAAGTCATGATCGATGTCGCCAATGCACTCCGCCGCCGCCGACTTGAGCTGGAAAATCGCCTGCACCGGGAGAACCTGGAAGACGTCGTGAGAACGAGAACGATGGCGCTCCAGCAAGCGCTCGATTGGCTCGAGGTCCGCGAAAAGGAACTGCGTCTCTCGCGAGAGGAAACGATTCAACGGCTTGCCATTGCCGCCGAATACCGTGACAGTGCCACGGCACAGCACATTCAGCGCATGAGTCATTACTGTGAATTACTCGCCAGAAAGTATGGACTGTCCTCCGAGCGGTGTGATTTGATCCGCACGGCAAGTCCGATGCACGACATCGGAAAAATCGGTACGCCGGATCACGTGCTCCTCAAGCCCGGCAAGTTCACACCGGAAGAATTCAATGTCATCTCTCAACATGCGGAAATCGGCTATCGTATCCTCAGCGGATCGGACGCAGAGATCCTCAAAGTGGCGGCATCGATTGCCTGGACCCATCATGAACGTTGGGATGGCAACGGATATCCGCGCAAATTGAAAGGCGAAGCGATCCCCGTGGAAGGACGGATTGCCGCGATCGCCGATGCCTTCGATGCGCTCACCACACAACGGGTCTACAAGCCGGCGTTCACCCTCGATCACGCCGTCGACCTCATGACCAAACATCGTGGCGAACACTTCGATCCCGAGCTCCTCGACGTCTTCTTTGCCTCGATGAAGGATATTACGCATATCCACGACCAGTATGCCGACCAATCCCCGCACACACTGATTCCCAAACCCTAGGAGTCCATCCGAGTCAGGCCCTTCTCCTTCGACCAATACTCCGCAGGCATCTGCATCGTTCTCAGCTCGAACACTTCCTCGACGAATTCCAGCAAATACGCCTCCGGTTTTTTCGAGCCTGCGCCTCCCATCGGCCGGCGTCTCTTTCGCCTCGCAACGAAGGATGACTCGGACAGACTCCTGGTCTCCTTTTCGTCATTTCATTGACCCGTTTTCCACCCATCGATATACTTTCCTCATCTCGTCAGGTACAGACTCACGCACAGATTCCCAAACCCTGTACCCACACATCGCCCGCCGGCAAAAGGGTTGCCGCCTATGGCAAAGAAATCGACTACGGCCAGGAAACAGAGAACCACCCGCAATTGGATCGCCTATCTATGCGAATCCTTGGTCGCGTCCGGAGTCATGCCGACCTGGGAGGCTGCCACCTATCTCACAGAGAACCTGTTTGGAGAGAAACCCAATCCCCGTCTCTTAAGTGCCGCCAACGCCTACGAAGTGACGTCCCAATTTCTTCAGCGTCTGTATCATCCCCTCGTGGAGGCCGCCTCTCGCGACATCGCCTTGCCGGATGGTGCCAGTCTGCACGTGTTTACGGATATCAGCCTCACCGGACAATCTGCCGTACTCGTCGTCTATATGTCCGGCAAAACTCACTCACATCAATTGCTGATGCTGGACGCAGCCAAAGCCTGGGAACTGGTTTTCACTGATTCAGAGGACGTGAATCGCTGGGCAGAAGAACGCTATCGTTGGGTGAAGTCGGCGCTGACTGTGGCGATTGGAAAGCCTGCCCGACAGGCTATCTTGGCAGAAGTCTCTTAACCGGCCTCGTTATCTACACACTCGCTCATCCTCTTCCGTCACCTCTTATTCTCCACTGGGCTCATAGTTCAGATTGGGCGAGAGCCAGCGCTCGATCGTGCGAAGGTCCATCCCCTTGCGGCGGGCATAGTCTTCCACTTGATCTTTTCCAATCTTACCTACGGCAAAGTACTTGGCTTCAGGATGGGCAAAATAGAACCCGCTGACCGCCGCCGCAGGCCACATCGCGAAGCTCTCGGTCAGCGTGATGCCGGTATTCTGCTCGGCTTGTAGCAGATTGAACAGGGGCCGTTTCTCCGTATGGTCCGGGCAGGCCGGATAGCCAGGGGCCGGTCGAATACCCCGGTACCTTTCGCGGATCAGATCTTCACCCGTCAGCGTCTCGTTCTTGCCGTATCCCCAGGCTTCCCGCGCTTGCTTATGCAGCCATTCCGCAAAGGCTTCGGCCAGACGATCGGCCAAGGCTTTGGTCATGATGGAATTGTAGTCGTCATGATCACGCTCGAACTCCCGACATAGGAGATCGACTCCGATTCCCGTCGTGACAGCAAAGGCTCCGACATAGTCAGCGCGGCCGGACTCTTTCGGTGCGACAAAATCCGCCAGCGCAAAACTATATTGCCCCTGCGGTTTTTCCGATTGCTGGCGCAAGGTATAGAAGGTCGTCAAGACCTCCGTGCGACGGTCGTCGGTATACAGTTCGATATCATCGCCCAGACTGTTGGCGGGGAAAAACCCGTAGACCCCATTGGCGGTGAATAGCCGTTGATCCACGATCTTCCGAAGCAAAGCCAATGCATCGTCATAGAGTTCCTTGGCTTTCGAGCCGACAACAGGATCCTCTAGAATGGTCGGGTAGCGTCCCCGCAGTTCCCACGTGTGAAAGAACGGCGACCAGTCGATATAGGGAATCAGCTGATCCAACGGCTGCCGCGGCACCACCATCACCCCGGTGAAAGCCGGTGTGGGTATGTTGACCTCAGCCCACTCGGACGGGAATCGGTTGGCCCGTGCCCGCGCCAAAGGCCAGAGAGACTTGGCTCCCTTGTCCTGATGGGTTTGGCGTATCTGATCGTAGTCGGCGCGAACCTTGGTGGCGAAGTCGGCCCGCAAGTCGGCATTTACCAGACTACCGACGACCCCTACGGCTCTCGATGCGTCCAGCACATGCACCACGGAGTGGTCATAGGCCGGAGCGATCTTCACGGCAGTATGGGCCTTACTCGTGGTGGCACCACCAATGAGTAACGGCAGGTCAAAGCCCTCACGCTTCAGCTCACGTGCCACGTGTGCCATTTCGTCGAGCGAGGGGGTAATGAGTCCGCTCAGTCCGATCATCGCGACGCCATGTTCGCGCGCAGCAGCCAAGATCTGTTCACAGGGCACCATGACCCCAAGATCAATCACCTCGTAGTTATTACATCCCAGGACCACCCCGACGATGTTCTTCCCGATGTCATGCACATCGCCCTTGACTGTGGCGAGAAGGATCTTTCCATTCGAACTCGATGCCCCTGATTTTTGCTTCTCAGCCTCCATGAAGGGCATCAAGTAGGCCACGGCTTTCTTCATGACCCTGGCGCTCTTCACCACTTGCGGCAAAAACATTTTGCCGGACCCGAACAGGTCGCCCACGATGTTCATCCCGGCCATCAAGGGCCCCTCGATCACATGCAGCGGCTTGGCATACTGCTGTCGAGCTTCCTCGATGTCCTGCTCGATGTAGTCGGTCACGCCTTTGACCAGGGCATGGGAGAGGCGCTCTTCGACCGTGCCCGAACGCCACTCATCGTCTTTCACCGCCACTTTGCCCTGCTGCTTGACGGTATCGGCAAAGGTCACCAACCGTTCTGTCGAATCTGGACGACGGTTCAGCAGCACATCTTCGACCAGTTCCAGGAGATCCTTGGGAATCTCCTCGTACACCGCCAACTGTCCGGCATTGACGATCCCCATATCGAGCCCGGCTTTAATGGCGTGATAGAGAAACGCCGCATGCATCGCTTCGCGCACCCGATTGTTCCCGCGGAACGAGAAGGAAATGTTGCTGACGCCGCCACTGACCTTGGCCAGCGGAAGATGCTGTTTGATCCATCGAGTCGCTTCGAAGAAGTTCACCGCATAGTTGTTATGTTCCTCTATGCCGGTCGCCACAGTGAGAATGTTCGGGTCGAAGATAATGTCTTGGGCCGGAAAGCCAATGCGCTCCGTGAGGAGGCGATAGGCCCGCTCACAGACCTCAATCTTGCGCTCATAGGTATCGGCCTGGCCACGTTCGTCGAAGGCCATCACCACCACGGCAGCTCCATAGCGATGAACGAGTTTCGCCTGCTGGAGAAACTTGGCCTCACCTTCTTTGAGACTGATGCTGTTGACCACGGGTTTGCCCTGGATGTCCTTCAAACCCGTCTCGAGGATGTCCCACTTCGAGCTATCCACCATGATCGGTACGCGAGAGATGTCAGGTTCCGACGCAACCAATCGTAAAAACTTCTGCATGGCAGCCTGGGAGTCGAGCATGCCTTCATCCATATTGATGTCGATAATCTGCGCACCCCCCTCGACCTGTTGCCGCGCCACCGAGAGCGCGGCTTCATAGTCGCCGGCCAGAATCAGTTTGGAAAAAGCCGGTGACCCTGTGACGTTGGTCCGTTCACCGATATTCACAAAGTTCGATTCCGGCCGAATCGTCACCGCTTCCAGCCCGCTGAGCCTGGTATGAGGCTCGACAGAAGGCGGAACGCGTGGAGGAAGACCTCGTACGGCTTCGGCGATCAGCTTGATGTGCCCGGGTGTCGTCCCGCAACAGCCACCGACGATATTCAGCCAGCCATTCTGCGCCCATTCTTTCAATTGGGGCGCCAGGCTATCGGGTGTCTCAGGGAACCCCGTCGGCAGCAGCGGATTCGGCAGTCCGGCATTCGGATGGCAACTCACAGAAATAGGAGCCAGCTGCGAGAGCTCTTCAATCAACGGGCGCATTTCTTTAGGGCCTAACGCACAGTTAATGCCGACGCTGAGCAAGGGCACATGGGATATGGAGTTCCAGAAGGCTTCGATCGTTTGGCCTGTCACCCCGCGATTGCTGCCGGCCTGAATAAACGTCACGGAAGCCATGAGGGGAAGCCTGATGTGGCGGTCCTCGAAAAACTGATCAATGGCGAAGAACGCAGCCTTCGCATTCAGCGTGTCGAAAATAGTTTCAACCAACAAGAGATCGACTCCGCCGTCGACCAAGCCGCGGACCTGCTCGTAGTAGACCTTCACCAGTTCGTCATAGGTGGTGCCGCGCGCAGCAGAGTTGTTGACATCGGTTGAAATCGACGAAGTTTTCGTGGTCGGTCCAATCGCTCCTGCCACAAAGCACAGCCGACCTGGCTCTGCTCCCATCACCTGATTCGCCGCACGACCGGCGCATTCCGCTCCGGCCCTTGCGATTTCGTAGGCCAGCGACTCCATGCCGTAGTCGGCCAGGGATATGGCCTGCGAGTTGAACGTGTTGGTCTCCACGATGTCCGCGCCGGCCTCGAAATACTGGCGATGGATTTCCTCGATCACGGCTGGCTGCGTGAGGTTCAGCAGATCGTTGTGTCCCCTCAGATCTTTCTTCCACTCTTTGAATCGCTCGCCGCGAAACGCCGCCTCATCCAGCTTCCGCTGCTGGATCATGGTCCCCATGGCCCCATCAAGGACCAAAATGCGTTGTTGCAGCAAGGCGTCTATCGATGCACTCATACGACTGGTCTCCGCGAGCGAATCCACTGTGTCCGTGAGGAAAGCTGGGCCATCATAACCGAGAGGTTCTTTCGCCAGCAAGCATTCCCGATCCTTGCGCCTTGACAGGAAGGGATGCCGCCGATACGATGCCGATACATGCTGGAGAGAAATTGTGCTCCTGCGCCTTTCTATTCACACCATCTTCCCGTCTCTGCTGCTTCTCCTATTGACCACCATCATCTGGGCCCAGCCTTCCGCAGTCTTCGCCGCAGCCTATTTTGAGGATGGGTACCTCGGGCTCACACAAGCGGAGCTCCATCAAAAACTCGGGATGCCGCAGGCGGTGCGCGATCGAAAGTCCGAGTTGCGCGTCTTCACCTACTATGCCATTACCGATTGGGAGAAGTATTTCCGGAAGCTCGTTTCGCCGGAAAATGGCGAGGATGTCTATACCTTCACCCGTGATGGTATCGACGTTCGATACTCGTTCAGCTATACGTTCGATCCCAACGATCACAGTGAGAACCGAACGTTATATGTTCGGCTCGTCGATATTGAATTCTCCCCCACCGTTCCACTCGCAAAGATTCCCTCACTCCTCCCCGAATTTCAACCATCAGAAGATCCCAAGTCTCCCTCATTCCGATCGAACATCTGGTTGTTGTTGTTTAAAGGCCCTGCGTCAGCGCAGGCGCGCTTTATTGTCAAAGAGGCATCCAAGGACACACTGGAGTGGACTCTGGCTTACCAAATCTTCTCGTTGCAAGGTCTGCCGGACCCACTCACGACCACAGCACGTGTCGATCGAGTGGAAATCAGCACGCAAAGTGTCGAGCTTGTGAAGCAGCGGCAACGCCATACCCATGACCCAATTCTCAATCCTTACTCGCGTGAATTCTCTCAGCACGCCCTGGCTCCTCGCCCGCCGACGGCAAAGAAGATACCAGTCCCAAAGTATGCGGACTAGGATTCATGATCGGTGTTTGTGGGAAGAACTGAGCCTGGTTACGGCATCTGCTTGAGACGGTCTTGGTGCTTTTTCTCGTTCTGAGCGGCTTGTTTCTGTATCACATCCATCGGGCCATCCTTCGACACGTACATCAAAACGGGCGTGCCAAGACCCAGCATGATCAAACACCATAACGCCAGAAGGCGGATCGATTGACCCTTACTCATGTACATGGCAACAAACAGGACTACCGCAGCAGCGCCGGCGTAGGTCAGAATCTGCGACTGAGAATGAGAGAGCCCCTCAATGTTGGGAACAACACCGGAAGCCATGTCCTTAACCCGCTTTTGCCAGCTCGTGACGCGCTCATGAATTGCGCCGGCAGTTGAAGCGCCTTGAGAAGCGCTCGATGCCTGTTCGGTTGTTTTGACCTTTGCACGATACCGTTCGGGAATCGTGTTGAAGTTATCTGTGATCACGGGCGTACCTTGGTCATCAATATAGGAATACATGGTGGTCGCCCATGCGTCCATAAAAGCCAATGGCATAAGGAGGCCACTCCCTAAGGCCATGAGCCATATGGCAAGAATCCATCGTCCTCCGCTATTTCCCTGCTTCAATCCTGGCCTCACCACCATGGCTTTCTGTCCTTGTTGGATTCGTACACATCCAGTATAGCGCACTGCATCTATCGCACTGATTAATAAAGGGAAACCGATGGATCAGCTTGACTCTCTCAGTTTGAGGTTGTTACGATGCACCGCGTCATGCTTCACACCATTACAGCAAGTCAAGAACAGATGAACGCCGCTCCCACTGATCTGGAAGAACCGACTTCTTTCATTCGCCGCCGGCCGGTTCGACTCATCATCTACGCCGGGCTGGCGCTGTTTGTTCTCGTCATGATGGTCTGGCCGCTCATCGCCCAACTCAAAGACCCGGATTTTCACAAACATATTGCGGAACATCGCGTGATGGTCGGCATGTCGAAAGAGCAAGTGCTCGAGGCGTGGGGTGGGCCACAAACCATCAACACGACGTTTACCAAAGAAGGTATTCGTCGCGAAGAATGGATTTTTGAAGATTGGGAAAACTCCGCGGTGGTGAAACACCGCTATCTTTATTTTGAAGAAGGGGCGCTCATCGGCGGATGGTTCCAAGGATCAGGTGAACGGCTCCCCATGCAGTCCCCGTCGAACCCTCATACCCCAAAACCTCGGAGCTAGAGACGATTACGGCTGCGACGAGACATCACGCACGGCCAACCGCAGTCGGCTCAGCAGCATTTCCGCGTTGACCTGATCACGCTCGTCGACCATGACACTCGAATTGAGAATGGGGAGTCCGGGATATAAGCTGCTCATATGCTCATTCTGAACAATATAGGCAATGCCGCTGCCCTCCAGCAGACTCGTGATCATCGCCAGTTCACCCATGCTCTGCGGCTCAGTGAGACGGATCATCGGCATGTGGAGCCCTCCATGGTCACACCGGCCACCGGTAGCTGATCCTCCCTCATTTCATTGCTTTTTTTCTGCATCCCTCTTACACTCATCCACAGACTATGGCGTTTCAGTAATTTGTACGCGGCGGTCTTTGCCGGAACCGCCCGACACGGTCAGCACACGTTTCCATTCTCGGATCTGATAGATCGCCCAGGCAGGAGATTGGCCTTTAAAATATGCGTTCGGGTCTTCCCCGCTGGCATTGAAATAGATCGGCTCCGTGAAGCCTTCTTCCAACACATAATCGAGGAGACAGTCCGTCACAAAACCCGATCCTCGCAGGGACACCTCCGCGAGCATCGACAAAATGTCTTCTGGATTTTGAATCGTAATAGGATTCATTGACAGATCTCCCCGCTATCGGATTGTAACGAGCCACTCACCAGGAAGGCAACAGACATGATACGTCCCATGACGAAAAGCCGATTCCAAGAAGAACTCTTGCGTATCATGGACCGAAAGCATCATTGGGCCTGGCCGGCATTCGCCGATGGAACGGTCACCGTCGATCAACTCTCACGCCACTTTCAACAAGAGTACGGCGTGTACGTGCGTGACTTTCCTGTGTTGCTCGCGCACATTTACGGACAAAATCCCCCTGCCCCGGTGCGGCGGATGCTCGCCGATAATATCTACGAAGAAGACACCGGTGGGCTCTCGCTGGGAAAGTCGCACCCGGAATTGTTCCTGACCATGATGGCGGGCCTTGGATTGCCGGCGCGTGACTTTGACAAGGTGCGCCTCTTACCAGCCAGCCGACGCTACCGCGCCTGGCTGGACCGTGTCTCGCATAACCGAGAGTGGGTCGTCGGAGCAGCGGCCTTGACCGTCTTCGTCGAAGGCAGCGTCAAGGATCGCGCAGAGCTCGCCGACCCCTCCAAGCCCAAGACCGCCGAAGACATCGAAGCAATCGTCCAACGTCATCCGCTGGTGAAATACCACGGCCTGTCCCCCGATTCCATGGATCTCATTCGCGCACACCAAATGGTCGAAGCCGGCCACCGCCATGATGCCTACGCCATGGTTGTGAACTATGCGACAACACACACCCAACAGCAGGCCGTACTGAGCTGCCTCAAGAAATGCATGACGCTCTGGCAGGCATATCGAGATGGAGTGGCCAAGGCCTGTGGATTGAGAAAGACCTAGCAGGATGCTGAAAAATCCCTCCAGCGGCGTTCTCGCATCCTTCAGACCCTCAACGTACCCCACCTCGGCCCTTCACTCGCTGCGGCCTTGCTGGACGGCTTTTTGAGCATCCTGCGGGAATATTCTCCTGTCGTAGGAATCCGGCCAGCCGCGATGATCTTCCTGACGACCAACCACAACCCTCGTCTACACTGCGACGAACGATGACATCATGAACCTCGACGCGGTGACTGAAACAAATCTGACCTCAATTTTTCAGTATTCAAAATCCTAGCTGAAATTCCTTCCTAGTACATCTCGATTTATCGAATCCTTAGGCGTATCCTTTCGTCTGGTTCAAAAACAAATCAATTTGATCGATGGAGTATGATTACAAGTCTTACTGATCAACTGGAGCCATACTGGGAAGATCTCGACGGCCTTATTAAGGAAGGGATCAAGTCAGTTGTTAGACCAATGCACTATAGGTATTTCACTGCCTGCAGTTTAAAGCTTAAGGCTTTGTGGTACATTCAGTCTCGAGTGGGAGATCTTGACCTTAAGTACGGTCAGTTGGTCGACAGTCTTCTTAAACAAGGAACATTTGATCGGTTTTCCAAGAACTCAGACCGGACATGGTCATACCTCCCATTCTTCGAAGCCTTGGAGTTTGAAAACCTTCTTAATCAGGGCAAGGCCTGCCTGGACTGCTTCTCCAAGGCCGTGGGTTCTACATTTGGCGAACTACCCAATAACATTTCAAAACTAGAACGTGTTATCAAATCCGACGGGAGCAAGAAACACGGTAGGAGTGCACAAGCTTCTAAGTTATTACTGCATAACATCGTTGTGGCCAGGACCAACTTAGACGGTATACTTTTGGATCCAGGAAACAGCAAGAAAAGTATTCGTGATCTAGTATCACACCGTGAATTTGTGTCTATTCATTTCAGGATCGCCCAATCACATCGCAGTGCTACCGCTCTCGTTCGAAGCGACCACCCTGAGATCGTAAGGCTTTCGGACTACCGAGTGACAGAGATATCTGAACGGGTCTGGTACCACACGAGGAAGTTAGTGGCAGAAAGTCTGCCTCTCCTTCTATAGCTGCTTCTATTCAATCTCTTGATTCTCGACAGACTAAATAAATTCAGATCGCTAGACCCGAACAGCTCGTCTCATGAATGGCTCGATCACAACCGCACCGCTCAACTTCAGACCTTTGAAGTCCCGACAACTCTCAAATGTTCTCGTGGTGCTCACTTCATGTTTGTTTCTTGTTCTGACCGTGAGCCATCCCCCATTGGCCATGAGCACGCTTCCTTCCGATGACATGGCGTTGGTTCCTGCCGGAGAATTCTTGATGGGGAATCCGGCCGGCAGCGATGGTCTTCCCGACGAACAGCCGCAACGCCTCGTCTACACCGGAGCGTTCCGGATCGACCACTACGAAATCACCCACGATGCCTATGCACGATTTGTCCAGATGACCGGGCATCGCGCACCGGCAAACTCGAACCCTGCTGCCACATTGTGGGAGAGCAATGCACCGATCTCCGGCATCGGCAGGCATCCTGTGATCAATGTCAGTTGGGATGATGCCGTAACCTACTGCGCCTGGATCGGCAAGCGTCTGCCGACCGAGGCGGAATGGGAAAAGGCGGCGCGCGGCACTGATGGCCGTCGCTATCCTTGGGGAAACGAATGGGACTTCACGAAGGCCAACAGCGCCAGCTATTGGGCAGGACGAACCATTGGCGACTTTGAGAGCGGTACAAGCTGGGACGCGTTCTGGATCAAGGGTGAGGGCGCGAAGATTTCAAAAGAGAAGGGCATCAAAGGAGAAGTGCTCACGACACCGGTAGGAACCTTTCCTGACGCGGTAAGCCCCTATGGCATTTACGATATGGCAGGAAATGTCGCCGAATGGGTACAGGATTGGTATAACCCGAACTACTATAAGGACGCCCCTCTCTCAGACCCTCAGGGGCCTCTTCGCGGTGCGATCAAAGCGATGCGGGGCGGATCCTGGCTCAAGCCGGCTATCAGTCTTCGCACGAGCGACCGCGACTGGGGTCTGATGGATAGTCGCCCCAGCGGCACCGGCTTTCGCTGCGCACAAGACGTTCATTAGAAAAATATTCGAGCCCCACTCCGGAACGACTGATGGGGGCGACATCACGGAGCTGTCTGCCGAACGTGGTAATGGGATACATGGCACCGTTCTGGGGAACCGCCGGACCGATGGCCTCGATCGTTGCCAGGCGACTCAACATGTCAGGCTCCAAAGCATGCGCTGCACCGATTCTATTTATTCGTCAGCAGATAATCGAGTCGTTCGACCCTTACAACCGGCATAATCACGCCGACCCCTTCTTGGTCGTGCGAAAAGTCGTACACCACTGATTCGTCAGGAATGAGCCGTCCGGTCATGGCCACCGTGAGATCGACCGACTCGCCTCGCGCAAATCGTTGCTCGAATTCATGCCGCAACGTCGATGACACCTTCACCACAAGATTGCTTGGAAGATCCTCGCATTTGAACCGCACGACGCCCCACCGAGTAGGCGTAAGCCTCGGACCGAGCGCAATGCGAAATCCACCGGCCTCTGCGTCATACCGTGACAATTCACCGAACCAGACAAAGGTGATGCGCTGTGTCAACGCGGAATTGCCTGCGCGCTTTGCATCGCGCTCCCGGTTCAGCGTAAATAGTCTCTCATCATGTCCAGGGTCGTCATGGCCATGGCCGTAGACCAGATCCCAGTCAGGCGGGGTCTTATCCAGTGCTTCGAGAAACTGTTCAAGCGAGCGAGGCTCGATGAGGATATGGGAGTCCTGCGGCAGGATGGTATGGAGATCCTTGGGCGCAATCGTCAGAAGGGGTCTTGTCCCGAGAGTCTCTTCCGCCCGTCCTTCTCCAACCGATCCGACGGTCAGAAACAGAACGGCGATACCCCAGAGAACCCACATGAGAGCGCGATCACTCCGTTGCGGCGGCAACGGCCCGCTCGAAACTCGTGCGGAGATCGGCGACCGCTTGCTGGTCATCCGTCAACATTCCAGATTCGATCAAGAGTGCCACACGAGGGTGCGGATCGATGCGGCGCAAGGCCTGGGCGGTGAATCCGCCGGACTCAATCACCTTTTGATAGATGCCCATCCACGAAGCCGTCACGGCACGCAGCCCGGCATCGGTGGGTTTCATCCGGCCAAGCCTTACTTGATCAAGCAATTTGATGAGCGGGTCGGACTGGGAGATCGTGATCATCCCACGCCGCAGAGCCTGTTCGTCGGAATCCATGGTCAATTTGTAGAGCAAGAACCGGGGCCACGCGG
>Ga0075433_10002943_pt1 | contig 13071 bp, 12 predicted proteins | sample RhiMethybrSRZTD2_FD_75299 | JGI IMG/M metagenome (GOLD analysis project Ga0075433, IMG submission 75299) | Populus rhizosphere microbial communities from Tennessee, USA - Rhizosphere MetaG P. TD hybrid SRZTD2 | ecosystem: Host-associated > Plants > Roots > Rhizosphere > Soil | place: USA... | reverse complement strand
TGTTCGCGGTCGAGCTCAGGTGGCTGCCGGCCACGGGCTACGTGCCCTTCGCGGAGGACGGGCTCGGCAATGTGCGGGCCATGGTGTTGCCGGCGCTGACCTTGGCGCTGGCGGAATGGCCGGTGCTCATGCGCGTCTTGCGCTCCGACATGATCGCGGTCCTGCAGGAGGACTACATCACCATGGCGCGGGCCAAGGGCCTGAAGTCCCGCCGTATTCTGTTCGTGCACGCCCTGAAACCGTCCTCGCTGACGCTCATTACGGTCGCCGGCATTAATATTGGCCGGCTGATCGGCGGCGCCGTGATCGTGGAATCGGTGTTTGCCCTGCCGGGTATCGGCCGGCTCCTGCTCGGGGCCATCTACACGCGCGATTTCATGATCCTGCAGGGCGTCGTGCTGTTCGTGGCCGCGGGCTTTGTGATCGTCAATTTCCTGGTCGATATGCTCTATGCCGTCCTCGATCCCAGGATCCGTCATGCGCACCGGTGAGGCCGTCGCCGGCAGCGTCGTGCGCAATGCCACCGAGGCTTGGGCCCGCCTGGCGGCGTTCGGCTGGCTGTTCGGGCTGGCGCTCGCCTGGATCGCCGTGATCGTCATCGCCGCGGGATTAGCCGACCTGCTGCCGCTGCCGAGCCCCACGGACATGGACATGCTGGCGCGGCGGGAGGCTCCCAGCTTCGCGCATTGGCTGGGCACGGATCGCTTGGGACGCGACATGCTGGCCCGCCTGGTCTATGGCGCGCGCATCTCGCTGACCGTGGCCATCCTCGCCCCGCTGATCGGGCTCCTGATCGGCGGCGCGCTCGGGATCTTGGCGGGCTATTTTCGCGGCGGGCTCGAGACCCTGGTGGTGGGCGGGGTCGATGTGCTGCTCGCTTTTCCGCCGCTGGTGCTGGCGCTGGCGGTGATGGCCTACCTGGGCCAGACCCTGGCCAATCTCACCTACATCATCGGTATTTTGAGCATTCCGGCCTTTACCCGCGTGGCGCGGGCGGCGACGCTCAGCGTCGCCAAGCGCGAATTCATCCTGGCGGCGCGCGCCATGGGGGCGACGGAGCTGAGGATCCTCCTGCGCGAACTGCTGCCCAACGTCATCCTGCCGCTGCTCGCCTTTTTCCTGCTGGCGGTCGCCGTCACCATCGTGGTCGAGGGCGCCTTGAGCTTTTTAGGCCTGGGCGTGCCGCCGCCGGCGCCGAGCTGGGGCGGCATGATCGGCGAGGGGCGCGAGAGCTTGGAGACTGCCCCGCGCATCGCGTTTCTGCCGGCGCTGTTCATGTTCCTGACCGTGCTCTCCTTCAACATCGTCGGCGATACCCTGCGCGCCACCACCGATCCGCGCCAGGGAGCGGCCTGATGGCTGTGGCGTCCCAGCGCGCGCCCGCGGCCGGCCCGGCGGCGACAGCGCTGCTGAGGCTTGAGGATGTGGCGGTCGAGCTGCCGAGCCCGCGCGGGGTGCTACGCGCCGTCGATGGCGTCAGCCTCGAGCTCGAGGCCGGGCGTACGCTCGGCATCGTCGGGGAGTCGGGCTCGGGCAAGACCATGCTGTCGCGCGCCATCGCGCGGCTGCTGCCACGCGGCGCCAAACTCTCGGGCCGCGTCGACTTTGACGGGCAGACGCTGTCCGCCTTAGGGCCGGAGGCGTTGCGTCGCCTGCGCGGGCGGGCGCTGGCCTTCATCTTCCAGGACCCGATGACGTCGCTGAACCCGGTCTTGAGCATCGGCTCGCAATTGATCGAGACCTTGCGCGAACACTTGGGGCTCGAAACCCCGAAGGCACAGCGGCGCGCGGTGGAGCTCTTGGGCGAGGTCGGCATCCCCAGCCCGGAGCAGCGCCTGAAGCACTATCCGCATCAGTTCTCCGGCGGCATGCGCCAGCGTGTTGCCATCGCCATTGCCTTGTCCTGCGAGCCCAAGCTGTTGATCGCCGATGAGCCGACGACGGCGCTCGACGTCACCGTGCAGGCCCAGATCCTCGATCTCTTGGCGCGCGAGCAGCGCCAGCGCCGCATGGCGATGATCCTGATCACGCACGACCTGGGGGTGGTGGCGGGACGCACGGACGAGGTCGCCGTCATGTATGCGGGCCGGGTGGTGGAACGGGCACCGACGCGCCGGCTCTTCAGGGGAATGCGCATGCCCTACACCGAGGCCCTGATCGCGGCGATCCCGGAGCTCGAGGCGCCACCGCATACGCCGCTGAAGGCCATTGCGGGCTTGCCGCCCGACCCGACGCGCCGCAGTCCCGGCTGCGCCTTCGCGCCCCGCTGCCCCCGAAGCGCTGCGCGCTGCCGCGAGGCGGCGCCGCCGCTCGCAGGCGATGGTCAGCACCAGTTTGCCTGCTGGAACCCGCTCGGACCTTCGGCATGACGGATAGTGCGAGCGATACGGCCCAGCAAACGGGCACGCCTACCGACGCGCCGTCCCTGCTGAGCGTCGAGGACCTCGTCGTCGAGTACGTGCTGGGCGGCAAAACCGTGCATGCCGTGTCGGGGGTGAGTTTTGCGCTTGGCCGCGGCGAAACGCTCGGCCTCGTCGGCGAGAGCGGCTGCGGGAAGTCGACGCTGGCGCGTGCGCTGCTGCGGCTGACCCAAGCGCGTTCGGGCCGCGTCCTGTTCGATGGCGTCGATCTCGCCACGCTGCGCGGTCCGGCGCTGCGGGCGCTGCGGCGGCGCTTGCAGATCATTTTTCAAGATCCGATCGCCTCGCTCAACCCGCGCCGCCGCGTCGCCGATCTGATCGCCGAGCCGTTGCGCATTGCCGGCATCACCGATGCGGTGGAACGCCGGCGCCGCATCCTCGACGTGCTCGCCGCCGTCGGGCTCGATGCGGAGCTGGCGCTGGGGCGCTTTGCGCACGAGTTCTCCGGCGGGCAATGCCAGCGCCTGTGCATCGCGCGCGCCCTGATCCTCGAGCCCGAGCTCATTGTCTGCGACGAGCCGGTGTCCGCGCTCGACGTCTCGATCCGCGCCCAGATCATCAATCTGCTCGAGGCCATGAAGGCGCGCTATGGCCTGACCTTGCTGTTCATCGCCCACGACCTGGCCGTGGTGAAGGCGGTGAGCGATCGGGTCGCCGTCATGTATTTGGGCAAGCTCGTCGAGATCGCCCCGACCGAGCGGCTATTCCGCTCTCCCGGCCACCCCTATACGGCGCTGCTGCTGCAGGCGATCCCCCGGCCCGATCCGGAGGCGCCGTTGCCGGAGCGCTTGAGCGTGGGCGAGCCGCCCTCGCCGCTGGCGCCGCCGTCGGGCTGCCGCTTTCGCACGCGCTGTCCACGCGCGGCGACCCGCTGCGGTGAACAAGAGCCCACTTTGAGAGAAATTGCACCCGACCAGTTCGTCGCCTGCCACTTTCCGTTAGGGCGGGATTTGTCCAACGGCGGCGCCGCGCCGTAGGGCATGACCAGGTGCGGCGGCTGTGCCCGGGCCTCCTCGCCGTGCCGTTGTCGTGCGGGTTACGACGGCGGTGCCGTTGGCGTCGGCGGCACGAAAAAGCAGACCGGGCGCATGTCGTCGAGATGCGAATAGCGCACCATACAGACGTGCATTTGGGCGTCTGGGCTCTCCTGGCGCGGAAAGCTGGCGGGCACGATGGTCGTGCCGACCCGGGAGGTCACGCGCAGGCCGCCATCGGGCAGCGCCTCGGCGCGCTCGACCGGGGCGCAATCCATGTCGCCGCAGCACTCGCGCGTATACCACTCGTGTGCCAGCGCGGCCGGCGCTGCGACCAGCATCGCCGCGGCGACCCTGAGCGTCGCACGCCTTGCTTCAATCGCGATGAAAAAGGCCACGGGGGAAGCCCTTTTGGCAGCGCCAATCGCCTCTGAGCGGCGCCCGCGGCAACGGTCGCCTCGTCTCTTGGGCCCTCAGACGGGGCATTAGCGAACGCCGCTACACCCGCCGCTAGAGCATTTCTCCCCTGAAGTCAGGCTTTTTTGTAACGCGCTCGTCAGAGGCTCAGGAGCGAACAGCGCCAGCTGCCGTGCCCAGCGTCGGAGCGCGTCGTTCTACGGGGCTCACCTACAGCTCAGGTGCGCCGATCGCGCAGGAGAGAATGGCCCAGCGTCAGCACATTGGACAGCGAATTCAATGGAGTTTGCCGTCATCCACGTGACGCAGAACGGCGCCGAGGTGGTTTTCCTCTCAGCCGCTGCCCTCGGGTCTGGTGTCGAGTTCACTGGAGGGCGCGACCACCTGATCCGGACGGCGCGCTCTCTTCGAAATCGCCCGGTCTCCATCTGCCGTCGAACGCCGGTCCGTCCGGTCCGTAGAGGCGCAGGTAGACGAACCAACCCTTGCCAGGAATGGTCTTGATCCAACGGCGTTCGTGGCCGGGCGGCGCGTTCGGGCCGAAGTAGAGATCGGTCGTTCCGGTCTGAGGGACATCCTTCAATTCAACGAGCGAGCGCAACGCGGCCTGGTCCTGATCGGTCGCAATCTGGGATCGGGTTTCCGCGTCATAGACCGTGATCGACCAGAACAGCTTCTGCGGCACGGGTTGCGGCACGCTCAATCGGTAGGTCTTTGCGCCATCGAGGTAGCTGCCATCCTTGTCACGCAGGCCGAACCAGTAGAGGGAGCCCGCGCCTGCTGCCCGCAAGACCATCTTTGGAGACATGCCGACTGCTTGCGAGAACCAGCGGTCTCTCGCCTCGAGGTCGATACCCGTGGGCAATTCGAAGTCCCCGTTCTCATAGCGAAGCGCGGCGTACTCCCATTTACGGTCCGGCCAGACGAAGCGGTCTCCTCGCGTGCTGGCGTAGCCGGCGACCAGCATCTGGTCGCGACCGGCCTTCGCGGCGCGCTCCAAGATCGCGCCCATGCGTGCATCGGGGGCAAACGGCTTGCCCTGCTCGATGCCCAGCATGGCCAGCATGCCGTACATGGGGCGGAATTCCTCGACCGCGGGCTCTTGCTGCAGAACCTTGTGCAGCTTCTGCCAGAACTGAATGTTGTCTTCCCAGGGCAGGAGGGTGATGTTGATCTTGTCGTTGCTCCTGTCGACGAACTCGTATGCGGGCGGATTGGCGGCCTGCGAGAGGGGATACATTTTCACCTTTCGCTGCGCGTCGAGCCCGGCCTGCATGTCCCCGTTGGGCGGCAGGGCGCGCGCGCCGACCAGAATGTAGTTCGTCTTCGAGCGGGCCGTAAAATACTCGCGCGGCGCCTCACCTTTGTAACCGGGCGGCAGGATGAGATGCTTGCCGCCGTTGCCAGCGTCCGGTCCCGGCAAACCGATGTCCTGCACCCAGCCGAAATTGTGGTCATTGACGATGCCAAGGTAGGGACCAGGCGGCAGCTCGATGACCAGCGGTCCGGTCTCCTGCAAGTTGAAGGTGGCGCCCATATAGGGCGTGTCGGAGTTTCCGGTGAAGAGCACGTGCCGAGGCGCGCCCGACAGGATCATCGCTTGTCTGTTGTCGGTCACGCCGGCGTTGCGCGTGCCCTGAAAGACGCCTTCCATCGAAACGGTGGGATAGAAAAAGCGATAGGACTGTACCGCGCGCTGGAGGTCCTGCTCATCTTGTGCCCGCTGTGCCCCTTGCGCGGTCGGATAGCCACCTCTGAAGGCGTGCATTGGTGCGGTCACCTTCTCGACATCCGGCAGTCTCCAGACTTTGTCGAAGAATGCCTTTTTGGGCCCGTAGAGCCGGAACATCAGCTCGAACTTGCGGGCAGGATCCGTCGGTATCCAATTCGTTGCCTGGCCCGCCGGTGCGTCCGGGCCGAGATAGAGATCGACCGATCCGTCCGCGTTCTTCTTTACGTCGGTGCTATTCGATGCACGGCTGGCGCGGCTCACGTTCTTGATGAGCGCGTGCGTGTCCCGGTCATAGGCGGTCAACGACCAATATTGCTCGGTCGGCACATTTGCTGGCACGTTGAGCCGATAGGTTTTTGCCCCATCATAGCTTTCGCCGTCCTTGTCCTTGATATTGATGAGATAGAACTGGCCCGCGCCCAGGCGCTTGATGCCGATATAGGCATAGTGATAGGTGACCCCGCGCCAATCGACCGGATAGTTGTCCGGGTTCTCGAAATTTTCCGCTGCAGCCTTGAGCAGCTCGGGGTGCGCAGGAAACGTCCAGTGCGTACCGGCAAAGAAAGGTGGCAAGCCGGCGTCGTATTTTGCCGCCAGCCAGGTATGCGCTTCACGTACTCCAGCTGCGAGTGCTTGCCGCGTTGCCGCATCGGGTGCAAAGGGTTTGCCCTTTTCGATTCCAATCGATCGCAACTGATCGATCATGGCGCGATCGCGATTGAGCCACGGCTCGGCCTGTACGATCCGGTCGAGATGCAGGAAAAAGCTGTCGTCGTAGCGAATGGTGGAATCGAACAGAATGTCTTTGACATCGGTAAAGACCAAGGCCGGCGGATTAGCTGCTTGCGAGAGCGGATAGATTTTGATCTGCTTGCCGTAGGCCACCGACTTTGCGATGTCGGCGTCGCCGTGGCTGGCCAAATTGGAACGAAACAGCACGTAACTGCCGTGGGTCTCGGGCTGCAGCGCTTCGTAGCCGGCGGGTACCTCTCCGGTATAGCCGGGCGGAAGCATCAAAAGCTTGACACCCTTCCCCTTGTCGACGCCGAGCAGCCCTGCATCTTCCAGCGGCTGTTGCCAGACGTTGACGATGTTGGCGTTGAGCGATCCCTCCGGGCCTGCCGCCGGCACCTCAATCACGATGGGGCCCACATCCCCAGTGTTGAGGAACGACATGAAGTAGAGCGTGTCGGGATTGGGCGTTAGTGTCTGATTTTTCCAGTCGAGCGGACGGCCCCAGTAGATCATCTGGTTCACCTTGCCCGCCGTCTTGTTCAGCATTTCCTGCAGCATCAGATCATAGTTGACGGCGGGCATGCCCCAGATGGCGGCTTCCAGGGCGCGTCGTTCGATCGTGCGGCGGCCGAGGTCGGCCGTATTGAGGTCGGTTGGCGGCTCAGCCGCAGGAGCGGTCGTGGCAAGGGCAACGCTTAGGCTGGCGGCAGCGAGGCTCAATTGTTTGAGAAGCGTAATCGGACGGATAAAAGAAAGAGCTGTAGGGATCATGGACACCTCGCATCTGAGGTGGCGATCGTTGCGCTCAAGTCGGCGGCGCTGGTATCCGGCAATACCCTGGATCAGATGGCCCTCTTTTCTGGGTTATGGCGCGCCGTCTCCTTGGGGCAGTGCGCCCTGTGGGCGCCAGCATCAGCGAAGCATGACGTTGGCCGGAAACGTCGATCCGTTTGGAAGTGGCAGACTTGCGTTTATCAACGCTGGCGCCGCGCTGTCGAAGCCGACACGGTGGAAGGTGGTCTTGTCGAAGTGGCTCGCAGCAACGAAAGCGGCAGGTAGTCACGAGTGCATGAGGATCGACTCATTCCAGGCGTGGTTCTCCCAGAAGCCGCCCTTGAAGCTCGACGGATCGGCCGCTTGCAGACGCGCGAGGAACTGCTGGTGAATGATCTCGCACTGCGACGTACGGCGGATCTTCAATGGGGGTCTCCTCGTCATGGTCGGGATACCGCGAGAGCAGTGCCGACCACTCCTCGCGAAACTGCTTATACGCCAGCAGTGAACCGAGGTAGCCGGTGAGGCTGCTGTTGAGGAGATCGCAATCCGTGCACTGCCGCTTCGATAGCGCCTGATAGACCCAGCACACGTTGCCCCTGGTGCCGTCGACGCACAGGAGACGCGTGCGGAACCATGGACCGGGCTCAGAGTCATTCGGGACTTCGCCAAGCACGACAAAGTTACGAAGATCGATCCAGGTGTCGAGCTCCGGCTGGCCGGTGCGTGGAAACGCCGGCCCGATTTCAAGGCCGGCGGCGGCGAGGAGATGCAGCGCGGCCGGCCGATGCGTGATGTTGACGGTTTCAAAGCGGAGGCACAATTGCAGGGCTGCCGGCGGACCGGTGGGCAGGCCGATGCTCTGAAGGAGAGAGGCCGCGTCTTGGCTGAGAGGGAGGTCGCCGAGCCGCTGCTCTGGCGAAGGTGCGAAATATCTCGCACCCCAGGCGTTGCGGGTCATCGAGACGGCTCGAAATCATTTTGGCATCCTCGCCGTGATGTTTGCGTCGAGCGTGCGGGTTTGCTCTCGAAAACTACAGTTTTTGTCCCAACGTTTCGCCCACGAGCCCCGACGCAGCGCTGGACCGAAAGACCTCAACGATTGCGAATTCTTGGCGGGCCTGCGCGCTGGTTTTTCAATAGCGTGCCTCGAACTGCATGGGCTTGCAGCGGAGCAAAGGGCACCAACTCACGCAAGCGCGCCAGCGCATTCGCCTGTTGCGCAGGGCTGGGGACATAATCCTGATCGATTGGGATGATCTTGAGTACCGTCTCCGACATGGGGCGCGCACTGCGAGCATAATGACCGACTACAAACATATACTTGAGAGTATTACGCGAGATGCGCGCTATCAGCGCAATCTCGACTGGGGTAAGGCACGACCTGGTCATCCCGAAGGCGCGGTTCGCGCCCATATTGCAGAACTCGAGCGCAACCTCGACGCCTTGCGGCACAAGCTCTCCGAGATCGACTACTGGCGGCTGCGGGTGCTCATCCATACGCACGACACCTTCAAGGGCGAGGCGCAGCCAGGTGCACCGATCACCGCAGGCAACAGTCATGCCTCGCTGGCACGGGCGTTCTTGGCCGATTTCTGCAACGACACCGACATGCTGGCGATGGTGCAATATCACGATGTGCCATTCGCACTGTGGCGCCAGTCTACCTTCCGCGGCAAGATCAATCAGGAGCGGCTCACCACGCTGCTGGCCAGCATCGGCGATTGGAACCTGTTTTTGGCCTTCACCATCGTCGACGGCTGCACCGAGGGCAAGGACCGCGACAAGTTGCGGTGGTTCTTTCGGCAGATCGCTGGCAAGGTGGAGTCGACATTTACCGAGGCCGACATTCTCTAAGGGGGATGGACGTTCTGCCTCGCGTCCGAAATTTAGAAATTGCGAGTATTCACTTCAACACCTTGAACCCGATCAGCACGAGTGAGGCGCCAGCGATGGCTGCGGCGGCAATGACAGCATCGCTGTCGATCGGCCGGTCGTTGAGAAGGAGGACAAATGATACCGCTGGGTCCGGCAACGTCGGCATGCCGCGCGACAGAAGCCGTTGCAAAAGCCTGTCAGCGGCGGGAATTAGCAATACGCCTCCCAAAAGCAAACAGATCGTTGCGATGACCGCGCGTAGCAAATCCAGCTCGTCATTCACAAGAAGGGGCGACTATGAAGACCTTAGTGGGGTGTGTTCTGGGGTTCGTGCTGTTTATGCTTCTGCTGTTTAGCCTTTTTTCGGTACCGCCAGCACGGGAAGATAACGCCTATTCTGAGTTCATGGCGGCGCTTGACGGCGGTCAGATCGATGCCGTCACCGTTCGCGGCTTGAGGCTTACCGGTCAGCTCAAGGATGGACATCGCCTGGCGACGTCCATCCCTCCGTCTCAGGCATTGCTCAGTGTAACTGACCGCCTGCTCGCTAAGAATGTCAAGATCACGGTATTGGCCGACGACGGATCGGCGTCTGCCATTTTAGCCGGGTGGCTTCCGTTGTTGCTCTGCTATGCCCTGTTTTTCGGCGGCGTCTGGTTCCTCATGACACGTCCCATCGTCGCCCTGATACGGCAGCTCGATACCTACATTGCCCTGCAGCGAACGGCATCCGGCCCGAAGCCTCCGGGAGATCAGAGCAAGCCATAAATCGCAGGGCTCGCATGGTCGGCCAAAGCTCGCTCGATTTCGAACTCCGCGCGGAAGGCCTCACCCTTCGGCTGCGGCCCTCTGGACCGGATCATGAAGGCTGGCTGATGGTCCTTGTTGAAGTTTCGGCGGAGCCTTTTGGCGTAGCGAATTGACCAACCCTCGCGTCGCGTGAGATCGGAGGCGAGCGAGGCGACCTTGGCCTGCGGTTGTGGTCGTGGCTGCGGAGCCCGCGAACGCTGGTCGTCGTCGCAGGAGACGACGACTACGTCGACCTTGAAGAGTGTTTTGCAAACTTGCGGGAGATTTGCGAACGTGCGGTTGCGGGCAAATGCGGGCTGATTGGGCCCTGGTTGACGTTCGAGCAAATCGAGGCTTGGCCGCTTTTAAAGCGGAACGGCCCTCCAGGGAACTGACAGTTGGCCTCAGAGAGAGTTCAGGAGTAGGCATTTGCGTACACCCAGACCTCCCGCAGCCGACGATGAGGCTGCCTATATCTTTATCGATCACCGCGAAGAAGAGGGATCGATCGTCGCCTCTGTTTCGGAGCGCCTCGCGCCAGCCGATGCTCTTGCCACTGGCGACGACGAAACGCTGTTTGTCACGTTTCGCGGGCAAGAGCATCGCATCCCCCTGACGATGTCGCCGCACGACCGCTATGTCGCCGTGTCCTCGCTGGCAGAACTCCTCAAAGACGACTACCGCTTCTTCGTCTTGGTCCCGTCGCTCGAGAGCGACACACATGCGCTGCTTGTGGCGCCAAGGTCCGTGGCCGAGAGATGGGACCCTCTACCCGAACACCTGGCACCGCTCCAACTTGGCTTCGACTACTTCGGCCAGATCCAGGTCCCCTACCTCCATCATGAGGACTCGGCGCCGGACTTTGCGCGCGAGAGCGACTTCCAGAGGGAAGCGTCGGGCGCCTATGCACAGTTGTTGGAGGCCATGCTTTTCAAGAGGAGTATTGATACTGGAACGGCGACGGCTTTCGCCAAATTCGTGATGCGGGAGCCGAAGGCTAAGGAAGAGTTCGGTCTATCTCAAGATGCATCCGAGGCCGAGGTGACGGCGAAGATCAAGGCTGAATTCGAGGCCGCCTTGCAGGACGCAAAGGCCGACGGGGCCTTCGAGGAGCTCGACAGCGCGATGCAGGAATTGTGGAAGCTGACGGGGAAGCCGCCGAAGTAGCCGGATCTGTTGGGCCTCCCGCTTGCTGTGCGTGGAAAGCGAAGCCGTTCTGCAGACACAGATGACCATGGCGACGCCCGGCAGGACCAGAAGGCCGTGGCGCCGGCCACAGTTAAGGGCCCGTCGTCCGTGAGAAACGGATTTGGCCGACGGCTGCGGTTCAAGCCGGGCTGAGCCGTCGGGAGAGGACGGCTGGATGGCAGCGTGCAGAGAAGCAGCGACCGCCTTCGGATCAGACCGCCCAATGCGACGCCGCCCCCAGTTCGGAAACTGGTACCAGCCGCAGGTGACGACACGGAACGCGCCCATCGCAAGCAGCAAGCACCAAAGAGAAGGGTCAGCGTCACGGCTGCGGTCACCGGATGCCTGATGGTGAGGACGCCTGCAACAGGCAGAACACGCCCGAGAGCAGCCCCATCCATCCGCGCGCACTCATGATGCTCTCGAGCACCGGGACGTCAGCGCGGAATAGGATCGACACAATCGTCGCTGTCACGGACGATGCCGCGACGAACTGTCCGAGTGCGATCATTGCCGCGCCGAGATCTGAGCGCGATGGTTGCCGCGCCGAAAAGGGCGAACCGGAGCCGATGCTTGTGAATGTAGTCGGTCGTTCGCACCGTGAGCGCGCCGCTCCAGACGGGGTTGATATTTCATCGCCATCGCTCAAATCCGCACCTACCGTCGGATGCTTCAGGCTGGGTTTTGCTTTTACCGTTGCTCACCCTTTCGTCTGCGTGTGTCGCATTATTCCGGCGATACCTCTCCATTCAGGCACACACTATCAGTGTTTCTGCTGATTGGCCGACGCGCCGCTTTTGACCATCCTTGATGAGCGCCCACACAACAGCGCCTTTGCCCGCTTCGCGCCAATGAAGCTTGGACAGAGACAGAAGAGGACCAACGCATGAACCAGATCCACAATGCGTCGACGCAAGGTACGCTGGTGAACACCCGTGCGGCGGTGGACGAGGGTTTGCGCGCATACATGGTGCGTGTTTACAACTACATGGCTGGTGGAATTTTTCTGACCGGATTAGTTGCCTATTTGACGTTCTCGGCGGCAGTCGTTGAGCGCGGTGATCCTGGTGGTCAAGGCTTGACCTCGTTCGGACAGCTGCTTTTTGACTCACCCCTCAAGTGGGGCGTGATGCTGGCGCCACTTGGTTGCGTGTTCTTTCTCTCGGCTCGCGTCAATAAAATGAATGTAGGCGCGGCACAAATCGCGTTTTGGTTGTTTGCCGCCTTGATGGGCCTATCGCTCTCATCCATCTTCCTGATCTACACGGGACAGTCGATCACGCGCGTGTTCTTCGTGACAGCCGCAGCCTTCGCAGCACTCAGCGTATACGGCTACACGACCAAGAGGGATCTCTCTGGTTGGGGTACATTCCTCATCATGGGTGTGATCGGCATCGTGCTTGCGTCTCTCGTCAACCTTTGGCTGAGGTCGAGTGCCATGCAGTTCGCCCTCTCTGTGGTCGGCGTGCTCGTGTTCGCCGGACTCACTGCCCACGACACTCAGCGCATTAAAGGGATCTACTATGAGGTCGGCGACGACATCGTTGCGACCTCGAAGGCCGCTATCATGGGTGCGCTCAGCCTTTACCTCAACTTTATCAATATGTTCATCATGCTGCTCTCATTGTTTGGAAGACGCAATTAGAGTTCTGAGCCAGCCCCAAACTTTTAAGCTATTGAACACATCGGGATTTCGAATCAGCTGGGTTGTTTTGGCTCAATGAGATGAGACCCTCCTCCTTCCGTCCAATCAGGGGTAAATGTTAGGGTTGCCGCGCGTTGCAAAGCTAGTCGGCGGCGAGCTTGGCTTCGTTTAGGCGCTTCGTCGCCTCGTCGGTAGCCATCGGAATCAAGTCGCAGTTTTAGTTTCACAAACTCGATTTGTCATTCCACGCCTTGCACGGAAAGTCCTCGAAAACATTGATGGTGAGCTGCTCACCGGGGCAGTGTGGATACCCGAAGGGGGCGAAGCCGGTATAGTCTCACGCTGGCATCGATTTCCCGCTCGCAATGCCGTAGACGGTGCCAAACCTCACTATTATGCCTGTAACCTTGCGTCCGTCTTTGACCTCGAACTTCGTTCGGTCGAAGCAACGTGACGCGTCGATGCGCGCGGGTTTACGACGCGAGTACCGGAAACGATAGCGATCACCTCGCTTTACAG
>Ga0075433_10002940_pt1 | contig 13073 bp, 7 predicted proteins | sample RhiMethybrSRZTD2_FD_75299 | JGI IMG/M metagenome (GOLD analysis project Ga0075433, IMG submission 75299) | Populus rhizosphere microbial communities from Tennessee, USA - Rhizosphere MetaG P. TD hybrid SRZTD2 | ecosystem: Host-associated > Plants > Roots > Rhizosphere > Soil | place: USA... | reverse complement strand
TCAAAGGAGCCCTCCAACCAGGCGGCGCGCATGAAGCTGGAAGAGCTGACCCAGGACCGAGAGGAGCGGGCGAGGATCTCATGAAGGTGACGGCGGCGGGACTGAGCGACGTGGGCCGCAAGCGCAAGGGCAACGAAGACTCCTACCACATCGACATCGACCGCGGCCTGTTCATCGTGGCGGACGGGATGGGCGGGCACGTGGCGGGCGAAGTGGCGTCGCGCCTGGCGGTGCAGACCATCCAGGAGTTCATGCGGGTTTCCGACTCCGATTCGGAGATCACCTGGCCCTTCGAATTCGACGAGAGCCTCTCCGAGGGCGGTAATCGCATCCAGGCCGCCATCCAGCTCGCGAACCGCGAAATCGGCCGCCACATGCAGAACCAGGAGGAGCACCGCGGCATGGGGACGACCGTCGTCACCGCGGTGGTGGTGGAGGATGCCTGCTACATCGGGCACGTGGGGGACTCCCGCGCCTACTTGATCCGTGACGGCGAGATCCGCCAGCTGACGCGCGACCACACTTTCGTGAACGAGCAGGTGGAAAAGGGATTCATGAGCAAGGCGGAGGCCGATCGGCATCCCGCCCGCAACATCCTCACCCGGGCGGTGGGGAGCGCCGACGACCTCACCGTGGATCTCTCCGAGACCCGCCTGAAGCCGGGAGACTATGTGCTGCTGTGCTCCGATGGCTTGAGCTCGATGGTGGAAGACCGCGACATCCTGAAAGTGATTGAAGAGCAGAACGGCAGCCTGGAGGCGGCCTGCGCCGGATTGGTGGGCCTGGCCAATGAGCACGGCGGCTGGGACAATGTCACCGCGATTCTGATCCACGCCCTCTGACGGATTCCTCTAGCGAATCTCATAAATCTCGAAGGCATGCCCGACCACGGCGCTCGGCGCCGTCTGCGCCAGCCAGTTGCCGGATCCCTCCCCGTAGGAGCCTGCAAGCTCGGCGCGGGCGCGGGCCACGCAGTGGGCGCTGAGGATGTAAGTGCCCGCGGACGGAGGCGAAAGGAGATCCTTGACCTGAATCTCCTGGCCCCGCACTCCGTAATACGCCGGGTTGGCGCTCCCGAAGTAGCAGAAATGGAAATCCCCCGCCGGATGCTCCCTCAGGTATTCCCGAAGTTGCACCAGCCCCTGCCCCCAATCCAGGTTGGAATCGTCCAGCCACCGGGATCCCTGTGGGGGGATGCCGGTGATCTCGTTGAAGTAGGCGAGGTGATCCGGCCAGATGACGGCGAACTCGCAGATCATCCAGACCAGGAGCGCCGCCATCACGGCTTTGACCCACACCTTCCCCGCCATCACCGCCGGGCCCAGTCTGGCCGTGAAAATCATCATGAAAGGATAACAAGGGATGAGGTAGCGCACGCCAAGATTGTCCGCCGTGAGCGAATAGCCGACGAACAGGGCCAGCGCCGGAACCAGCAGGAATGCCTCGTCCAGCGCCGCGGCACGGCGCCGGCGGAAGAACAGCAGAACCGCCGCACCCAGCAGCAGCAGCGAGGGGATGGGCGTCTTCACCAGATAGGCGATGAAAAGATAGGAATACCAGCCTCCCGGCTTCAGCTCCCCCATCAGGTAGGCGAAATAGCCCGGGTCATGGTCCTTGTTCACGGTCGCCAGGCCCTTCAGATAGAACAGGGGATCGGCGGGGAAAAAATAGAGTGCCCACACTACGACCGCTGCGACGAGCAGCATCGATGCCAGGCTCATCAGGGGTGAGAACCGCCTCGGCGGACTCCCGGCGGCGATGGAGGCGCCTCTGGCACTCGGCTTCGACTTCCGTCCGGCCCCTGGGGATGGCTTCGCCGGCTCGGCCCTGGATGGCACCCAGTAACGTGCCAGGAGCAAGAGCACCAGGGCGATGGGAATCAAGATGACGGCTGAGAACTTGGCGCCCAGGGCCAACCCCAGCGTGATTCCCGCCGCAGCCAGGCGGAGGCGATTCGGTTCGTCCACGTAACGCCGCAGCGTCCAGAGGAACAGCGTGGCGAAGAAAGCCAGTCCCACGTCGGTGGCGACCAGCTGGGCGTGGGCCGTAACGGTGGGATCCAGCAGATAGAGCGCCACCCCCAGGATGGCGCCGGACATCCCCCAGAGCCGGTGGCTCCAGCAGGCAATCAGGATCGCCAGCCCCAGCGAGAGCCCCACGGCCATGAGCCGGCCCCGAAAGAGAATCCGATCCGCGTCCTGGGTGTAAAGGAAGCGCCTCCCGAAGCCCCATTGGTAGGTGAGCGGGATGTTGCTTCGCGCCAGCGTCTCCCGATCAACGGGCATTTGCAGATCCATGAACAGAAGCGGCAGAGCGCAGATTTCCTTGATGAGCGGCGGGTGCTGGGGATTGATCTTGATCAGGCCGGTTTTCAGATAGGAGTAGCCGGCGGGAAGGTGAACGACCTCGTCGAAAGTGGCGGATTTGCTGCGCATCAGCGCGACCGGGATCACGAAGGTCAGCGCCAGCAGAGCTATGAGGAGCGTGGTTTCCGGAATTCGCCTGAGCTGTGGCGACCCCTCCGAGGCAGGCATCCGCGGATGCTAGCACACCCGCAGGGGGTAGGAAATCCTCTCCGGAATGCCCGGCCCGGGAGGAGATTCCTCCAGGCTCGGCCCGGGGCTTGCCGAGGATCGGGTGCTGGAGTAGGCTTCGCGTCGCCATTTTGGGAGACTCGATGGGCCGATCAAAGCGTGCCCCGGCGCGTCCCATCCGCCGGAGCGACAACGCCGCAAGGCTCCGGCCCTATCCGCTGCTGATTTTTCTGGCAATCTCCTTCGTCCTGTTCGGAAACACCCTCACGAACGGGTTCGTCAACGACGACAAACCGCTGGTCGTGGAGAACCGTCTGCTCCGCGATGCCCAGGGCTGGGGCCGGATCTTCTCCTCTGGATACTGGACCACGCACGATCAGTCGGTTCCGGAGCTGTACCGCCCCTTGACCATCCTCAGCTTCGCGCTCAACCGTTTTGCGCTGGGGGCAGGACCGTTCGGTTTCCACCTGGTCAACGTGCTGCTGCATGGCTGGATCTGCTGGCTTGTCTTCCTGCTGGCGGGGACCCTGGGCGGAAACCGCTGGGTGGCGTGGGGAGCGGGATTGTTGTTCGCTATGCATCCGGTGCACGTCGAGGCTGTGGCGCCGGTGGTGGGACGATCGGAGCTGCTCGCCGCCGGGTTCGCTCTGTCGGCACTCCTGCTGCACTGTCGCGCCCGCGCCCGACCCAGCAATTCCGTGCGGCTGTTCACCGGAGCGGCGGTGTGCTATCTCGCCGCCGTTCTCTGCAAGGAAAGCGCCGTCGCCATCCCCTTCCTTGCCATGCTCAGCGATCTGGCGCTTCCGGCCGAATCTCGCCAACGTTCAGGCAAACAGCTCCTGCTCCCCTACGGTCTCTACCTGGTCGCGTCATGCGCCTACCTGGCGGCGCGGGTGGCGGTCCTGGGAGCCGTCGCGGCGAGTCTCATTCATCCGCTGGATAACCCGCTGGTGGCGATGGATCGAGTTTCGGCGTTGCGTACGGCGCTGGTGGCCGCAGGCAGGTACCTTCTCCTGCTGGCCTGGCCCTGGCGCCTCTCCGCCGATTATGCCGGCTCCGAGATTCACGCGGCAACCGGCTGGCTCGATCTCCAACTGATCGCTTCCCTGGCGACTCTGGCGCTCCTCGTGGGATTCGCCTTGATCAAGTGGCGGCGGGGGCGGCTGGCTCCCTACGGTGTGATCTTCTTCTTCCTGGCCTGGTTGCCCATCTCGAACCTCCTGTTCCTCATCGGCACGCCTCTCGCGGAGCGTCTGCTCTACCTTCCGTCGGTGGGTCTGGCGTTGGCGGCGGGGGCGCTCCTGGAAGAGGCCCGAAGGACGAGGCCCCGAATCGCGGTCGGCGCGCTGGCCCTGCTCCTGATCGCTTCAGGGGTGCGCACGACCCTGCGAAATCGTGTCTGGCACGACGATGGCTCGTTCGCCTTCGCCACGGCGGCCAACGCCCCGACCAGCGCCAAGGCGCAGTTCAATCTCGGAGTTTTCCTGGAAGAGCACGCCGATCCGAGCGGCGCCGCCGCGGCCTATGCCCGGGCGGCGGCACTGGCGCCCGAGTGGGCTGACGCGCGCTTCAATCTGGCGGGGGTCTTATCGCGCACTTCCAGACTGCCGGAGGCGATCCAGGCCTACTACCGCGCGCTCGACTTGCAACCGGATGACCCCCGCATCGTCCTGAACCTGGGTTACGCCCTGTACCAGTCAGGGCGCCACGGTGAAGCGGTACAGCTCTACCAGACTTTCCTGCAGCGGCACCCAGACTCCCCTTCGGTGCTGAACAGTCTGGGAGCGAACCTCTTCTCCATGGGGCGGATGTCCGAAGCCATCGAGGCGTATCGTGGCGCGGTTCGGATGGCACCCGAGGAGACCGGCTACCGGCTCAATCTGGCTCGCGCGCTCGAGGAGCAGGGTGACGAGGCGAGCGCCGCGGCGGAATACCGCGTCGTCCTGGAGAAGGAAGCGGGTAACGCCCTGGCCCTGCGTGGCCTGGGGATGTTGCTGTACCGGACGGGAGAGGCGGCGAAAGCGGCGGAGCTTCTCAAAGAGGCGAGGGATCGGACTCCCGGCGGGTTGGATCCGGAGGCATCGGGCGCCCTCATGAAGCTGCTGGAATCCCAAGCGGGCCGATTCCCTTGATCGGGATCCGTGGGCCCGGCCGCCCGCATCCATCGCCGGCTGATCTTTCAGCCACGGGATTGCAGGGTTGCCAGTAAGCTCGACGCTTCCGCATTGGCCGGATCCAAAGCCAGCACCTTGCGCAGCTCCACCAGCGCCAGTGCCGGCGGCCCGGCCCGCAGATAGGCCTTGGCCAGATTCAGATGCGCCGAGGCGTCTCCGGTCAAATCGTAGAGGTAAATGGAGTAGCCGATTTTCCCGATCGGCTTCCTCCCCCAAAGCCACGCATACAGGTCGCGGTTGCCCGGGAGCAGTCCCTGCAGCCTGCAAACGCTGATGGCCAGGATCTCGCGCGGCGCCCCCTCGGGCAGCGCGTCGAGGCTGGGCGGCTCCAGGTGGCCGAAGCCCGGCGCGTACTGGAATCGGATCCCCAGGGCCGCGGGAGGCGGATTCCCGAAATAGGCGAGGTAGATCATCGGAAGCCCTTCGCGATCCATGTAGGACTTCACGCCAATCAGATCCTGGCCCCAATCGATGTTGGAATCGCTCAGATACCTCAATCCGTTATCGGGTCCGCCCACCAGCTCGTTGAAATAGGCCAGCTGGTGCGGGGCGATCCTCAAAGAGGATGCGGCGGTCATCGCCACCGGGATTCCGACCGCGGCCACCCTCGCCCCGATCCGCTTCCACTTCAACGTGGCCATGCGCGACGCCAGGACGAGCAGAAGCGGATAGACGGGCAGGACGTGACGCAGCCCGATGTTGATGCGCCCGTTCGACGCGGCGAGGAACAGCAGCAGCACGGGCATCAGGAGGAAGACCACATCGCGCCGGCTCAGCGGCCTGCCGGCGCGAGCGAAGATCAGCGAAGCGGCGATCAGCAGGAGCGTCCCGACGGGGGTCTTGATGAGGAACGCGACGAGGAAGTAGCTCCACCACCCTTGAGTGGAATACTCCCCGAGGAAAAATCCCTGATGTCCCCCTTCCTGGTGCGCCAGCACACGGCTCAAGCCCACCCACCAGGTGGAGAATCCCTGGAAGCGGTAGACGACGGGAATCACCAGCGCTGCAATGACGCACAGAAGGAAATAGGGAGGCACCGCCCCCAGGATTCGCTCCGCCCGCCCCGGCGCTGCGGCCTTCCGCCTGGGCTTCGCCGCTCGATCCTGCGGCAGCGCAAAGCTCCCCTCACAGAAGATCACATGGCAGGCGATGACCGCCCCCACGATCCCCACCAGAATCACGGTGGAGTATTTCGACGCCAGCGCCAATCCGGTGGACAGTCCCGCGCCGACCAGCAGCGGCCAGGAAGGGGCGGCGGTGTATTCCCAGAGCAGATAGAGAGTCAGGAAGGTGAAGACCGCGGCCCCCAGGTCCGTGGTCACGAGGCAGGCATTGGCGATCAGATTCGGCTCGAAGGCCGCCAGCGCCATGGCGGTGAGCGCCGCCCCGTCACCCCAGAGTCGCCTGGACCACCAGCCGATGAGCCCGACCAGGGCGGCACCGAGCAGTAGATTGGGAAGGCGTCCCGCTGTGAGGATTTTCTCCCAGGGCTGCGACGAGCCGTACAGAAAGTCGCGCCCGATCCGCCACTCCTCGGCCACGCTCCAGTATTTCTCCTGCGGCTGAAACGGCAATTGATAGGTGAGCAGCACCGAGAGAGCGCACAGCTCCTTGATGAGCGGGGGATGCTCAGGGTTCAGCCGGAAATCGCCGCGCGTAAGGTAGGAGTAGCCGGCCGCCAGATGAACGGCTTCGTCGCTTGTCTGGGAATTGGACACAAAGAAAGCCAGACCCTGGGCGATGAACGCAAGTATCAAAAGGATACCCACTGCGAGGCTCCCCCACCTACCCCATCGGGAGCTCCTAACCTCTTGACTGGGCTGGGTATTCACCTCATTCCCCTGCTTCCTGGAGGTAGGTTCCCGACGCATTAAGGCACCAGCCTTTCCTTGACGCAACATCAATCACGTTCTATATTTACGACGTTTATCTTACAGTCTGCGAGGGCGACGATGTCGTTGAAGCGTTCTACTGTCCTGGCCCTTTTCATGAGTTTCGGCGCGATCTCACAATCGCCGGGAGTCCTGGGTGCGGTGGACCAGGATCTCAACCTCTCGGATCTCTATCGCGAGCCCGCGAACGGAGCGACGTCTTCCTCCGTCAAGAAAGCCGATGGAGTTGCTGCGGCCCTGGACAATCTTCTGGGCGGCAGGTCCCTGCCGATTCCCTGCGCATCGTCTCTGTTGCAGGATGCCAGGCGGCACGCCACGGCGCTTGGAGAGACCGGATCGGATGCCTTGCGGGTTCTGAGCCAGCGTCCCGCGCTGGACCATGATGGAACGCGCCCCACCCGCGATGGCCGCTCCACCATTCATTACACGCTGGATCCGTTTTCCGCCGACGCCGTCCCGGGAGCCGATCGGGACTTCAACGGCATCCCCGACATGGTGGATCAGGTTGAAGAGGCGCTGGAGCGTTCGCAGCAGACCATCACCGATCAGCTTGGCTGGCCGGCGCTGGCCTCCGGGCCGCGGGGCGAGCGGTACGACATTTATCTGGTCAACCTTGGCGGCTCTCGCCAGGGGTTCACGGTCTCCGACCGCGAGATTCCCTCCACCCCCCGCGACGACTCGCTGAGTCACATTATCCTGGATGTGCACCTCGAGGGTGAAGCGCTGTTCTCGGCGGTGGCCCACCAGTATGCGCACGCCTCCCTTTTGGGGTTTTCGGGCCGCGTCCCCGCATGGTGGACGGAAGCGACCGCTTCCTGGCTGGAGATTCAGGTGACCGGCGACCTCTCGCCGCAGGAACGAGCGCTCTCGAAGCGGCTGGAGCGGATGGATGCTTCCCTGACCACCGACTCGCTGATGCTCTCCATGGGGAACTCGCTCTGGGCGTCGTTCCTGGCCGATCGGCGTGAAGGCCGCGGCGAGGAGATCCGTCAGATTTGGCTGGAAACCTCCCTGCGCAGCGGCGAGCCGATTCTTCCGCTGATGGACGAGGTCCTGCGGCGCATGGATCTCGGCACTCTTTCCGATGCGTTTCGGGATTACACCCGGTGGAGCCTGTTCACCGGGACGCGCGATGACGGCGATCACTTCCGTCTCGGCTCGCTTTACCCTCCCCTGACTCCCCGATCGTCGCATCGCGGCTCGCCCGCGGAATCCAACGGGCTCGAGTCGGTGGACTCGCTGGGGGCGGCCATGATCCGCTTCGAGGGTGACGGCAGCCGCGGGGGTTTGAGGATTCGCTTCGACACGGAAGTCCCTTCGCAGCTTCAGGTCGATCTGATCATCACCCCGGTGGGGAAAACTCGCCCCTACCTGGTGGAGATGCAGCTCGATGACCGGGGTCACGGAGAAGTGGGTGTTCCCTGGCGCGGCGTGAAGGACGCAGTGATGATCGTGCGCCACCCTGGACTCGGGGGAGCTCCGGCCCGCTTCCGTTACTCCGCCCAGATGGACCCCCTCTATCCGTTCGACCTTGCTTCCTTCAGCGCCGCCCCTTCACACGCGGGGATCACGCTGCAGTGGGAAACGGTCCGTGAGATCGATGTGCTGGGCTGGAATGTCTACCGCAGCTCCGGACCTTCCGATACATTCCAGCGGGTGAATCCGGTGACGCTTCCCAGTGGAGCCGACAGCCTCGAGGAGACCGAGTACCTCTATCAGGATTCTTCGGTTCAGCCGGGGCGCCGCTATTATTATCTGGTAGAGGCTATTACCGTGACCGGGCTTCCGGAACGCAGTTTCACTTTGTCGGCCCGCGCGACGGACGACAAGAGTCGCCCTTAGCTCCCTAGCGTTTCCAGGCCGCCCCAGCCTCCGCCGCCTGCCCCATTCCCGTCCCCTCCCGCAGCTGGTAGTATCGATCCGCCGGAAGCGGAGCGAATTCCTCCAGCTTTCCGCCGCTCCACCAGACGCGCACCCGTTCCACCTGGGCCGCGTCCCCCAGGCCGAACTCGAGGACCATGTCTCCTTGGGAGAGGTAGCTGGAGGCGCTGCGGACCTGAGCCCAGTGTGACTTCCCGCCCGAGACGACCTCCACTCTCGCTCCCAGCGCGTCACCGCCGCGGCGCCCCGACAGCCTCAGGGCGATCCAGTGGCGGGAGGACCTGGGAGTTCGATTGAGCAGGAGATGAGCGGGGAGGTTGTTGGCGCTCACCACCAAGTCCGGCGCTCCATCGTGATTCAAGTCTCCCACGGCAGAGCCGCGCCCCACGTCCTTGGAGAGGAAGTAGGGGCCCGAGGTCGAGGAGACATCGCGAAACCGGCACTGTCCCAGGTTTTCGAACAGGAAAGGAGTCTGCCGGTAAGTGATGGAGTCGGAGTAGAGCTCCACGTTGTCCAGAATGTGACCGTTGGTGACGAAAATATCGAGCTTGGAATCGAGATCGGCGTCCAGGAAATTGGTCCCGAATCCCAGGGCCAGCAGGCTGGGGGACCCAAGCCCGGAAGGATAGGTCTCGTCGGCGAACAGGTTCGAGCCCAGGTTCCGGAAGAACGAGTTCGGCTCCTGGGAAAGATTGGTCACGAAGAGATCCTCCCGCCCGTCTTCGTCACAGTCTCCCGCGGCGACTCCCATCCCAGCCCTGGGCAGGCCCTCCTCTCCCAGAGCCACGCCAGCCTGCTGCCCCATCTCGGCGAAAGTTCCGTTGCCGTTGTTGTGGTAGAGGAAATTGGGAGTGGAGTCGTTCGCCACGTAGAGATCCTGCCATCCGTCGGAATCAAAATCGCCCCAGACGACTCCCAGCCCCTTGCCGCCCGGATCGTAAAGCCCGGCCTGTTTTGTCACCTCCCGGAATCTTCCCCCGCCCTCATTGTGATAGAGGATATCGGGCAGGCCGTTGAAAGTCTTCGGGTGGCAATAGGTGCGGTACCCGGGCTTCAGGTCGCCGCAGTAGACGTTGTTCCCCATCGTGAAATCCACATAATTCACCACGAAGAGATCCGGCAAGGAGTCGTTGTCGTAGTCGCCGAAGGCGGCGCTGGTTCCCCATTGGCCGCCTCCCACTCCGGCGGCCTGGGTGACATCGGTGAAGGTCCCATCTCCGTTGTTGCGGTAAAGGGTGCTCCGGCCGAAGGCGGTCACGTAGAGATCCTCGTCCCCGTCATTATCCATGTCGGCGGCGGTGCACCCCATGCCGTACCCGACTCCTCCCACTCCCGCCCGGGAGGTCACGTCTTCGAATGTGCCGTCGCCACGGTTTCGATACAGGATCGATCCTGACGGGCCGCGGCGCGGCGGATCGCTGGGAGTGGCGCCGCTCTGCACGAAGTAGATATCCGGCCACCCGTCGGAGTCGTAGTCGAGCAGGCAGACGCCCGAGCCCAGCGTTTCCATCATGTACTTCTCTCCGGTGCCGCCGTGGTTGTGCACGAATGAGATCCCCGCTGCGGCGGTTGCATCCTCGAATCGGATCAGGCTGGAAGGAGCCGCCGCGGCGGCAGCCGGGGCGGATTTCCGCTCGGGCGGGTGATCCGCCCCGCCGCATGCGGCCGCAAGGAGGAGCAGGAGCAGGCAGACGGCGGGCTTCAGGGCGTCCCTCCATCAGGCAGGGGGAGCAGCGCGTCCGCGGGTGACTTGCTCTGCAGCTGCTGAAAGATCGCCTTCTCTTTGAGGAACTCCTGTCGCCTCCCCTGCGAGAGGTAGATGCCGGCGAGGAAGTAGTGGGGCTGCGCCGCCGCGGGATTGGCGCGCGCCGCCTTCTGCAGCAAATCGATGGCCGCTGGCAGGTCGTTGCGTAGCGCATGCACCCGGGCGAGCTCGGTGAGGGCGAAGTCGTTACCGGGAAGGATGCTCAGGGACTGCTCCAGCGAGGCTTGCGCCTCATCCAGGCGTTGCATGGCCAGAAGCACCGACCCGGCTTGCGCCAGCGCCTGAGGATCCCTCGGCGCCAGTCGGAGCGCCTCCTGGAAGCTCGCCAGCGCCTCATCCAGGCGGCCCGCCTCGTAGGCCGCCATCCCCTTCGCGCGCAGCGGTCCCAGCTTCTGGCGCGCCGACCTCATCTCGTAGAGGCCGCGGAATCGCTCCAGGACGGTTGAGGCGTCTTCGCTCCGGCCCAGCCGCTGGTAAACCTTGGCCAGATTGATCACCGCCGTTTGCGAATCGGCATCCAGTCGCACCGCCTCCTCCAGGGCGCCGGCCGCCTCCTGCAGATTGCCGGATTGCAGCAGCGCCAGCCCCAGGGCGGCGCGGGCCTGGGCGTCGTCGGGGGCAAGTCGGATCGCTTCTTTCAGGTCCGCAATCGAAACGGCGAGATCCCCTTTCCGATAGGCCACGATGCCCGCCAGACGCTGTGTCACGGCGGAGGGGTGCTCCGCTTCCCGAAGCGGCTGCAGAGCGGTTTCGGCGGAGGCCAGGTCGCCCGAATCGAGCAACACCTCCACCAGCGACTCCCTGGCGCGGGTCCGATCGGCGCTCGCGGTGGCGGGGGAGCCGAGAATCTCCTCCAGGAGTCCCCGAGCCGCGGCGAGTCGACTCTGGAGGCGGTAGGCGCGGGCCAGCGCCAGCCCCGCCGTGGCGGAAGCGGGATCCAGCCGGCGCGCCTGCTCCAACACCTTCGCCGCTTCGTCCTGCAAGCCGTCGGCGAGGAATCGCTGTCCGCGCTGCAGAAGCTGATCGAAATGCCGCTGGACTTCCGGCGGCAGCGGGGCCGATTGGCCATGGCTCGAGGCGGGCTGCCGGCTGCACGAGGGAAGCAGCGCAAGCAGGCCCAGGACCAGCACGCGCGCCAGCCGGGGAGGCGCGGCGCCGAGCGGGCTCGACCGGGAATTGCGGCTCACCGGACATACCCGAGCGAGCGCAGCTGTTCCTGCAGCTCCTTGGGAATCGGCCCATTGTGATCCGCTCCGGAGCCGCGCCTCCAGACCCTCTCGATCCGCTTCCACAGCTCCTCGATCGTGGCGGAGGCTTCCGGAGGCGGAGCGGCGGAGAGATCATGCTTCTCGCCGGGATCGGAGAGGAGATCGAACACCTCCAGCGGCCGCAGGTGCACGGTGACTCCGGCCCGCACATCCTCGGGCTTGGGTGTGATGATGACTTTAAGGTTGCCGTCCCGGCGGGCGAAGCGGTCCGGGCCATATTCGGTCGCCTCGGCATTCATCGGCACCGATGCCGGCTCGCTCCCGCGCGAGAGATACGGGGCCAGGCTCCGACCCTGATCTTCCGGCTCTCCGGGTATTCCCTCGAAAGCCAGCAGTGTGGGGAGAACATCCAGCAGGCTCACCGGCGTCCGGATTCTGCCTCCCGCGGCAACCAGGCCGGGCGCCCGGATGATCAGGGGGACATGCAGCAGCTCCTGGTAGACCGAATGACCGTGCCCGGGACTCCAGAAGTCGTCGTGATCCCACAAGTCGTCGCCGTGATCCGAGAGGACCACCAGGATGGCCCGATCCAGGATTCCTTCCTTGTCCATTTGCTCCAGCATCCCGCCCATCACCGTGTCGGCGCTGGCCACGCCGCCATCATACAGCTCCGATTCGAACCGCCGGTATTCGGGAGGCAGTACCTTTTTCCCACTGTGAACTGCGGCCAGCTCTTCCACGTCCATGGGTTTCAGCCCTTGTGAGATGAAAGACTCATCGACGAATTTGGTGTGGGTGTAGGGAAAGTGAATTTCATAGGTGTGCACGAACACGAAGAAGGGTTGATCCTGCACCGAGCGGACCCAAGCCAGGGCCGCGGCGGCGATTTTCCTTCCTCCCTGCTCCTTCCCTTCATCGTGGTCTTCGTAGATTTCGAATCCCTGTCCGAAGCCGAACCCGGAAGAGACATAGGCGCCTCCGGTGAACGCCGCCGTCCGATAACCCGCGTTGCGCAGCCGTTCGGCCAGCGTCGACAATGAAGGTCGCAACGGCCGTGTCTCCCGGGTGGAGCCGTGATTGAAAGGAAGCAGCGAGGTGAAGATGGAGGCGTGCGAAGGCAGGGTCCAGGGTGCCGTCGAGGTTGCCTGCTCGAACATCACCCCTTCGCTCGCCAGGGAATCCAGGTGGGGCGTCACGGGCTTGGGATACCCGGCTGCCCCCAGTCGATCTCCCCGCATCGTGTCCAGGGAGACGAGAATGATCGGGCGCCCGCTGGCTCCGGCGACGAGCGGAAGCCGGGGCACGACGGCGATCACCAGAAGCGACAGCAGTGTGAGTCCCCATCCCGTCACCCTTGTCCACCTCCGCCCCCAGCGCCTTCCCGCCGGCTCGGCGAGCCATTCAAGGACCCTGCAGGTCAGGAGCCAGCCTGCCAGCAAGACCACCCAGGCGAGCACCAGGGCGGTGAGCGGAAGTGGGGAAAAAGGGTGCCAGGGCAGAAGCGTCGCGCGCAGAGGGAACGCTGCCAGAGTCACCATGAGGAGGTGCAAAACTGCGAACAGGCCCACGCCGAGAAAGAAGAGCCGGATACTCTTCCCCCTGAGATACCCGAGGACCAG
>Ga0075433_10002933_pt1 | contig 13092 bp, 17 predicted proteins | sample RhiMethybrSRZTD2_FD_75299 | JGI IMG/M metagenome (GOLD analysis project Ga0075433, IMG submission 75299) | Populus rhizosphere microbial communities from Tennessee, USA - Rhizosphere MetaG P. TD hybrid SRZTD2 | ecosystem: Host-associated > Plants > Roots > Rhizosphere > Soil | place: USA... | reverse complement strand
ATGGTTTCTCGACCACTCGACGTGGCTCGACCGAGCGTCGTCCGGACGGCTCGCGGATCCGGTCCACGCTCCAGCGGTAGGCGCCGACCGTGCGACGTCGGGGCTCGTCACCGATGGCCCGCCGGAGGCGCGCGACGAGCTGGCGACGGGTCATCGGAGCGGCGGCCTCACGGGAGATGGCACGAGCGACGCGATGCGCTCTGTCGCGCTCCCGAACGAGCTGGGCGAGGTGCTCGTGCACGGTGCCGGGACCGATGACGAGCAGGTGGTCCTCAAATGGGAGGGCGTCTGCGACAGCGTCGAGGAACCGTGCGAGGTGCTCGAGACGGTGCGGCTCACCCGCGGTCTGCGGCACGCCTCCGCCACCGTGGCGGACGCTCGGGTGGTGGCGAACGTGGCCCGTCGCTCGATGATGGGCAGGGACATCCGACTCGATTCGCTCCAGAACCGGGGCGCTCTCGACCAATCGCACGACGATGGCCTCGCGGGCGTCGATCCAGACGAGGGTGAGGGCTCGATCCGGCCGCGCGTCGGTCGACGCGGGATCTACGAGCCCGCCCGTCACGACAATGCCCATACCGGTCGATCGTCGGCCGCGCTCGCGAGGTCGGCGTACTGCACTGCTGCTGCGTGCTCCCAGGCAGCGCGATCGACGCGGACGCTGTACCGATGCGAGCCCGCGTTGAAGCTGATCTCGGCGTCGTCCTTCACGGCCCAGTCGGCGTACATCGGCAGACCGAACAGGGCGCCCACGGCCGGCATTGCCCCAGGCTCACAGCCGGGCGTCAATGCCGCTAGCTCCGCCTCGGTGAGCAGTCTGACGTCACCTGAACCGAGCACGTCGCGCGCCTTGCTGAGGTCCACATGATCCGGCGCATCGACGAGGATGAGGGCGTGCTTGCCTTCGTTGGCGGCAACGCCGACGACCTTGGCGAAGCTCCGCGCGTCGACCCCTTCAGAGCGGGCGGTGCCCGTGGCCGTGAATGTCTCGAGGTGCTCATGGACCTCGTGCTCCACGTGATGGTCGCGGAGCCAGTCGAGAAGTCCTGCGTGTGGCTGAGCGGGAACTGCTGTAGCCATTGCGATCGCCCTCCTGGTCCGTCCAGCGTGTTCCGCTCGCGGCTGCCTGCGCATCGGCCGTTCGGTGCGCGTGCGGGGGGCCACATAGCCCGAAATCCGCGCGTGGTTCTGCAATGCGCCTTCGGTCCGGAGGTGCCGCATCACGGCGTGACGCGACAACGCTCGGCCGGCGCCGGGCTGGCCGACCGCACGATACGGAGCAGGTACGTCGGGCTGGCCCGCGGGAGCGACGTCGGCCTCTGCAGCGATCGGGCCGGACGGCACTTGTGGGCTACGCGTCAGCTCCTAGGCTGGAGCCGATGCCTCACCACTCCGATTGGATGGACCCACGGTTGAGCCACTCCGAGCGCCGAGTTGTCCTGTGGTGAAGGTGACGCAGGGTCACATGCGTGGCGAGACTCCGTCATTGACGACCGGGCCACCGAGGTCGCCCGACCCTCGCCCCGTCAGTGCGGAGGTACGCGTCTTCGTCGCCCGCGAGCCGGCCACGGTCTTTGACTTCTTCGCCGACCTGCGGAATGAGCCGCAGTACAACGGCCAGGTCGCTGGGATCAGCAAGACCTCGCCCGGCCCGATCGGGTTGAACACGACGTTCGAAGGATCGCATGGTGGCTTCGGGCGGGTCACGTGGCGACTCTCGGAGTACGAACGCCCGAAGCACGTCGTGGTCGAGGGCCTCGTGGGCCAGGGCCTCTACCGCTGGACGAGTGACTTTGAGGCCGCCGAGGGCGGGACGTCGATGGCAGGTCGGATGGAGTGGCAACCGCCGGCCCGCTGGCTGCTTCTGCGACCGCTGCTCGGGACCATCCTGCAGTGGAACGCCCGGCGCTCGTTCCGCCGCTTCGTGCAGGTGCTTGAGCAGGCCTCGCCGACCGCGTGAGAGACGAGGCGTGCGAGCCGGTCAGGTTGCGCTCTGCCGTTCGGCGCAGGCCGTGTCTTGTGGAATTGGCTGGCGAGGAAGGATTCGAACCTTCAATCCCCTGATCCAGAGATTGCGTAGAGTCAGCTCGCGAGGCAAATGAGAGCAGCGAACGCGTCGTGGTCGCCGTGCATCGCTCGGCCCACCACGTCCGCGCTCGCTGTCCCCAAGCAACCTCGTGATGCGTCGGGCGGTCAGTGGCCCTGGGCCACGCCGCGTGCCTGCCAGGACGGGACGGCATGGAGAGCCGGGGTCGTTGTGATCGCATGGAGGTTGGAGCCGTCCACGTTCATCAACGTGACCTGGCGGTCGGCGATGCCCACGTTCGTCAGGTCGCGCAGGAACACGATCTGGCGTCCATCGGGCGACCAGGAAGAGCCCCAGTCGTCGCCGCCCGGGCAGGGCGTGGGATCGGATCCGACGCATCCGGTGAGCTGACGGGCGCCGGACCCGTCCGCGTTCATCGTCCAGATGCCCTCGCTACCGAACCAGCCCCTGGTGAACACGATCTTCGTCCCGTCGGGCGACCAGTCCGCGACCTGGTCCTTCGGCTCGGGGCCGGTCGTGATTGCGTGGGCCCCGGAGCCGTCCGCGTTTGCGACCCATACCTGCTCGTTGACTGGGAACTCGTCGGCATCGAAGCCGTCGGCGTGAACGAACAGGATCCGCTGGCCGTTCGGCGACCAGACGGGCAGCGAGCTGAAGCAATCGGGGTGAGCTGCGCTGCACGAGGTCAGCTGGACCGGGTTCTCGCCCGTTGCCGCGTCGACGACGAAGACCTGGTCGTTGGCGGGCTCATTGATGAATCCGGCGAACGCGATCTTCGAGCCGTCCGGCGAGACGTCCGGGAAGGTCGCGAATCCGCCGAAGTGCGTGAGCTGGGTCGGCTCGCCGCCGTTCTGCTTGATGGTCCACAGCTCGAAGGCGCCGCTCTCGACGTTGCCGCAATAGACGATATTGCGGCCGTCCGGCGTGTACTCCGCGCAGAGATGCAGCGCAGGCCCGCTCGTCACGGCCTTCAGACCGGACCCATTGGGCATGATCGTCTCGATCTGGAAGGTGCCGTTTGCTCGCGTTCCGAACGCGATCCGCCCGTTGACCACGCCTGGATCAGCGGCCGAGACCGTACCGAACGCCCCCACCATCATGAATGCCGCAGCGGCGATCGCCGCCAGTACCGATGTACGTGACACGTCCCCTCCTCGAGAACCTTGCGGCCGACGCGAGTCTCGCGTTCCGACCGTCATACCCACTGACTCGTCTGGACACCCGATCCGATCTAACTCGGGGCCGCGACCACATTCAGGTTGGTCGTGCCTTCCTGACATCGAGCGAATCTTTTCGATCGAGCCGGAGCCGGCCGACGGGCGCAACGACCTGGGTTGCCCGTGGCTCTCCTGGGATCGGCCGAGCCCAAATCGCGCAACCAGCTCCGCGAAGGCGCATCGGGCCTTGTTCGCGCAGCTTCCCCGCGACGAGTATTCCCTGTCGTCAGCTTGACCTCATTACGGCTTGTCATCCTGGGCGACCCAAATCAAAGGCCCCGGAACGTTTCCGGGGCCTGCAGCGAGCTTGGGAGGTTGGCTGGCGAGGAAGGATTCGAACCTTCAATCCCCTGATCCAGAGTCAGGTGCCTTACCGTTTGGCCACTCGCCAGCGGCGCGGCGGCATTCTACCCCGGGACCCTTCCGTGGTCGAGGGACGCCCTGCTGACCGTGGCATCCATACCTAGGCGAAACCGATAGAATTCCTGCCTTCTCGAACCGATTGGAGGCAAGGTTTCGCGAGATGGCGGTGAAGTCACCCAGGTCCCAACCGGCGCTCCGCGTTGGGCAGGCCGCGGAGATGCTCCAGGTCTCGATCGAGACGCTGCGACGCTGGGAGACCGAGGGCCGGATCCATGTCGAGCGCTCGTCGGGCGGCCAGCGCCTCGTGCCCATCGCCGAGGTCACCCGCCTGCTCGCCGACAAACGCGCCCAGGCGCTGGACAGGCCGATCGTCGCCGGCTCGGCCCGAAACCGGTTCCCGGGGATCGTGACCCGCATCGAGAAGGACCGCGTCGCGGCAGTGGTGGAGATCATCGCCGGGCCGCACCGGATGGTCAGCCTGATGACCGCGGAGGCGGTCGACGAGATGGGTCTGAAGGTGGGCGACGAGGCGGTGTGCGTGGTCAAGGCGACGAACGTGATCGTCGAGGTCGCAGCCAGGAAGGACTCCCGGTGATCAGGCCCCGGACGATCCTGATTGCCGCGCTCGCGTTGGTCTTCGCCGGCTGCCGCGGTACGAATCCCTCCCCGACGGCTGCTACGTCGACGCAGGCCGCCTCGCTTCCGGCGCCATCGGCCGCAGACGTCGAGCTCAACATCCTGGGCGCCGCTTCCCTCAAGGGCGCCCTCGACAGGGTGAAGACGACTTACGAGGCCGCGAGCGCCGGGATCACCCTGACGATCTCGACAGACTCGTCGGCCGCCCTCGAGACCAAGATCGAGCAGGGCGCTCCTGCCGACGTCTTCCTGTCTGCGGATACCACCAACCCGCAGAAGCTCCTCGACGGCGGCTTCGCCTCCGGCGCGATCGTCGTCTTCGCCGGCAACAAGCTGACGATCATCGTGCCCAAGGACAACCCGGCCGGCATCACGTCGCCGAAGGACCTCGCCAGGGCCGGCGTCGACATCATCGCCGCCGGCGACGCGGTGCCGATCACCAAGTACGCCAAGCAGCTCGTCGTCAAGCTCGCGGCACTGCCCGGCTATTCGGCGACCTTCGCCGCCGACTACGCCGCGAACGTCGTCTCGAAGGAGGAAAACGTCAGCGCCGTCGTCGGCAAGATCGAGCTCGGCCAGGGCGACGCGGGCATCGTCTACCTGACCGACGCCGCTGCGTCGACGAAGGTGGCCATCGTCGATGTTCCCCCCGAGGCAAACGTCCCGGTGAAATACGGCGGCGTCGTCGTCAAGGCGACCTCCCATGCCGCCGAGGCGCAGGCGTTCCTCACCTGGCTGACCGGCGCCCAGGGCCAGGCCGTCCTGGCCGGCTTCGGCTTCCGACCGCCACCGCCTTGATCGAATCCACCCGCCGACCCGCGGCCTCCAGCGGTGCGACCGGCCGAATCCACGGCCCGCGGGCGCCGCACCTTGGCGACCGACCGCTGGTTGCGGTCGCGGGCCTGTTGGCCGTCTTCCTGGGCCTGCCCGTCGTGACGCTGGTCGGCCGCGCTGTTTTCACCGGCGCACTGGCCGAGGTCGCCGGTGCGTCGGCGGTGATCGCGGCGCTCGGGCTGAGCCTGGTGACGACGGCGGTCAGCCTCGCCCTGTCGGTCGCGGTCGGCCTACCCCTCGCGTACGTGCTCGCGCGCCGGTCGTTCCGCGGCCGTTGGCTGGTCGACGCGATCGTCGACCTCCCGATCGTGCTGCCGCCCTCCGTTGCCGGCCTGGCGCTACTGCTGGTCCTCGGGCGGCGGGGCCTGTTCGGCGGGCCGCTGGACGCCGCGGGCGTCGACATCGCGTTCACCACGATCGCCGTGGTCATCGCCCAGGCATTCGTCTCGGCCCCGTTCTTCATCCGCTCGGCGCGGGCGGGGATCGCCGGGGTCGACCGGGACCTGGAGGACGCCGCTCGGGTCGACGGTGCCTCCGAGCTGCGACTGTTCCGCGACGTCACGGTGCCGCTGGCGGCGCCCGCCCTCGCCGCGGGCCTCGTGATGACGTGGGCGCGGGCGCTCGGCGAGTTCGGGGCGACGATCATGTTCGCGGGCAACGTGGAGGGTCGGACGCAGACGCTTCCGCTCGTCGTGTACTCGGAGTTCCAGTCCGGCGACCTCGACGCCTCGATCGCCGCAGCGGCGATCCTTGTCGTCGCCGCGTTCGGGGTCCTCGTGGCGGTTCGTGCGTTCCATTGGGGCCGCGCCCTCGACGTGCGTGGCCTTGGCTGATCGGGCGCCGCACAAGATCAGGTTCCGTTGTCCCCCCGACTAGAATCCAGCGCGGAGTACGACCCTTGAACGAGGAGCACGTGCCGCATGGATGACCGACACGAGGACGCGCGCCGCGCGCTTGTCCTGCACGAGCTGCCACTCGTCGTCGATCTGATCGAGCTCACGCTGAATCACGGCTTGTTCGCCGTCCGGGCTGCGCGCAGCATCGAGGAGGCCGAACGCATCCTCGCGGACTGGCGGCCGCACATGGCTGTTATCGACATGGATCATGCCGACAGCGCAGGCCTGCTCCACCGGCTTGGCGCGACGGAGACGTTGACGGGCGGCTCGATTCCCGCCCTCGGGCTCACTCGGCGTGGCGACCTCAAGACGAAGCTCCGGGCCTTCGACCTCGGCGTCGACGACATTCTGACCGTGCCCTTTTCGCCGGAGGAGCTCCTTGCACGTTCGATCGTCATCACCCGAAGGGCGTTCGGGAGCGATCACCCGATCGTGCCCACGATCCGTCTCGGCGAGATGGAGATCGACATCGTGAATCGCCAGGTTCGGGCGGGCGATTCGGTCGTCCACCTGAGCGGCATCGAACAGAGCCTGCTGTACCTGCTCGCCAGCAGAGGTGGGCGCGTCGTCACCAGGGACGAGATCCTCGACGCGATCTGGGGAACCGACTTTGTGTCCGAGAGCAACATCGTTGATCGTCACATCCGGAGCCTGCGGATCAAGCTGCAGAACGACTACCGCCGCCCTCGCTTCATCGCGACCGTGACGGGCCGCGGCTATCGATTCATCCCCACGTTCTCGAACGCGGGATGGGCGGCCGGGGAGGAGTCCGGGGGACCGGCGACCCACTGAGTCCTGCGCGTCCCCAGGTCGGACGGGATGACGAGGCGTCATGACGCCCCGTCATCCGTACTGCAGATTCTTCCCTGGATCGGCACGCAGCCCTTCGGGGCGCCCGGTCGGGGCGGGTCCGTATATGGGGACGGACCCGCCCACAGCGCTGGAAGGGTCGTGGGCATGCGGGAACAGATCGAATTCGGTTCCGAGTCAGGCCCCGGCCAAGGACCAATCGGGATTGGCCAGCCCGGCCTCCGACTCCTCCCGCCGTGGGTTCCCGACGAGACAACGCCGGTGGCACAGGACCGCGGCTGGCCTGATGGCGCGACCCGATGGGCTCGCGACCCGCGCCGTCTCGCCCTCGCCGGCGCGATCGAGCGGGAGCTCGCCCGACCCTCGGCAATTGTCGTTATGCGGCAGATCCTCGATGCCTGGCGAGCTGCCGAGCGGCAGCTCGACGCGACGTTCGAGGGCAGCCTTGAACGGCGCCAGGTACTGGCCCAGATCGCCACGTTGCGCGCCCTGTACCAGGGGCTCTTCGCACAGGTTCGGCAGGGGCTCGCCGAACGTGCGCCCCTCTAGCGGAGGCTTCGATCAGGCCTCGGACGTGGTGACGGGCGCATCTGGACGCAGGAGGATCGCCGCGCCGATGACGACGGCAGGCGCAGCTCCTGTTGCCGCGACGAGTCGTGGCGCCCCACCAATCAAGAGACCTGCGCCCAGCCCCACGGAGCCGACCGCAAGGGAGCGGCTTGTGGAGCTCGGCATCGCCTGAACCCGCCGCGTCGTCCATTCCAGGCCGGCACGGGTTGCAGCGACAGCCCGAGCCGATCGGCGCTGAAGCGTTCGCCCCGTGGTGCGCGCGATCCGGACTGCACGCTGCAGCTTCGCCGCGAGCCCGTTCGACCTCTTCTCGGCGCTGCTGGTGATGGCCTTCCGACGCGCATCGTGCGTTGGTGCTGGATTCGTCATTTGCATGCTCCACGGTTTCTGATTGCAGGGTCGTGCCAGCCGGACCAGCCAAAGCGGGCCGGCCCTGCGTTCCTGGTTGGTGACTCAGGTGCGCCTGAGGCCACGCGAACCGCCGGCGAACCTGGCGGCGAAGATGACGGCGATCGCACCAAGGGTGGCGATGAAAATGCTCTCGATGTTGATGCCGTTGACCGACCCGATCTTCAGGACGCTCGCGGCGACGAACCCGCCGACGAGGCCGCCGACGATCCCGAGCACGACCATCATCAGCAGGCCCTCACGCGAACCCATCAGCTGATTGGCCAGGAAGCCGGCGATCGCGCCGACGATGATCCACGCAATGAAACCCATTGGACTCGTTCCTTCCAGGAGGCGCTGAGACCCCATCGATCCGGGCCGCTCCAGCGGCCCGGATAGGGGTGCCGGCCTTCGCCGGCTGAAGGCTGCCCGGGTCAGGCCGGCTCGCGCCGGAAGATCCCAAGTGCCCAGATGACAATCAGCTCGAGGACGGTCCAGCCCACGAACGCCACGACGGCCGTGATGTCCAGGGTTGCGCTGGCCGCATGCAGGGCGTCAGTTCGGAGGATTCCTTCGAACGGCGCGACGAAGACCTGGCTGAGGTTGAGGATCCCGGACACGAGACCATTTGCCTCGCGAGCATCCAGGAGGAGGAGCACGAAGCGGGCTCCGATCACGACCTGGATCAGCCCGAAGACGAGCACGACGATGCGCCGGCCCATCTCGGAGCCGCCCGGGCCGGCCCTCGTGATCCGTTGACGATCCGTCACGACTTCCTGCGCGACGGGGACCGGTGTCGCTGCCGGCGCCACCGTGGGTCCGGTGGTGACGACCGTTCGGTCGACTCTGTCGATTGCCATGTTGTCTCCTTCTTTGGTTACGCCCGGACTGGGCGAGGTCAGAACGCGGAAGCCGCCTGCGCCGCGATCGCGGCGGGCAGCAGGATGAGGATCGCCAACAAGGCGAGCGCGACCATGAATGCGGTCCGTGCGATCCCGGCGGCGACGCCGAGCCCGCCGCGCCGCTGGCGTTCCACCGGCTCGGAGCGCGCTCCGACCGGGGTGGCGAAATCCCCGCTTGCGACCATCGGGTCGCTTCGATCGATGCTCAATCCACGCTCCCTGGCTGCTATCGGCATCCGGGGGAGCGGGGCCAGAGAGGCCACCGCCGGGTTTGATTCCGGCCACTGCTGTCGCTTGCAGTGAACAACAGCTTGGTGCTATTGTCAACTGTAGTTGCACATATCAACTGTAGTAGTGGAGCGAAATGGCACCGTCGATCGGGAATGCGCTGCGGCAAGCGCGCGAGGTTCGGGAGCTCTCGGCGGTGGACGCCGCTCGCGCCTCCGGGATCTCGCCTGCCTACCTGAGCCGCCTCGAGAACGACGCGGTCCGCAAGCCCTCGCCGAACGTGCTGCACCGGCTCAGCGAGGCGCTCGGCCTGCCCTATGCGGACCTGATGCGGCTCAGCGGCTATCTGGTGCCCGGAGAGTCGTCAGGGAGCAGCACCGAGGCAATGGGGGCGGCACTCTTCGCCAACCTCACCGAGGACGAGCGGGAGGAGCTCCTCGAATACCTGGCCTGGTATCGCTCCCGCCGTCGCTCACGGGGCGGCGTGAGCCGTCGGCGCTGATCGGATCCTCGCCGATCGCTTCGCGAGCTCGATCAGCCACCCCGGCCCAGAAGCTCACCGCTCCGGCCTCATAGGCGATGCCCATCGGCAAGGTTTCGCCGCGCCAGCGCTCGACCGTGCGCTGCCCTCGATCGGTCATCGCGGGACGACCCTCGAGTCGCTGATCCTGCTGGTACGCCGCCAGCTTGGCCTGATGGATGGCGAGCTGCTGATCGGCAAGGCGTAGCCGCGACTCGGCGGGCGCCAGATCGCCGAAGAAGAGCTGCAGAAGCCCCGGGTCGCGCAGCTCGGTTGGTTCGTTCGATGGGCGATCGAGCCAGCTTCTGAGGGCCGCATTACCCGTTGCCGTCGCGGTGAACACACGCCGACGCCGCCCGGCCGTCTCGCGGACCTCCTCGACAAGCCCGAACCGGGCGAGCCGAGGCGGCTCGCTGTACAGCAGCGTGTGCGGGAATGACCAGAAGTTGCCAAGCGTCGCGCGAACGTGCCGCTCCAGCTCGTAGGGCGTCGAGGGCCCCTCGCGTGCCAGGAGGCCAAGCACGAGATACGAGGTGGGAGTCAGCCGAAAGGCCTCTCCCTCGACCTCCTGACTCGCGCCGGCTGGTGGCCTGTCCATTGACATACTACGTAACGTACCATACACTTCGAACTATTCCACACAACCGCAACACACCGACCAGTCGCCGGGGAAATTCAGACCCGGTGGAGGCGAGTCTTCCAATCAACCTGGATCTCGGTACGCGGCGTGGGTACAGCAACGGCGGTTCTCAATGATCACCGACATGAAGCGCACAGCCGAGCGGATTCCGCTCGAGGTCCTGAACACCGGCAACTTCGCGCTCCTGGATGAGCTCCTCGTGCCCGAGTTCGTCGACCACACGCCCGTGGGCGGCGTTGCGCCGACCCGAGAGGGCCTGAAGTCCAGCGCGAAGGCGCTCCGGACTGCATTCCCGGACATCCGCTACACGATCGAAGACTCGATCGCGTATGGGGACCAGATCGTGCATCGCCTGAGCGCGACCGGCACGATGACCGGTGAGTTCATGGGCGTGCCCCCGACGGGCAAGCGCGCAACCTGGACCGAGATCCACATCGGTCGCGGCGTCAACGGGCGCCTGACCGAGCACTGGGGCCTGGCCAACGAGCTGAGCATGCTCGTCCAGCTCGGCATCGTTCAGTCACCGGCACGGGTCGCCGTCGCCGCCTGAGCATCCGCTCACAGATCGCAAATCTCGAGGGCCCCGGCGATGCGCCGGGGCCCTTCTGCGTGCGCGGCGTAAGGCACAGGCGCCCCGCTTGGCGCACTACGATGAATCCGAATCCATATCGGCGGACTTCCTGGAGGGGAGAGACGTGATCAGCGAGTTTCGCGGCTTCCTGCTGAAGACCAATGCGCTGGCGCTGGCCATCGGCGTGATCATCGGCGGCGCACTGGGCACCGTGGTCAGCTCGCTCGTGAACGACATCATCATGCCGCCGGTCGGATTCGTTCTCGGCGGGGTCGACTTCAACAGGCTCGTCGTCCACCTGAAAGACGCCACGACCGACGCCCAGGGCAACCCGATCCCGGCCGTGGACATCCGGTACGGCGCGTTCATCAACGCGATCATCGCGTTCATCGTGATCGCCTTCGTGGTCTGGTGGATCTCCCGGATGTTCATCAAGGAGCCGCCACCGGCCGAGGTGAAGACCTGCCCATTCTGCAAGGAGCCGAACGCGCTGGAGGCCTCGAAGTGCCGGGCGTGCGCAAGCGCGATCTGAGCCGACGATATTCGGACGCAATGCACCCCGCGGAAAGGCAATGAGGGCGCAACCTCACGGGCGCAGGATCAGGGGCAGGCCGCGGCGCAACGTGGCCGGGATCCGCGATTGGGGCGTGCGTTTTGCCGGATGAGGAGCACAAGGGTCGCACAGCAATTGGCATCGAAGACCTGCTTCGAGAGCTGGCCGACCTGCGCGAGCTCGACCGGCGTCGCAACGCCCATGCCCCGGGATCTGCCGCCCATGACGCGGCCACGCTCGAGGTCGACCTCCGCACCCAACGGGTCATGGATCGGTTCCGCGACCTGAAGGACCGCCGTTTGCGCGAGCCGGCGCTGAACGAGACGGTCACCCGGCCCATGGACGTCGCCGGTCCAAAGCGGGGGAGCGCGCTGCTCAACTGACCGGTGCTACGATCCGGCGACCGGTCCGGATGACACGTACGGGGCCCGTCGACGGCGCGACCAGCTCGCGCCGAGATGCAAGGGCCCGCGATGGCATCGCTTCCGGGAGGAGACGGCCATGGCCACCGTGACCTTCGACCACGTGTGGAAGCGCTTCGGCGAGTTCAACGCCGTAAAAGATCTCAACCTCGAGATCGCCGACGGTGAGTTCATGGTCCTGGTGGGACCATCCGGCTGCGGCAAGACGACCAGCCTGCGCATGATCGCCGGCCTGGAGGAGATCTCCGACGGCAACCTCAAGATCGGCGATCGGGTCGTCAATGACGTGGCCCCGAAGGATCGCGACATCGCGATGGTCTTCCAGAGCTACGCCCTGTACCCGCACATGTCGATCTACGACAACATGGCCTTCGGCCTCAAGCTGCGCAAGGTCCCGAAGGCCCAGATCGACACCCGGGTCAAGGATGCGGCCCGCATCCTGAACCTCGAGAACCTGCAGAAGAAGCCGCGTGAGCTGTCCGGCGGCCAGCGCCAGCGCGTCGCCCTGGGCCGCGCGATCGTGCGCGAACCCGCGGTGTTCCTGATGGACGAGCCGCTGTCGAACCTCGACGCCAAGCTGCGCGTGCAGACCCGCGCCGAGATCGCCCGACTTCACCAGCGCCTCGGCACGACCACGGTCTACGTGACCCACGACCAGGTCGAGGCCATGACCATGGGCACGCGCATCGCGGTCATGGACAAGGGCGAGCTCCAGCAGGTTGGCGCGCCGCAGGACCTCTACGACAGCCCGAAGAAGCTGTTCGTGGCGGGCTTCATCGGCAGCCCGGCCATGAACTTCGTCAACGTCGAGCGCGATGGCGACATGGTCAAGGGCGACGGTGTTTCGTTCCCCGTCCCGACCCGCTACCGCAGCGACGTGGAGGGTGTGAGCAAGGTTGTCGCCGGCTTCCGGCCCGAGCACCTCGAGCTCGGCGACCTGCCCAACTCCGCGACGATCCGGGCGAAGGCGGATGTCGTCGAGTTCCTCGGTGACGAGGAGCTCCTCCACGTGACCGTGCAGGGCCACGAGGGCGACGTCGTTGCCGTCGTGAGCTCCGAGCACCGGGTCAAGCCGGGCGACATCCTGGATCTCAAGCTGCCGCTCGAGAAGCTGCACCTGTTCAACCAGGAGACGGGCGACGCCCTCGCCTGGTCCAAGGCGGAGGCCGCGGCCTAGCGCCTTCCGGCAGACCGGACGAAGAAGCGGGGGGCTAGGCGAGCTCGCCACGGAGCTGGGCCAGGGCGCGCTCGAAGGCCGTCGGCGGCGTCTCGGGTCCGAACGGCGACGCGGCGATGGCCGCCTCGATGTCGAGGCTGCCGTCGTCGATCGCGCGCGACAGCTCGACGAGGCGCCGGAACGCCGCGAGCTGATCCGCGACGAAGGCGCGGTCGCCGATCGCGCCGTGACCCGGGACGACCGCGCCGGTCGCCAGTGGGAGCAGCCGTTCGATCGTGGCCGGCCACTCCAGCGGGAAGCTGTCGCCGAAGCTCGGCGG
>Ga0075433_10002929_pt1 | contig 13099 bp, 14 predicted proteins | sample RhiMethybrSRZTD2_FD_75299 | JGI IMG/M metagenome (GOLD analysis project Ga0075433, IMG submission 75299) | Populus rhizosphere microbial communities from Tennessee, USA - Rhizosphere MetaG P. TD hybrid SRZTD2 | ecosystem: Host-associated > Plants > Roots > Rhizosphere > Soil | place: USA... | reverse complement strand
CGAGCTCTTGAGGTGATCGACTTGCCGGTGCTGCAGCAGCACGCGGTTGACGTCCCAGAAGACCTCAGCTCTTTGGAGTGACTGGACTCTTTCCCCAGGAGGTGGTCGCATGCGACATCGAATCGGCCGAGGTTGATGTCGTTTCCGACCACTTCGCAGAGAAGTCCTCGACTATCCCGGCGTTTCATCCGCCGGCGCGTGCCGTTCAAGGAATGTGAACACCTCGGTGTCGTGAACGCCAGGGAACGTGCCCGGCGGCAAAGCAGCCAGCAGATGGGAATGCGGTCGCGCGCTGGGCCACGCCTGCCTGGACCAGCGAGCCGCAAGCGCTGCGGGTGGGCGCCGGCAGCAGTTCGGATCGGGACACAGCGACTTTGCCCGCGCAGTGGTCTCCCGCCCCCGAAACCATTTCACGTGCACATACGGCACGCCGAGACTCACCGAAAACACCCCGTCGTTGGTCGCCTCTGCCTGTGCCGTACACCAATAGGTGCCGCGCGGCGTGTCGGTGTACTGCGAGTACGCGCCTGAGCGATCCGGCACATCGAACACGGCATAGGCGGTCCACTTGCGACACACCGGCTGCCCCTCGATCGCACCGAGCACGTCCGTGGGAAAGCTGACGCCGTCGTTTTCGTACGCCTTGTAGATCACGCCATTCTCGTGAACCCGCATGAAGTGCACGGGCAACCCGAGGTGATGCGTCGCCAGATTCGTGAACCGATGGGCGGCTGTCTGATGAGAGACCGCGAACGCGTCGCGCAGGTCCTCGATGGCGAGTTGCCGTTCCTTCTTGGCTGTCTGCAACAGCTCAACCGCGGAGTGCTCGGGGATACGAAGGGCTGCGGCGAAGTAGTTGACCTCGACGCGTTGCCGAAGGAAGTCGGGATAGTCCTTGGGTTCGGCGTGGCCGAGAACGACGTGGCCGAGCATCTGCAAGACATGGAGCCGTACGTCATGGCTTCCCGGCGCTTGCACCTGAGGCAAATAGATCCGCCGGTTCCGCAAGTCGGCAATCGAACGCGTGGACAGCGGGAGATCAGGCACGTAGTGCAGCTCAAAACCAAGATGCTCAGCCATCTGGACCATGACGCGCTGCGAAAGCGGACCATCACGATGACCGACGGCCTTGAGGATGCCAAAAGCGGCCTCTTCGATTTCCGGATAGTAGTTGCCTCGTTCGCGCATCTGCGCACGTAGCTCGGCGTTGGCACGGCGCGCCTCTTCCGGCGTTGCCGCATGTTCGTTGGCTCGGCGCACGAGTTCCTCATACAGGCCCACGAGCGCCTCGAGCGCCTCGATGGGAAGCCGACGACCGGTGTGGACGGACGGCAGGCCTAGTGACTGATACAGCGCTCCCTGCTGCGCGCGTTCGAGGGTGATCTCCAGAGCGGCGCGTCGATTCGGCGGCTCGGCGGCAAGTAGCTCCGAAAGCGGAACATCGAGGGTCGTGGCGAGTGCTCGGAGCAGGGACAGTTTGGGTTCGCGCCGACCGTTCTCGATCAACGAAAGATGACTCGGAGCCCGACCTACTGCGGCGCCGATATCGTCCAGCGTGAGGCCCTTCGCCTGGCGGTAATGCCGCAACCGCCGTCCGAGGGCCAAGAAATCCATCGGGGCCGGCGCGACATCAAGATCTGCCATGCCTTCACCATAGCGAAAGAATCGCTGATCTTTCCCTCCCGAATGCGTTGAAGACTCCACGGAATTGCGGCAATGGTGTCTGTAGGACCCGAACCGATCACTGGTCGGGCGTGATCAGCACCTCAAGGAGAAGGGGTCATGACTGAGACGCAGACGTTTGCTGGCAATGTTGCGCCACTGCCAACAGCCGAGGACATCGCTTTGGACTGGGCGACCTCGCCACGCTGGCGCGGCATAGCGCGTACCTACGCGGCGGAGGATGTGGTTCGCTTACGCGGCACCATCCAAGAGGAGCACACGCTGGCGCGTCGCGGCGCCGAAAGGTTATGGCAGCTGCTCGAGACCGAGGACTACGTCGCGGCACTTGGTGCCCTTACCGGCAACCAGGCCGTCCAGATGGTCAAGGCCGGACTGCAAGCTATCTATCTCTCCGGGTGGCAGGTGGCGGCCGACGCAAACCTTGCGGGACACACTTATCCCGACCAAAGCCTCTACCCGGCGAACTCAGTTCCAGCGGTTGTGCGGCGCATCAACAACGCACTGCTCCGCGCTGATCAGATCGCATCGTCGGAGGGCGACGCCGGCCGGGACTGGCTCGTCCCGATCGTTGCCGATGCGGAGGCCGGCTTCGGCGGCCCGCTCAACGCGTTCGAACTCATGAAGGGCATGATCGCCGCCGGTGCCGCAGGGGTGCACTGGGAGGACCAGCTCGCCTCCGAGAAGAAATGCGGGCACCTCGGCGGCAAAGTCCTCATTCCAACGGGACAACACATTCGTACGCTCAACGCCGCACGGTTGGCCGCCGACATCAGCGGCGTTCCGAGCATCATCATCGCGCGCACTGATGCACTCGCTGCCAACCTGCTGACCAGCGACGTCGATGAACGGGATGCGCCTTTCTGCACAGGTGAACGCACCGCCGAAGGTTTCTTCCGCGTTCGCGGCGGAATCGATGCGGTGATTTCCCGCGGCCTGGCCTATGCGCCGTACGCCGATCTGATCTGGGTGGAAACCGGCACGCCAGACCTAGATTTCGCGCGCGACTACGCCGAAGCCCTCCACCGGGAATTTCCAGACAAGCTCCTGGCGTACAACTGCTCGCCGTCGTTCAACTGGAAGGCGGCACTTGACGACTCCGCTATCGCGAAGTTCCAACGCGAATTAGCCGAGGTGGGTTACGCATTCCAGTTCATTACGCTTGCGGGCTTTCACGCACTCAACCTGTCGATGTTCGATCTTGCCTATGGTTACGCACGCGATGGGATGACCGCGTACGTCGACCTGCAGCAGGCCGAGTTCGCAGCCGCTGAACGCGGCTACACCGCCGTCAAACATCAGCGGGAAGTGGGTACCGGCTACTTCGATCTGGTGAGCTCGGCTCTCAAACCGAACAGCGACACTCTTGCCCTGGTCGGTTCCACGGAGGCTGAACAATTCCACTGAGCATCTGAGGCATGGCGTCACATGGGCATTGGCGGCAAATCGAAGTCGTCGTTCTCCATCTGCAGCAATGCCCAACCAGCAGCCGCGAAACCAACTGCCGTTCCACCCCACCCAACGAGATCCAGCGGCCGACTGCCGAGCATGACCGAGGCGAGGTGAACCGGCTGGGAGAAGGCCAACAACAGCGCTGCCCAGGAAGGGACGGTACGCGACCGCCATAAGGCCAGACCCAGGATCGTCGTGCCGATCAGATGACCGAACACGAACAGCGTGCAGGTCAGATTGGAGACCGGTCCTAGTTCCAGCCCAGCGCCCAGGGCATAGGCGGTTGCCCGGTCAAATTCCGGATGGCTTGCCACGAGTGCGGTGCTGAGCTCGCCGAAGGAGTTGCCAACGGCAAGGCAGGTGTAGCCGAGGACGGCGAGAATCAAGCCGATCGTGGTCAAGATCGGGACGCGGCGACGACTCAGCCAGCCGACTGCCACGACACCGGCAATGCAGGTGGGAGCCAACAGCACAGCGATCCACATGGTGATCATGGTGAAACCTGGGTGGTCGACCAGCTTGTCGAAGATCACCTCCGGCGCGTCAGACATGTCGTACGGCAGCAGGAAGCGGGCGATCGCGACGTACAGGGCGAGCGGCGGGCCGGCGATGGCGAGCAGGGTGCGCCAGACCGTGCGAGCGTCCCGTCCAGACGCGCTCGTTGCGGTCACTGCAGTTCGGCGTGCTTCCGGTAAGAGATCGAAATCGTCATTCGCCGAACGGACAAGCCCTATGGACGCTCCGACGCTGCCGATTCCAGTGGCGAGCCAGGCTGCGGCGGCTAGCGCCGTTCCCGCGGGAACGAGGTGCGCAACCCCCGACAGACCGAGCAGAGCTGCCAGCCAACGAGGCCCGGTGCCGGCCCGCCACTGCGCGACGCCGAGCAACAGCAGCCCGACCGAACTGGCCACCGCAAAGATCACCGAAGTCACAGTGGCCGTCGCGGTCGCCGACACGCCATCGCTGATTGCCGCGACCTTCGTCGTGTCGAGTGCTTGCTGGACCGCAACCAGGGCGGCCGCGCTCGAGTCAGGGACGGCAAACCCAACGCTGAAACCGATCACATTGAGCACTCCACCGGCGAGTGCGAACCACGGCGATTTGCGGCGTGATGCCCACGTGACAGCCATTACGGCAGGCAACACAGTGAGCGAGAACGCCAACCCGAGCCAAAGCGCCAGCTGTTCCCGCGCCGCGTCGCCGCTCACGCCCGTCAACACAGCCGCAAGATCATCTCGCCGGCCGAACGGGGAGGTCGCGATCTTGAGTGCCATGATGATCCCCGGCAGCGGCCCCATCAAGGCCAGCGCGGTTCGCCAGAATCCGCGCAGATCTCGATGGTGAGAAGGCTTCGCGCTCCGATGTCGATGATCCCCCCGACCTGCAATCACCCTGGTCTGGGTTTCGGCTGGTGTTTTGGTCCTGCTCATGCTGATTTCCTTTCTGCTGCCGGCAAATTGCTGCCACCAGGCTCGGTGGGAATCGCCATGGAATGTCAGGCAGGAAATCACCAGCTCAGGCATGAGATTGGTCGGCCGAACTAGTGGCCAGACACCATGCGGGCGAGGGCAATCAGGTGGATCATCGAGACATGGGCGAGCGCGGCGGCCTGCGGGTGCCAGCACCGATCCTGTTCGCCGTCGCCGCGGGCGAGGTGTTTATTGCCATCGCTGCCGGCATCGCGTCGGGCCGCGGTTGGGACTTCCTGTTGAACCACTTCGCTGTCACCAATGCGATAATTGGCGGCTCGCTGGCGGTGGCTGGGTGGCCGATCGCGTGGCAGCGGCCCCGCAATCCCATCGGTTGGCTGCTGCTGGCCGGTGGAGTGTGCTACGCGGGCTCGGCCGCAGCGTTCTCCTTGCTGGCCTGGGGGTCGCACGCCGGTGATACGCGGGCTTTTGGCGATTGATCGCAACTTGGGCGAATCTGTCTTGGCCATGGGCGATCGCTTGCTGCGTGCCGATGATCTTGCTGCTCTTCCCTACGGGACGGTTCCTGTCGCGACGATGGCGTTGGACGATTCCGGTGACGGTTCTCAACGCGATCTTGTTCGCCGCCACCGACGTCTTTCCGTCGGACAATCTCGCCGCGGACCTGGGCGTTCGCGCATACCTTGTTTGGCCCCTGTTCGAGATCTTCACCTGGCTGGGTCCTGTGATCACACTGGCCGGTGATCTCGTCTACGGCGCCGCAGCGGTCTCACTGATCTTGCGTTACCTACGCGGGGATGAGCGCATCCGCCGCCAAATGATGAAGATCACCGATAATGGCGTGCTCCAGACAGCCTGGACCGATGGCGTAGGACTGTCATCGATGCGGAGGCGCACTGCCGCCCTCGGCGGCTCGATAGCTGCCGGCCCAGCAGAGAGCGGCGGTGAGGTTCGGGTGACACTGCCGCTGACCGTCCCATGATCACGGTCCTGGTCGCCGATGATCATGCCATGGTGCGAGAAGGACTCCGCGCCCTACTTTCCTCCATAGATGGATATCAAATGGTGGGCAGCGCAACCACGGGAGCCGACGCCATCCGCGAAGCGATACTCCTCAAGCCGGATCTACTCGTCCTGGACATCGGCTTTCCTGATCTCAATGGGATCGAGGTCGTTCGCAAGCTCGCGAAAGCGGCACCCCTCAGTCAAGATCTTGATGCTCACCATGTACGACGATGATGCGTCGATCTTGGGCGCAGTACGGGCCGGTGCATTGGGTTATGTTCAGAAAGGCGCCGACGCAGAGGATCTGCTACGTGCGATCGCAGCCGTCGCCGCCGGCGAAGCGATCTTCGGGCCAGGCCTCGCGCGACGCGCGCTGCAAGCCCTCAGCACGCCGCAGGAGCCAGCTTTCGCCGAGCTGACTCGCCGCGAACGCGAGGTGCTGGAACTGATCGCCTCCGGGATGTCCAACCAGGCCATCGCAGCCAAACTCGGATTGTCCGCCAATACGATCAGCAATCACATCTCCAGCATCTTCGGCAAACTGCAGGTCAGCAGTCGGGCAGAGGCGATCGTGCGTGCGAGGTCAGCCGGCCTCGGAGAGTAGAACGCCTCGTTTGGATCGACCACGGCGTGTCGGTTTGCCCTGGCTTGACGCGATCTAGTTAGGTTGGCCCGCTCCCGCTTAACTTCCCCCTTCCCTTTCGCGAGGAGAGCCATGCGAATCCGCCTGCGTGCGTTGAGTGTTCTTGTTGCGAGTGGGATTGCTCTGGTCCTCGCGGCAAATATCGCGTACGCCGATGCCCTGGAGGAGATCACTGTGGCACACCGCGGCGCGAGCACCTCGAAACTTGGCGAAAGCACGCTGCCTGCGTACGAGTATGCGGTGAAGAACCATGCGGACATGCTTGATGGGGACGTGCGCTGGACGAAAGACGGCCCCGATCCCGACAGCGTCGGCACGATGGTGATCTTGCACGACGCCACGCTTGATCGGGTCACGAACTGCAAAGGCACCGTTTCGTCATGGCTGTGGTCGGAGATCCGCGACAAATGTCGCACCGATGTCGGCGGCCAGCAGCTGATGCGCTTGATCGACCTCCTTAAATACGGCAACTCAGTCGGGAAGTCGTTCGCCTTAGAGATCAAGGTTTCCGCACTCACCGGTGCGCAGGCAAAGCAGCTGTGGAACGCGATCAAGAACTCGAGAGTCCAATTGAACGCTACGTCCGCCCGGCTTGCTGCGCTGAACAAGATCATGAAGCTGGATGCCGCTGATCCCACCCACAGAATCAGTTATGCACTGGGCACTTCGGGGACGGGCGGCTGGCCGTCGGTCTCGACCATCAAGAAGGTTGGCACCTCTGTCTACGCCAAGCTCACGATTCCTGCAGACGTCGCGCGCAGCTATCGCCTGGCCGGCATCAGGGTGTTTCTGTTTACCGGAAGGAACGAATCTGACGACGCGAAGATGATCGCGCTACAGCCATACGGCGTGGTCGTTGACGATGTCAGCAGGTTCCAGGACTGGCGCGACGCCTCGACTGGCACGGCATAGCCGATCTCACGTGTGACAGAGGCGCTAGTTGCCCATCATGCTCGGACCAGCCGGTCGAGCAAATCGGCGAGCTGATGAGGCTGGGCGAGAAAGGGTGAGTGCGCACCCGGGATCTCAACGGGATCGACACCAAGTCGCGGCATCGTGACCGCTCGGCTGAACTCGATGGTGACGGCCGCATCGTCCACAGCAGCGATCGCTACCCGAGGGGTCGCAGGAAGTTCACGCAACGGGTAGGGGCGATCCCACAAGCGTCGCGAGTTCTGCGCGCGTAGTTGCTGAAAGGCCCACCTGGCATCCTGAGGGTCGCAGTCGGCGTAGAAGGTGACGTTGGCCGACTCGAAGGTTTCGAAGATGCTCGAACCGTCGTCCAGTGTCTTGGTTGCGTAGGCTTCAGGCCGACCCAAGGGTGGAGTGTCATGCCAAGGCTGGCCATTGACGTTCGGAATCAGCCCGCAAAGGAATACCAAGAGCGCCGCCGGCCGCGCTGCCGCCACCAGCGGCAAGACCATCGCACCAAGTGAATGCCCGACGAGTACGCCGTCTGCCAGATCGGCCGAATAGGAGGCCAGCACGATGTCGGCGTAGTCCTCGAATGTCGCAGCACCGTCCTCCACCGGCAGGTCCATGACGACCGACTGGTGGCCACGCGCCTCCATCTCCGGCAGCAGCCGGTTCCAGCACCATGCGCCATGCCACGCGCCGTGCACGAAGATGAATGTGCTCACGACGCAGTCCAAGACTCCACGCCGGAACAGTAGTCAAAGTCGCCTCGTTTTGGGACGGCTAGCTCTTCCGGCCTTTCCTGCTCTTCTCAGGCTTGCCTTTGACTTTGCTGTCCTCAATCTTGTTGTCTCTGTCCACACGCGAGGCGTCTGGCCCACCGGACCCGGCGCTCTGTCGCGGCCGCAAATCCTGAGGGCTTCCAGAGTCGGTGTTTGGGCTTGAATTGCGACCGTCGTCGACACTGGGCGTCCTGGTCAGTGCGTGACCTGCGATTCCGGCGTACGTCACGGTGATGCGCTGCCCCAAAGGCACGATCTGTCCCCCCGCTGGGGCCACCCACATGACTTGGCCAGCGGTCACGTCGGTGAACGCCGGAACGACCTTCTCGGCTCTGACGTTCCGGAAGCCCGCTCGCCGCAGAGCTTTCCTCACTTGATCAATATCGCGACCGATGAGGCCGAGCGGAATGCTTGCGCGTGGCGGTCCGATGTTGATCGCCACGATCACATCGCTGTCGATCGTGGCGATGTGCCCTCCTCTCGGGCTCTGGTTGATCGCGGTGTCGATCGACGCGCCGTCCGCATCACGGACGAACTCGAACCGCGGCACCAGATGAGCGTTGCGCAGCAGGCTTTCAGCCGCTGCCTGATCAAGCCCCAGCACAGCAGGAACCTCGGTAGTCCGAAGGCTCATCGCTTGCGGCCGAGTGGAGTTGGTGATCGCGAACGCGCTGGCGCAGACTGTGACGAGCAGGAGCGCGCCCATGATCCCAACAACGCGTGCAGCTTTCTGTCGATGGCTTGGATGGGCCTGATCGACGCGCGCGTCAGATGATTTGATCATGGGGAGCACCGTTGTGGCGGCCGGTGGGTCGCCGCTGAGCACCCTGTCGATATCGGCCTTCATCTCCGATGCGGCCTGGTAGCGGTGGCTCGGGTCCTTGGCGAGCGCCTTCAGGGTGATCGCGTCGATCTCTGCCGAAATCTCAGGATCCGCTGCACTGGGTGCGGTTGGCGGATCCGAGATGTGCTGGAAGACGATGCTCACCAAAGAGTCGCCGGCAAACGGAGGCTCGCCCACCAGCAGCTCATAAAGCATGCATCCCACGGAGTAGATGTCACTCCGAACGTCGGCAGCTTCGCCACGGCCTTGTTCAGGCGAGAGGTATTGCGCGGTGCCCATGACGGTCCCGGCCATGGTCGCAGTACCCGATGAGTCGGACAATGCACGAGCGATGCCGAAATCCGCAACCTTCACACCACCGGTCTCGGTGAGCATGACGTTGCCGGGCTTGATATCGCGATGAATGATCCCTGCTGCATGGCTACAGGCCAGAGCGTCAAGCACATCTGCCGTTAGCTCCAGAGCGCGTACGGGTGGAAGCTTCCCGTCCTCGCGCAAGGCGTCGCGAAGGCTACGCCCCTCGATCAGCTCCATCACGATAAAGGGGACCGAACGGCCCGTGGTATCGCGCTCCTCGCCAGTGTCGTACACAGCCACGATCGCTGAATGGGTGAGCCGGCCCGCCGCCTGGGCCTCTCGTCGGAAGCGTGCTCGGCAAACAGGGCTGGAGGCCAGGTCGGGCCGAAGACGCTTGATCGCGACCGACCGGTTGAGTTGCGCATCATAGGCGCGGTAGACCTCGGACATTCCTCCGCGGCCGATGAGCTCGTGGGCTTGATACCTGCGCCGGAAGGCTTCTTGAGACGCCGGCGGGACCTTGCCAGCCGTGCCAGACGCTCCTGAACCCGCCGGACGGAATGTGGTTAGCGCTATCCGATGTGGCGTTCTCGCGCGTCGAGGCGTTGGGCTGGGGCCACCATTTGGGGGTGAGGAAACCATGTGCATGTCGCTCAGATCCGCCTGTCGTTCGATCATCAGGGAAGTTCAATGGAGCCTGAGATGGATGGTCCTGCATTGCCCGAAAGCAACGCAGGACCGCGAAACAGCCACCTTCTTCGGCTTGGACGATGAACCCGTACGGTGAAAGGCCGGAAAGTGAATCAATACCGGTTCATCCCCGGTCGGATATTAGGCCCGGGTGGCCGTGTTTCTCCCCGTGATAGTGGAGGCGATCACGACAAGTACTGCGGCCACGACTATTGCAATGAGCCAGCGCACCCAGTCGATTCCCGGGCTGCCATTTCCTCCGAAGGCTGTATAGATGAACCACCCGATGAGGACGCCCCCAATTCCGCAAAGAATGGTGAGCCAAAGAGGAGTGTTGTCTCTGCTGCCTGGCGCAACAAACTTACCCAACAACCCGATGATGATACCTGCGACGATCACTCCGATTATTTCCATGGCATCTGCCTTTCTGTGAGCCAGCCGCGTCTCCCGCGGCCAGCTGTGACAGTCGGACCTCTACCCGCGGTCATACCAGCCAAACGTGAACGGGGAATCGATTAGGTCTCAGAATCAATCCGTGGCCCGAAGAATGCCTGGAAGGCTGTCGGTGTGACGAATATTGAGCGCTGGACTCGAGTCGAGTTGGCCAGCTGGCCCACGCCATTGGAGCGCATGCCCAGCCTTGCATTGGCACTGGGTCTCGGCGAAGACGATTTATGGGTGAAGCGCGATGACCTCACCGGACTCGGTGGAGGCGGCAACAAGGTACGGAAGCTGGAGTGGCTGGCTGGCACGGCACTGGCAGAGGGTGCGACGACACTAGTGACGAGCGGCGCACCCCAAAGCAACCACGCCCGGCTCACAGCAGCAGCCGGAGCCCGACTGGGCTTGGAAGTCGTCCTGGTTCTCACGGGAGAGCCGTCGGCATCGGAGTCGGGCAACCTCGTTCTTGACCGAATTCTTGGGGCACGGGTCGTCCGCGTTGGTCAGCAGAGCTCCGCGGAGATCGACGAGATCGTGCAGGATGTCGCAGACAGCCTCCGAGCGTCCGGTTCAGTCCCGGCCGTGATCCCCTTCGGCGGATCGAGCGTTCTGGGTGCGCGAGGGTACGTCGATGCAGGTCATGAGCTCGCGCAGCAAGCGCCCGATCTCGACACAGTCGTAGTGGCGGTCGGGTCGGGCGGAACGATGGCCGGCCTGATTCACGCACTTGGCGCTGATCGAGTGCTCGGAGTCGATTGCGGTGCAACTTCCGATCCGGCCACGATCGTGACGGGGCTGGTCGAGGGGATGTCACCGGGCCTAGAGATTGGCAAGCTTCGGTTGCGACTGGACCAGGTCGGCGGTGGCTATTCGGAGCTGACAAGTCAGGTCGAGAACGCAATTGTGATGGCCGCACGAACCGAGGGCATCATCCTCGATCCGATCTACACCGGACGGGCACTTGCTGGCATGATCGCAGCGGTCCATGACCAGGACATCACGCCAGGGCGTCGCACCGTCCTCCTTCACAGCGGGGGACTGCCCGGTTTGTTCGGACACAGGCACGCCGTTTCGTGGGCTGGAGAGCTGACGGAGCGCCCATCATCCGGACCCTGATGCAACTCAAGGTCTGTTTCCCGTCTTCGGGGCCGGTCGGGCTGTGCCGCGATGTGGCCCTTCCCCCACCTAGCCACGAACCCCCGGCATGGTGTCAGATTAGGTTGAGCCAAGCTGATCGTTGAAGGAGGGCGCCGATGGGCATCATTAGCCGGGGCTTCCGGGGACGGCGGCGAGACAGCACACGGCAGCTACCACCGGGGCAGTACCTCACCAAGGACTTCCCGGTCCTTTCTGCGGGGCCTACTCCGCGGGTGCCACTGGATACCTGGGAGTTCGCCGTCACCACAGAACTGGGCGACAGCCACCGCTGGAGTTGGACAGAACTGATGGCGCTGCCTGCCGAGTCGATCACTGTCGACATCCACTGCGTGACACGTTGGTCCAAACTGGATACCGATTGGCGCGGTGTCTCGATCGACACGCTGCTTGCCGACGTCGAGACCGAGGCTGACTTTGCAATGGTCCACAGCTACGGCGGCTACACGACCAACCTGCCGCTGGAGGATTTGCTGGACGGCCACGCCTGGGTCGCCTATCAATACGACGGAGAAGACCTGCCTTCCGCGCATGGAGGACCTGCGCGAATGCTGGTCCCGCATCTCTACTTCTGGAAGTCGGCCAAGTGGGTTCGCGGCATCGAGCTGATGCTGCAGGACTCTCCCGGCTTCTGGGAACAACTCGGTTATCACGATTATGGCGACCCATGGCGCGAGCAGCGGTATCAGGGGGATTGAAGGTCCGCCGCACCTGGCGCCCCGCGGTAGTCCTTGAGCGTCGGCAGGAGACGCCGAGCGCGTCCACGCTGAGTCTCGATGTCCCGGGATGGACCGGGCACCTGGCTGGGCAGCATGTCGATATACGCCTGACAGCGCCCGACGGCTATCAGGCTGCGCGCAGCTACTCCCTGGCTGCACCGGAGGACGGCGACCGCATCGAGATCACGGTGCAAGCGGTCCCCGACGGCGAAGTGTCCACCTATCTCGTTGGCGATGCCCAGTCCGGTGACTCCGTCGAGGTCCGCGGACCCGTCGGCGGCTGGTTCGTGTGGAGGCCCGAGAGCAGCGGACCAGTACTGCTCGTCGCAGGTGGGTCAGGGGTCGTACCACTGATGGCCATGATTCGCAGCCGAGACCGAGTTAGCCAGGCACCTTTCCGGTTGATCTACTCCGTCCGCGAGCCCAAAGACCGGATCTATGATCATGAACTTCGGCGTAGGGCAGCGGAGGACGGTGGGCTGGACGTCACGTTTGTCTACACGCGAGCCGCGCCCGACGGCGAGACTCGGCCGGTCGGACGGATCAGCCTCGATGACCTGGTCTCGCACAGCTGGCCCGCAGAAGTGGAACCGACGTGCTACGTCTGTGGGCCGACGGGGTTTGTCGAGGCCGTGGCGGATCTGTTGATCTTCATGGGCCATGACCCAACCAAGATCAAGACCGAGCGGTTCGGGCCGAGTGGTCCGTGACAGGAGGCGAAGAGAAATGGATACACGAACGACCGCGGCGTACGACGGGAATGCGTTGGCTGGTCCGCTCTCGGAGGTCTTCGCCGTTGAGGTCACGACGGCAGTCGGTCGATGCCGCGGTTGTGGCACGTCGTCGGAGGTGGCCACTTTCCAGGTGTACGGCCCCGACCCGGGATTGGTCGGCCGCTGCCCAGGCTGCGAGAACGTGCTGCTGAGGGTGGTCCGTACGCCGGATTCGCTGTGGCTTGATCTCAGCGGGATGTCCGCACTGCGCGTTCTGATGCCAGCCAATTCGGCTGCGGAGAGCGACGAGTGATCCAAATCGCCGTCAGATAC
>Ga0075433_10002926_pt1 | contig 13104 bp, 11 predicted proteins | sample RhiMethybrSRZTD2_FD_75299 | JGI IMG/M metagenome (GOLD analysis project Ga0075433, IMG submission 75299) | Populus rhizosphere microbial communities from Tennessee, USA - Rhizosphere MetaG P. TD hybrid SRZTD2 | ecosystem: Host-associated > Plants > Roots > Rhizosphere > Soil | place: USA... | reverse complement strand
CGCGAGATACCTCGACGAAGGCGCCGAGCCCGACGACCCGGGGGAGATTACGCATCCGACGGCAGCCGAAGAAGACAACCGGACCCGGCGGATCGACGTCTCGAGCTTCCGTGCCCCGTGGCAGGAGGAGATGGCGGAGTCGAACGCCGCTCAAACGGCAGCCGAGACCGTAACCGTCGAGCCGCTGCCTCCTCAGCCGCTCGACATCCCGGCCCCGGAGACTCAGGGGATATCCGCTGTCGCACCTCCGTCGGGAAGCGATTCGTCCACCGGCGACACCGCCGCGATTCCCCCCGTGCGAGAGCTCACCGAAGCCGATCTCGATCGACTCGCGGAGAAGCTCGCCGCCCGGGTCGTCGAAAAGCTGTCCGAAAGGATCGTGCGCGAAGTCGCGTGGGAAGTGGTGCCCGAGACCGCGGAGCTCGTCGTTCGCGAGCGGCTGCGAGAGCTCGAAAGCGGGGTCGACTAACAGCCTCGACGCGGTCGTCGCCGCTCTTCCCTCATGGCGATTCCCTCCCGTTTCTGATAAGCAACGTCCCCTTCTATGCCCGGCGACAACCCGCACGCACGCCCCGGCGCCGCCGAGTCGGTCGAGGCCCTGACGCAGGATCCTTCGGCGAAGCTCGAGAAGACCTTCGACCCGGCGCACTTCGAGGAGCGCTGGTACGCCACCTGGGAGGCCGAAGGTCGTTTCCAGCCGGTCGGCCGTCCCGGCTCGCCGCGTTTCGTGATGGTGATCCCGCCCCCGAACGTCACGGGGCGGCTCCACATCGGCCACGCGTTCGGTCGAACCCTGGAAGACGTCCTCGCCCGGTGGAAGCGGATGCTCGGTTACCGCGTGCTGTGGGTGCCGGGGACCGACCACGCCGGGATTGCCACGCAGATGGTGATCGAGAGGGAGCTCGCGAAGGAAGGGATCGACAAGCGCGACCTCGGGCGCGAGAAGTTCGTCGAGCGCGTCTGGCTCTGGAAACGGGAGGCCAAGGACACGATCCAGTCCCAGATCCGGCGGCTGGGTTGCTCGCTCGACTGGACGCGCGAGCGCTTCACGCTCGACCCGGACCTCTCGGCCGCCGTGCGGCACGCGTTCGTACGCCTCTACGAAGAGGGCCTGATCTACCGCGGGCGCTACGTCGTGAACTGGTGCCCGCGTTGCGGGACCGCGGTCTCCGACCTGGAAGTCGTCCACAAGGAGGTGGACGGGTCGCTCTACCGGATTCGGTACGACGTCCCGGGCGTGCCCTCGGGGGCGGTCGTCGCGACGACGCGGCCCGAGACGATGCTGGGCGACACGGCGCTCGCGATCCACCCGGACGACCCGCGCACCGCGAAATTCCGTGGAAAGACCGCGGTGCTGCCGATCGTGGGCCGCGAGATTCCCGTGATCGAGGATGCGATCCTCGTCGACCGCGAGTTCGGAACCGGCGTCGTGAAGGTCACGCCGGCGCACGACGCAAACGACTTCGCGGTCGGACAGCGACATGACCTGCGGCAGGTCGTCGTCATCGGACCCGACGGAAAGATGACCGCGGAGGCGGGGGAGTACGCCGGGCTCGATCGGTTCGAGGCGAGAAAGAGGATCGTCGAGCGTCTCCAGTCGGAGAACCGGCTGGTCGGCGTCGATCCGCACCGCCACTCACTCGGTCACTGCCAGCGCTGCGACACGGTCATCGAGCCTTACCTCTCGACGCAGTGGTTCGTGAGGATCAAACCCCTCGCCGAGCCCGCGATCCGCGCGGTCGAGTCGGGAGACGTGCGTTTCGTGCCGGAGATGTGGACCAAGACGTATTTCGAGTGGATGCACAACATCCACGACTGGTGCATCTCGCGGCAGCTCTGGTGGGGACACCGGATTCCCGCCTTCACGTGCGCGAACGGTCACTTGACCGTCTCGGAAGAGGATCCCGCGGCGTGTCCGACGTGCGGCTCGACGGAGCTCGCGCAGGACCCGGACGTTCTCGACACGTGGTTCTCGTCGCAGCTCTGGCCCTTCTCCGTCTTCGGCTGGCCGAAGGAGACCGACGACTACCGGGAGTTCTATCCGACCGACGTTCTCGTCACGGGGTACGACATCCTCTTCTTCTGGGTCGCGCGCATGATCATGGCCGGGATCCATTTCACCGGCTCGGTTCCGTTCTCGACGGTCAACCTCCACGGGCTCGTGCGTCTCGCCGGCGAGAAGATGTCGAAGACCCGCGGGAACGTCATCGACCCGCTCGTCGCGATCGCGGAGTTCGGCGCAGACGCGCTCCGGTTCACTTACGCGAGCTCCGCGACCTCGGGGACGACGGTCACGCTCGACCGTGATCGCCTCGCCGGCTCCCGCAATTTCGCGACCAAGCTCTGGAACGCGGCGCGCTTCACGCTCGGACAGCTCGAGGGCAAACCGCGGGCGGAAACCTTCGAGGGGAGAACGCTCTCGCTCCCGGACCGCTGGATCCTGTCGCGCCTGTCGCGGACCGCCGCCGACGTCAACCGCCACCTCGGCGCCTTCCGGTTCGACGAGGCCGCGCAGGCTCTCTACGGGTTCCTCTGGCACGAGCTCTGTGACGGCTACCTCGAGATGGCGAAGCCCGTTCTCTCGCGCCGCGACGGGGACGACGGCGCCGGGGAGGTGACTCGCGGGGTGCTCCACCGATGCCTCGCCGACTCGCTTGTCCTCCTGCATCCCTTCATGCCCTTCCTGACCGAAGAGATCTGGGAGAAGCTGACCGGGCGGCCCGGGACCCTGATCGTGTCGCCCTATCCGACGGGCGATCCCTCACTGGAGGACCCGCGCGCCGAAGCGGCCGTCGAGGCGCTGCGCGCCCTGGTCACCCGGGTCCGGAACTTCCGGAGCGAGCGTCGCGCCTCGCCGACGGAGCCCGTCCACCTCTGGATCGAGCCGGAAGCCGGGAGCGCGCGGGCGGCGGAAGACCTCCAGGTGCTCGAGCGTCTGCTGCTTCACCTGGCGCGCCTGTCCGAGGTGACCTTCGGGCCTGCCGAGGCGAGCGCTCAGCGCGACGTGGTCGCCGGGATCGCGGTCGGTCTCGCGCTTCCCGCCGCCGCTTCGGAGGCCGACCGCACGCGCATGGAGAAGACGCTCGCGCAGCTCGAAAAAGAGAGAGACGACCTCTCCGCCAAGCTCCGGAATCCCGGGTTTCTCGACCGCGCGCCCGCCGACGTCGTCGAGAAGACCCGGCGCCGGCTGCAGGAAGTGGAGGAGCGGCGCGCGGCACTCGGGAGCGCCGCCCGGCAATGAACCGTCCGGCGGCGAAGGGCGTCGGATCCCTACCCTTCGCCGACGGCACCCTCGACCCGGGTCACTGGACGACCTTCGAGAACGTCGCATCTCTCGCCACCGCGGCATCGTCGAATGACCTCGCCCGAGAGCTGATCGACTTCTACTTTCAGGAGGAGCAGGACCTTCCGCCGACCCTCCTCGTCGCGGAGGAGCAGCGCCGCGCGCGGGGCCGCAACGGTCGGGAGTGGAAGGCGCCGAAGGGACGGGGCCTCTACTTCACGTTCGTACGCGCTGTCGGCGGCCACGAGCCCGTGCCCCTCCTGACGGTCGCCGTCGCACGCTGGGTCCGCGACGCGATCCAGGAGGCGTCGGGCCTCTCGGCGCGCGTGAAGTGGCCCAACGACCTCTACGTCGGCCGGCAAAAGCTCGCGGGCGTGCTCGCCGAGGCGCGAACCCAGGCACACGACTCGTATCTCGCGGTCGGGATCGGAATCAACGTGCGGGGATCGGCGGACGAGCTCGGCGTCCCGCATGCGACGACGATCGAACAGGAGACCGGGCGCGCGATGCCTCTCGCTCCACTCCTTCAGGCGGTGATCGATCGGCTCGACCGCGGTCTGCAGGCGATTGAGTGGGCTCGCGAGGTCGAGGAGTGGGAGCGCGCTTCCATCCACCGTCCCGGCGATCGGATGCGGGTGCGCACCGGAGGCAAGGAGGTCGTCGGCGAGTATCGGGGGCTCGATCCGTCCGGCTTCTTGAAGCTCGTCACACCGTCCGGTGAGACGGTCGTCTCCAACGGAGAGCTGGAAGAGTGGTGAAACCGCGCGGAGCGCCGTCGGATCTCCTTCTCGCCGTCGACGTGGGCAACAGCAACACCGTCCTCGGGCTGTTCGAGGGGGCAGACCTGGTGGCACACTGGCGGCTCACGACTCGGCGCGAGGCGACCTCCGACGAGATCGCGCTGTCGGTCCAGGGCCTGCTGGCGTCGATCGGCCGGACGGGAGAGCTCTCCTGCGACGTGATCGTCGCGAGCGTCGTTCCATCGCTCAAGTTCCCGATCAAGCAGGCGCTGCGGCAGATCAGCACCCGCGAGCCGCTGTTCGTCGAGCCGGGTGTCCGCACGGGAATGCCGATCCTGTACGACACCCCCCAGGAGGTCGGCGCGGACCGCATCGTCAACGCGGTCGCGGCTCACGCGCGCCTCGGCGGACCCTGCATCGTGGTCGACTTCGGTACCGCGACGACGTTCGACGTCGTGACCGCGCGCGGCGAATATGCCGGGGGGGTGATCGTCCCGGGGATCTCGATCTCCGCGGAGGCGCTCTTCGAGCGGGCCGCGCGGCTGTGGCGCGTCGAGATCCGGCGTCCGGAAAAGGTCGTCGGAAAGACCACTGCGGCCTCGATCCAGTCGGGCCTCTACTTCGGATATCTCTCGCTCGTCGAGGGCCTGATCGACCGGATTTCACGCGAGATGAACGCCTCGCCGCGCGTGATCGCGACGGGCGGACTGGCGGAGCTCTTCGGAGGAGGCACCGAGAAGATCGAAGCGGTCGATCCGCTGCTGACGCTCACGGGACTTCTCCTCATCCATGAGCGAAACCGAGGAGGATAGGGCGTTCTACGCGGCGGGCGAGGCCGCGTTCGTCGCGCGGCGCGGAACGCCTTTCCTCCTCTCCCCGAAAGACTTCGCGCTCTTGAAGGAGTGGCGCGCCCTCGGCGTTCCCATCGAAGCGGTCGAGGCCGGAATCGACGAGGCGTTCACGCGCCGCGAAGAGCGGGGAGCGACCGGCCGGGTCAACTCCCTCTCGTACTGCCGCGACGCGGTGCTCTCCGCCTGGGAGCGTCGTTCGGAGACGGCGGTCGGGCGCGGGGCAGGCCGCGCGGAGGTGGAGTCGGTTGACGTCCGCTCGAGGCTCGCGCGCCTCGCCGAGGCGCTCGACGCCGTTGCTCGCATTCACCCGGATCTGACCGAGCGGATCGACTCCGCCGAGCGCTCGCTCGATCGGCTGGCGGCCTCGGGAAAGATCCCGGGCGAGGTCGAGACCTCGCTCGCGCGTCTCGACCGACGCCTGACGAACGACCTCTTCGACGCGCTGTCGGACGAGCGACGGTCCCTTCTCGCGTCCCGCGTGGACGAGCTCCTGGCGAGGGTGCGGGTGAAGATGGACCGGGAGACGGAGGAGAAGACGCGGCGCGCTCTCATCCGGCGGACGCTTCGCGAGGAGCTCGCGCTGCCGCGGCTGACGCTCCTCGGTGAGTGAAAGTTCTCCTGTCGACTTCCGCTTTTCGTTTTCCGATTCCCGACAATAGATAGAGAGGTCCCGTCATCTCTCCGACCCGCCGCGTTCATGTTTCCCGGCTCGCTCCCACCGGCGAGGGAATATCCCGTGGCGAGCACGGCGTCGGATTCATCGCGGGAGGCCTTCCGGGTGAGGACGTGGTGGCGGAGGTCCAGGAGATCCGGCGCAGCTTCTGGCGCGGACGCGCCGTGGAAGTGCTCGCCCCGTCGCGAGAACGCGTGCTCTCACCCGAGAATGCCTGTCCCGGGTGCGACTGGGGACATTTCGAGGTCTCCGCCGCCCGCGAAGCCAAGCGGGCGCTCTTTCTCGAGACCATGCAGCGGATCGGGAAGTTTCCCGCCGGAGCGTTCGGCGACCTTCCGATCGCACCGTCACCCCTCGCCTACCGCATCCGGAATCGCTTTCATCTCTCGGGTCGGGGACCGGAGCTCGAGCTCGGCCAGTTCGTGCCCCGGACGCACCGGGTGGAGAGCATCGCGGGCTGCCGCGCGATCGGCGAGCCGACCTCGAGCCTGCTGCCGGCGGTTCGCGAGGCGCTCGCGGCAACCGGCGCGGGGATCTCGGAGCTCGCCACCCTGGAAGACGCGGCGGGGGAGAATCGCCTCGCTCGCGCCGCGCTTCCGGAAGGACCGAAACGGCTCTTGCGGTCCGACGCGGAAGCGGTCGCCGGCGCGCTCGCGCCGTTCTTCGCCGGAGTGAAAGTCGTGGGTCCGGACGGATCCGTTCTTCGCGAAGCGGGAGACACGCGGCTGGAGATTCGCGCCGGCGATCGGCACTTCCTCGTCTCGGCCGACACGTTCTTCCAGGGCAACCGCCACCTCGCCGGGCGGCTTCTCGCCGACGTCGAGGAGGCGAGCGGGCCGCCCGCCGCGGCACTCGACGCCTTCGGCGGCGTCGGATTCTTCGCGTCGGCACTTCTCTCGGCCGGGCATACCGTCACCTCGGTCGAGGGAAACCGGTGGGCCGCGCGCGACGCGGCGATGACGCGCATGCGCTGGCCCGACGCCGACCGATGGAAGATCGTCCCGTCCTCGGTGTCCGGATTTCTCGCGGCGTCGCCGGCGCGGTTCGAGGTCGTGGTCGCCGATCCGCCCCGCGCCGGGCTCGCGGGGATCGCGGGCCCCCTCGCGGCTCGCGCGCGCAGCCGGTTCGTCTCCGTGTCCTGCGACCCCGCGACGCTGGCCCGCGACCTGACCGAGATGCTCGCCCAGGGGTTCGAGATCGCGGACGCGAAGCTCTATGACCTGTTCCCGCTCACGCATCGCGTCGAGGCGGTCATCATCCTGAACCGCGGCGCCCGCGGGACCGCCTGATCGGTCCGGTCCTCCGCGCGGGTCGCGCGCCCGCTCTCTCCGCGGCGGCGTCGCTCGTCGTCGGGATCGCGGTCGGGGGGTGGTCGGTCGGCGGAGAGGCGAAGGCCGGACTGCTCCTCGCGCTCACCGCGCTCCTTGCCGTCGTCCGCGTCGCCCGCGGAGCGGGCGGAGCCCTGAGCGCAGTCGCCGGGATCCTCTTCTGCGGCGCCGTCGGTTTCGTGGAAGGTCGGATCGCGATCGCGCGCCATGAGGAGGTCGCACGCGCGGCTTTCGTCGCCCTCGCCGCCGGTGAACGGGCCGATCGAGTCGAGGGCGTCCTGACAGACTTCTGGAGCGACTCGCCCCCGCGCGCGCGCGGACGGCTGCGCGCGGAGCGGCTGATGGTCGCCGGGCAGTGGAGGCCGTTTCCGACCGAGGTCTTCCTCTTCGTTTCGGGGTCCGGCGCGCCGGAGGCAACGGCCGACCGCGGCGACCGGGTGCAGATCGCCGGACACCTGCGTCGCGAAGAGGTTCCGGCCTCCGACCGCGACGTTTCGCTTCCGTGGACCCGCTACCGGCTGTCGGTCAAGAGCAGTCTCCACGTCCGCCGGCTCGGCGCCACCGCGCTCTCGCGACTGTCGGCGCCCAACCGCTGGCTCTACGGGCGCCTCCCCCCTCCCGCATCGCGGGGGAGCGGATTCGAGCGAAACGTGCGGGGACCCCTGTCGGCCCTTCTCCTCGGACGGACGTCGCAGCTCGATCGCGGCATGGTCGCGCGGTATCGGCGCGGCGGGCTTTACCATCTGCTCGTGGTCTCGGGTCTCCACGTCGGTCTCGCCGCGGGGATCGTGCTCGGCGTGCTGTCGGTCGCTCGCGTCGGCGGGAAGCGGCGGGACGCGATCCTGCTCGTGTCGGTTTTCTTCTTCGTGCTGATCGGCGGAGCGAACGCTCCGGCCGTCCGCGCCGGGATCGTCGTCGCGGTCTTCCTCGCGGCGCGCCTGTTGGAACGGCCGATCGGAACCGGCCAGGCGGCAGGCCTCTCCGCGTTCGCGCTCTTTGCCGCGGATCCGAAACAGATCTATTCGCTCGGCACCGTGCTCACGTTCGCGGCGGTCGCGGGCATCGGACTCCTGACCGAACCTGCCCGCCGGCGCCTGCCCGCGCGCCCGGATCCGATCTTCTCGGCGCTGGCCACGACGTTTGCCGCCCAGTGCGCGACGGCGCCCGTCATCCTCTGGCGCTTCAACCTGGTCTCGGCGGGCGCCTGGCTGACCTCGCCGCTCGCGATCCCGCTGTCGGCGGTGCTCATCGCGCTCGGTGGCGCGGTCCTGCTTCTCTTCGCGATCGGGCTGCCCGCGACTTCCCTTGCGTCGCTCTTCGGGCTGGGGTCCCGCGCGCTCGAGGTGCTCGCCGACCGGGCTTCCGGGATGGCGCTTCTGCGCCCGACTCCTCCGCTCGCCGCGGTTCTCGCCGTCGGCGGCGCCACGCTTCTCGCGGCGGCCGGTCCGCGGAGACTTCGCGCGCCGGCCGCGGCGCTCGCGGCGGCGGCATTCCTCGCGCTGGCGATCCGCCCCGGTCCGGCCGGACCGGGACGCGGCTTCTCGGTGGAGGCCCTGGACGTCGGACAGGGCGACTCGATCCTCCTGCGGTGGGAGCGGCACGCGATCCTCGTCGACGGCGGCGGGCCCTTCGACGTCGAGGCCGCCGACTTCGGGCGCACGCGCCTCCTTCCGAAGCTCCTCGACCGCGGGGTGACCCGGCTCGACGGAGTTCTCGCGACGCATCCGCACCCGGACCACGCGCTCGGACTGATCGCGATCCTGGACGAGCTGCCGGTCCGAACGCTCTGGCTCTCGGCGGGAAAGGACGAGAACGATCTCTTCGCGCGCCTCCGGAGCGCGGCCGGAGCGGCGAGCGTCCCGGTCTCCGTTCTGCGGCAGGGGACCTCGATCGCATGGCGCGACGCGAAGCTCACCGTGATCCACTCCGGCGGCCGCGTCCGCAAGACCGACACGATCAACAACCAGTCGGTCGTCGCCGTCTTCGAAAGGGCCGGCCGGCGCGCCCTCCTGACGGGCGACGCCGGAGCTCCGACGGAGCGCGACCTGGCCGCCGGCGGCCGGCTCGGCCGGGCCGACCTGCTCAAGGTCGGACACCACGGCAGCCGAACGTCGACGACGCCGCTCTTGCTCGCGGCGGTCCGGCCGCGTCTTGCTCTCCTCTCCTGCGGGCGCGAGAACCGCTTCGGCCACCCCGCGCAGCTCACGCTCGAAACGCTCGCCGCCTTCGGCGTGCCGACGTTTCGAACGGACCGTCTCTCCGACGTCCGGGTCGAGCTCCTCCCGAGCGCGACGCGTCTCTCATGGCGGGGTCTGGAGTGAACGGGGCAACCGAGGAGCGCCCGCCCCTACTCGTCATCTTCGGTCCGACTGCGGCCGGCAAGACGGAGGTCGCCGAGGAGGTGGCGCGGCTTCGATCGGGCGAGATCGTGTCGGCCGACGCATACGCCGTCTACCGCGGCTTCGACGTCGGCACCGCCAAGCCCTCGGTCCGTCGGCGTGCCGAGATCCCGTATCACCTGGTCGACGTGGCCGACCCTTCTGAGACGTTCTCCGCAGGAAGGTGGGCGGCGGAAGCGCGCCGGGCGATCGAAGACATTTCCTCGCGCGGGCGGCTTCCGATCGTGTGCGGCGGAAGCGGCTTCTACATTTCCGCGCTGCTCGAGGGGTTGCCGCCCGGCGAGGCGCGCGATTCCGGGCTTCGGGCACGACTCGACGCGTGGGCGCGGATGCACGGACCGGCACATGCACACCGGTTTCTCGAGTTGAACGACCCGGCGTCGGCGGCGCGGATTCCGGTCGGAAACCTCCGGTACACCCTTCGCGCGCTCGAGATCCTTCTCGTGACGGGCGAGCCGGCGTCGCGTCGACGGGCGGGGAACGCGAGGTGGAGCGCGGGATGGCGTGTAATCGAGGTCGCGGTCGAGCCGTCGCGTCGAGACCTCTATGCTAAGATCGAAAGCCGAGTCCGCCGAATGCTGGATGGCGGCTGGGACGACGAAGTCCGGCGACTGATCCAGGGTGGGCTCTCCCTCGAATCGAACGCGTTTGGCGGCATCGGTTATCGCGAGGTGGCCGGCTGGATTTCGGGGAGCGCGGCAAGGGAGGAGACCGAGAGGCAGATCGTGGCGGCCACCCGGCGGCTCGCGAAGCGCCAGCGAACGTGGTTCGCCCGACGGCGGGACGCCCTGCGGACGACTTCCGAAGAGGCCCTTCCGGCGATCCTGCACTTGCTCGACCGCCACGTCGAGACGGAGAGAGGCGGATGAACAAAACCCCGATCAACGTCCAGGACTCCTTTTTCTACAACCTGCGGAAGGACAACACCGAGATCACCGTCCGGCTCACGTCGGGAGAGGAGCGGATGGGACGCCTGAGGAGGTTCGACAAGTTCGCCCTCGTTCTCGAGGTCGACGGCCACGAAGAGATGATCTACAAGCACGCGATCGCGTCCATTCGAGCGGAGAGCCTGCCGCCGACCGCGTGACGATCACGCGCTGGTCGGGCGCCGCCGCCTTCCTTTTCTGCGTCTGCGTTCTCATTTCCGTCGGATGCGCGAGCTCCGGGGGCGCCGGCGCCGCGGCCGGGACTTCGGGACGGCGGAGCGAGCGATTTCCGGTCGATCCACGCGAAGAGCTCGCGGGACCGTTTCCCGAGGCGGTCGAGAGCGGCTCGCAGGCCCTCTCCGCCGGTGACGCCGCGGCCGCCGAGCGGGAATTCCTGCGCGCCCGCGGAATGCGCCCCACTCTCGCCGCGGAGATCGGCCTGATCGAAGCCCGGGTCCTCCTCGACCGGAGCGGCGAGGCGCTCGCGAGCTGTCGCGAGTTGCTGGCGGGCGGTCCGGTCACCGTCGCGCTCCTCGTCGGGTGCGGCGAAGCCCGGGCACGCGCCGGACAGGTCTTCGAGGCGCATGAGCTCTACGCGAGAGCGGCGGCGCGCGCGGACAACCGCAACTGGATCCGTGCGCGCGCGGACGATCTTCGCAAGGAAGCGATCGAGTCCCTCGCGCGCACTGCGACGGCCGGGGCGAAGGATCAGAATTTCGCGGAGGCCCGCCGAAGGATCGATCGCGCGATCGAAATGAAGCCGGGCGACGCCACCCTCCACGCGGTCGCCGCCGAGATCGAGCTGTCCGCCGGGCAGCCCGACCGCGCCTTCGAACGGTACCGGGAGGCTTACCGCCTCGATCCGAAAAATCTCCGGGTGCAGGAGCACCTCGCGGAGCTCGCCATCGATCGGGATCCAGCTCTCGCCGTATCCGTGCTGGAGTCTCTCGCGCGCCGCGACCCGAAGTACCGCGACCGCGCTGCCGCCGCCCGGCTGGTGTTCCGCGTCTCGAACTGGCCCGCGCCGGAACGTGAGGCGGCTCAGTCCGAGCGCCTGACCCGTGCCGAAGCCGCGGCGCTGGTCTGGTGGATGCTGCCGGAGATCCGTGAGGCGAAAGTGCGATCGAGCGTGATCGCGAGCGATGTCGTCTCGCGGAAGGACAGCCGCGCCGTGACCCGGGCGGTCTCGCTCGGCCTGCTCGACGTGGATCCCGAGACGCATCGGGCGCGCCCGGACGCGGGCCTGACCCGGCGCACGGCGGCCCGAATGATGCTGCGCCTGCTCAAGATTCTGAAGTCCGGATCGGGGGGGCTGCCGCCTTGCCTCGAGGGATCTCCCGAGTCCGGCCGGTCGAACGTCGAGGCGGTCCAGGCCGCCGTTCAGTGCCGCCTCCTCGATGAGACCGAGATCTCCTGGGTCGGTGGAAGAGAATTCACGCGCGGGCTCGATCGGGTTCGCGTGCTGGCGGCGGGAAAGGGAGGAACGGGATGATCGATCCTTTGTTGTTCCGGAAGGCGGACATTTTCGCGGACCTGGAGCCGGCCCACCTCGAAGCTCTCGGTCGCGCAGCCTCGGTCCGTCCCTACGCGGCCGGCGAGCCGATTCTCCGGGAGGACGAGCCGGGGGACCTCTTCTTCGTGATCCTTCGCGGGCAGGTGAAGGTCTTCGTCGATTCCGAGCACGGCCGCGAGGTCGTACTCACGCACCTCCAGGCGGGAGACTTCTTCGGGGAGATGGCACTCTTCGACAACGAGACGCGCAGCGCGTCGGTTTCCGCGCTCACGCCCTCGGAGCTCGTCGTGCTCCGCCGGAAGGACTTTCTCGCGGTGCTCGAAGAAGAATTCCCGATCGCTCGACGCATCCTCACGACGCTGTCGGCGCGCCTGCGCCGCGCGAACGAGATGATCGAGTCGCTCGTGCTCCTCGACGTGGGAGGCCGGCTCGCCGGCTACCTCCTGCGCCTCGCGCGCGAGTCGGGTACACCCCAGGAGGAGGGCTGGTATTCGGTTTCCCGCCCGACCCATCAGGTCATCGCGAACACGATCGGGGCGTCCCGGGAGACCGTAACCCGTCTGCTCCGGCAGTTCTCCGACCGGGGCCTCATCCGGATGCGCGGCTCGACGGTGTGGATCCGCGGCGAACAGCGTCGCGCGACTCCGGCCGGCATCCAGCGGATGATGGACGAAATGCCGGAGAGGCCGGACAGGAGCGCGGCGGATCCGGACGAAAAGGAGGGCGCGCGCAAAACGCCTCCCGCCGGGGGTTCCGGGGGGAAAGGGGAGAGCGGCCGCCGGCGGTGAAAGGGCTCTGGACTCTTCCCAACTTCATCACTCTCCTGCGGCTGGCGACGCTGCCGTTCTTCCTTCTCTGCATCGCGGACGGGCGCTTCGGCATCGCCCTCGCCCTCTTCGTCGCGGCGGGAATCTCGGACGGCGTCGACGGTTATCTCGCACGGCGGTTTCAGATGAATTCGGCACTCGGCGCTTATCTCGACCCGATCGCCGACAAGCTCCTTCTCATGAGCTCGTACCTGTTCCTCGCCATCCCTTCCTATCCCGCGGTCGTCAAGATTCCGGTGTGGCTCGCGACGCTCGTGATCTCGCGTGACTTCCTGTTGCTCCTGGTGGCGCTCCTGCTGATCCTCTCCTCGACCAAGAAGCGGTTTCCGCCGAGCTGGCTGGGAAAGGTCGCGACGGTGACACAGATCGTCACGGTCCTGCTCGTTCTCTGCGCCAACGTCTGGAGCTGGCCGCGGCCGATCGTGCTCGTCGCGTTCGGGGCGGCAGCGACGGGCACCGTGCTCTCGGGGTTCGATTACGTCCTGAGGGTCGTTCGCGCTCCCGACGTGCCCGCGGAGGCCGAGGCTTGATCCGGTTGACGCTGATGTCGCGGCCGGGCTGTCA
>Ga0075433_10002925_pt1 | contig 13105 bp, 11 predicted proteins | sample RhiMethybrSRZTD2_FD_75299 | JGI IMG/M metagenome (GOLD analysis project Ga0075433, IMG submission 75299) | Populus rhizosphere microbial communities from Tennessee, USA - Rhizosphere MetaG P. TD hybrid SRZTD2 | ecosystem: Host-associated > Plants > Roots > Rhizosphere > Soil | place: USA... | reverse complement strand
CAGCCGACCTCGCGCGTGTACCACCCGGCCTCCATGTCGGAGTTTCAACCGCTCAAGCGTCTTTTGGAACAGGAGTGGGTCCCGGCGTTGCAGCGGCGCTTCGAGATCGATACCAATCAACTGCCAGTACTATGGGATTGCGATTTTCTGCTCGGACCGAAGCGTGAATCCGGTGAAGATACTTACGTGCTTTGCGAGATAAACGTCAGCAGTGTGTCGCCATTCCCCGATTCTGCGGTGACCTTGGTGGCACAAGCTACGCTCGCACGGGTGCAGGCGGCGATAGGATCACGAACGCCGAGGGGCACCCGCTGAAGTTACGGGTGCGATCTACGACCTTCAGGCGCCGTCCGGCTCGATCCAGGTCCAGGTCGGCGCCTGGAACAACTACCTCGTCGAGGCCAACGGGCCCCAGATTTCGCGTGACCCTGAACGGTCAGCTCGTCAACGACTACCAGAGTGCCCGGCAGCAGTCGGGTTACCTCGCGCTCCAGGCACACGATTCGTTGTCGCGGACCCAGTTCCGCAACTTGCAGGTGCAAAAGCTTCCGTGATCCGACCTCTACGAGCATCGCCCTCGGCATGATCTGCCCTGGGTGCCGGCAGGACAACCCGAGCGACGCCCGGTTCTGCCTGGGCTGCGGCGCCCGCCTCACGCTCGCGTGTGGGGCGTGTCGGGCAGAGCTACCCGCCGGTGCCCGCTTCTGCCTTCGATGCGGCGAGACCGTCGCGGCGGGCACCGTGGCCGCGCTTCGCTCGCCCGCCCCGGAGACCTACACCCCCAGGTATCTGGCCGAGAAGATCCTCACGTCCAAGGCCGCCCTGGAAGGTGAACGAAAGCATGTAACGGTGGTGTTTGCCGATCTCAAAGGTTCTATGGAGCTGCTTGCCGACCGCGATCCCGAGGAGGCGCGGAGACTTCTTGACCCGGTGCTGGAACGGATGATGGAGGCCGTCCACCTCTACGAGGGCACCGTGAATCAGGTCATGGGCGACGGGATCATGGCCCTCTTCGGAGCGCCGCTCGCGCACGAAGACCACGCGCTGCGGGCCTGTTACGCGGCGCTGCGGATGCAGGAGCTGGTGAAGCGATACGCCGAGGACGCACGCCGGACACAGGGCGTGAACGTCCAGATCCGGGTAGGGCTCAACTCGGGCGAGGTCGTCGTCCGGGCGATCGGCAGCGACCTCCACATGGACTACACGGCGGTCGGGCAAACGACACATCTCGCGGCGCGTATGGAGCAGCTCGCGAGCCCGGGCAGCATTCTCATGACGGCATCGACCCTCGAGCTGGTGGAGGGTTACGTCGCCGTGACTGCACTTGGGCCGGTCCCGGTGAAGGGACTCCCCGCGGCGGTGGAAGTCTACGAGGTGACGGGGGCGGGCCCGGCCCGCACGCGGCTGCAGGCGTCCGCCTGGCGGGGACTGACGCGCTTTGTTGGCCGCGGCGCCGAGCTGGAGGCGCTTGGCCGGGCCCAGCAACTGGCGGGGAGTGGTCTTGGTCAGGTGGTCGCGACGGTCGGCGAGGCTGGCGTCGGCAAGTCACGTCTCATCTACGAGTTCATCCACTCTCACCGCCTGATGGACTGGCTGGTTCTCGAAGCCACCTCGCTCTCGTACGGAAGGGGGGCGAGCTACCTGGCGGTGGCCGACCTCCTCAAGAGGTACTTCCAGATCGAACCACGAGACGATAAACGGCGGATCCGCGAGAAGGTGACCGGGAAGCTGGTATCACTGGACTTGGCGTTGGATCTCTCTCTCCCGGCACTCTTGGCCCTGCTCGACGTTCCAGACGAAGGCGAGCAGTGGATGCGTCTCGAAGCACAGGAACGTCGGCGATGGACGCTCGACAGTGTCAGACGGCTACTGCTCCGACAGAGCCAGTTGCAGCCGCTCCTGGTCGTGTTTGAGGATCTTCACTGGGCTGATTCCGAGACGCAGGCCCTCCTGGCTGATCTGGTGGAGAAGCTGGCGGGTGCTCGTATCCTGGTCCTCCTGAGCTATCGCCCGGAATTCACGCACGGATGGGGCGGGAAGAGCTACTACTCCCAGGTACGCGTTGATCCGTTGGCAGCGACGAATGTCGAGGAGCTTCTGCACGCCCTCTTCGGTGACGACGCCGCCCTTGGCGGACTGAAGCGCCTCTTGATCGACCGGACGGATGGGAATCCGTTCTTCCTCGAGGAAAGTGTCCGGACCCTGGTGGAGACGAAGGCGCTGGTGGGCGCGCCCGGTCGTTATCGGCTTACCGCCCCCATCCAGGCTATCCAGGTCCCAGCCAGTGTCCAGGCGATCCTGGCCTCACGCATCGATCGGCTCCCGAGTGATGAGAAGCGTCTGCTACAGGCCGCTGCCGTCATCGGCACCAGCGTTCCGTTCGTTCTCCTTCAGGCGATCGTCGAGCTGCCCGAGACCGAACTTCATCGCTGCCTGGCTCATCTGCAGTCGGCCGAACTTCTCCACGAGACGAGCCTCTTCCCCGACCTCGAGTACACCTTCAGGCACGCACTGACGCATGAGGTGACGTACGGCAGTCTACTCCAGGAGCGGCGTCGTGAGCTGCATGCGGGCGTCGTGGCGGCGATCGAGCGACTCCACCGCGACCGGCGCGCTGAGCATGTGGAGGTGCTCGCCTACCATGCCCTCCGTGGTGGCCTCTGGGACAGGGCGGTCACCTACCTCCGTGAGGGAAGCATCCGAGCCGCGGGCCGTTCCGCGTACCGCGAGGCCCTGACCTCGTTCGAGGAGGCCCTTCGCGTCCTCGCACGCCTGCCCGCGAGCCGCGAGGCCACCGCCCAGGCCATCGATCTCCGGCTCGACTCGCGAGCGGTGCTCGCCCCGCTCGGTCAGTACGGGCGGATCCTGGACTACATGCGTGAGGCTGAAGCCCTGGCGAGAGAGCTCGGTGACCGGCGCCGTCTGGGCCTGGTCCTCGCCGACATCGGGGCGCGATTGCGGAACGTGGGTGACCATGAGCGGGCCATCGATGCGAGCCGACAGGCCCTCGACATCGCCACCGAGCTGGCGGACGCGGGTCTCCAGATCGAGGCGAAGTATCGTCTGGCTCAGGCACATTTCGCAATCGGCGACTTGTCGAAGGCCACCGTCCTCTTCATGGAAACCGTTCACGATCTCGCGGACGAGAGCGTGGTTCGTCGAGCCGCGCTGCCCGCGTTTTTCGCGGCTTGGCCTCGGGCGTGGCTTGGGCTGGCGTTCTCGCATCTCGGTCGCTTCGCCGAGGCGCTCGACTACGCCGAGGGTGCGATCCGGATCGCCGAGGGAGCAGACCACCCACACACCCTTGTCGAGGCGCATGGAGCACTCGGCGGCGTCAGTCTCGAACGGGGAGACCTGCAGAGCGCCCTGCGCGTGTTCGAGCAAGGAGTCGGCCTGCTCCGACGGCGAGGGTTCGGGGACGCTAACGTGCTGTCGGGGCTGGGATATACCTACTCCCTAGCGGGCCGCCTGACGGAAGGTCTGCCCTTGTTGGAAGAGGCGGTCCAGATCGGGGACTCGATAAGCGCGATGGGCCTGGGTCACGCCGTCCGCATCAGTCGGCTGGCCGAGGCGTACGTTATGGCCGGCCGCCCCGACGAAGCCCTCGATCGCGCTCACCACGCGATCGACCTGTCGAGAGAGCACAGAGAGAGAGCGAACGAGGCGCTGGGGCTCAGAGTCCTGGCCGAGATTATGAGTCGCGTCGAGCCGCTCGATACCAAGGCGATCGCCGAGCACTACGCCACCAGCCTCTCGCTGGCGAAGGAACTCGGTATGCGTCCACTCGTCGCTCACTGTCACCTTGGGCTCGGCAATCTCTACGGCCGAACGGGCAGACCTCAGGAATCGGGGGAGTGCTTTCGCATCGCGGCGGGTATGTACCTCGAGATGGGAATGCAGTTCTGGTTGGACCGCGCAGAGGCGGAGATGAACCGGTCGGTGTGAAGGTGGCGGGTGACCATTCGACGCCCTCGCTGGCACTAGCACGGTAAGGAAAATGGCGGTCATCCCCCGACGGCATGGGTCGTGACCGCCCCTTCGAGTCCGCGACTCTCCCGAGCCCTTCAGGCGAGCTGAGGGCTATTTCGTCCGATCAGTGATGCACGCGAGATAAGCCTGGCGGTAGGCTGGGTCAGTCTCGCCAACGGACGCCATCCCCAGTTGAGACGGCGGCATTCCCGGGGGAGTGCTGTCCGTTATTCGCCCACCGGTCGGATTGCTGCCTGGCTGAGGGCTGCCCGTGCCCGGGGCCGGCTGAGCGGCCGTTCCTGGCGAAACAGGCGTCCCGGGCGGCATTGAAGATGGAACGGGTTGCCGAGTCGCCCCGGCTCCGGGCTGCACCGGGCTCGCCTTGCTGACTTGGGCCGCCTTCTGGTTGCAAAAATCCATATCCCCCTTCGAGGGCGTGGCCGCCAAGGCAGCCCCGGTGAGAGTGCCTGCGGTGAGAATGCCTGTCCCAAGCAATCGCCCGTATTTCATGGAGGACCTCCTTTGAGAAGGGCTCGATCCCCTCAAAGGTGGCGGCAAGTTCCGTTCCAGACGAGAAGTGATGCCTGGCGCGGCCTTCGTGGGCGCCCATAGTGTGAAGGGTAAGCATTACAGGGAAGGAAGGTGCGCCTTCCACTCTTCCCGGCGGATAGGCCCTCGGAACTCGTGGAGAGTAAGCCCGGATTCGAATCCCGCAGGGGTCACCAAACGCTCGCGAAACCCGCGAGCTCTCAGTAGATCAATCACTTCCGTAGCGCGCGGGGCGGTGCTCTAGCGAAGCGTCGAGGCGATCTGGCGGAGCTCCGCGGGCGAGTGCTCTTCGGCCAGGGGCGTGCCGGGCAGCAGGTACTTGCCCTTGTCGAGGCCGCCGACGAGGACGGGCTCGAAGCCCATGCCGCGGATGATGCGCTCCGCCAGCGCGATAGCCCTCTGATCGTCGCCGGCGATTGGCACGCCGACGGGATCACCCGTCCGGTGCGCGATGTCCACCACGCGGCGGTAGCTGATCCCGTTGAACGCGCGCACGATTTTGGCTCCCGGCAGAAGCTTGGCGGTGGCGAGCCCGGCGCCCCCCTGCTCGTTCGCCCACTTGACCACGGCGTCGCCGTCGCGGCGGGCGATGGGATTGCTGATGTCGAGGAGCAAGGGCTTGCTCGCGATGGCCTGGCCATGCGCCTTGCCGATGTCCTCGATCGCGGCGTAGGGAACGACCAGCACGATCACTTCGCCGAAGGCCACCGCCTGCTCGACGGTGCCGACTTGAGCGAGAGGTCCGAGCCGGGCGGCGAGCGGCTTGATGTTGTCGGGATGGCGCGACGAGAACATCACCGGGTGCCCGGCCTTGACGAACAGCTCGCCGAGCGCCCCACCCATCCGCCCCGCCCCGATCGAGCCGATCTTGACCTGCGGGGCGGGGGTCGACTGGGCCAGGGCCGGCTCGGGCCTCGTCCTCAGGGCGAGCACGCCGACGCCGGCTCCGACGAACTGGAGAAATGTGCGGCGACTGCGATCAGCGTCGTGATGGTCTGTCATGCTCTTTGTCTCCTGGGACCGACGGCGCCTCGCGGGCGCTCCCCGCGATCACCGGGCAAGGGAATGTCGCGACTCGACATGGTAGATCCCCGGTCATGAAGCGGATCGGCCTGTCGACGATGGATCTCGGATCGCGCGTGCATCACGTCTCCCAGCGAATCGTACCGCAGGACTGGAACGCCGGCTATCCGCCGATGGTGGTCTGGTTTCACCGCCGTCTCCGATTCGCCTCGGCCCCGACGGCAGCCCGATCGTGCCCTTGCAGGTCGGCCCTAGCCGGTGGAGGCCGCGAGATGGCTCGGCAAGGACGTCGACTTCCTAGTCATCCCGTGGCCACGTTGGTGTGGCGCAGATCGATCATCGATGGTCCCAGGGGCGACGCGGGCCCGCTGCCGGACGCCCAATACGTCTTTGCTCCCGGAGAGAGCAGCACGGGCGCTACCAAAGCGTGCGCAGAGGTCGTGGCAACTACCGAGGGCCTGACGGCCCGCGCGAGCACTTCAGCGTGGGCGCTCCAGAGCAGGAAACACACCTTCACCATCGAGGAACCACCGAGCGAGGACGGCGTGAGGCCTCCGCAGTTGCCGCTCGTTGTAAGCTCGCCGCGTTTATTGGCGCCGCGGCCTTTTCCTCCAGCTCGCTAGGCCGGCTCCCGCGAAGGTGCTGCCGAGAAGGAGAAGTGTCGCGGGCTCGGGCACGACGGCGGCGTCGGGGACTTCAGTAATGAGGGGCGTCATGGTTCCCGTGAAGTCTCCGTCGCTTGTGAATGTGAGCCCGGTTATGAAGGCGGTGACGTTGTTTGGATCGAGCATTGCGGACGTCTCAATGCCTGTCACGTCGAACGCGCTCACGCCGCCGGCGGGAAAGAAGAATTGCGTATTGGCCAAGAGTTGCTGCAGGACCTGATTTTGCCCTTGGAGGAATGCCAGCGTGAAAATGCCATCCCCCACGGCCGGAAGGGTCACGGAGGCAAAGTTGGGATTGCCTGAGCCGGTAGCGTACTTGTAGCCGGTAGCCACCAAGGGATCTATGAAGACGGGCTGACCTGCCCGCACCGCGAAATTAAAGCTGTATGTTGCACCCAATCCAGTGCTGGGGTCCGGGGCCGGACCAACGGTCGGAAGAAGTACCTGTGCTGCGCCGGTGATTGGGGAGAAGTCGAAGAATGAGGATGACCGGCGGAATATGTTGGAGTTCCCGGAAACTGCCTGGTGGCCTCGGGTCTCGATAAGTTGCACGTTGAGGACATACTGCCCACCAGTAGTTAGTGTGCCGGACGGCACTTGAAAGCTTGTCTGCGTTGGCTGGAGGTTGGTGCTGAAGATAATGTCCTTCTGACCATTCGCCAGGGTCGGACCCAGCTTGTCATAGATGTTGACTCTCACCGCGTCTGGTGCGAATCCACCTGGAACAGTCCAACTCAGGGTGGGTGTTGTCCCCGACCCTGCGATGGTTACCGTCGTTGGAAACGGGACGGGGTCAACCGGGATACCGGCAAGACTTGGTGTGGTGACATGCGCTACGTCCGGGCCGTTTTGAAATGTGAGGTCCCAGCTGCCAACACGACTCAGATTAAATGGGGTGGTGCGTGCGCAGAAGTTAGGATTGACAGCCAGACCTGCGCAGGGAACAGCAGTTGTCGAGAACCCACCCTGTGTGCCCGCAATGGTGGTTCCCGCATTCGGTATCACAGTGTCTGCGCCAAACTGATCTAGGTCGCCCTGCCCTATCCCGACGTCATTCAGACTTCTCGTCTCGCGGAAGTTATTGACGCCAGAAATGTTCGAAATTGGGGTAGCGAGGGCAGGTTGGGCGCAATATGCGAGGGCAACGACACCCGCGAGGGCTCGAAGGATCACTGGACGCCTCCTTGAGCGGGCAGGATCGAGCGCGAGCAATCTAGCGCGTACGAGGAAGGCGGATCAAGAAAATCTCGTTACCGCCGGATCGGGCGCGCCAACGTCTCTGTAAGACTTACCGACTCGGTGGCCCGGAGACGCCCCGCCCGGCGCACGGTGTAAGGACAGTGGTGAGCGGCCTCGGCCGGGGCAGGGCACAAAGTGGCAACGAGACTCCTGGCGGAGACGTCGAAGCCTGCTGAGACACGCGCTAGATCAGCGGGTTACCCCCCGTGAGCACGTCGGCAGCTGCTGCTCTGAACTCTGTCTTACGTCGATGGCTCAAATCCGGCCGAGTGGAAGGAGTCCGCGAATCGTGGCGCAACGGAGGCGGCGAGGATGCGATCGTCGCGCACGTGGCGACGCTGCTTCGCCCCGGCGATTGCTTGTACCTCGTCGATGGGGACGGTACCGCGATGCGGACGGCGCCCGAGGACGTCGACCTGGCAGACCTGCAAGAGCGATACCTCACATTCCACACGGCTCGCGCACCGACGTCAGCGCCGGGCTGCGGCTGGGCGAGCGCCTGGTCCGCGTGGGGCTGGAGATATTGGAGTTCCGCGGCACCTATCTGATCGGACCGGTGCTAGCTGGGATGCGCACGCCGCCGTGGGCGGCACGAGATGCCATGGTGGCTGCCGGCGTAGCGACCGAGGAGGATGTCGCGCGCTGGGCAAGCGCGTTCGATTGGTTCGATGCCGCGGCTATCGACCAACGCTGTTCGCGCCGATGTTTGCCGCGCTCGGACGGCGTCGAGCCTTCGGCACCGAGGCTGTTCGGGAGCGTCGGCCGGCAGTACTGCTGGTCGATTGACGGCGGCAGTCTATCTGGCCTAGCATGTCGCTCATCCTGGCCGGCTCGCTCGGGAGCTCATGTCACGGGGACGGGGGCCACGAAGGGGTGCCCGCCGCCGGAAGGGCGCTGATGTTGGCTATCCTGACCCTCCCGGTATCGTTTCATGAAGGAGGGCACCGTATGAAACGGATCGCGTTCTTGCTGGTTGCGGTTGCAATGGGGACGAGCGTTGTCGCCTACATGGCTCCCGCTCCCGCATCTGGGCAGGCAGACGGACAGGGTGCCCCGCCCTTCGTAACCAAGATCCCCCCTGGCTACCGCAACTGGAGGGTGATCTCCGTGGCCCACGAAGAGGGCGACCTCAACAGTTTGGGCGCCATTCTGGGCAACGATATAGCGATCAAGGCCTACCGCGAAGGGAAGCTTCCGTTTCCTGACGGCGCCATCATTGCCGCGTTGCACTGGCGTCACGTGCCGTCAGAGGAAAACAACAAGGTCTTTGGCCGGTCGCAATCTTTCGTTCCCGGGCCCCCCACGAACGTTCAGTTCATGGTCAAGGACTCGACAAAGTACGCCGCGACGGGCGGCTGGGGATTCGGTCACTTCATGGACGGCAAACCTGCCGACGCGGCGTTCATGAAGCCCTGCTTTCCCTGCCACGAGCAGGCCAAGGCTAGCGACCTCGTCTTCACCCGTTACTCTCCTTGATAGCCGATCCGGCGTACGGAGGTAGGGGAGTTGTCCCAGGAATTTGACGTCGTGTGTCTCGGCGGTGGCGTCGCCGGAGAAGCGATCGCGACGGGCCTTCAGGACAGCGGGCTGACGCTGGCGGTTGTCGAGCGCGAGCTCGTCGGGGGCGAGTGCCCGTACTGGGGCTGCATACCTTCCAAGACCTTGCTTCGCTCGGGCGAGACGTTGAGCGAGGCCGGGCGCGCTCGGGTCCTGGCTGCCTCGCGCGTGGAATGGACCGTCGACTTTCCCAAGGTTTCGAAGCGCGTGCTGTGGATGGCACGCGACCTCGATGACAGCCGGCCTGCCGCCGCGATGGAGGCGACCGGGGCCCGGCTCTTTCGGGGCGAAGGGAAACTGACGGACCCGCGCACGGTCGCGGTTGGAAGCGAGCAGCTCACCGCGCGCCGTGCCGTCGTGATCGCCAACGGCAGCACCGCGGCGATTCCAACCATTCCCGGCCTGGACACCGTCCCGTTCTGGACCAATCGCCAGGCGGTGATTCCGAAGGAGCTGCCGGCTTCGCTGGCGATCCTCGGCGGGGGAGCCATTGGCGTCGAGCTGGGGCAGGCCTTCGCCCGCCTCGGCTCCAAGGTGACGGTGATCGAGGCCGGACCGAGGTTCCTGGGCCTCGAGGAGCCAGAGGCCGGCGCCGCGCTCCGGCCACACCTGGAGGCGGACGGCATCGCGCTGATGATCGGGGACCCCTGTGTCGCCGTCGAAAAGCAATCCTCGGCCGTCGTCCTCCACTTGAAGTCCGGAGCTGTGGTCTCGGCCGACCGATTGCTGGTTGCCACGGGCCGCCGCGCCAACGCGGAGGCGTGGCGCGCGGTCGGGATCGCACAGACGGAGCGCGGTTGGTTGAAGGTGGACCCGGCGACGCTCGAAGCGCGGCCCGGCGTCTTTGGAGCAGGTGACGTCACGGGACTCGGTGGATTCACCCACCTTGCCTACTACCACGGTCAGGTGATCGCGCGGCGATTGCGGGGCATGGACACGAGGGCCGACCACACCGCGGTCCCTCGCGTGACGTTCACCGATCCGGAAATCGCCTCGGTCGGGCTGTCGGAAGCTGCCGCGCGCGAGAAGGGCATCGACGTCGTCGTCGCCAGCACCGATCCGGCCGAGACCGCGCGAGGCTACATCCACGACTTTCACCGAGGCGCGCTCAAGCTGGTCGGCGACCGCACCCGCCGGGTGCTGATCGGCGCGACGCTCGTCACGCCGCGGGCCGGCGAGATTCTGGGCGAGCTCGTGCTGGCGATCAAGCTGGGCACTCCGCTCCCGACCCTTGCCGACGTCATCCACCCATTCCCGGCCTTCAACCGCGTGCTCGGGGCGAGCCTGGCCGAGCTCGTGGCGAAGGTCGCCTGAGCGCCAGAAGAGCGGAGGTCACGATGAGCAAGGTCGAAACGAAGCTCGAGGTCGTCACGGTCCCGGTGTCCGACGTCGATCGCGCCAAACGGTTCTACGAGGGCCTGGGGTGGCGGCTCGACGCCGATTTTGCCAAGGGCGACTGGCGAGTGGTCCAGCTGACGCCCCCGGGCTCACCGTGCTCCATCTTCATCGGGAAGGGCCTCACGAGCGCCGCGCCGGGCTCGGTTCAAGGAACGCTCCTCATCGTGGACGACATCCAGGCCGCACGCGCCGAGCTCGTCGCCCGCGGCGCCGACCCGAGCGAGGTCTTTCATTTCGACGGCACTCTCCGGGTCACCGGGACGCAGGACCGCCTGCCGGGCCCGGACCCGGAGCGGCGCTCCTACAGCTCGTGGGTCTCGTTCAGCGATCCCGACGGGAACGGCTGGCTGCTGCAGGAGGTCACCACCCGGCTTCCTGGACGCGGGCTGAGCAGCTTCGACGTTGCGACGCTGACCGATCTCCTGCGCGAAGCCGAGAAGGGCCACGGCCAGTACGAACCGACCGCCCCGAAGCACCACTGGTCGGATTGGTACGCCGCCTACATCGTCGCGCGGCAGCAGGGGAAGACCCCCGAGGAAGCGGCCAAAGATGGCACGCACCACGTGGAGAGTGCCCGCGGGTGAGGGCCGACGGCACACCGGCGGAGCTGACTACGAGGACGCGGGGCAGAGCCCGGTCGAGGAACAGCGTGAGGAAGCCTTCCGCGTCGATGACCTGCGCCACGAGGCAGTTCGGAGCGCCGTCCGCGCGCCGAGTCTGGCCGCCATCGCCCACCGCGATCCGCGCCGGCTGCCAGCGCGCCAGGCTCGCGTCGACGGCAAGACCCACCGCCAGGGCCCGCGGCGCCGAAAGCGATCTGGGGCGGGCGAGCCGGCCGGCGAACCGCGACCAGGCGCGCGGCGTGCGGCCGATCTAGCCGATTCTTGCGAAAAGACGCCCGGTCCGGGTTCCCCTCTGCCGGCGGCCCGTCCTAAGCAGCGACACGCGAGACCAGGACACGTGCAACCGCGAGCGGACGGCGGAGGGTCAGGAATGGCAAGGCGCGTCGGTGCCGGGGCGCTGCTGGCGATGGCGGCGCTGAGCGCGGCCGTGGTGATGGGGGGCTGCGGGGCGCTGGCTCCCGTGCCCTACAACGGACGCGAGTCGTGCCAGGGCGTGGGCGGCATCTACACCTCCGACGGGCGCTGCCTGGCGGGGAATGCCTGATGCGTCGGGCGTAGGTCTGAAGAGTAGAGTGGAGGACCCCATGGAGAATTTCGAGAGAGATCCCGCTACGGCAGTCGGGGGGAGGGGCATCGCGACCGCCGAGCGCGCCACCGCCTTCCTCCGGACGGTGTACGGCTGGATGTGCGCCGGACTCGCGATCACGGCCCTCGTGGCATACTCGATCGCCAGCTCGCCCGTGCTCGTACAGGCCCTGGTCACGAATCGCCTGCTCTTCCTTGGTCTGTTCGTCGGACAGATCGCGCTGGTGTTCTTCCTCTCGGCCCGCGTCGACAGGCTCGCCCCCGGCATCGCCACCCTTCTCTTCATCGCGTATGCCGCCCTGACCGGCGTGACCCTGTCGGTCCTGGTGCTCGCCTACACTGGGGCCTCCATCGCGACGACGTTCGTCGTGACCGCCGGCATGTTCGGCGCCCTGGCGCTCTACGGGTCGACCACCAGGCGGAGCCTGGCGGGCGCCGGCCAGTTTTTCTTCATGGGATTGATCGGGCTCGTGCTCGCGTCCATCGTGGGGATCTTCTGGCACAGCGCCGCCCTGCAGTTTCTGATCTCCGTGGTGGGCGTGATCGTCTTCACCGGACTCACCGCCTGGGACGCCCAGCGGCTGAAGGAGATGGCGCTCGCCCTCCCCGAGGGGCAGGTCGGTTCCTATGCCATCGTGGGCGCGCTATCCCTCTACCTCGACTTCATCAACCTTTTCCTCTTCCTCCTGCGCTTCGTGGGCGATCGTCGCGAGTAGTCGTTCGTCTCACACGCGGTGGCACCACCGCGCTCACGGCACCACCGTGATGAGCGGCTTCCCTTTCTCGACGATATACGTCGCGAGCTCTGCCGCGCGGCCGGTGCCGGCATTCCTCGCCGAGTGGATCGTTCCAGCCGGAATGAACAGGACGTCGCCGGCCTTGAGGGTCACCGGCGGCTTGCCGTCCACCGTGTATTCCCACGTGCCGTCGAGGACATAGATGATCTCTTCGCCTGGATGCGTGTGCCTGGGCGCCGTCGTTCCCGGCGCGAGCTCGACGATCGTCTGGACGACCTCGCGTCCGGGGACACTCAGGTCATGCCGCTGGAGATCGATGCGCCGGGCGCCCACCTGCTGCGCCTGCGCCACGTGGATCGCTAGTCCGGTGGCGGCAATCAGCGCCGCGATAGCCATGATTCGAGTCGTGTTCATGTGGACCTCCGTGTTTGTCGTGCTCGTCACCGCAGCGGCAGACCGCTAGTGCCAATCGGCTGGCAATCGATGGCCGCTGAGCGCCACGCGGTTGGCAGCCGGATCTCACGTGCCGCTTCTCCTGCTCCGACTGTCTTTTCGTCTCAAATACTTGAAGGGCGACTTCAAGTCCCTGAGCACTCGGCATGTGGATTGCCTCTCTCGGCCAACGGGATGAGAAGAACATTTTCCGGAAGGAGGGCATATGAGCCAGGGATCGAGGTATCTCGTCGCAGTGCTCGTGCTGGTGCTGTCCGGGTGCGCGGCGGTTGGCGGCAACACGGTTCCTCCAAGCGTCGACGTCAGC
>Ga0075433_10002924_pt1 | contig 13106 bp, 5 predicted proteins | sample RhiMethybrSRZTD2_FD_75299 | JGI IMG/M metagenome (GOLD analysis project Ga0075433, IMG submission 75299) | Populus rhizosphere microbial communities from Tennessee, USA - Rhizosphere MetaG P. TD hybrid SRZTD2 | ecosystem: Host-associated > Plants > Roots > Rhizosphere > Soil | place: USA... | reverse complement strand
AACAAACGCGTAATATTCTTCTTTGGTAAACGGACAATTAATATAATCTCCTTCATCATGCTCGCCTTTACCATAGCGAGATGCACGGAATGCAATGTCCATGTTGATGGAATCCGCGTGAATTACAGGTGCAATGGCATCGAAGAAGAAGAGATGTTCTTCGTTGCTTAGTACTGCAATCGATTTTGAAAGCGCTGGTGATGTAAGAGGTCCGCTGGCGACGATTGCCATGGTCTTCGGGATACCCTTTATTTCTTCACGAATGATTTGAATATTCGGATGATTTTCAATCCGCTCAGTGACAAGCCTTGCGAAAAGTTCGCGGTCAACGGCCAATGCTCCACCTGCTGGCAGGGATGCGGTCTCTGCACATTCGAGCAACATTGAGCCAAGAATCCGCATTTCGTTTTTGAGCAAGCCTGAGGCGCGGTCAGGAAGGTTGGAGCCAAGAGAATTCGAACAAACGAGCTCTGCCAGATCGTGAGTCTGATGCGCTCCTGTTCGGACGAAAGGCCGCATTTCGTAGAGTTGAACCTTGAGTCCGCGTTCGGCAGCCTGGAAAGCGGCTTCACTTCCAGCCAGACCGCCTCCAATTACTATTAGGTCAGCCATGAATTGATTTTACCATTCCGCCTGATTGTCCTGCATTGGCCCAAACGCAGATGTGTTTTGTACAGTGAGGGTATCTCTGTGTATAATTAAAGGGATGCCAACTCTTCTAACAATTGAGAATCAGCTAAAAGAAGCCAGTCAACTGACAAATACGGTCTGGGCGGCCCTAGTTGAGCGTGAGGCGGGCAAATGGCAGGTGCTTGCCAATTATCATCTTGCCAAAAAGACTCATCCTACACTGGTGAAATTTCTGAGCAAAACAGAGGTTGATTCGTGGCTGAGCGGGGCGCTAAGTGGAGGCCAGAGCCGTTCAGTTTCCCTGCCTGAATCCAGCAAGCTTGAAGCTGGCAGGTTATTTGCATTCCCACTACTAGGTGGATCGCGTGTGGTGTTGGCAGGAGCAAGTCAATTGACCAATGAATCACAACGGCTATGGCGGCTCGTCATTTCCGCGATGCAAATGGAAGTGCCTGCCGTTGATTTTTCTCCTTCTTCCTCAGTCGCAGCATCTTTGTTGGTGCCCGATTTGGATTCCGAGAGTCCCTATGATATGCCGCGCGCATTGGATCGCGCTCTTACTTCCTTTGTGCGCCTTGTTTCCGTGCAGGGAGGATGGCTTGCTATCCGGCGAGGCGACAGTTTGGAGATCCAGGCGCAATGGAATGCTCCATCCAGTGCGCACCTGATCCTTTCCATCGAGGGAAATGCGATTTTGCGCCGCTTGAGTCGCAACCTTACGCCTATGGTTGTCCATCGAGACAGCCCACTCTGGGTAGAAATCCCACACAAAGGTTTGAAATCCAGTACGAGATTATGGACTTGTGTACCTCTAATCATTGGGCAGCGCCTGATCGGTGTGCTGGCATTGTGGCGTACGACGGCTTTTAAAAATGATGAGTGGAATCGATTAATTGATATGGTAACTCAAATCGCTCCAGCCATTGAAACAATTATTACGTTTTCAGAAATGGCAGGTCATTTGCGTCGTTTGGCAACATTGAACGATTTTGCCCTCACTGTTTCCTCTGGACGAAATCTCGACCAGATTGCACGCCATATGTTTGCGTTACTCTCGCGGGCTTTTGGAACTGAACTGATTATTCTTTATTTACTTTCATCGGACAACCGTTTGTTGAACGAATATCGCACTAATGAAGGTAATATGATTTCCTCAGTGCAAACTGCTGAGGAACACAGAATCGCTCCCTTGCTGTCCAGCAATCAATTGATGCGGCTAGGTGAAATTGCAGCGGACGTTCAACTGCCGTTATATAACAAGGTCCTATCAGGCCTGTATGTCCCTTTACGATTCAGGGGCCAGACGATTGGGGTTTTATGCGTTGAAAGTTTAAAGAGCGATGCTTTTAATTTATATGATGAAAATTTGATCGTTGTCATTTCGAGTCACCTTGCCAGCCTTGCAGATTACACCCGACTGCGTGAAGAAGCCGAGGGGCGTGCCCGTAACCTTGGGCTTATCCATGAAGTAGTACAACAGGTCATTGGGCTGACAGATCCACACGAGGTGGCAGAGATCACCTCGGACTTACTTGCCCGATATTTTGCATATGAGCTTTGTTCGGTCTTTATTGCGGATGAAAGAGGCGCTCTCACTATTGGTGGATTTGGTGGTACCAGTCAACATGTTGTGAGACGCGCCATGAAGTCGTTTGAATATCCGCTTAGTGGGGGGATCACGGGTCGCGTTTTTGAGACTGGTGAGAGCGTCGTGGTTAACGATGTTTTGCAAGATAAGCGCTATCGTTCCATCAAGGGCTGGCAGGCCGGCTCTGAAATGTGTGTGGCAATTCGTGAGGGAGAAAATATCCTGGGAATCGTGGATGTGGAAAGCAGTTCACGCAATGCATTCACCCATAATGATTTCATTGCCATGGAATCCCTGGCAGGGATTCTTGCCACCGTAATCACTAGTGCTGATCAATATCAGCGACTGCAGGTAATGATTAGTCAATTAAGTTCCACGCAGGTGGAGTTGCAGGCCCGCATGGAGGCGCAGCGTTCCGCAGAGAATCGTCTTGTTCAGGCAGCAAAACTAGCGGCTGTTGGTGAAATGGCTGCGGGCATTGCACACGAGTTGAATAACCCCTTGACCTCGGTCACTGGGTTTGCAGAATTAGCCTTGGATGATATTCCAAAGGATAGTGAAACCCGCAAAGATTTGGAGATCGTGATGCGCGAGGCAGTCCGTGCACGAGATGTAGTGCGTCGACTTTTAGATTTTGCTCGGCAAAGCGAAAGTGCCCGTTCACGCGCCTCATTGAATGAGGTGGTCGAAGATGTGGTGGCACTGAGTCGTCATCTCATACATACTAGTGGAGTGACACTCAAACTTGAACTTGAAAAAACTCTTCCGTGGGTGTTGGCCGACGTGAATCAAATAAAGCAGGTATTACTGAACCTGATTCATAATGCGTTGCAGGCGATGCCTGCCGGAGGAGAAATGGTAATTGCGACAGAGGCAGCGTTCCGCGATGGCCGCGATTGGGTTATCGTCTCGGTCTGTGATACGGGTGTGGGAATCCCAAAATTGGATCAGACCCGGATCTTCGAACCGTTTTACACAACAAAAGGCAATCAAGGTGGAACTGGATTGGGACTCTCCGTCACTTACGGAATCATCACAGATCATGGAGGTCAAATAGATGTTGAAAGCCAGCCAGGTGCCGGATCAAAATTTAGAGTTTGGTTACCCCAATAATAGATGGGAAGTATGGAATCGATTTCAGTCCTTGTTGTAGATGATGAACCTGGCATAGCTCTATTATGTGACCGGCTTTTGAGTCGCGCTGGCTATGATGTGATCTCAGAGACAGACCCACGTATTGCGATTGAAAGCCTCCAGCAAAAACGTTTTGACTTGCTACTGGTTGATATTCGCATGCCTGAAGTGGATGGCTTTGATGTAATCTCCCGGGCGCAAATGGTTCAGCCTGACATTGCTGTCCTTGTTATGACTGGTTTTGGTACAGTCGAAACCGCAATCCGCGCCTTGCGTCAGGGCGTTGACGGCTTGCTTTTGAAACCATTCAAGCAAAGTGAAGAGCTGCTACAAGCCGTGCGGCAGGCCTTGACAGATAACCAGCGAAAACGAGATACAGCGCGCGTTTCTGCCCTGCGACCATTATTCAATGTCACTGAAACGCTATTTGCTGAAACCAACCGGGATCGATTGCTTGAACTTATTGTCACCGCGATCTGTGATCACTTGAACTGCTCGAATGTTGCCTATTATCAAGTGGGAAACGGGAAGGTCACTATAGTCGCTGAGCGCGGGAAGGTTCTTCAGGTGGACCCATCCATAGATTTATCCAATTTTGCCGCACAGCTCATCAGCCGCGTTGATGCGGATGGAGATCCAATTGTGATTAATGCAACGGGGCCCGGGGAGGAGGACGCTCAGTCTCTTCTTTCCACGCTTGGGCTTGGCACAGCGATCCTGATACCGGTCGCGCGTTCCAATCTGCATAATGTATTCTTTGCTGGACGTGATGCCAGTGGCGCAGAGCGTCCCTTCCGCGGCGCAGACTTGGAGATGTTCTTTGTGCTTGCGCGTCAGGCCGTGGTTGCGATGGAGAACGCAAGTCTGTATGCGGATTTGCGCGCTTATGTTCGCCGCGTGGAAGATTCCCAGCAGGCGTTGCTACGTGCCGAAAAGATGGCTGCTGCTGGACGATTAACGGCATCCATCGCACATGAAGTCAACAACCCATTACAGTCGGTTCAAAATTGCTTGCATTTGGCTGGTCGTGAAGATCTGCCCGCCGAAAAACGCCGCGAATATTTTGATCTTGCAAGGAATGAGCTTGAACGTTTAATGAAAACGATGCAGCGCATGCTCGACTTTTATCGTCCTGGTGCGGCCAAGGTTGAGCAGGTGGATATTTTAGAGTTGCTACAACATGTGCTTAGCCTGACGTCTCAACAGCTAGGTCAGCGCCACATTGAGGTTCAAACGGATCTACCCGACTCTCTTCCCGGTGTATATGCAGTCAGCAGTCAGATACAACAAATATTTTTCAACCTGATTCTGAATGCCCTGGATGCGATGCCTGCTGGTGGTAAGTTGGAAATTAGAGTCCGTGAACGTGAACGTGGAGTTGAAATGATCTTTCAAGATAATGGGCCTGGTATCCCTGAAAACAAACGTAATGATATCTTTGAGCCATTCTTTAGCACAAAGGAAGGTGGCACTGGTTTGGGCCTCACTGTGAGTTACAATATTGTTACCGCGCATGGTGGCACTCTTGACCTTGTAAATGGAAACAGGTCTGGTGCCTGCTTTCGATTATTTTTGCCCACGGGAGATAAGCAATGAAGTCGCATATTCTTGTTGTTGATGATGAGCCAGTTGCGCGCCAATCACTGACTGATATCCTTCGGCTTGAAGGATACACCGTAAATTCGGTGCCGAATGGTCAAGCCGCGGTGGAATACGTTCGTACTCACCCTGTGGAATTACTCGTCGTTGATTTGCGTATGCCTGGTATGGATGGGTTGGAAGTTGTTCAGGTAGTCAACCAGATCTCGCCGGAAACGGAGGTGATTTTGTTGACAGCGTTTGGCTCAACTGAATCTGCGATTCAAGCGTTGAGGTTACGCATTCATGATTATCTGCTTAAGCCTGCTCCCCCCACACAAGTAGTGAATAGCGTTAAGAAGGGGTTAACGCGCCGCGAAGCGCGCCTAAAAATGCGTGGCGGATCTTCCACTTCGGATGTTGATGATGGAATTGCGGAGTTTTCTCTGAAAGATGGTACGCACATTGACCTGTCTCGCCGGCAGGTTCGCAAAAAAGAGCAGGTGATCCATTTGACTCCGGCGGAGGGACGTCTGTTGCGTGTGTTGATCGAGAATCCCGGGCGTGTTTATTCTCATCGCGAATTAGTCCTGCTTGTTCAAGGCTACGATACGTCACAACGTGAGGCTCCAGAAATTTTGCGTCCGCTCGTAAGCAGGCTGAGACACAAGCTGGAATCATTCCCCTCTCTTTCTGATCGAATCGTCAGTGTACGTGGTACGGGATATTTATATGAGTCTGAGAAATAGATAGTGCCAAAACGCAATAAAAGGATCAAAACGAAACCCACCGAAAAAATTGCGGTGGGTTCATTCATGTTTATAGAAATCTGCAGGGAAATCAGGCGGCTGCAACCAACCTAGCAGCCCATGCGGATGGCTGGGGGTAGAAGGTGGTGTTTCAAACCATACGAGCAAAAGGCTGATACTTAATCCTGCTGTGCCAAGCCATTGCAAGTCTGTTAAACTTTCACCCAGCAGGAGATAACTGAATAGAATGGCCACAAGTAATTCTCCCAATCCCAGTAATGCAGTTTGCATGCCTCCAATATGTTTTACGCCTAGGAATAACAAAAGCCTCGAAATAAAAGTCACAGCCGTCAATGCAAGTACCGGAAACCAGGGTACATCTCCTGCCGGCCAGGATCGATCAAAAATTAAGTAAGCTGGAATGACAATCATACTCATGGCAAGCAATGTATACACAGTCACAGTGGGAGCCGGAACATCGTAAAGGACCCGTTGGTTGATGGGGAGATGAAGTGCATAGAGAGCAGCTGCAATAAGCATAAACACAACACCCCAGGGATCAATATTTCCTGCATGTGCTTTCGTGAGCAAGATCGCGGACGAGATGGCAATAATGATTCTGAACCCCGTCAATTTAGATGGTGTCTGTTTATCAAGCTGAAGCCAGAAGGCAACAAAGAATGGATAAAGCGCGTAAAGCATTTGAGCTACACTCGCATTTAGCTTACTGAGCCCAACATAATAAAAAATGGAGCCGATCCCATTGACCGCTCCTGCCATCATGCAACCAATAAAGCCTGCTGGGTAGATATATAAAGTTCGCCGCTTGGAAAAGGTAATGAAAATTACCAGCAATAAAGCGGCCATACTTGTGCGAAGCGCAACTACCGCCAACGGCGAAAACTTCCCCGCGCCCATGGCTGCTTTACCAAATACTGGTGCCAACCCAAGAAATAAAGCTGAGATTAGTGCGGCATTGATCCCTGTATTTCGACCATTTTGCATTCTAATTTTTACCTGTCAATCTTAATCATTGCAACGGATTATGGTAAACATATCCGTTGTTCACCCTGTGGATAATAAATAGTTCCTTGTTCTGGCAGGTAACCAATTTTATCGTATAAGTGACCGAACTTCTTCCAGAAATTCATCGTTTAGGAAATCACCTTTTAACATGAGGGATTGGATTTGGCCTTGCAGGCGGCTCTTCTCATCCACTGTTAACTCTTTTGCAGTGGCAACGATTACTGGGATGTTCGCTGTTTCAGGCTGACTGCGTAGGGAATCCAATACCGCAAAACCATCGACCTCAGGCATCATCAGATCGAGGATCACCAGGTCAGGTCGCTCTTTTGTAACAAGTTCAATTGCTTCACGCCCATTGGTTGCTTCAGAGATCTCGAAATCCCCCTGTGATTGAAGAATTCGTCGGATGAGACGGCGCGCCTCGGAGGTATCATCAACCACAACGACACGCGGGAAGCGGTTTGGCGTCACGTTATTAAGTGCTGAAAGCAAACCTTCCTGAGGAGTTGGCTCAAGCTCTTGTCTTTGTAAGTCAACGTCGCGAGTCCAGCCTTCGCCAAAGAGGAATTGTTCAGCGGGCAGAGTGTGTCCCGTGCAATTGACGACAACCGTGTCAGTTGGCTTGATGATGCCAGAGCGTACAAGTTTAAATAGGCCAGCGAACGCCACGGCTGCAGCCGGCTCCGCGGATATGCCTTCCATTTTTGCGAGAACATGCATGGCACGGAAGGCATCCTCATCACTCACACTTTCGAATACACCATGTGTTTCGTTGACCTGTTTACGCAACATAACATATGTTCTGCCAGGGTCGCCCGTTGCGAGTGTTTCGATACGAGTCTTTGGGGAGAGAACTGGTTCTGCGATTTCGAGTCCTTTCTTCCAGCTTTCAACCATAGGAGCGCAGCCCTCAGCTTGTATGGGCGCGATGGCTGGGATGCGGTCAATCATTCCGAGTTGCTGTAGCTCACGAAAACCTTTATATACGCCCAAGGGACCCATGCCACCACTTATCGCTTGAACATACCAATCAGGTGTACGCCATTTTGGCGCTTCATCAGTTGAACCTGGGGGCGCTCCGCATTGCAGGGTTAATTGTTCAGCTATTTCAAAGGCAATTGTTTTCATCGCCTCCACCGCGGTAACTGTGCGTGCACCCATATCCTGATATAGCCCACGTTGACGTGCGAATTCTGCCGCAACCTGTTTTGCCTGGTCATATGATCCTGTGATCTTTACAACCTGGCTGCCGTACAGGGCAATTTCACGCATCTTGACTCCGGGGACAAGACTGGTGACGAATGCCCAGAGTTTAATCCCGGCTCGGGCAGCATACGCGGAGAGCGAAATAGCAACATTGCCTGTAGAAGCAGCAACCATTTCTGTCACTCCGCCTTCTTTGAGCGCGGCAATGGTAACAGCGGCCTGCCGATCTTTGAATGAGGATGTTGGCCCTTGCCGCTCATCCTTGATATACAGATTTGGCAATCCAAGCATCATCCCTAGATTTGCTGCTTGAATAAGAGGAGTCCCTCCTTCGCCCAACCTCAGCGTGGGGTTTGGGTTATGAATTGGCAATAACTCTTGATACCGCCAGAGATCAAACGGGCGATTCCTTATTTCCGACGGAAAGGTTCGCGCCACTTCAGTTATGTCGTATTCTGCTTCACGCCATTGGCTGCTACATTGGGGGCAATGCATGGAACTGGGCATGAATGGCGCGGCATAGCCACAGTCTAAACACCTGATTACAAATGACATATATTATCCTGTTGTGATGGGACGGGCTTTAGGAGCCAAGTCTCTTCAATGCGTTTTCGATGCTTTCGATTAATTGGCTTTCATTAAGCGAACCTTTGGTGATCAGTCGCTGGCCAAAATCATTCAATTGTTGTTGCTGTTGAGTTGTCAGGCCACCGCCACTGACAACAAGTACGGGAATATCGCGCAATACGGAATTTTCGCGCAGTTTCTCGAGTATTGTAAACCCATCCATTTCAGGCATGAATAAATCAAGGATGATGGCATGCGGCGTTTTTGTGATGATCGCTTCCCATCCTTTACGACCACCTTCAGCGAGTATCGGCTTGTAGCGACCATGTTGATCAAGGATTTTTTCGATCAGGCGTAGATCGTTGGGATCGTCATCGATTACCAATACCTCATGGATTGTTCCGTCCTTGTTTAATCGGTCGAGAGCACATACCAAATCCTCTTCGAGAATGGGTTTGAGAAGATAGTCCGCCGCGCCAAGACTGAATCCCTTATCCGCCTGTTCCATGATGGAGCAGATGATTACGGGATAATCCTTTGTAGCGGGATCAGATTTGAGATCAGTAAGGACTGACCAACCATCCTTGTTAGGCATCATGATATCGAGTGTAATTGCAAAAGGCTTAATCTTTAAGATCTCTTCCCTGGCTTTTGCAGGATCAGTTAGAGGTACCACATAATAACCCTGCGGATTGAGATATCGCTCATACAACCCGATGACTTGAGGGTCATCGTCAATTGCCAGCACTACTTTCCTGCCTTCAGGAATCTCCTGCTGAGGTTGGTGATATAGAGGCAGGGTAAACCAGAATGTAGAACCTTTGCCAGCGCCACTTTGAATCCCAATACGTCCGCCATGCAATTGGACAAGATTTGCACAGATCGATAAACCAAGACCGGAGCCACCGCTCTTGCGTGTTGCGGAGCCATCGACTTGTGAGAAGGCTTGGAACAATTTCTTTTGATCTTCAATTGAAATGCCTGGGCCGGTGTCAATTACATTAATCAGAGCTTCTATTTTCCCAGTGGGCCCTTTTTGAACAAGAGCCTCAACTGTAATGGAGCCTTCATCTGTAAACTTAGACGCATTCGAAATGAGGTTAAGCAGCACTTGCCGAACGCGCATCGTATCACCACGAACGGAAGGCATAGTTGTTGGAATACGCTGAAGCAACTGGATGGGTTTTTCCTTTACCAGTCCTTTGGCTGTGGACATGACGCTTGTGGTCATGTCGGCGAGATGAACCTCTTCGAAGTTAAGTTCCATCTTACCAGCTTCAATACGTGCGAGATCAAGAATATCGTTGATCAATCCTAATAGATGTTGCCCCGAGTTATAAATAGCAGTAAGATCTTGTTGCTGCATGTCACTCACTGCACCATCGATGCCTTTAAGGATGACACGAGAGAAACCTATAATGGAATTCAAAGGCGTTCTCAATTCATGGCTCATGTTTGCCAGGAATTGACTCTTTAACTGGTCGACTTCGCGCAGGTCTTTGATCAATTGCTGAGAAAGTTCGTAGGAACGTGCGTTGTCAATAGCAACTGCCACCTGATCTGCCAGTGATTGCAATACAGAGAGATCATCCTTTGTGAAGGCGTAGGCTTGTGTGGATTGAATATCGATCACACCAACGATGCGCGATCCAATTCGCAAAGGAATGGCAACTTCAGCACGCGTATCCAACAGAAAGGGGTTAGGGACATAAAGGGGTTCAAGGTCTGTGTCATTGACGAGCTTTGACTCAATACCTTCGGCCACCTTGCCAACAATAGAATTAGAACCCACCCCGACTGAATATCTCTGTGCTTTCATCTTATCGCCGGCCTCGCCTGTAGCTTCGCGTAGAACAGCATTGAAGCCGGTTTCTTCGATGATGTATATTGCAGCGTAGTAAAAGCCGAATCTTTCGCTGATCAGGTTGACGGTCCGTGTAAAGATCGTATTAAGGTCCAGCGTTGAGGTAACCAGACGTCCAATTTCTGAAGACGCGGCAAGATAATCGTTGCGTCTTCTAAGCGTCTCTTCAGATAATTTTCGCTCTGTAATATCCTGATGCACAGCCAGAAAGCCGATCGTTTTTCCACTTTCGTCAAGGATGGGGCTGTTCGTCCCGGCAATTGGGATTAGTAAACCGTCCTTTGCTTTGTTTGTAATTTCCTCTGAAACTGTTACACCTGAGAGCAGTGTAGCCCAGAATTCTTTGTATTTTTCATCTGGTATAAGACCCGATTTGAGAATCCGTGGAGTTTTTCCAATGGCTTCTTGAGGCGAATAGCCATATACCTTTTCAAAAGCGGGATTGGCATACTGAATCACGCCATCAAGGTCCGTAATAAAAACTGCGTTATCTGAGCGATCAATACCAAGTTTGAATTTTTGAATCTCACGTTCTGCTAGGAAGCGTTCAATAGCAGATGCAACTTGAGTCGCGATGATGGAAAGAATCTCTTTGTGTTGTTCCGTAATACGGGTTCCATAGTCATAGGACTGGACGGCGATAACACCCGAAACAACTTGTTTTGATCGTAGTGGAACACCAAGCCAATCTACGCTTCGGACGCCATCGTTTACTACCTCACCAGCAGCTTCGAGGTCGGCAAAAATTTCTGGCGTGGTGCGTAATGGTTTACCTGTGCGAATCACATAGCTGGTAAGCCCTCTACCCAACTTTCGTGGAGACCATTCTTCGTCAATTTCATCAGAATGATATGGGAAGGTAATCCAGTTTGTATTTGGATCATGTTGTGCAAAATAGAAATTGTTTGCAGGTAGAAGCGGCTTAACTGCCTCATGGATGGACTTAAATAATTCATCCATGGTTATGGAGGAAAGCACGCTTTCAGAGATTTGTGTGATAGCAATTTGCGTAAGTTCATTGATTTTGCGGTCTGTGATATCACGGGCAACCCAGAATACCTGTGATTCATTTAATTTTGAGATATTTGCGTCGAACCATAAGTTATTTCCAGCAATATTGAGAGGATATTCAATTCTAATTATCTCATTGCTATTCAATGCCTGATGAATTGCCTCCATGAATTGGTTGTGCAGTTCAGGCGGTAAAATCTCCTTTATATACTTGCCTACCATTTCATCAGGAGGCCGTATAAGTAAGGAAGGGTTGGTTGGAGCAATTCGAACATAGCGACCATCTTTGTCATACACGATAATTACATCATTCATGGATGCAAATAAGGCGCGGAGTTCGGACTCTGATTTTTGGGTTTCCTGGAACAGGCTGGCATTTTGGAGGGCAATTGCTGCCTGACGGGCCAAGCTGGTCAGGAATTCCAATTCTGCCGGAGTAAATTCTTTACCCTGACCTGTACGCCAAACAGCCATCAGACCGGCTACTTTATGAGCCGATAAGACAGGAACTCCCATAATATGTTCAAAGGGTCTTTCAACTGTTCCTTTGATAGTAATCGACCCTGGTTCATTATTGGCATCGTTTACAATTCGGCCCACTTTTTGCAAAATGATGTTCCCGAGAATGCCCTGACCCGTGTAAATTGCATCATTCCTAATCTCTTCTACATCTGCGCCGATTACTGAAATAGCCCGCCAATCAATGTCATCTGGTGCTGGCAAATATACAGCGCTGCTTTCTGCTTGAAATAAGTCTCTTGCGTATGTTGCGATTTTAGCAAGTACGGTTTCCAAATCCAATGTGACCGAGATCTCCCGTCCAACCTCGGCAAGAACAGTGGTCTCCTGAGCGCGGCGTTGAGCCTCTTGGAAAAGGCGCGCATTTTCAATGGCGATGGCGGCCTGACTAGCAATAGTTGTTAGAATGTCGCGATTGTGTTCATTATAAAGATTTGGTTTTTGAACACTTTGTACGGAGATCAGACCAAGCACCCGTTCACCGATCATCAGAGGAACACCAAGCCAAGATTGGGAAGGAGTCTCGTCCTCGTTCAATGGAACAAATTCAATACCGAGCAATTTCATATGTCCCAGTACATCATTTTGGGCAAACACCGCTCTTTTGTTGCGAATGATGTAATCTGAAAAGCCACGGTTTCCTAATTTGCTGGGGGAGAGTTGAATCCGTTGTCCTTCTTCAAAAGCTAATGGATAACTTTTTTCTTCATTTTTCTCATCATAGAGAGCAACGAAAAAATCACTCGTATCCATCAAACGGCTGGTGTAACGATACACAACCTCGGCGATTGCTGTTGCGTCCAGTTTCGTTGAAAGTTCACGGCCCATTTCATTGAGTACGCTCAGTTCTTCTGCACGGGTTTGCGTTTCCTGGAATAATCTTGCATTTTCAAGTGCCAATGAAAGTTGATCCGCTACCTGCTTTACGAGCAATTGTTCATCCTGACTCCAGGTGCGTTGGTCGGACTCATCCAATACTTGTAAAGTTGCCCAGGAGTTTTGCCCTGCTTGGAATGCCAGCGACATCACAGATTCTTGCTGTGAAGCCTGACTTATCACTTCTACGGGCTGGTGGCTGGACCTTGTGATCGGATTGATCTCAGAAGACTGCGGATGTTTCTGTTCCGAGGCGCGTTTATGGGGCGCGGGCTTTAATTCCGCGGGAGTTTGTTCAGGTTTTACGTCTTCGAATAAATTCTTAAGCCGCTTGTCGATTGGCTTCTTCTTTGGCATA
>Ga0075433_10002923_pt1 | contig 13108 bp, 18 predicted proteins | sample RhiMethybrSRZTD2_FD_75299 | JGI IMG/M metagenome (GOLD analysis project Ga0075433, IMG submission 75299) | Populus rhizosphere microbial communities from Tennessee, USA - Rhizosphere MetaG P. TD hybrid SRZTD2 | ecosystem: Host-associated > Plants > Roots > Rhizosphere > Soil | place: USA... | reverse complement strand
CGCCCGGGCGCGGGACTCGGTGGTCGCCTGCGGGCCGTCGGCCTGCTGGACGAGGTCCGCGGAGGCGGCCAGGGCCGCCTGGCCGCGCGAGTCCTCGGCGCGCAGCCAGAGCCAGACCGCGCCGACCAGGATGGCCACCGCGAGGACGACCCCCGCGATCTTGATCCCGAGCCGCGCCGCGCGCGAGCTCAGCCACTCGCCCAGGTCGTTCACGCGCGGCGCTCCGGCGGCCGGCCGTCCCCCGGCCGCTCGATCCAGATCTCGCCCTTGACCTCGGCGCCGTCGGCGGCCGAGAAGCTCCCGGTGCGGAGCGTGCCGGTCAGCACCCCGGTGGGCAGGATCTCCACGCGGGTGACGGCGGAGAGGTTGCCGCGCACGGTGCCGCCGACCACGATCGCGCGCGCGTTGATGTTGGCGTCCACCTCGGCGCCTTCGGCCACGAGCACCCGGCCCGTCACGTTGATGTCACCCTCGAAGCGGCCGCCGATGTGGAAATCGCCGTCGCCGCCCAGCTCGCCCTTGAACACGAGCCCCGCGCCCAGCGCGGCCGGCTCGTACCGGCTCCCGCGGTGCGCGGTCAGATCGGCGGCGAGCGACTCGGATTCGGGTGTGCCGGCCAGGCCCAGGTAGCGGAGCGTCCGGGCGAGCGCGCCCACGCGCCCGGCTCCTACAGGCCCGGGGTCGGGGTCCGCGCGAGGCCGCGCCCCGCGGCCAGGCGCCGCAGGCCGAGCCCGGACCACAGCAGCAGGAGGCAGGAGCCGACGAGCAGCCCGGTGGCCGCGGGCGGAGGCGCCACCACCGGCTGCTCGATCACGCCCAGCGTGATCTCGACCGGCACGCCCACGCAGACCAGGAGCGCGAGCAGCGCGACAGCGGCGCGGAGCCAGTCGGCGAGCGCGTGCGACGGATGCGGCATGCCGCGTAGTGTAGCCACCGCGATACAGGAAGGCAACCCCGGGCGTCTTGACGGCGGGGCCCGGCGAGCATAGGCTCCAGGCGCACATGGCGGGCGACGAGCCGTCGCGGCTGCTGCGGTGGGTCATCTGGCTCGCGACGCTGTTCTTCGTCGCGATGCTCTTCGTGCCCCTCGTGCGCGAGGCGCTGCGGCGCGCCGCGCAGTTCCCGCCCGGCCACTTCTGACCCGGACCGGCGCGGCGCCGCGAGGGGGCCGCTAGCCGGTCGGCTCGTCGGGAATGCGCCCCTTGGGCGGCGTCCCCGTCCCGTCCCGGCGGCGCGTCAGCTCGAAGGCCATGAGCCCGACCGTGAGGGTGAGGATGATCCAGCCCGCGGTGTCGAGGTTGACGATCAGCCAGCCGATGAGGCTGAGCGCGGCCAGCAGCCACACGAGGGCCACAGAGCGAGAACTGGGCCACTTCATAACGGCCCTATTGTCGGGGCCCCCGATGCCGAAGTCAAACCGACGCGCGCTCAGAGGCGGCGGAGAAAGCTCTCCGGGTCGTCGAGGAACGCGCGCGTGATGCGCACGTGCTCGACCTCGCGGTAGTCGATGGGCGCGATCGTCTCCCCGTCGAGCAGCAGGATCTCGGCACCCGGCAGCGCCATCAGGATGGGCGAGTGGGTGGCGATGACGAACTGGCAGTCCTGGGCGACGCGGTCGCGCAGGATCGCGAGCAGGGCCAGCACGCGGATCGGCGAGAGCGGGGTCTCGGGCTCGTCGAGGAAGTAGAGGCCGCGCGGCTGCAAGCGCTGCTGGAGCAGGTGCAGGAAGGTCTCGCCGTGCGAGCGCGCGTCGGGATCCGCTCCGTAGCGCCGGATCAGGGCCGCCCGCTGGCCGGCCGCGGTGCCGGTGGCGAGCCGCTGGCCCCACGAGCCCTCGCGCAGGGCGCCCCGCAGCTCGTCCTCGACCTCGCCGAGCCCCTCGATGTCGCGCCGCACCCGCTGGGTGAAGCCGAAGACGTCCTCGGCCCGCAGGAAGAGCGTGGTGCGCGGGTGCCGCGCGCGCCGGCAGCGGAAGGCGCGGGCGAAGGCGCGCGCCCCCGCGAGGGTGGGATCGCGCTCGAGGTCGCGGCCCCCCGCGGCCACCGCCCCCACCCCGGCGGCCAGCCCCTCGAGCAGGGTCGACTTGCCGCAGCCGTTCTCCCCGACCAGGAACGTCACGCGCGCGCGGAGGTCGAGCCGCTCGAGCGCGCGGAAGAGCGGCACCGTGAATGGAAAGCGATCGGGCTCCGGGCGGGCGCCCGCGCGGCGGATCCCGGTGAGGAAGATCCCCGACGCGGTCGCCCGGCGGGAGCCCGCGCGCTTCACGCGCTCGGCGGTCTCCCTACGGGCGGAGCTCCGGGATCACCCAGAGCGGCCGCTCGCCGCGGGCCACGCGCTGCACGTTGTCGAAGGCGTTGCGGAACGCCTTGAACCAGTTGTCCCAGGTGGGACCCGCGGTGTGGGGCGTGAAGGTCACGTTCTCGAGCGCGAAGAGCGGGTGGTTGGCGATCGGCGGCTCCTCCATCATCACGTCGAGCCCCGCCGCCGCGATGACCCCGGTGGTGAGCGCGGTGTGGAGCGCCTTCTCGTCCACCACCGGGCCGCGGCACGTGTTGATCAGCACCGCGGAGGGGCGCATCGTGCCCATCTCGCGGGCGCCGAACATGTTGCGGGTGACCGCGTTGAGCGGCACGTGGAGCGAGACGACGTCGGCGGTGCGGAGCAGCTCGGGCATCAGCATGAAGCGGACCCCGAGGGCGTCCTCCGCGTCCTCGGCCAGGCGCGCGATGTCGTAGTAGACGATCTTCATGTCGAAGGCGGCGGCCCGGCGCGCGACCTTCTTGCCGATGGTGCCGAGCCCGATGATGCCGAGGGTCTTGCCCTCGAGCTCGTAGGTCCGGTTCGAGGCGAAGTCCCCCACCCGCCACTTGCCGGTGATCACGTTGCCGTGGTGCCAGGAGAGCTTGCGGTAGACCGCGAGCATCAGCATGAGGGTGTGCTCGGCCACCGCCACCGAGTTGGAGCCGCCGTTGTTGGCCACCGGCACGCCCGCGCGCTTGGCCGCCGCCACGTCGAGGCGGTCGTAGCCGGCGCTGATGAGCTGCACCAGCTTGAGGCTCGCCGCCGCCTTGAAGAACTCGCTGTTCAGCTCCGGCCGCGGGAAGCCCACGTAGTACTCGGCGCCCGCGAGCGCGGCGGTGAACTCGGGAGTGCCCGCGTCCACCACGACGATCTCGAAGCCGGCGGGCACGAAGCTCCGCGCGATGTCGAGCATCGCGGGGGGAAATTTGGGGGACACGACGATCTTGGTGGCCACGGGAGTCTCCTTTGGCTGGGGGGTGTTCGGCGGCGGCGTCACGCGCGCCAGTATACGGCTTCGCTCGCCGCCGTGTGGGAGCGGACTCTCCGGCCGGCATCTCTTGCGCGGGGGCGCCGGCCCCAGGCTGGGTACGCGCCTGCCCAGCCTCGCACCGCGGCTTCTCTGCCCTCTGAGCTGATCAACATCAACTGCTTGAAAGAGTGGGCGTTTTCAGATGGTCCGCCGCTTGCTCTAGCGGGAGGCGGGAGGCCACACAAGGGGGATTCATTTCCATGAAGCGATTCGTCGTCACGCTGGCCTGGGTGCTGTGGGCGCACGAGCTGGCGCAGGTGGGCGACCGACTCGTCGACCGCGGCTACACCGCGATCGACTCGTTCGAGACCCGGCAGCAGTGCCACGCGGCCCTCGCCGATTACTCCGCGCTCAAGCTGGTGCGGCAGGGCAAGGTGAAGGTCGAGTTCACCTGCCTGCCCGAGAAGACCGAGCCGCGGACTCCGCGCAGCGCGATCGGCTGAGCCGTCCCCCGCCCGCTCAGGCCCCGTTGCGGTGCGCCACCGGAGCCGGCTGGCTGATGCTCACCGGCGCGTTGGCCTCGAACGGGCTCCACAGCCCGAGCTCCTTGCCCATCTCACGCACCGCCGGGAGCACCTCCTGGCCGAGCAGCCGGATGCAGGTGGTCGCGTCCTGGTTCGACACGAAGCCGTCGCTGGCCCAGAGGCCCAGGATCGACGGGCGCGTCTCCTCGAGCAGGCGCCGGAACTTCGGCAGCACCGTCTTCGGGGTGCCCGCGATGATCTGCTGGTCGCGGAGCTGGTCCTCGAACGAGGCGGCCCTCGGGTTCGAGCCCCGCCCCACCGCGTACTCCACGAACGCCTTGCGGTAGGACGGCGAGAAGTAGCCGGACGGGCTCGACCACACCGGGTGCGCGAGCCCGGTGAACTCGCCCTGCATCCACATGAACTGGCGTGCGTTGGCGAGCGCCTTCTCCTCGGTCTCGGCCACGTGGCAGCGCTGCAGGTACCCGCGGTTCTCCGGCCCGCCGGTGTAGCCCACCTCGGCCGCCACCGAGTCGTAGAGCTCCCAGATCTTCTTGGTCGCGTCGATCGCGGTGCTGAGCGCGATGTAGGGGTAACGCTGCCGCGCGGCCCAGATGATCGTCTCCTTGCTGAGCACCCCCGGGATCCAGATGCGCGGGTGCGGCTTCTGCAGCGGCACCGCCCACGGGTTCACCACCCGGTGCTGGTAGTGGTTGCCCTCGAAGCGGAACGGGCCCTCCTGGGTCCACGCCCGCACGATCAGCTCGTGGGCCTCCTCGAAGCGCTCGCGGTTGAACGCGGGGTTCACCCCGGTGGCGAGCTGCTCCTGCCCACCCCCGCGCACGAAGCCGGACACGAGCCGGCCGCGGGAGACCATGTCGATCATGGCCAGCTCCTCGGCGAGGCGCACCGGGTTGTCGGCGAGCGGGAGCGGGTTGCCGAGCAGCACGATCTTCACCCGCTTGGTCACCGCGGCGAGGATCGAGGCGAACACGTTGCACTTGGCCTGCATGCAGAAGGGGGCGTTGTGGTGCTCGTTCAGCATGATGCCGTCGAAGCCCACCTCCTCGGCGAGGCGGTAGTGCTCGAGGTACTCGTTGTAGAGCCGGCTGCCCGCCACCGGATCGAAGTGACGGTTGGAGAACATCAGCGCGGTGGCGCCGCGCTTGCGCCCCTCGTCCGCGGGGTAGGCCGACATCGGCTGCTCGGTGAAGTACATGAGGTGCATTGGGATCCCCCGCTCAGGACTCGGCGACGAACTGGACGATGAGCTTCGCGAGCGCCTCGGGCTGCTCCATGTCGACCAGGTGGCCGGCGCCCTCCACCACCGCGAGCCGGCTCCGGGGCAGGGCGCGCGCGTACTGCTCGCCGCAGCCCGCGGGCACGATCCGGTCGTCGTCGCCCCACACCACCAGGGCCTCGGTCTGCACCCCCTCGAGCAGCGGCGGCAGCGTCGGGTTGTACATGTAGGGCTTCCACGCGATGCGGAAGGTCATCTCGCGGTTGAGATCCCACTGCTCGAGCTGCGGGGTCGGCGGATCCGCCCCGAAGAGGCGATCGAAGGCAGCCTGGTCCGCGAAGCCGGCGCGGGCGTAGTCGATGTAGCTCACCAGCGCCTGGTCGAGGATCTCCCCCGCCGCGGGCTTGATCCCCATCGCCCCCACCAGCACGAGCCGCCGGAACGCGCGCGGTGACATGGTGGCCATCTCCGCCGCGATCCAGCCCCCGAAGCCCAGGCCCACCAGCGAGACGTCGGCTGAGCCGCGGGCCGCGAGCAGGGCCTGGTAGGTGACCGCGAGGTCGCGCACGCTGCGCATCCACGCGGGGCGCTCCGAGCCGTCGTAACCCGGGTGCGAGGGCAGCAGCACCGTGAAGCGCCGGGCGAGCGCCTCGTAGAACGGCAGCTGCTCCGGCGTGCCGATGTCGTGGTGGAGCACGAGCAGCGGCGCGCCGCGCCCGGTAGTACGTAGTCGTACGGAGGAGCCCGCCACGCGGACCTCCTCGGTGGTCCACGCGAGGGTGGAGACGGTGGGGGTCATGGCGGCGACGCTATCAAATCGACCGGAGGGCCGCAAGCCGCGTGGGCGCTCAGGCCGGATGAAACGCGGGCGGCGGCTCTGCCTCCCGCAGCCAGCGCTGCCCGTCGAAGAGCGTGAAGGGCGGCCGCTCGTCGCCGATCACGCTGACGTGGCTCACGAGGCCCGCGTCCGCCCCGAGCCACAGGTGCAGCATGCACGCGGGCGGCTCCATCACCACCGAGAGGCGCTCGGCGGGCCGGAGCTCGAGCGCGATCTGGTGCGCGGTGGCCGGGCACGTGGTGGCCACCGTGCCCGCGAACCGTCGCGTCATCGGGCGGTGCACGTGGCCGCACGCGATGCGCTCGACCTGCGGGTGGCGGCGGATCACCGCGGCGAGCGCCTCCTTGCCCTCGAGCCCCATCCCGTCCATCGCGGCGAGGCCGGTGACGAACGGCGGGTGGTGCATGAACACGAGGGTGGGCCGCGCGGGCGCCTCGCCGAGCCGCGCGTCGAGCCAAGCGAGCCGCTCGGCGCAGAGCGCGCCGCCGGGCTGCCCGGGCACCTGGGTGTCGAGGCCGACCAGCCGCACCGGCCACTCCTCGACCGTGTAGTGGAGGAACTCGCCGCGCGCCGGGAGGTAGCCGCGGTCGGCGAAGGCGCGCGCCAGGTGCTCGCGCGAATCGTGGTTGCCCGGGATCACGTAGAGCGGCATCGCGAGCCGGTCGAGGATGGCGCGCAGGCGCGCGTACTCCTCGGGCTCGCCGCGCTCGACCAGGTCGCCGGTGGCGAGCGCCACGTCCGGACGCGGGGCCAGCCGGTTCAGGTGCGCCACCGCGCGCTCGAGGTGCTCGGGGGTGCGGAAGTAGCGGTCGTTGACGCTCCCCGGGGTGCTGATGTGGGTGTCGGTGATCTGGGCGATGAGCATGGGCCGATCATACCCTGCCCGCGCGCGCCCGGCCCAGCTTGACTCGGCCTTGCCTTTCTCCCATAGTCGGACGCGACGGAACGCGCGCGGATTCGATTCGGGGTTGAGCCGGGAGGAGACCTCCGGGAGGAGATCCAATGGCGGGGACGGGCACGCTCAAGTACGAGGTGGTCGAGGGCTGGGAGCAGCTGCCGAAGGGCTACGCGCATCGGGACGTGGCCGGGGTGGCGGTGGACTCGGAGGACCGCGTCTACCTGATCTGCCGCGGCGACCATCCGATCATGGCGTACGACCGCAATGGCAAGTTCCTCGACTCGTGGGGCGAGGGGCAGTTCACCTACCGCACCCACGGCATCACGGTCGGCCCCGACGAGATGCTCTACTGCACCGACGACGGCAACCACACGGTGCGGAAGTTCACCCCGAAGGGCAAGCTCCTGATGACCCTCGGCACCATGGACAAGCCCGCCGACACCGGCTACGACGGCAAGGACTACATGACGATCACGAAGCCGTCCGACGGCTTCAACCGGCCCACGAACCTGACCGTCGGCCCCAAGGGCGATCTCTACGTCTCCGACGGCTACGGCAACTGCCGCGTGCATCAGTTCGGCCCCAACGGCGAGCGGAAGCGCTCGTGGGGCGTGCCCGGGACCGGGCCCGGCCAGTTCTACCTGCCCCACGGGATCGCGGCCGCCGCGGACGGACGCATCTTCGTCTGCGACCGGGAGAACGACCGGATCCAGATCTTCAGCCCCGACGGCGAGTACCTCGCCCAGTGGACCGACACCCAGCGGCCGACCCACCTCGTGTTCGACCCGCAGGGTCGCGCCTACGTCTCCGAGCTCTGGTGGCACACCGGGGACTCCGCGCCGCGCCAGGGCCGCAAGATCACCGACCCGCTCTACGGGCGGGTCAGCGCGTTCGACCGCGACGGCCGCCTCCTCACGCGCTGGGGCACGCCGGAAGCCACCGCGCCCGGCAGCTTCGCGGCGCCCCACGGCATCGCGGTGGACTCGCAGGGAGCGATCTACGTGGCCGAGGTCACCTGGACCTTCGCGGAGAGCCGGGGGCGCGTGCCGGCGGGCTGCCACACGTTCCAGAAGTTCGTGCTCAAGGGCTAGGTCTGCCGCGCGACGGTCGGCTCCTCCGGCTCATCGGGGCCTTCAAGCTCGTCAAGGGGCTGGCCCTGGTCGCCGCGGGAGTGACCGCGCTCTACCTGGCCGGCCACGACTCGGCCAACACGATCACCCGCTGGGTCTCCTACCTGCACCTGGACCCGGGCGACCACTGGATCGACCGCCCCGTCGCCGCCGCGCTGGCGCTGCCGCCGCGCTCGCTGCGCGCGATCGGGCTCGGCACCTTCGTGTTCGCCGCGATCTTCCTCACCGAGGGGATCGGCCTGCTCCTGCGGCGACACTGGGCCGAGTACCTCGCGGTGATCGCGACCGCGTCCTTCCTGCCCCTCGAGCTCTACGAGCTGATCCACCGGGTGCGGGCGACCCGCGTGGTCATCGTCGCGGCCAACCTCGCGATCGTGGTCTACCTGATCGTGCGCCTGCGCAGCGAGCACGGCCACCATCGCGCGTGACCATGGCCTACGAGCCGAGCGAGAAGATCGGGACCCTGACCGAGGCGGAGATGGCCGCGTTCCTGGACGCGCCGTGGAACGGCCGGATCGCGACGGTCGACGAGGCGGGCTGGCCCTACGTCGCGCCGGTCTGGTTCGAGTTCGAGCGCGCGCGGCGGAGCTTCCTGGTGGTGGGCCGCGAGCGGGCGCGGTGGATCGCCCACATTCGCGCCAACCCGCGCGTGGCCTTCCACGTGGCGGACGACCTGCACGCCCACCACACCCGGGTGCAGGTGCAGGCCAACGCGCGGATCCTCGAGGGGCCGGTGGCGCCCACCGCCAGCCCCGCGCTGCTCGAGCTCACCCACCGGCTCTCCCGCCGCTACCTGGGCCCGGACGGCCCGCGCTACGCGGAGCGAACGATCGGACGCCCCCGCGTCCTGGTCCGGCTCGAGCCCGTCACGTGGAGCAGCTGGACGGGCCAGGAGTGGCACCCGCGCTACCGGTGAGCGAGCCGCTCCGGTATGATCAGCGGCATGTCGAGCTCCCCCGGCGCGCCGGTGACCGCCGGCGACCTGCTCACCCTGGACGAGCTCGACCGGTTCCGCCGCACCTCGACCTTGCGCGGGGCGAGCCTGGTGCTGCACGCGTGGGCCACCATCGCGGGGGCGATCGCGCTCTACCTACTCCGGCCGTCGCCCTGGACGCTGGGGCTGGCGGTGGTCGTGATCGGCGCGCGGCAGCTCGGCCTTGTGGTGCTGATGCACGAGACGGCCCACTGGCTGCTCTTTCCCGCGATGCGCGCGAACACCCTGGTCGGGACCTGGCTCTGCGCCGCGCCGCTCGGCGAGGATCTGCGTGCCTATCGTCGGCGTCACCACCTGCACCACCGGCTCACGCAGCGGCCGGACGACCCCGACCTGGCCCTCTCCGCGGCGCTGCCCCTCTCGCGCGGGCGGCTCGTGCGGGGGCTCCTCGCCGATCTCACCGGCGTGACCGCGGCCCGCCGCGTGCTCGGCCCCGTGCTCGGCCCCGTGCTTGGATGGTACCCGGGGCCGGACGGGCTCGTGGCGGCGTGGCGCCGGGCGCGGGCCCCGCTGATCGCCAACGCGGTGCTGGCGACCGGGCTCGCCGCGGTCGGGGGGTGGTCCCTCTACCTGCTCGCCTGGGTGCTGCCGTGGGCCACGTGGTATCAGCTCGTCACCCGCATCCGTGACATCGCGGAGCACGGCCTCGTGGCCGGTCCCGAGGATCCGCTCCGGAGCGCGCGCAGCGTCCGCGCCGGCCGGCTCGCGCGGGCCTTCGTGGCGCCGTACGGGGTGAACCATCACCTGGAGCACCATCTGCTGGTGTTCGTGCCGTGCTGGAAGCTCGGCCAGGTGCACGAGATGTTGCTGGCCAAGGGCTACGGGGATCGGATCGAGCGGTCGCGGGGCTACCTGCAGGTGCTGGACGTCGCGAGTCGCGGTCCGCGCGGTGCCCGCGGCTGAGCTCGCCGCGGGCCGCGCTCACGCGCGCGGGCGGGCGCGCTCGACGAGGACCCCGATGCGGGCCAGCACGTCGTGCAGCTCGTCCCGCTCCGCGCGCAGGCGCGCGAGCTCGGCCTGGAGCTGATCGATGCCCGCCACCCGGTCCCGCAGGTCCTTCACCTCGTGCGCGATCGCTAACAGGTGCCCGTGCAGGTCGTTCACGTGATCGATCCTTTCGTGAGGGTGATCGCCCGTGCCTGACAGTGTACGGCGCCCCGCCCCGCCGCCCCTCCATGTTTGCGCGCGGACCGATTGTCCGCCCCCGCCCCTTGACGCTATGCTCTGGCCGTGACGCCCCGCGAGGAGACGATCGCCGTCGGCCCGACCCGGGTGGAGGTTCTGATCGGCGGCGCGGGCGATCCGCTGCTGGTGCTGCACGGCGCGGGGGGCAACCGGGGCTGGCTCCGCTGGATGGACGCGGTGGCCGAGCGCCACACGATCTACGCCCCCACCCATCCCGGCTTCGGCCGCTCCGACGCGGCGGACTGGATGGAGGGCATCGACGACCTCGCCCGCTTCTACCTCTGGTTCCTCGACGTGATGGGCCTCTCCCGCGTCCACCTGCTCGGCCACTCCATCGGGGGCTGGACCGCGGCCGAGATGGCCACGATGCGGCCCGACGTCCTCGATCGCCTGGTGCTGGTCGCGCCGACCGGGCTCAAGCCGGAGCGCGGCGAGATCCTCGACATCTTCTACTACCCGCCGGAGGAGCTGTTCCCGCTCACCGTCTTCGACGCGACGACGATCCCGGAGCGCGAGCGGCTGTTCGGTCGGCGGCCCACCCCGGACGAGGCCGAGATCGCCCTCCGCAACCGGGAGATGACCGCGCGCCTCACCTGGAAGCCCTACATGTTCAACCCGCGCCTGCCCCACTTCCTCCCGCGGGTGACCGCGCCCACGCTCCTCCTCTGGGGGCGCGAGGACCGCATCGTGCCCGTGGTCTGCGGCGAGCAGTACCGCCGCCTGCTCCCCAACGCCACCCTGCGCGTGCTCGAGCGCTGCGGCCACATGCCCCTGGTGGAGCAGCCGGATCGGTTCGCGGAGCTGGTGCTCGACTTCCTGCGCGGAGGCCCGGCGTGAAGCTCTACTACTTCAGCGAGATGCCCCATCACGAGTACCCCGACGCGGAGGGCGACAAGTACCCGTCGCTGCGCCTCGCCTTCCCCAACACGTTCTTCTCCCCCGAGATCGCGCAGCGGAACTACCAGCGTTACCTCGACGAGTACGACGCGGCGGACCAGGCCGGCTTCGACGGGCTGATGATCAACGAGCACCACTCGACCCCGTCGTGCGTGAACGTGTCGGCCAACATGACCGCCGGCATCCTGGCGCGGACGACTCGGAACGCGAAGCTGTTGATCCTGGGCAACATCCTGCCGATCCAGGACAACCCGGTGCAGATGGCCGAGCAGGTCGCGATGGCCGATCTCATCTCGGGCGGGCGCGTGCTGAGCGGCTTCGTGCGCGGGGTGGGCGTGGAGAGCTGGTGGGCCAACACCAACCCCATCCACAACCGCGAGCGCTTCGAGGAGTGCCACGACCTGATCATCAAGTGCTGGACCACGCCCGGCCCGTTCCGCTGGGAGGGGAAGCACTACCACTTCCGCCACGTCAATCCGTGGTGCCTGCCGCTGCAGAAGCCGCACCCGCCGATCTGGGTCCCCGGCACCGCGAGCCCGGAGACCGCGGTGTGGGCCGGGCGCATGGGCTACACCTACGTGCCGTTCCTGGTGTCCTTCGAGGTGGCGCGCGAGCTGTTCGACTTCTACCGCCAGGGCGCGGCGGAGGCGGGGCGCACCGTAACCGAGGACAAGCTCGGCTTCCTGATCTGCGCGGTCACCGCCGACACCAAGGCGCGGGCGCTCGAGGCGGGGCGGCACTTCGTGTGGCGCATGGGGCCGACCCTGCGGGGGCCCGCGGAGTACTTCTCCCCGGTCGGCATGCGCTCGCGGGCGGCGAGCCGGTTCGCCCTCAAGGCGCGGTCGGTCTCGCTGTCCAAGATGAGCTACGAGGAGCTGGTGGAGAGCTACTACATCGTGGCCGGCACGCCCGACGAGGTGGTGGAGCGCTTCGCGCGGGTGCGGCGCGAGCTCGGGATCGGCCACCTGCTCCTCGAGGCCCAGGAGTCGCGCATGGACCACGCCACCACCATGAGATCGATCGATTTGATGGGTAAGAGCGTGATCCCGGCTATGGCGCGGATCTGAGCGCGGCAGGCGAGGATGCGCCACACTCCGACCCGGCTGCCGTACTCGAAGAGGGGTGTATCCGCGTAACCGACGAAGTCGCGCTCCATGGGAGGCTCCGATCGGATCGCACCGTAGCACAATCCGGCGGGAGCGGAGCGCGGATCAGCGAGCCTGGATGGGAAGCTCCCGCGTCGGCGACGGCGAGACCACGACGGACTCCGCCGGACCGGCCGGCTCCGGGAACGGGTACTCGTTCGCGATGCGGGCGCGGATGAGGTGCACGAGCTGGGGATACGACGAGCCGCGGATCACCCGGTCGAACTGGGAGCGGTAGCTGCCCACGAGGCTGATGCCCTCGATGGCCACGTCGCGGACCACCCAGCGGCGGTTGCGGTACACGAGGCTGTGGGTGAGCGGGATGAGCCGGCCGCCCCGCGCGAGGATCGCGGTCTGCACCGTCGCGGTGTCGTGGTCCACCGTCTCGCCGGTGAACTGCACGGTGGCCCCGCCCGCGTGCCCGTCGACCTCGGCCACCGAGGCTAGCCAGTAGACGAAGCCGCGCTGCACGAAGTCGGCGAAGAGCCGCGTGAACTCCTGCTGCTCGGCGGAGGTGCGCACCTGCCACTGCCGGCCCAGCGAGCGCTCCGCCGCGTCGCGAAAGTCGAACACGCGGCTGAACAGAGCGCGAATCGCGATGAGCCGCTCGAGGGGTCGCTGCTCGGTGGTTGGGTCGGTGAGCACCCGGTTGGCGTCGTTGAAGACGCCGCGCAACATTTCCGTGGGCGGGCCGGCCTGGGCCGGATTTGCCGAGGCGAGACACGCCGCCAGGGTCGCGCACACGATCAGTCGTCGAGGTGAAAAAGCTCTCATGGATCGACCGCCCAGGAGACTTGCATCGCCTGTGCCACGGTTTCCAGCGCCCCGGGGAGCGAAAGAGCGCCATCCAGGCGCGGAACGCGGGCGCCCGGGCGGCCCGCACGCGTCCTTTCGGGGACAGCGGTGTACCGAATAGCGACGCTTCAGATCTGCGTGGCATCGCTTCGCGCCGCGTCGTGCAGATTTTCGTCGGCGGGCCCTAGCGG
>Ga0075433_10002921_pt1 | contig 13113 bp, 12 predicted proteins | sample RhiMethybrSRZTD2_FD_75299 | JGI IMG/M metagenome (GOLD analysis project Ga0075433, IMG submission 75299) | Populus rhizosphere microbial communities from Tennessee, USA - Rhizosphere MetaG P. TD hybrid SRZTD2 | ecosystem: Host-associated > Plants > Roots > Rhizosphere > Soil | place: USA... | reverse complement strand
ATGACCTGAGCAATGCGATTTTTGCCAACCTCGATGACGTGATGGCGCGCTCTGTCGAATTTAAAATTCACATCGTTTATCAGTTGAGCATCGACTTTCACGGCGTTTTGCGCCACCAGCCGACGCGCCTCGCTGGTTGATGTGGCGAATTTTAGATCCACCATCAAGCGACAGATCCAGATCGGCTCCGGAGCGGAAAACTTTTGCCGGATGTCTTTCGGCAGCGCTTTGTCTTGGAAGCGAGTCTCAAAATAATGGTGCGCTATTTCCGCCGCCGCGGCGCCATGAAACCGCTCAACCAGCTCCGCGGCGAGCACCTTCTTGGCATCCATAGGATGAACGTCACCTTTCTCAACTCTAGCCCGCAGAGCAGAAATCTCCTCGAGCCCCTTGTCGCTCAGAAGCTCGTAGTAGCGCCACATCAACGCATCCGAGATCGACATGATCTTGCCGAACATGTCTTCCGGCGCCTCGGTAATGCCGATGTAATTTCCCAGAGACTTGCTCATCTTCTGAACGCCGTCGAGACCTTCGAGCAGCGGCATGGTCAAAACTACTTGCGACTCTTGACCGTACTCTCGCTGCAATACTCGGCCCATCAGTAAATTGAATCGCTGGTCCGTGCCTCCCAACTCCACATCCGCTTTGAGCGCAACTGAATCGTAACCTTGCATCAAAGGGTAGAGGAATTCATGAATACCGATCGGCTGCTCTTTCTGGTAGCGCTGCTTGAAGTCGTCCCGCTCGAGCATCCGTGCCACGGTGTACTTCGCGCTTAACTCGATCATAGCGGCTGCGTCCATCTTCTCCATCCAGCGATGATTGAATTCAACGATCGTTTTCTTTCGATCGAGGATTTTGAATATCTGTTTTTTGTACGTCTCCGCGTTTTTTAAAACTTCTTCCTTTGTTAGCTGCTTGCGCGTCTCGGACTTACCGCTCGGATCCCCGATCATCCCCGTGAAATCACCGATAAGAAAGATCACTTCATGCCCGAGCTCTTGGAACTGCTTCATCTTTTGGATCAGCACCGTGTGACCCAGATGCAGATCCGGAGCCGTGGGGTCGAACCCCGCTTTGACTCGAAGCGGATGTCCTCGCTTGAGCTTAGCGATCAGCTCTTCTTCAGGAACAATTTCGACCGCCCCGCGTTTGATTATTCCGAGCTGGGTTTCAAGATCGACCATATTCACTGGTTCGCTTGCCAATGAACTCGCAGCCGGCGAATTTCTCGTGCTTTGCCGCCGTGGTCGTCGACGTCGACAATGATACCTTGAAGTGCGACGTTTTGCTCGGCGACTTCGAACTGGCGGGGTAATTGGCTGAGAAACCCCTTGATGACGGTTTCCTTTTCCATGCCGATGACGGAATCGAGCGGACCGCACATGCCCACGTCCGTAATGTAAGCTGTGCCTCCCGGCAAAATGCGTTCATCGGCCGTCTGCACATGAGTGTGGGTTCCATAGACAATCGACGCCCTGCCATCGAGATACCAGCCCATAGCGTTTTTTTCCGACGTCGCCTCGGCATGCATATCGACAATCACCACCGGTGAACTTCGCCCGTGCTGTCTGAGGACTTCATCCACACAACGAAACGGATCATCGACGTGATTGGGCATGAAAACTCGGCCCTGGAGATTAATCACCAGGGCGCTGAAGCCATCTTGCTGCCAAAGACACCAACCTCTTCCCGGCGCGCCGACTGGATAGTTTGCCGGGCGAATTAGCTGATCATGTTCATCCAAGAAGGAGTAAATCTCTTTCTTCTTCCAGATGTGATTGCCCGATGTCAGGACTTGCGCACCGGCGGACAAGAGCTCGTTGGCGCTTTTGATGTCTACCCCCATTCCGCCCGCGGCGTTCTCCGCGTTCGCGATTGCCAGGTCGATCCCCTCTTTCTTTATCAGTGATGGGACGAGATCCCGGATGGCGCGCCGGGCGGGTCGTCCCATCACATCGCCTAAAATCATGACTCGCATTCAAGTGCACTCTCTTTTATTTAGCGTAGTCGACCGCGCGCATTTCGCGAATCACAGTGACCTTGATCTGGCCGGGGTAGGTCATCTCGTTTTCAATTTTACGGGCTACCTCACGCGCCATCCGTGAAGCCTCATCGTCGGAAACCAAATCATGCTGGACCATGATCCGGATTTCTCGACCTGCTTGCACGGCATAAGATTTTTCCACTCCTTTGAAGGCATTAACGATTTTCTCGAGCTCCTCCAGACGCCGCGTATAGGTTTCCATCATTTCACGGCGGGCGCCGGGCCGAGCTCCCGAAAGAGCATCGGCGGCGTCGACTAACGGCGCCAGAATCGTTTCGGCCCTGACATCTTCGTGATGAGCCGCAATCGCGTTGACAATCTTTGGTGATTCACCGTACTTGCGCGCCAGCTCGGCGCCGATGATCGCGTGGGAGCCTTCGACCTCGTGGTCCACGGCTTTGCCGATGTCGTGTAGTAACGCGGCGCGACGCGCTTGTTTTTCATTTAAGCCCAACTCCGCCGCCATAGCGCCGCAAATGAACGCCGCTTCGATTGAATGCAACAAAACATTTTGCGCGTAGCTGTAACGGTATTTCAGACGACCAAGGAGCTTGATGAGTTCCGGATGAACGCCGTGGACACCAACGTCGAAAATTGCTTTCTGCCCTGCCTCGCGAATCGCTTCATCGATTTCTTGTTCCGATTTGCGCACCACCTCTTCGATTCTGCCGGGATGGATGCGGCCATCCGACACTAACTTCTCAAGAGACAAACGCGCGATCTCGCGGCGAATAGGATTATGGCCGGAAATAACCACCGTCTCCGGCGTATCGTCGACAATTAGGTCGATTCCCGTAGCCGCTTCAAGCGCGCGAATATTCCGCCCTTCACGGCCGATAATCTTGCCCTTCAGCTCATCGTTGGGCAAAGCAAACACCGTTACCGAACGCTCGGCGACGAAGTCGCCTGCCAACCGCTCGATCGCCAAAGCGACGATCTTTTGACTCTTGCGTACCGCTTCTTCCTTGGCTTCTTCTTCGATGACACGAATCCGCTTTGCCGACTCGTGTTTTGCCTCTTCGACCATTTGATCGATCAGATTTTTTTTCGCTTCTTCTCGTGTCATCCCCGCGACTCGCTCGAGTTGCCGTCGCGCTTCGTCGACCTGCCGGTCACATTCAGCAGCTTTGTCCTCAATATTTTTCTCCCGCGATTTCAGCGATTGCTCTCGCCTCACCAGCTCGCTTTCGCGTTTGTCAATGGTCTCCGCTCGTTTATCGAAACCTTCTTCTCTGCTGATTAGCCGCTTCTCGAGATTCTGGAGTTCGCGGCGGATTTCTCGTACCTCCTTTTCAAACTCTGTCCGCTCTTTAAGTACACTGTCTTTAGCCTGGAGCTCAGCTTCTTTCTTGATGGCTGTAGCGTCCTTCTTCGCCTCCTCAATGATTCGGGCTGCGGAGGTTTTGGCGCCTTCTGCTTGCGTGCGTGCCTGTTTGCTGCGAATCCAAACAACTGCGCATGTAAGAAGAATGCCGCCAACCAATCCGGCAATTCCAAGCAACAAACTCTGATCCAATGACAACACCCCCTTTCACTTCAATCGAATAACTGTCATCGACTACATGCTGTGTCGCAGTCGATTATTCTATTTTCGGTAATGACGTAATGAACTCCCTGATCCCAAGATGCCGTCGGTAAACTATCGACGACTTGAATTTCATAGGCCAAACCAATGAAAAATCCCCGGTTGCCCAACTGAGCCAGCACGCGATCGTACCAACCGCCCCCTCGCCCCAAGCGATGTCCCTGACGATCGAAGAGCACACCGGGTATGAAGACCGATAAGTTGGCGCAATCTTCCAGTGATAAGACGTTTGTGCCCGCGGGTTCAGCTATGCCGAACCGGCCCGCGACCAGCTCACGTTTAGAAATTACCTGAACGAATTCAGCCCCATCACGCTGATGTAGCTTGGGGAAAAAAACTTGCTTTCCGACTCCGAGTGCGTCTTCTAGAATCGCTCCCGTCTCCACCTCGTTCTGTACCGGACTGTAGAGGGCTACGGAGCGAGCGGCGAGATACTGCGGGAGCTTAAGCGCTTTCGCCTGGATCGCGCGGCTCCACGATTGGCAGTTTGCCCGAGAAAGCGAGTTGCGCTGAGATATCGCCGCTCCGCGCAACACGTCTCTGTTCTCTTCCATAACGGCTCCAAGCATTTCTTAAGGGAGCGGCTAGGAGAGATAATGAGAGATATTTTTGTGGGGAAGGTTCGATTAGAGATCAGATCGGCGATTCAGAGAAGTCGGGCCCCTGCACGATTGTCCGCCGCAACGAGTTCGGGCGGGCATTGCCATTGCCAAAGCCAACGGTTTACCTAATCGAATATCAGGATTTTCCGTACGGGGCTGCCGCATTGTAAGTGAATCGAAGAGTAATAAAACCCAACGGATCAGATCCATCGTTATCGTTTTTCCCCACTCCCTCATCTTTCCGCGCCGCCTAAATTAAGGCCCCCCGCTATTTCCAAAACAGCGAGAATGACTTGCCCTAAAAAGGTTCTAACCCTCCTCAGTCAATGTCATCGATAGTTTCTTGGACAATTGGTCCAATCTATTCAAAATCGCTTCGTGCGTGTCTTTCAATCGATAGTATTCGTCTGCGATATTGAGCGCAGCGAGCATGGCCACATTCGATTTCGCCACTGACTTAGAGGAACGCATAAGTTCTTGCATTTTTCCGTCGACATAACCAGCGACTTTGAGCATATAGCTCTCTTCGGCATCGCTGCTAATCGTAAGTTTCTGCCCCAGGATCTCGACGTCTAACGCTTTTTTCATCACTTTTTTTCCGCGCTCTAATCGGCAAGATTCAAACCGGCAAACTGGCCAATGATTTTGTCCAATTTTTCTCTCAGCTCGATGCGCTCACGTTCGTACTGGCGTAATTGGCCTTTCAAATGGTGCCACTCACTTTCTCGTTGTTGCAGCTTCTTTTCAATCGCTTCCTTGTCTCTTTTCATGCGCTCGTGCTTTTCTATGAGCCGATTGATCGTTGCTTCGATTTGTTCGACGTTGTCGGGCGGCATGTTCGTGGGCACCAAAAAACTTCATGTATGAGTTTAGTTTTAACACAACACCTTGTCAAGCTGCATCTGCTGGCTGCGCACGCCTGAAAATCTCGACAAATTGAAACGATAGCTACTGATCCGCTCACCCTGGAGCAAACCTGCCTGCGGGACCGACGGAGGGGTCAATAGCGGCGGGAATAATCACCCGCACGGTGAACCGGATGATGCGAATATGTTGATTAATTATCGCCACAGTTCTGTGCACCCGAATAAGCGGTGACCATTCCAGATTATCGGCCAAAGTATCGCCCGAACTCACGGTTTTTTCTCCACGGTTGGTTCATCGTAGCCAAGCACAGCCTCCCAAGGCACGCTGCAGTGCGCTACTACCAAAGTGTCGAATTTTTCCCACCACGCAAGATCTCGCCCCTCGCGGCTGAGAAAACGCACCATCTGCAGCAAATCATTGATTTCAGATGGCCGCAGAGCTGGCTCGAAAGCGGGCATAACCCCGCGGCCCTCGGCAATAATTCTTCTGATTTGACCGTTGCTTTTTCGCTGTACCGTATCTCTGAAATCTGGCGTGTAAGCCGGCAAACTCGCGGCTATCGGACCATCACCGCGACCCCCCGGGCCGTGACAGTTAAAACACCGCTGAGCGTAAAGCGAATCCATCCGTTGGTTTCGCCCGCAGCCGACAAATAGAAGAACGACAAAGAGAATGGACAAGGGTATAACGCTACGCTTGATCACTGAGAAACTAGAGGTAACACAGGCTTGCGTCGCTTCCAACAACGGCCGGACGCCTTCTTGACACGAAATTTTGTTTCGTGATACGAGGGGTCGATTGGCACTATGCACCACTTGTCTCGATTTGGCGTCTCTTTGGAAGACGACCTGCTTGATGCCTTCGATAAAAGCATCGAAGGGCTCGGCTATCAGAATCGCTCTGAGGCAATTCGCGATCTGATTCGTGATCATCTGATCCAAAAGAAAGTCGGCAAGGGAAATGAGGATGTCGTCGGCGTCATAAGCCTTTTGTATGACCACCGCACGCACCATTTGAGCGATGTTCTCGCCGATATGCAGCACAAGGCCAGCGTGATTGTGAACGCGAGCCTGCACATTCACCTAGACGCTCATAACTGCTTGGAAGTCATCGTCGTGCGCGGTGGCGCGGACAAAGTGCACGAGGTTGCGGGGAAGCTGATCGCGACCAAGGGTGTGCAAAATGGCAGGCTAATTACGACGACAACTGAAATAAAGAACTAAATTTTTTTCTCTAGTTGTAACACGAATTGTTAATTTGTACTATTATAGTTCTTGCTGCATGATTCTACATCGCATCGTCGCATTAACATCGGCACTCCTCTTTTGCACCCGTGCAGCAGCCGCTCACGCCCAAGACAAGCCCGCGAACTCGTCTCAGCCCATCGAAGTCTACGTGTGGGGCGAGCAACCTACCTCCGCAGCAACTGAACAGACGAGGTGGCAAAGAGACCTAGAGCTTCGTCCGACGAATACTCCGAGCGACGTCATGCGACTCACGCCTGGGCTGATCATCGGCCAGCATCATGGCGGCGGCAAAGCTGACCAGATTCTTTTCCGCGGCTTCGACTCCGATCACGGCACTGACTTCGCGGTCTTCATCGACGGCATCCCGGTCAACATGGTGAGTCACGCCCACGGTCAGGGCTATGCCGACCTGCACTGGCTTATCCCGGAAACGATCGAGCGCGTCGAAATTTACAAAGGTCCTTACTTCGTGCAACTCGGCGACTTCGCGACCTCCGGGGCGATGAACATCATCACCAAGAAAAACGACAAAGACAGCACGCTCACGCTCAGCGGCGGAAGCTATAATACCCAGCGTTACGTCGGCATCTTTGCGCCGCCCGAAGGAACCCGCCTGAGCCCTTATATCGCCGGCGAGGTTTATCTTAACGACGGGCCATTCAAAAATCCTAATGATTACATTCGGTATAACTTACTTACCAAGTTCGGTCTTTTGCAGACCGCAAGCTCAAATCTGAGCTTTCTCGGCACTTTTTTCAAAACAGGTTGGAATGCGTCCGGCGAGATCCCAGCCAGAGCCGTGCGCAGCGGCCTGATCGGCCGCTTCGATTCATTCGATCCGAGCGAAGGCGGAAAATCGGAACGGCAGAACATGAGCCTGATTTATAACTATGCGGACGCCAAGCAGGCTTTTGCCGCACAGACGTGGCTCTCGTGGTACAGGCTCCAACTCTGGTCGAATTTCACTTTATTTCTGCATGACCCCGTTAACGGGGACGGTATCGAACAAAACGATAAACGCTTTTTAGTCGGCAACAACATCAATTATCGGAGGAATTACAATCTTTGGGGTTTGCCGATGGAAAGCTTCGTCGGCTTTCAGAGCCGCTTCGATCACATCCGCGTGGGTTTGTTTACCCAGACTAACCGTCGTCGCACTACAAAGTTAGGCAATGTATCTCCCACACTCAGCAACAACGACATCGAACAAACTAATCTCGGTTGGTTTGCCCAGCAAGAAATCAAGCCGACCGACTGGCTTCGAACTCAAATTGGCATTCGACTGGATAATTTCATGTTCGACGTAAAACAAAAGGGCGATCCGTCGACGATCGTCAATCCAATCTCCGGTCACGGTTCTGCTTCCATAGTTAATCCGAAACTCAATTTCATCTTCACACCCTTCAGAGACAACAATATCGCTACGGCGACCAATCTTTTTCTTAACTTTGGCGGCGGATTCCACAGCAACGACGCCCGCGTGTTCGTTCAGGATAAGGACAAGAAAATTCCCCGCTTCTGGGGTGGCGAGCTTGGCGCCCGCTCGCGATTCTTCGACCGCTTAGACGTGACGCTGTCCTATTGGCGTTCTTATCTTGAAAGTGAACTGGTATTCGTCGGCGACGAAGGCACTTTCGAGCCCGGCGGCGCGAGTCGCCGCCATGGGCTAGAGAGCGAGTTTCGCTACGACATTCTTCCATGGCTATCCTACGATCTCGATCTCTCCTACACTTGGGCAAGATTTATCAACGGCGATCGCGTCCCCTTAGCACCGCGCTTTTTGGCGTTTACCGGAATCACCGCGCGGCACGACTCGGGCCTTCAAGCACGTTTGCAGATGCGTCTCATCGGCCGTCGCTACGGGATTGAAGACGGCAGCATTCTGACGCCCACGTCGACAATCTTCGATCTCTTTTTAAAATATGTTTGGAAGCGCTACGAGTTCTTCGTCCAGTTCCAAAACCTCGCTAACACGAAATGGCGCGGAGCCGAGCACGTCTTCGAATCGCGGCTGCCCGGTGAGCCCGCGGCGGGAGTACTGGATTCACACTTCACGCCGGGCGATCCGTTTACGGCCAAAGCGGGTATTACAATCCACCTATGGTAGCGGCATTGATTGTTGGCAACCGTAAGCTGTTGCAGAACAGATTTCGATGAGATGAATCCAGAGAGCGCTTTGATTTTACGTGCGCCGTGAAATAAGGAAGAGAAATTAACCTTAAGCACATGAATGCACACTAGACAAATTATGAGCGAGCTAGTTCCATCCGAAAAAAATTCACTTCAGCGCGGGACCATCTTCGGCATCGTCTGCAGCGCCCACTTCATCAACCATTTTCAATCCGCCATGCTCGGCGTGATTTACCCGCTGATGATGAAGGAATTGGGCATGAGTTATATAGCGATCGCTTCACTCGCCGCGGTCTATAATACTTTGGGCAGCGTTTTTCAGGCTGGTTACGGTTTCGTCGTGCCCTACGTTCGGCGCGGCGTGATTCTCGGGGCAGGCAATTGTCTCCTCGGGCTCTCGGTCGTCGCCAGTGGCTTCGCTTCGAGCTTCAATCATTTTTTTACCGCTCGATTGATCGGCGGCGTCGGCTCCAGTCCACAACATCCGGTGGGATCGAGCATACTCGCAAGCCACTTCGGCGATGCCCGTGGCCGCATTTTGGCCTTTCATTCGACCGCCGGGCAGATCGGCGGTCTCCTAGCGCCGCTGCTGGCGGCGGTCTTAGTGACCTATCTCGGTTGGCGCGGCGTCTTCTGGTTGATCGGAGGCCTAGCGACCGCAATGGGCATGATTTGTTTCGTCTTCCGCGACAGCCTGCGTACGGCGTCCGTCGATCGACCGAAATCACGGCTCACGCCGCTTGGCTGGGAAGCCTACAAAGCCTGCTTCAAGAACAAGAGCGTAATGCTCGTGTCACTAGTCTTTATGGCCGGCGCCGCCGGCCGCGGGCAAGATATCAATGAAGTTTATATCATTCCCCACTTCGTGCACGATTTTAATCTGACCATCACCTACGGCGCTTTTCTTTTTACTTTTATTCAGGTGGGCAGCCTCATCGGCCCATTCATCTGGGGTTGGATCTCGGATCGTTTCGATCGCAAGCTGGTGATACAGGCGTCACTCCTGATGTCCGCCCTTTGCACGCTCTGGCTCGCCTGGCAGCAAGATGTTTCCGCCAGCCTCTTCGTCAATCTCGTCGTCTACGGCGCAGCGGTCACGTCGCGTCAGACGCTGACGCAGGCGCTGCTCGCCGATCTCGTCGGCGAAGAGCTTTTCGATGCGGCATTCAGCCTGTATTATTTTATCGGTTTTGTTTCGATCCCTTTTTGGACGCTGATTACCGGCGGCGTCATGACCCATTACGGTTTCGGGCCGGCGTTTACCGTAATCTCGACTTCCTATCTTCTTGCCATGAGCCTGCTGGTGTTCTTGCATGCGCCCGCTAGACGGCAACGGTCGAGTTGAGAAAATGACCAAAGAATTTTCACTCGCTCCTTCGTTCGTCGCCTCGGCGTTAGTTCATCTCGTCGTGCTCGCGCTGTCGTCGACGCTCATCGGGCAACGATCTCACCCCAACGAGCGCAACTCAATTTCGGTCGCGCTGTTGGAGCCAGCGGAAGAAGAGAAAGCGATTCGGCCCGTCAGGGAAGAAATAAAACGCGACGGCGTCAAAGCAGCGCCGACTCCGCTCAGGCATAAATCGATCTACTCTGACGCTCCTCAGCCTTCGACAACTCAAAAGGAAACAGTGAAGGCGAACGAAAACAAAACAGTGCCGCCGCAGGATCACACGACGAGCGAATCGGCGGCCGGCGAAACCGGCGGCAGCGCGCCCGGAGCGGACAACCGCGTTACCAGCGGCTTCGGGGTTGTCTCCGGCTCCGGGAACACGGGAAACGGTAACGGCTCGGCGATCGCCGGTCTCGGTCGCGGCTCGGGCGCGCCTGGTTTACCGGCATCAATACCCGCGCTACGCACCAATCGCGAGGCGAAACCACTTCAGACTGCGCGAGCATCGTACCCGCCGATGGCGCTGCGTATGGGATTGGAAAGCGACGTGATGCTCAAGATCGAAGTCGATTCCGACGGCAAAGTCACCAGGGCGGAAATCATAAAGAGCGGTGGCGCGGGTTTCGACGAAGAAGCGCTCAAGGCCGTCAAGCAGTCGCGCTTTGAGCCCGCACAAAGAGACGGGCAGTACGTCGCCGCCGAATTCAGTTATATTTACCGTTTCAGGCTACAACGATGACAAGAAAGGGGATTAACATGGCAACTGTATCGTACTCTCCGCACAGGCACGATCATCACGACTGGGACTCCGCCGATTATGTTTCGCATTGGGCGCATGGACAGGATCCCAAAGAAAAGGACCGGCAGGAGCCTTTTCGCTTGATCGCTGACACAATTCCGTTTGATAAAACACAACCGATTCGCATTCTAGATCTTGGCGCGGGCTACGGCGCTCTGACGCAATTTCTTCTCGGCCGTTTTCCCAACGCCATCGCCGTCTGTCAGGACGGCTCGAAGGAAATGGCGAGATTCGGCTCCGAACGCATGAAAGATCTCGTCGGGCGGTTCGAGTACGTTCTCTGCGATTTCGCCAAGGAAGGTTGGAGCCAAAAAATCACAGCCCCTTTTGAAGCCGTGGTCTCATCGATTGCGATTCACAACGTGCGCGAGCCGAAAATCATTGAGCGCATCTACGAAGAGAGCTATCCGTTGGTCAAAGCCGGCGGTTGTTTTTTGAACTTCGATCGGCCGCGGCCGCCCTGGGACGATCAGATGCAGTGGCTGCGCGGCGCGGGCTTCAACGGTGTGAAAATCTTCTGGCAAGGCGAAAATCGCGCCGTGTTCGGCGGATTCAAGAGAGAAAAGATCAGATAAACGAAGCCAAACGAGTAGGCCAGCGCGACGATCGGCCGATGATTTCCGCTTCCACTGTGTCTAACCCATGTGGGCGGCAGAGACTTGCAGCGCGCGGACACCTGGGTATAAAATCGATCTCGATTAACACATCATGACGGCCATCGCAGGTCATAGCCCATCTCGAATGATTCGCGCCGCGTGCGCGCTAAGTGCGGCCGCGTTTTTATTCTTCCTGCTTTACTCGACGCCCCATCGGGTGCATCACTTCTTTGAGCAAACTCAAGCAGCGAGTCACCAAGATGGACACGACCACGGCGACCGTGATCGCCGAAAAACGCCGCTCAACGAATCCACGTGCGTTTTTCAAGCGTCGGTCAACCGATGTGCGATCGGTCCCACCGCACAAATCCAGCCGCTGACGCTGACACAGTCCGTTCAAGACTTGTTCGTTTCTAAAGAAACGACTCCTCTACGTCAATTCCTCTCCGGCGCATTCCAGATCCGCGCTCCTCCCACAGCCTAGCTGTTTCCTCAGCAGCATATTTAGATTTCGCGCGCCACTGGTCGGTTTCAAAACCGATACCGGCGTGCGTTGCAACATCCTAAGGAGGAGTTCATGAAACAGCTTTCTGTAATCACTCTTGGCATGTTTTTCACCGCTGCTTTCCTCGTTACCGAAGTACACGCCCACGGTGTCATCGGCAAGAGGTTCATCCCGTCAACCTTGACCTTGGAGGATCCGTTCCCATCTGATGAGATGGATTTGTTTACGTTTAATCGAGCGCCCAAAGACAAGGAAGGAAGAGAAACGAGCATCGGTTTCGAATTCGCGAAGCGTTTGACTCCGGACCTGGCTCTCGGCGTCGGGTGGGAATACATTTTCTTTGATCCCCGAGAAGCGGGTGAAAGTCGGACGTCCGGAGCGGGCAATCCGGAGTTTTCTGTCAAATACGCGTTACTCAGAAGCATTGCACACGAGGGGATCCTCAGCGTCGGTTTGGGAGTCGAAGCCGGAGGAGTCGGCCCTAAACGGGTCGCTGAGAGAGTTACGACTATTTCTCCGGCAGTTTTTTTTGGAAAAGGGTTTGGCGACTTACCGGACTCTGTGAACTTTTTCAAACCGTTTTCGATTACCGGCTCCTTTGCTGTCAATAATCCCGCCAACCGTTTCACGGGGAGTGGCGATGACAAGGAGCGCAACCTCACAACTCTCAGCTACGGACTCGCTCTCATGTACAGCATTCCGTACCTCCAATCCACTATTAAGGATTTTGGCCTGGGCGCGCCCATGGACCGCATGTTTCCTGTTGTTGAATTCAATCTCGAGACGCCGGTTTCCGGACCCGAAAGGCGCCGCACGACGGCCTTTGCCAATCCCGGACTAATCTGGGCGGGAAAATACATCCAGCTTGGCGTGGAGGCGCAAGTGCCGATGAATAATGTCTCGGGAAAAAATGTCGGCGTAAGAGGCTTGGTCCATGTTTTCATCGACGACATCTGGCCGAACATTTTTACCTGGACGCCCTGGGGTGTGATCGGGCCGACTTCGCGGTGAACATCTTGAGGGCGTTTCACTCAATTGTCTTGTTGACGTCGCTGGTCAGCATCGCGGTCTTTCCGGCAGTAAGCGAGTCGCATGCTTTTCCCGTCCGTTCAGAACCAAGAGTGGGTTGGACAGTCGGCACATCGCCGCAAAAAGTAACGATCTGGTTTGACGGCGAGCTCGAACCAGCATTCAGCTCCGTCGCGGTCTACAACTCAGCAAAACAGCAGGTCGATAAAGGCAATAGCCGGGTGACTGGCTCGGATAACAGCGTGCTCGAAGTCGAGCTTCCGGCGTTGGCAGCCGGCAATTATCGCGTTTACTGGAAGGCCTTGTCCAAAGACAC
>Ga0075433_10002916_pt1 | contig 13123 bp, 5 predicted proteins | sample RhiMethybrSRZTD2_FD_75299 | JGI IMG/M metagenome (GOLD analysis project Ga0075433, IMG submission 75299) | Populus rhizosphere microbial communities from Tennessee, USA - Rhizosphere MetaG P. TD hybrid SRZTD2 | ecosystem: Host-associated > Plants > Roots > Rhizosphere > Soil | place: USA... | reverse complement strand
GTGCGCATCAACAGCTCGATCTCGGGGAACACCGACATCGTGGCCACACGAGTCGGGCCCGGCACGTACCAGTTCGATTACTTGGTGCCGGCGAATGCGAGATGCACCCTGCCGGTCTTCCATTGCACCATCGCCGGCGCTGGGAACAGCGGCTCCTTCACCCGCCGCGGCGATGGCGGTTCCTACCAGGCTCACCTTCGTGCAGCGAGCTTCGGGCCGGCTTGCGCGAATCCCCAGGAGGTGTGCCAGCTCACGCCCGCGCGCTCGCACTCGTGGGGGCGGCTCAAGACGATCTACCGGTAACGGCGACGACGTAGAGGGCACTTCCGCCCACGCGGCGAAGGCCCCACCGCCCCATCCCTGCTACCATGGTGAGGTTCGCGTCGATCGGGGCCACGGGCTCACCGCGGTCCATTCCGGAAGGAGTGCAGGCCGATGCCAGGCACTCGGGCCACGCCGCGCCGCGCTGGTCTTGGGCCGGGCGGGGCGCGCCTCCGGCTGATCGGTATCGACACGAGCCCCTTGCACGGCGAGCTGCTCGGCGTCGAACGCCTGGAGGAACGCGCCCGGGCGCTGGCGGCGGGGTTCACCCTTTCGCGAGACCCGCGGCGCGGCCCGCCGCGGCTTCTGCGCCGTCTTTCCGACCACGCGCGCGTGCTCCGTCACGCGTATCGCATCCTCGCCGGCGACGTGCGGCGCGGCGAGCCGATCTCGCCCGCTGCCGAGTGGCTGCTCGACAACTTCCACCTGGTGGAAGGCGAGATCCGCGAGATCCTCCATCACCTTCCGACGCGCTACTACCGCGAGCTTCCCAAGCTGGCCACGCGCGAGCTCGCCGGCACGGCACGCGTCTACGGAATGGCCGTGGAGCTGCTCCGCTACAGCGACGCGCGACTGGACGCTCACCGGCTGAACCGGTTCATCTACGCCTATCAGACCGTCGCGCCCCTGACGATCGGGGAGCTGTGGGCGTGGCCCAGCATGCTCAAGCTCGCCCTGATCGAGCACCTGCGCCGGCTCTCCGAGGAGCTGATCGAGAGCCGCGCGGGGCGCCTCGAGGCGGATCGCTGCTTCGCCGGCTTCGAGAGCGAGCGGACGGACGGTCGCCTGCCGCCGCTTCCGCAGCTCCTCCACGTCGCGTTCGTGGATCAGCTGTTGCAGCGCATGCGCGAGTACGGCGCCGGCGCCGCCGGGCTCAGGAAGCAGCTCGAGGAGCGCCTGGATGCCGCGGGCACCACGGTGGAGGACGCCGTGCGTGCCGAGCATCAGCGCCAGGCGATGAACCACCTCTCGATGGGCAACTCCATCACCAGCCTCAGGCTGTGTGGGACGCTCGATTGGAACGAGTACGTCGAGGGCGTCAGCTTGATCGAGCAGATCCTCCAGCGCGACCCGCCCGGCGTCTACGGACGCATGGAGTTCCCGAGCCGCGATCGCTACCGCCACGCGGTCGAGGCGCTCGCAGATCCCACCGGCGAGGCCCAGGTGAGGGTCGCGCTGCGCGCCATCGAGAGCGCACGTCAGGCGGCGGAGAAGCTGGGAGCGGAATCCCGAAGCGCGCATGTGGGCTACCACCTGATCGGAGGCGGCCGTCGCGAGCTGGAGAGCGACGTCGCCCACCATCGCCCGCTGCGGCGCCAGCTGGAACGCCTGCTGTTCGAGCAGGCCACACCGATCTACCTCGGCGCCCTTGCCCTGCTCACGGGGCTCGGTGTCGCGATCGCGGTGGGGGCGTCGCGGGCGTCGCATGCGCCGCCCTGGATGTGGATCTGGGTGGGGGCGCTCGCGCTCGTCCCCGCCAGCGAATTCGCGGTGGCGCTCATGCACCGAGTCGTCCACCGGATCGTGCGGCCACGACCGCTGCCGCGGCTCGATCTGCGCGCAGGCGTGCCCGAGTCCGCACGCACGATGGTGATCGTGCCGACCCTCATCTCTTCGGTCGAGGGCGTCCGGGCCCTGATCGAGCGCCTCGAGGTCCATGCCATCGGCAACCCGGACCCGCGGATCCATTTTGCGTTGCTCACCGACTTCCCGGACGCGCCGTCCGAGCACCTTCCAGGCGAGGACGAGGTGCTGGCGGCGGCGATCGCCGCGATCGAGGCGCTCAATGCGCGCTACGGGCCCGGCCCTGCCGGGCGCTTCTACCTCTTCCACCGCGCTCGCCGCTGGAACGCCAGCGAGGGAGTGTGGATGGGCTGGGAGCGCAAGCGGGGCAAGATCGAGGAGTTCAACCGGCTGCTGCGGGGCGCCGGCGACACGAGCTTTGCCGTGCGCGTGGGCGATCTCGGGATCCTGTCGCGCGTGCGCTACTGCATCACGCTCGACAGCGACACCCGCCTGCCGCGCGACGCGGCGCGGCAGCTGATCGGCGTGATCGAGCATCCCCTCAATCGCCCGCGCTTCGACCCCAAGCTCCGGCGCGTCGTCGAAGGCTACGGGATCCTCCAGCCACGGGTCAGCGTCACGATGGCGAGCGCCGCCGGCTCTCTGTTCGCGCGCGCCTACGCCGGTCACACCGGCGTCGATCCCTACACCACGGCCGTGTCCGATACCTATCAGGACCTGTTCGGCGAAGGCAGCTTCACCGGGAAGGGCCTCTACGACGTGGACGCCTTCGCCGCCGCGCTCGAGGGTCGCGTGGCGGAGAACGCGATGCTCTCGCACGACCTGTTCGAGGGCCTGTTCGCACGCTGCGCGCTGGTGTCGGACGTCGAAGTGGTGGACGACTTCCCCTCGAGCGTGCTCGCCCACGCGCGGCGCCAGCACCGCTGGGTGCGCGGCGACTGGCAGATCCTGTCCTGGCTGTTGCCGGTGGTCCCGACGGGGCACGGCCTCGAACGCAGCCGGCTGCCGCTCATCAGCCGCTGGAAGATCCTCGATAACCTGCGCCGCAGCCTGGTGGCGCCCGCTCTCATGGCGTTGCTGGTTTCGGCGTGGACCTGGCTCCCGGGCTCGCCGCTCGGCTGGACCCTGGCGACTCTCGCGGTGCTCGGCTTCCCGCTGCTGCCGCCGCTGGTGCACTTCGCCGGCGGCCCGCGCCCGCAGCAGCCGGTCGGGGTTTTCGCGCACGACGTGGGGGCGGAGCTCGAGACCGCGGGCGCGCAGGTGGTGCTCGAGATCATGCTGCTCCCTTACCACGCCTACGAGATGGCGCACGCCATCGTCCTGACCTTGGTGCGGCTGGTGATCACGCAGCGGCGGCTTTTGGAGTGGGAGACCGCCGCGGCCACGGCGGCGCGCGCCGCCGGGCTGCTCGTGCGCCAGGGACCACGGGTGTTCGTCGCCGAGATGTGGGCCGGACCGGCAGCCGCCCTGGTGGTGCTTCTGGGGGGGGTGCCGCTCAGGGCCGGAGCCTTGCCGCCGGCGCTGCCGTTCCTGGCCGCGTGGCTGGCCTCGCCGCTGGTGGCGTGGTGGCTGAGCCGCCCGGTCGTGGCGAGGCGCTTGGCGCTCGGCGCCGAAGACGCGGAGCAGCTGCGCCGCATCGCGCGCCGCACCTGGGACTACTTCGAGCGGTTCGTCACTGCCGGGGATCACTGGCTGCCGCCCGACAACGTGCAGGAGGCTTCGGAGCCGCGCATCGCGCATCGCACCTCGCCGACCAACATCGGCATGGGGCTGCTCTCCACGCTCGCCGCGTACGACCTCGGCTACCTCGGCCTGAGCCCGCTCGCGGACCGGATCGAGAGCACGCTCACGACTGTCGAATCACTCGAGCGCCACGCCGGGCACCTGCTCAACTGGTACGACACGGAAAGCCTTGCCCCCCTGGCGCCGCGCTACGTCTCGACTGTGGACAGCGGCAACCTGGCCGGCGCGCTCATGGCGTTGTCGGCCGGCTTGCGTGAGCTCGCCGGGGGCGCCGAAGACGAGGAGCGATGGTGCGCGGGCGCCGTCGATACGGCGGGGGTGCTGGGCGAAGCGCTCGCGGCGCTGACGCGCCGGGCGCGCGCGGCGACACCGCTGCGTGCGGTCTGCAACCTCGCCCAGCGCGAGTTGGATGCCCTGCGCGCGGCACTCGCATCGGACGGGCCGGCGGGCGCACGGCTCGCGGCGGCCGGGGAGCGCGCTTTGGTCCTGCAGGTCGTGCTCGAGCGGGTGGCGGCGGCTGCACCCGCAGACGCCGAAGCCGACGCGGTGGTCGAGTGGGGCTCTCGGCTCGAGCAGGCACTGCTGCGGCGGCCGGGAGGTGAGGCCGGATGCGACGCGCTGCGCGGGCGACTTCATGACCTTGCCGGCCGTTGCGACGGTCTCGCCGACAGCATGGATTGGAAGTTCCTCTATGACCGGACGCGAGGAGTCTTCTCGATCGGTTTCCGGCTGGCCGACGCCGAAGGGCCTGGACGCCTCGATTCCTCGTACTACGACCTGCTGGCGTCCGAAGCCCGGCTCGCGAGCTTCATCGCCATCGCCCGCGACCAGGTCCCGCAGGAGCACTGGTTCCGGCTGTCGCGCGCGCTCGTAAGTGTGGAAGGCTGCACCACACTGGTGTCGTGGAGCGGCTCGATGTTCGAGTACGTGATGCCGCTGTTGATCCTGCGCAGCCATCCCGAGACCCTGCTCGAGAACACCTGCCGTGCTGCGGTGCGCGCCCAGATCCTGTACGGGCGGCGCCAGCGGGTCCCCTGGGGCATTTCGGAGTCCGCCTACCACGTGGTGGACACGCACGGCAGCTACCAGTACAAGGCCTTCGGTGTCCCCGGCCTGGGGCTGAAGCGCGGGCTCGCCGAGGACCTGGTGATCGCACCCTATGCCACTGCCCTGGCCGCACTGGTCGATCCCGCAGCAGCGGCAGCGAACTTCCGCCGGCTCGCCCGCGAGGGCGCATCCGGCCGCTTTGGATTCTTCGAGGCCCTCGACTACACGCCGCGCAAGACCGAGGGGCCCGACGGCGAAGCCACGCACGACCCGCCCCGGGTCCATGGCATCCATGCCTTCTTCGCCCATCATCAGGGCATGAGCCTGGTCGCGCTCGCGAACGCCGTGCTCGGAGCCCCGATGGTGCGGCGCTTCCATTCGGATCCCCGCGTGCAGGCCACCGAGCCGCTGCTGCAGGAGCGTGTGCCGCGCTTCGTGCCCATCACTCGGCCGCGTCCCGCCGAATCCACTCGGGCCGAGCCGTCCATTCCTGCGGCCTCGCCGCGGCGCTTCCGCTCCCCCCACACGCTCTACCCGAGCGCCCACTTCCTGTCGAACGGCCACTACACCGCGGTCGTCACCAATGCCGGGGGCGGTGCCAGCACCTGGCGCGGACTCGCCGTCACCCGGCAGCGCGACGATCCCACGTGCGACCCGGGCAGCCAGTTCATCTACCTGCGCGACGTGCGCAGCGGCCGGCTCTGGTCCGCCGCCCACCAGCCGGTGTGCCGCGAGCCCGAACGCTACCGCGTGACCTTCCGCGCCGACGAGGCCCAGTTCGAGCGCTCCGACGACGGGATCGAAACGAGGCTCGGGATCACGGTGTCGGCCGAGGACGACGTCGAGGTGCGCCGCGTCACGCTGATCAACCACACCGAACTCCTGCGCGAAATCGAGGTCACGAGCCTGGTGGAAATCGTGCTCGCGCCGCCCGGCGACGATCTCGCCCACCCCGCATTCCTCAAGCTGTTCCTCGAGACCGAATACCGCCCCGAGTGCACCGCTTTGCTGTGCGGCCGTCGCCCGCGATCGCCGGACGAGCTGGCGCCATGGGCGGTGCACGTCCTGAGCGCCGAGGACGGCATTCACGGCGCGATCGAGTGGGAGACCGACCGCAGGCGCTTCATCGGCCGCGGACGCACGCTGGAAGACCCGGTCGCGCTCGACGGCCGGGCGCTCTCGGGCACCACGGGAGCGGTGCTCGACCCGGTCCTGAGCTTGCGGCGGCGGGTGCGCATCGCCCCCGGCGGGCAGGTGCGCCTCGCGTTCGCGACGGGGGTCGCCACGAACCGCGCAGCGGCGTTGGCGCTCGCGGAAAAATACGACGATCCCGACTCGGCCGCCCGCACCTTCGCGCTCGCCACCACCCAGACCCAGATGCGGCTGCGTCACCTCGGGATCTCGACCGACGAAGCGCAGCTCTACGAGCGGCTCGCCTCCCACGTGCTGTGGACCGACGCCGCGCTGCGCGCTCCGCCTTCGTTCCTTTTGCGCAACACACTCGGGCAGTCCGGCTTGTGGGCGCACGGCGTCTCGGGCGACCTGCCGATCCTGGTCGCCCGCGTGGTGCAGGACGACGATCTGTCGCTGGTGCGCCAGGTGCTGCGCGCGCACGAGTACTGGCGGCTGAAGGGCCTCCGTGCCGACGTCGTCGTCCTCAACGAGCATCCTTCGATCTACCTGGCCGAGATGCACGAGCAGCTCCAGGGCCTGCTCGAGAAGGGACCGTGGGCCGCATGGAGGCAACGCCCCGGAGGCGTGTTCCTGCTGCGCGGCGAGGGCATGCCCGAGGCGGAGCGCGTGGTCCTGCTGGCGGCGGCTCGCGCGGTGCTGAGCGGCGAGCGCGGCGATCTGGCCGCCCAGCTCGACTTGCCCTACCCGGAGCCCCGCTGGCCGGCCGGGCTGGTGACGCGACCTGGGCTCGAGGCGGAGCATTCCAGCGATGCCATCCCGGAGGTGGAAGCCCCGCCGCTCACGCACAGCAATGGGTTGGGAGGCTTCACCGCCGGTGGTCGCGAGTACGCGATCGTGCTCGAGGGCGAAGCGGATACGCCTCTGCCGTGGGTCAACGTGATCGCGAACCCAAGCTTCGGGACCGTCGTCGGCGCCACCGGCGCGGCCTGGACCTGGGCCGGAAACAGTCGCGAGAATCGCCTGACGCCGTTCGGCAACGATCCGGTGAGCGAGTTCAGCGGCGAGGCCGTGTACCTGCGCGACGAGGACCGCGGAGAGGTGTGGGGCGCCACCCCGGGCCCGCTGCCACGAGAGCACGATGGCGGCCGCTGGGTCACGCGCCATGGCGCGGGCGTCACGCGTTACGCGCACTGCGGCCACGGCGTCACATGCGAGCTCGCCGTTTTCGTGCACGCCGAGGAGCCTGCCAAGCTCTCCCGGATTTCCCTCACCAATCATGGCGGGGTCACGCGGCGCCTGAGTGTGTTCGCATACAACGAATGGGCGCTGTGCCCGCCGCGCGCCGGCGAACACCGGTTCGTCATCACCGAGCAGGACCCGGCGACGGGCGCCGTGCTGGCGCGCAACCCCTACAACCCGGACTTCCCCGGGCGCGTGGCGTTCGCGCACGCCAGCCCGCCGCCGGCTTCCGCCACCGGCGACCGGCTCGAGTTCCTGGGGCGCAACGGCTCCCTGCGGCGACCGGCTGCGCTGGCGCGTGTATCGCTGGGGCAGCACTTCGGGGCCGGCTTCGACCCGTGCGCCGCGCTGCAGGTGCGCGTCGATCTCGAGCCCGGCGAGACGCAGGAGATCGTGCTGCTGCTGGGTCAGGGCGAGACCCGGGCGCACGCGCTCGAGCTGGTGGGCCGCCTCGGCAGCGCCGAGGCCGCGCGCGCGGCGCTGGAGCAGGTCGAGCAGCGCTGGGACGGGATGCTCGGCACCGTGCAGGTCGAGACGCCGGACGATTCCTTCGATCTGATCATGAATCGCTGGCTGCTGTACCAGGCGGTGAGTTCACGGCTATGGGGGCGCACGGGATTCCTTCAGCCGGGTGGCGCGTACGGCTTCCGCGATCAGCTCCAGGATGTGATGGCGCTCGGGTTCGCGCGGCCGGACCTCTTCCGCGAGCACCTGCTGCGCTGCGCCGCCCGCCAGTTCGTCGAAGGAGACGTGCAGCACTGGTGGCACGAGCATACCGGCCGCGGCGTGCGGGGCCGCTGCTCGGACGACCTGTTGTGGCTCCCGTACGCGGTGGCCCACTACCTGAAGTGCACCGGCGATCGGGCCGTGCTCGACGTCCCGGTGGGCTTCCTGGAAGCGCCGGCCCTTTTGCCCGGGGAGGCGGAGGCCTACGGCCAGCCCGCGGTCGCGAGGCAGAGCGGGACTCTCTACGAGCACTGCGTCCGCGCCATCGAGCGCAGCCTGAACATCGGTCGGCATGGGCTGCCCATCATCGGCAGCGGCGACTGGAATGACGGCATGAACCGCGTCGGGCATCAGGGGCGCGGCGAGAGCGTGTGGCTGGGATGGTTCCTCTCGAAGATCCTCCACGACTTCGCCCGAGTCGCGGAAGGGTACGGGGACACCGCGCGCGCCGCCCGCTGGCGCGGTGAGCGCGAGCGCATGGCCGCGATGCTCGAACAGGCGTGGGACGGCGGCTGGTATCGCCGCGCCTATTTCGACGACGGCACGCCGCTGGGCTCCGCCCAGGCCGAGGAATGCAGGATCGATGCGATCTCGCAGAGCTGGGCCGTGCTCTCCGGCGTCGGGCAGCCGCGACGGGCCGAGCGCGCGATGGATGCCGTCCGCATGCAACTGGTGCGGCGCGACGCGGGTGTGATCCAACTGCTCGCGCCGCCCTTCGACCAGACGCCGCTCGACCCCGGGTACATCAAGGGCTATGTGCCGGGCGTGCGTGAGAATGGCGGCCAGTACACCCATGCCGCGGTCTGGACCGTGATGGCGATCGCGCATCTCGGCAGCGGCGACGAGGCGGTCGAGCTGTTCCACATGCTGAATCCGATCAACCACGCGCGCACTCCGGCAGGCGTCGAGCGCTACCAGGTGGAACCCTACGTGATCGCGGCCGACGTCTACACCCACCCGGCGCACATCGGCCGCGGGGGCTGGACCTGGTACACCGGCTCGGCGGCCTGGATGTACCGGCTCGGTCTCGAGTCGATCCTCGGCCTCAGGCGCCGGGGCGGCTGCTTCGCCATCGCGCCGTGCATTCCCGGCTCATGGGACGGCTTCATCGTGCGGTGGCGCCATGGGCGCAGCCTCTACGAGATCGCCGTGGAGAATCCGGCGCGCAGGAACCACGGTGTCGCGGAGGCCGCGCTGGACGGCGTTCGGGTGGATGCGCGGAGGATTCCCCTGGTCGATGACGGCGCCGTTCATCAGCTGCGCGTCGTGATGGGCGAATCCGCGCCCCGGCTTTGAAGATCCATCCTCCGCTTTGGAGATTCGTCCATTCCGGTGCGGCGCCGGAGCCCGGTCGAACGGCTCCGTCGCGGCGGTCGAAGCGCCGATCGCGCTGCCCCGCATCGACCTGAACCTGCCCCTCGCTACGCCGGCTCCTTGGCACCATTCATGCGGCGTCTTGTACGGCGAGATTCGGAAAGCGGAGCCGCACCCGCACCGGGGCGCGCGGAAGCACCTCGTCGCCCCACCGAAGCAGGAGCAGCTCATGAACACGTTGACGCACGACCCGCTGGCAGACCTCCTGAGGCGAGTCTTGTTTGGAACGCTGGTGCTGATCGCGCTGATCGCGCTGGGCATCGGCCTCGCCCGTGCCGGCGAGAACGCCCGATTCACAGGCGCCACGCAATTCGTGGGCGACGGCTCGTAGGCGATCGCGCAGACCCCACGGCTCGTCGGGTGGGGCGTATCGCCGTTTCACGCCGACCCAACGCAGATCGTCTCCTTCCACGCGGTCCTTCCCTCGTCTCCCGGGCGGGCACGCTCACGCCCTCGCGATTGAAGTTCCTTCTTGTCTTTGAAGAACCGTCGGCCTCCGGCGAGCCGTCGGCGCACCCCAGAGCTGCTTCCGCCGCCGGGACGGACCCGCTAGTCCGGGCCTCCACAGGGCCTTGGAGGGGAATGCAGTCCATCCGGGGTCCTTGGCACCAAACTCGCTCTTGTCTTCCTTGGGCAGTACTTCCAGCGTGATTCAGGCCTGGTATGGCGCGGACTGGTCCGGTAGCGCCCCGGCAAGAAAAAGTGCAGTGACGTTGGATCGCAACGTTTCACCCGTCGTATCAGACATACGGCTCGCAGGCGACGCGAAAGCGTCGCCTGCACTGAAAGGACGCCTCACAATGAAACACACGATTGTTGCTGCTGTTGCCATGCTGAGCCTGATCACCGGGACGGCGCTGGCGACGACGATCCCATCGACCACGGCAGACTACTTGTCATCGCGTCCGATGATCTCGGGCAAGGTCGTCTCCGTGAATGATCACCAGATGGTCGTGGACACCGATCAGGGTGAGCAAGTCACTCTCGAGGTCGACTGGCGCACGATGGCGCCCAGAGATCTCGCGCCCGACATGGTCGTCCGCACCGAGTTCCTCGCGCTCGAGGAATGTCACTTCTACGCCCAGCGGATCACGGCGGTCCGGGACGGCATGCCCACCGATCGGCTGCAGGCGTATGCGAACACCCGCGACAGCGATGCGGCGATCGCACGCAACGCTTCGGCCTCCGGCAACAACGCCCGGAACTACGGCCGGAACGACAGCCGGCCCTACGGCTGGAGCTACAATGGGAATGTCAGCCAGTACGCGGCGAGCGCACCGGGACCGAGCCCGCGTCAGGATGCGAGCTATCCCGGCAGAATCATGTCGGCGACCCCCGCCTCGGGGGCCTACCACTTCTCGACTCATCCGATGATCTCGGGACAGGTGGTCTCGGTGAACGACCACCAGCTCGTCGTGAATACCTACCAGGGCCAGCAGGTTGGCATGGTCATGGACTCGCGCACTTTGGTGCCGGGCAAGGTTGCGCCCGGGACCCTGGTACGCGCCGAGTTCGCAGGGATGAAGGACGGCCGCTATTACGCGAAGCGGGTCAACGTGATCCGCAGCAGCGTGGCGAGCCGCGAGCAGGCATTCGCGCACACCCGCGACAGTGATGCGGTCATCGCTGAGAACACGACGGACTGCGGTTGCTACTCGAACATGGCGAGCGCGGCGAGCGCGTATCAGGAGCCGCCTCCCATCGCCTACCGCGAGATCGCAAAGCCGGAGCCTGTCGTTGCGGTCAACGAACCGGCACCCGTTGTCGAAGAGGCGACACTGCCACAGACTGCGAGCAATCAGCCGTTGATCGCGCTGTGCGGGATGCTTGCCTTTGGAGCCGCGGGCACTCTCATGCTGACGCGCCGTCTGCGTCGCGCCTGAAGTTCGGAACGCCCGAGAGGTGATGACAGTCGAGCGCGGGGCGATACGCCCGGCGCTCGACTCATAGAGCGGCTCTCCACGTTGCGGGGAAGGAGCAGGCCATGACTGAACGAAACCGCCAGCGCACATCGGTGCGCTGGCTCGAAGGAGGACTCCTCCTCCTCGGACTGGTTCTGGTCGGTGTGTGGCTCGTGAACAGCATCGAGACCCGCGCCTTCCAGTCGACCGAATCGAGGAAGCTCGATTCCGCGCTTCGTCAGGAGCCATCCACCGGCACGCCGCAGACGCCGGCTGCCGCGAAGAGCCCGGCGGCGCAGGCGTCCCCGCAGAGCGCGGCGGCGTCTGTCAGCGTGAAGAGCACGGCGGTGCCGGGTTCCGCGAGGGGATCGACGCCTGCGGGGACGGCCGCGAAGGGCGTGCTCGGCCGGATCGAGATTCCGCGTCTTCGGATTTCGGGGATGATCGCGGAAGGCACGGACAATGGCACGCTCAAGCGAGCGGTGGGGCACGTCGTCGCGACCGCGCAGCCCGGGGAGGTCGGCAACGTCGGCCTCGCCGCCCACCGGGACGGCCTTTTCCGCGGCCTGGGCAAGGTGCGCAAGAACGACCTCGTTCGCATCGTGACCATTCGAGGCACCTACACCTACCGTGTCGAGTGGATGGCCGTGGTCGACCCGCATCGAGTCGATGTCCTCGATTCCACTGCAGAGCCATCGCTCACGCTGATCACGTGCTATCCGTTCGATTTCATCGGTCACGCGCCGAAGCGTTTCGTGGTTCGGGCCAGACAGTTCGAGTCGTAGGCGCTCGCAGTCCGCTCGACCCATCTCCCAGCCGGCGAGCGGCTCGAACGGTCGTCGAGTGCGGCCGCGCAGCCAGGCAGCCCGAGCGGCTGCCTTCGGGCAATGGGATGGGGGAGGGGCGCGGCCCGCGCCCGGCTACTCCTCGGTGCGGTACAGCTCGCGCGCCGTCATGAGATGGCGCGCCGCGTCCTGCCGCCGGCCCATGGCATCGAGCAGGAGCCCGAGGTTGCACTCGGCGTCGGCGAAATCGGGGTCGCGTTTCACCGCCTGCTGGTAGGCGTTGGCCGCTTCTTCGCGCCGGCCCTGCTCCTCGAGCAGCACCCCGAGGTTGAAGTGGGGGACCGGGTCCTCGGGTGCCAAGCGCACCGCGTCGCGGTAGTGCGCCTCGGCCTTGCCCCGCTCGCCGCTCAGGTGGTAGAGGCGCCCGAGATTCACGTGCGCGTCCGCCATCCAGGGATCGAGCTCGATCGCGCGCTGGTAGGCCGCGAGCGCCTCGAGCGGCGATGAGCCCTCGAATTCCAGGCCCATCTCGTAGCATTGCTCGGCGGTGAGATCCGTCCCTGCTTCGGGTGCCAAAGGCTCGGATCGCGGCTCGATGCGGATGTGCCTGGGTCGGGGCCGCGGGCCCGCGACACGCTCCGGCGCGGTCTGCGGATCGGTCGCCGCCGTCGCCGTGCCCGCCGCCTCCGCCCGCGCCGCGCCCGCGGCTTCGACGCGCTGCGCGATCTCGCGGGCATCGAAGTCGAGCAGGAACTGGCCGGAGTCGGGCTGCCATTCGGTGATGCCGTCCGAGGCCACGATGCTCTCGCCCTCGGCGCGGATCGTGACGCTGGTGAGCGGCACGTCGGCGGCGAGCTGCTCGCGCAACGACGACCAGATGCGGCGGATGCGCGGGAGCGGCACGCCGGAATCGAGCAGGCCCTTGGTGGTGCGCAGGAGCAGCAGATCGCGGAAGCCGAAGGTGAGCGGGCCGATCGGCCCGCGCTGCGGGGCGAGCAGGCCCGCGCGGGCGATGGCGCGCAGGCGGGCCTCCGGAACCTCCAGAATCTTGGCCGCCTCGCGCAGCGAAAGGCGGCGTTCGGCGCCGGGCTCCGCGGCCACGTCGTTCAAGGCGGTGGCGTCCGCGCCCGTCATGGCGCCGCCTCCCGCAGCGAAGCTCTCATCGCTCACCCTCCCTGGTTCGAACCGGCGCGTCCGTTCGGACGCCTCCTCCGGCTCGAATGCTCGGCGCGGCACCCGCCGACGTCTCGAGCATACTAATGCATCAGCGCTTGCCGCCCGACACTTTCTTCTCGCGCGGCGCGGGCTCCGCCTTCTGCCGCGCCTTGG
>Ga0075433_10002915_pt1 | contig 13125 bp, 12 predicted proteins | sample RhiMethybrSRZTD2_FD_75299 | JGI IMG/M metagenome (GOLD analysis project Ga0075433, IMG submission 75299) | Populus rhizosphere microbial communities from Tennessee, USA - Rhizosphere MetaG P. TD hybrid SRZTD2 | ecosystem: Host-associated > Plants > Roots > Rhizosphere > Soil | place: USA... | reverse complement strand
GCGCGCCGATCTCCGGCCAGCGGGCGATGCGCACCGAGGTGCTGCGCGCCGCGCTTCCCTTCGCCCACGGCTACGGCATCGAGGTGGGGATGACGATCGACGCCGTGCGCGCCGGCTACCGCCTGCGCGAGTACGAGCTCGACCTCACCCATCGCGCCACCGGCCGCTCCTTCACCGGGTTCGCGCACCGGGGCCGTCAGCTCGCCGACTTCGCCCGCGCCTACCTTTCCCGCCGCCGCGGTTGAGGGTCAGCCACGCTTCGCGTAGTCGCCGATCTCGCCAAAGTCGACCATCACACAGGCCTCGGGACCGGGTACCTCGGCATCGTGGCCCGGCGGGATCGCGACGATGTCGCCTGCATTGACTTCGACTTCGGAGCCGTCGTCCATGTAGATGCGCATGCTGCCCGACAGCACGTAAGCGAAATGCGCCGCCTGGCAGGAGTCGGTGCCGGCGATCGGCTTCACGTTCTCCGACCACTTCCAGCCCGGCTCGAACGTTCCCTTCGCCACGGCGTGGCCGGCGAGCTGCACCACCTCTGCCTGGCCTTTTCCCTCGAACGGGCGAACCTCGTCGGGGGCGTCGAACTTCTTGACTTCAGCTGCTGCCATCGGGATTCCTTCCATAGGGTTGAGCCCTGCCTGATTTGACCGTACACCCGCCGATGCCCCGAGACAAGCGATGATCCTCGCGATCGACCAGGGGACCACGGGGACGACCTGCCTCGTCTTCGACGACGCGGGCGCGGTCGCCGGGCGGGCCTACTCGGAGCTCGAGCAGCACTTCCCGCGACCCGGCTGGGTCGAGCACGACGCGAACGAGATCTGGGAGGTGACGCTAGGGGTCGCGCGCGAGGCGATCGCCGACGCCGGCATCCGGGGCGACGAGCTGGACGCGATCGGGATCACGAACCAGCGCGAGACCGTGGTCGCCTGGGACCCGGCGACCGGAGAGCCCGTCCACCGGGCGTTGGTCTGGCAGGACCGCCGCACCGCGGCGCGCTGCGCGGAGCTGCGCGAGGCGGGTCAGGAAGCAATCGTGCGCGAGCGCACCGGCCTCGTCATCGACCCCTACTTCTCCGGCACCAAGATCGAGTGGCTGCTGCGCAATGCCGAGGGGGCCGAGCGAGCCGTCTTCGGCACGATCGACTCCTGGCTGCTGTTCAAGCTGACCGGCCGCCACGCGACCGACTACACCAACGCTTCGCGGACGATGCTGTTCGACATCCGCCGCCTCGGCTGGGACGTGGAGCTCTGCGCGCTGCTGGGCGTCGACCCGGCGCGGCTGCCCGAGCCGCTGCCGTCGGCCCACGTCTACGGCACCACCGCGGAGCTCGGCGGCGAGGTGCGGGTGGCGGGCGTCGCCGGCGACCAGCAGGCGGCGCTCTTCGGCCAGGCCTGCCAGGTGGCGGGCAGCGCCAAGAACACCTACGGCACCGGCAGCTTCGTCCTGCTCCACGCCGGCGGCGAGGCGCCCGAGCCCGGCGAGGGCCTGCTGACCACGGTCGCCTGCGGCAGCGGCGAAGACGCCGCCTACGCGCTCGAGGCCTCCGTCTTCGTCACCGGCGCCGCCGTGCAGTGGTTGCGCGACGGGCTGGGGGTCATCGCCGACGCGGGGGAGAGCGAGGGGCTGGCGGCCTCGCTCGAGGGCAACGACGGCGTCTACTTCGTGCCCGCCCTGACCGGGCTCGGCTCGCCCCACTGGGACCCCTACGCGCGCGGCACGATCGTCGGCCTCACCCGCGGCAGCGGTCGCGCCCACCTGGCGCGGGCGGCGCTGGAGGCGATCGCCTACCAGACGGTCGACGCGGTGCGGGCCGAGGAGGCGGCCTCCGGCGAGCGCCTTGCCGAGCTGAAGGCGGACGGCGGCGCGACCGCGAACGGCTGGCTGATGCAGTTCCAGGCCGACGTGCTGGGGGTGCCGGTGGTCGTGCCGGAGGTCGCCGAGACGACGGCGCTCGGGGCCGCTTACCTGGCCGGGATCGCGACCGGCCGCTGGAGCGCCGCGCAGGTCGGCGAGATGTGGCGCGAGGCGGCCCGCTACGAGCCGCGGATGGGTGAGGACGAGCGCGAAGCGCTGCTGGCGGAATGGCATCGAGCGCTCGACCGCTCGCGCGGCTGGGCTTCCTGAGCGGTGCGTTCGTCCTTTGTTTCGCATAGGGCAACAAAGGACGAACGCGATCGCGTAACCGCTCGCTAAACCGGGGGTACGCACAGCGACGGCCGGCCCCGCCGGCGCTCCCGCCATGCCCGAGATCAAGCCACAGGTCTACAAGGACGACCGCCCCGCCTCCTACTTCGACCAGTTCCACGCGGCCGCGCGCAAGGGTGTCGGCTGGACCTACACCCTCGTCCGCATCCTCGTCTCGCCGCCGGCCCTGCTGCTCTACCGCGTGCGCGCGATCGGCCGCGAGAACGTGCCGAAGAGCGGGCCGCTGATCCTCGCGCCGAACCACTTCAGCCAGATGGACCACTTCTTCACCGGTCTCTACCTGCGGCGGAAGATCCGCTTCATGGCCAAATCGCAGCTCTTCGGCCCGCCCGTCCTCACCTACATCTACAAGCACGGCGGCGTCTTCCCGGTGCGCCGCGGCCACCACGACGAGGAGGCCTTCGTCACCGCGGCGACGATCCTCGACCAGGAGGGGATGCTGCTGGTCTACGCGGAGGGGGGGCGCTCGCGCAGCGGCGAGCTGGGCGAGCCGAAACCGGGGATCGGGCGGATCGCGCTCGAATCGGGCGCGCCGGTGGTTCCGGTCGCGATCTACGGCTCGGCTTCGGTGCGGCGCTGGAAGCGGCTGCGCTTCCCCAAGGTCACGGTCCAGTTCGGCGAGCCGGTCTCCTTCCCGCGGGAGCAGTCGCCGAGCCGCGAGCGCCAGCTGGAGGCGGCGAGCGAGGTCTTCGGCCGGGTGCGCGAGATGTACGAGGGGCTCGCCGCTACTCGTAGCGGTCTTCGAGCTTCTCGAAGAAGCTCAGATCGTGCCCCGGCGTGACGATCGCGTTCGGGTACTCGCGGCGGAAGAGCCTCAGCTCCTGCAGCGAGCGCCGGTAGTTGTGGGCGTCGAAGGGGCGCGGCGCGAGCGGCGCCGAGCCGTCGAGCTGCGCCTCGGTGTAGGTGGCGTCGCCGCCGATGACGAAGTCGCGCTCCCTGAGGCGGGCGATCACCGAGATGTGGCCGGCGCTGTGGCCGGGGGTGTAGGCGAGGCGGATCGAGCCGTCGCCGAAGAGGTCGAAGCAGCGGGCGAAGCTCGAATACGACTCGATGCCGCCGCGGTCGAAGTCGACCGTGCGGTAGTCGAAGGCGTAGTCGAAGTGGGCCCGCCGGTACCCGTTCAGCAGCGGTTTCGGTCCGACCGTCGCCGCCTCCCACTCGACCTCGCTGAGGACGAAGGTCGAGCTGGGGAACTCCGAGATCGCCGAGGTGTGGTCGATGTGCAGGTGGGTCATCACGACGACCGGGATCTCGCCGGGGTCGAGGTCGCGCGAGCGCAGCTGGGCCGGGGCGTCGGCGCCGGCCTCCAGCGAGGGGTTGGCGAAGCGGGCGGCGAGCCGGCCGAAGTTCTCCCGCCCGTCGGTGGCGATCGAGGGGTGCAGGCCGGTGTCGACGAGGATCGCGCCGGCGCTGGGGTGGCGGATCAGGAAGGTAGGGCAGGGCACCTTCGCCGCCGGCTTGCCGCTGAGCAGGGCGCGCGCCAGCTTCAGCGTCTCGAAGCGCCCGCCAGGTCGTTCCATCATCGTCCGCGGCCAGGTGGTCTGGCCGGCGATCAGCGGCTCGACGCTCACCGAGGCGCCCGGGGTGCCGCCGGCGAGCGGCTCGTGCAGCGGTTTCGCCTCCACGTGAACCTTCATCTTCGGCTCACATTACCTGGCTTCAGGTCGCCTATAGGCTTCGTAGCCGATGGCTGAGAGCGCCCATTCGCGCGTCTTCAGGGACGGCCTGCTCGACGGGCAGGTCTGTTTGGTCTCCGGCGCCGGCAGCGGCCTCGGACGCGAGACCGCGCTCGAGCTGGCCCGCCTCGGCGCCGTCGTCGTCGGCTGCGGCCGGCGGGTGGAGCCGCTCGCCGAGACGGCGGGCCTGGCCGAGGGGCTGGCCGGCTCCTTCGAGCACGAGGCGCTCGACATCCGCGAGGAGGAGGCGGTCGAGCGTCTCTTCGACCGGTTGCTGGAGCGACACGGGCGGCTCGACGTGCTGGTCAACAACGCCGGCGGCCAGTTCCTCGCCCCGGCCGAGTCGATCAGCCCGAAAGGCTTCCGCACCGTGATCGAGCTGAACGTGCTAGGGACCTGGCTGATGACCCACGCGGCGGCGACCAAGGCCTTCATCCCGCAGGGCGGCGGCAAGGTGCTCAGCGTCACCCTCTCCCCCCACAACGGGATGCCGGGAATGGTCCACTCCGGCGCCGCGCGGGCGGCGGTGGAGAACATGATGCGCACCCTCGCCACCGAGTGGGCGCGCTTCGGGATCAAGACCTGCGCCCTCGCCGCCGGCCAGTTCGCCACCGAGACGCTGCTGACCAAGTATCCGCAGGTGGTGATCGACAACCTCGAGCGCTCGATCCCGATCGGCCGCGCCGGCCGCGCCGAGGAGATGGCCTGGCTGGTCGCCTACCTGGCCTCGCCGGCGGGCGACTTCTTCTCCGGCGCGACGATCACGATCGACGGCGGCCGCGACAACTGGGCCGGGCCGTGGCCTCCCGCCGCGATCGCCGGCGAGGGTGGCGAGCCGGTTGCCGAGGAGCGTCGCTGAGGCGCTTTAGCGCGGCTCGAGGCCGTCGCAGATCGTCGCCGTGACCAGCGCCTTGGCCCCCTCGAAGTCGGCGTCGGAGGCGGGGATCAGCTCGAAGATCCAGCCCGAGAGCAGCTGCTCGATCGCGCCGTAGAAGGACATCGAGGCGAAGTCCGGATCGACGTCGCGGCGGAAGGCGCCGGTTTCCTGACCCTCGGCGACGATCTTGGCGATCGAGTCGTAGGCGCGGCGGATCTCGGGCAGGTGGGTGCGGCCGAAGGAGTTGGCGGCGCGGGTGACCTCGACGATGATCACCTTCATCAGCTCGGGGTTGTGGCGGTAGGAGTCGACGATGAAGCCGGCGACCGCCTCCAGCTTGGCGCGCGGCGTCGCCTCACTCCGATCCGCCTCTTCGATCGCGGTCATCAGCAGCGACCAGCGCTCGCTGAAGAGCTCGTTGAGGACCTCGTCCTTCGACTTGAAGTAGTGGTAGACGAGGCCGTAGGCGACACCCGCCTCGTCGGCGATGTCGGCGACGCGGGTCGAGTGGAAGCCCTGGCGGGCGAAGACGCGGATCGCCGCGTCGAGGATCTGGCGGCGCTTGTCGATCGCCGGGGCGGCCTTCGAGCTGGCCATCAGGCGTGCGCCTCCAGCAGCTGGGGCCATTGGTAGGCGCGCGGGCGGCGGTTGGCGAGCGAGGGCAGCTTTTCGCGGGTGCGCTCCTGCGCGACCAGTTCGAGCTCGGCGGCGACGAAGCACTCCTCGTCGGGGGCGGTGGCGAGCACCACGCCCCAAGGGTCGACGATCGCCGAGCGGCCGTAGGAGCTGTAGTGGGGGGGCGCCGCGCCGACTTGGTTGGGGGCGATCAGGAAGGCCTGGTTCTCGATCGCGCGGGCGCGCAGCAGCACCTGCCAGTGGTCGCGCCCGGTGGCGGCGGTGAAGGCCGAGGGGACGGCGATCAGGCGGGCGCCGCGCACGGCGAGGATCCGGTAGAGCTCGGGGAAGCGCAGGTCGTAGCAGACGGTGAGGCCCAGCTCGACCCCGTCGAGCCGCGCCGAGACGATCTCCTCGCCGGCGCGCTCGTGCTCGGACTCGCGGTAGGTCACTCCGCCGGCCTCGACGTCGAACATGTGGATCTTGCGGTAGGCGGCGAGGTCGGCGCCCTCGGGCCCGATCAGGACCGAGGTGTTGAAGGCCTTCTCGCCGCCGGCCTCGTCGCGCTCGGCGACGCTTCCGGCCAGCAGGTGGATGCCCAGCTCGCGCGCCCAGGAGCGGGCGGCGGCAAGGCTGGGCCCGTCGAGTGGCTCCGCCGCCGCCGCCATCTCCCTCCCGGAGGCGAGCAGGTTCCACTTCTCCGGCAACGCCACCAGCTCGGCCCCGTCGCCGGCGGCCGCGCGCACCAGCCGCTCGGCGGCGGAGAGGTTCCGCGCCTTGTCGCCGTTGGAGTTGAGCTGTACCGCCGCTACACGCATCTCGATTCCTCTCCCACGCTGGCTGACTGACCAGTCAATCGGTTTCGGTCCGGCCAGTATAGGTGTCTTCGGGGCGTACGATTGAAGGTCTGTGACCAGTCCGAGTCGCATCGAGGCTGACGGCGAGCGCAAGCAGGTCACCGTGCTCTTCACCGACGTCAAGGGCTCGATGGACCTTGCCGAGCAGCACGACCCGGAGCAGTGGCGCGAGATCATGCAGGGCTTCTTCTCGATCCTCGCCGACGAGGTGCGTCGCTTCGAGGGCACCGTCGACAAATTCACCGGTGACGGGATCATGGCCGTCTTCGGCGCCCCGGTCGCCCACGAGGACCACGCTCGCCGCGCCTGCTTCGCCGCCCTGCGGATGCTCGACGACGTCGCCGAGTACGCCGCCGAGCTGCGCCGCAAGCACGGGCTCAACTTCTCGGTGCGGATCGGGATCAACTCGGGCGAGGTGATCGCCGGCGCGATCGCCGCCGAAGGTGATGGCGGCTACACCGCCGTCGGCCACACCGTCGGCCTGGCGCAGCGGATGGAGGCGCTGGCCGAGCCCGGCAAGGCGTACCTGACCGAGGCCACCGCGGAGCTGGCTCACGGCTTCCTCGCCCTGGAGGATCTGGGCGAGTTCGAGATCAAGGGCGCCAGTCGCCCGGTGCGCGTCTTCGAGCTGGCCGGTGTCGGCGACGCCCGCTCGCGGCTCGATCTCTCGCGCGAGCGGGGCTTCTCGCGCTTCGTCGGTCGCGACGCGGAGATGTCGGTGCTAGAAGAGGGACTCGCCCGGGCCAGGGCCGGCGAGGGCGCGGCGGTGGGGGTCGTCGCCGAGCCGGGCATCGGCAAGAGCCGCCTCTGCCACGAGTTCGCCGAGCGCTGCCGGGCCGATGGGATCGAGGTCTTCGAATGCCAGGGTCAGTCGCATGGGCGCGAGATCCCCTTCATGCCGGTGCTGCAGATGCTGCGCTCCTACTTCGGCATCGCCGACGCCGACCCGGAGCGGATAGTGCGGGAGAAGATCGCCGGGCGGGCGCTGCTGCTCGATTCGTCCTTCGCCGACGACCTGCCGATCCTCTTCGACTTCCTCGGCGTGCCGGACCCACAGCGGCCGCTGCCGCAGCTGAGCGCCGAGGCGCGCGACCGGGCGCTGCGCGGTGTCGTCTGCAAGCTGGTGCGGGCACCGGGACGCCGCGGCGCGATCGTCACCATCGTCGAGGACCTGCACTGGATCGACGAGGCGAGCGAGGCGCTGCTGGGCGAGCTGCTCGGCGCGGTGGAGGGCACGCAGACGCTGGCGATCGTCAACTTCCGGCCCGAGTACGAGCCGCCCTGGACGGGACCGCCGGACTACCACCGGATCGCGCTCGAGCCGCTCGGCCCGGCCGACACGGCGGAGCTGCTGCGCGACCTCGCCGGCGAGGACCCCTCGCTCGACGGCCTCGCGGACCTGCTCCACGAGCGCACGGCCGGCAACCCCTTCTTCGTCGAGGAGATCGTCCGCTCGCTTGCCGAGTCGGGAAGCCTGCAGGGCGAGCGGGGGGCGTACCGGCTCGCCAAGCCGGTCGAGGACGCGGGGGTGCCGGCGACCGTGCAGACCGTGCTGGCGGCGAGGATCGACCGGCTCGACCCGGACGCGAAGCGCCTGCTGCAGGCGGCCTCCGTGGCGGGTAAGGAGATCGGCGAGCGGGCGCTGCAGCTGATCTCGGGCTTCGACGAGGCGCGCTGCAGGGAGACGCTGAGCAGGCTGATCGCGGCCGGGTTCCTCTACGAGGCCGAGCTGTACCCCGAGCGGCTGCTCGCCTTCCGCCACCCGCTGACCCGCGAGGTCGCGTACGGGACCCAGCTGGCCGAGCAGCGCGCCGCGACCCACGCGGCGGTCGCCCGGGCGACGATCGAGCTGAACCCGGAGCGGCAGGACGAGCTGTCGGCGCTGATCGCCAGCCACCTCGACGAAGGCGGCGAGACGCTGGAGGCGGCGCGCTGGGCCGCCCGCGCCGCTTACTGGACCGGTCACAGCCGTCCCCACGACGCGCTGCGCCTCTGGCGCTGGGTCACCGAGCTGGCCGCGCGGCTCGAGCCGAGCGCGGAGGCCGATGCGCTGGCGGTCTCCTCGCGCCTGCAGCAGCTCGACTACGCCTGGCGGCTCGGCATGGACCCGGAGGAGGCGACGCGGCTGGAAGCGGAAGCGCGGGAGCTGGCGACGCGGTTCGGCGATCTCCACTCGCTGGCGCTGCTGCGCATGCTCGCCACCGGGCGGCCGGGCCTGGAGCAGACGACGACGGAGTGGATCGCCGGCGTCGAGGAGGCGATCCGGCTTGCCGACGAGTCGGGCGACCGCCACCTGCGGGCGTCGATCCGCGCCGCCGGCGCCTACGCCTATCTCTGCGCCGCCGACTTCGCGCGGCTCGACCGCGCCGCCGACGAAGTGCTCGAGCTGACCGACGGCGACCCGGGGATCGGCGCCGGGATCATCGTCGGCTGCCCGATGGCCTGGGCTTACGGGATCAAGGCGATCGCCTGCCGCGAGCGCGGTGAGTTCGAGCAGTGCGAGCGGCTGCTCCACAAGTCGCTGCGCATCTCCGAAGCCCAGGGGGACCTGGAGACGACGAGCTGGAACCAGGGAACGCAAGGCCTCCTCTACGCGATGCGCGGCGAAGCGAACGCCGGCGTGGCGGTCGGCCGCCGCAACTGCGAGACGACCGAGCGGCTGGGCGACGTCTTCTCGCGCAGCCTCGCTCTCGCCAACCTGGGGGCGGCGCAGCTCGCAGCCGAGGATTTTGCCGCTGCCCTGGGGTCTCTCGAAGAGGCTGAGCGACTGCACCGCGAGGCGATGAGCGGAGGCGACGAGCAGGAGGCTTGGCGTGCGGCGCTGCGGGCCGAGGCGCTGACCGGCGTGAACCGCGCCGAGGAGGCAGAGGGGATCGCGGCCTGGGCGGCCGCAGTGGCGCGCGGGCGCGAGCTCCTCTGGTCGTTGCCGCTGAGCCTGCTGGCGCAGGGCCGCGCCCGCGCCGCACTGGAACGCGACGACGCCCACGAGCCACTCGAGGAGGCCGCTGCGGTAGCCGAGCGCAGCGGCGCCACGCCGATGCTGGAAGCGATCGAAGAAGAGCGCGCGGCGCTCGCCGCGGCGCCGCGCTAGGCGCGCATCCGACTTTGACCCATCCAGGATGGGGTGAATGTCGGATGCGCTGTCGAGAGAACTACGTCCCCGTGGCGCGGGCGACTATCCAGTCGACGAGGCGGTCGGGGAGGAGGCGGGACGCGAAAGCCTGGCCGCGGGCGTCGGCCCCGACCAGGTAGCGGGTGCGGGGGCGACGAGCGACGAGCGCACGCTCGATCTTCGCCGCGACCTTCTCGGGCGGGATGCCGCGAGCGGCCGTTTTCATCGCGAGGCCACGGTAAGCCTCGATCGTCTCGCCGTAGAGGTCGGCATGGCCGTCGCGGGCGCGAGCGGCGATCGCGTCGACTTCATCCAGCCCCCGCTCCCAGAGCGGCGTCGCGATCGAACCGGGCTCGATCACCGCGACCTTGATGCCCCAGGGCCGCAGCTCCTGGCGGAAGACGTCGCCGACCGCCTCCAGCCCGAACTTCGCGGCGTGGTAGGCGCCGAACATCGGGAAGGCCATCAGGCCGCCGATCGAGGTGATGAAGACGATGCGGCCGCGGGCGGTGCGGATCGCCGGCAGCATCGCCTGGGTGATGGCGACGTGGGCGGTCAGGTTGACCTCGATCTGGCGCCTGAAGTCGTCGATCGGCAGCGTCTCCAGCGGGCCCGGCACGGCGATGCCGGCGTTGTTGACGAGGCCATCGAGGCCCGCCGTTCCCACCTCTGCGCCGACGCGCGCGATGGCCGCGGCGATCTGACCGGCATCCGTCACATCGAGCATCAGCGGCACGAGCCGCTCGGCGCCGGCCTTGCGCAGCGAGGCGCCGTCCTCCTCCCGGCGCACCCCGGCAAACACCCGCCAGCCCTCGCCGTCCAGGCGCAAGGCGGCAGCTCGGCCGATTCCGGTCGAGGCCCCGGTGATCAGTACCGATCTCATCCGCGGCTGGCGCGGTGGCGCTCCAGCTCGGCCACGAGGAGCTTGGTGTGGAGGGCGGCGATCAGGTCCTGCAGGGGCTGGGAGCCGGATTCGAGCATCTCGACCACGCGCTCGGGAGGGACCTCGCCGGCGAGGCGGTCCATCACCATCTCGACCTCCTGGCCGACCAGCTCTTCGAGCGCGGTCTTGTAGCGCAGGGTGTCGTAGACGGTGAAGCCGATCTGCTCGTCGTAGCCGCCGGCGCGGAAGCGGCCGATCGCCTCGATGATCTTGATGTCGGAGGGCGAGTAGCCGCGGCTGTTGGGGCTGAGCACCTCGATCTGCTCGAGCCGGTCGAGCACCTCCTTGGGGACGCCGTAGCGCTCGCGCACCTCGGCGGCGCCGGTTCGCGTCCGCTCCCCTCCCAGCGCGCGCTCGAGGATGCGGTCCTCGAGCTCGACCAGAGCGCGGGCCCGCTCCGGGTCTTCGTCGAGCACCGACTTGATCGCCTTCAGCGGCATGTAGCGCTCCTCCTGCAGCTGCTTGATCAGCCTGATCCGGTCGACGAACTCGGGCGAGTAATAGGCCATGTTGCGGCTCGTCTTCACCGGCTCCGGCAGCAGCCCCTCGCGCAGGTAGTGCTTGATCGTCGGCACCGGCACGCCCGATGCCTCGGCCAGCTCGCCGATGCGCAGCAGCTTCTCCGTCTCCGTCGCCATCGCTCAGGCCCTGAAGGTGGTCGCGGACTCGGTGCCGGGGCCGGCCACGACACCCGACTCTCTCATTGCTGCGATCTCCTCGTCGGAGTAGCCGGCCTCCCGCAGGACCTCGTCGGTGTGCTCGCCGAAGGCGGGGGCGGGCCGGGTCGGGTCGCCGGGGGTGCGGCTCATCTTCACCGGGGTGCCGAGCTGGCGCACGGTGCCGAGGCCGGGCTGCTCGATCGCGGTCACCATCTCCCGCGCCCGCACCAGCTCCGAGTCGAGCGCCTGGTCGAGGTCGAGCACGGGCTCGATGCAGCAGTCGTGCTCGTCGTTGAAGGCCTTCCACTCCTCGCGCGTGCGCGAGCGGAAGACCTCGGCGACCTCGCGCCAGGCGTCGGAGCCCGGCGTCTCGAACTGCACCTCGATCAGGTCGGGGCGCTCGACGCCGTTGCAGAAGGCGGCCCAGAACTTCGGCTCCAGGGCGCCGCAGGTGACCCAGCCGTCGGCGGCCTCGTAGGGTAGGTAGCAGAGCAGCCCGCCGGCGAGCTGCTGCTCGCCGCGGCGCGGCACCTCGCCGTCGCAGAACCAGCGGCCCGCCACGAGCGCCAGCCAGGAGAGCGCCCCGTCGGCCATCGAGACGTCGACCATCTGGCCCTCGCCGGAGCGGCGCCGCTCGTGCAGCGCCGCCAGCACGCCGACGGCGGCCATCAGCGCGCCGCCGCCGAGGTCGGCGATCTGGCCGCCCGGTTGCACCGGCGGGCCGTCCTTGGCGCCGGTCAGGCCGAGCAAGCCGATCAGGCCGAGGTAGTTCATGTCGTGGCCGGCGCGCTGGCTGTAGGGGCCGTCCTGGCCGTAGCCGGTGATCGCGCAGAAGACGATCGTCGCGTTGGCCTCCCGCATGCGCTCGTAGCCGACGCCGAGCTTGTCAAGGACGCCGGGGCGAAAGCCGTCGAGGACGACGTCGTAGCGCTCTACCAGCCGCAGCAACACCTCGCGCCCCGCCTCGCTCTTCAGGTCGAGGCGGATCGAGCGCTTGCCCCGGTTGAGCGCCAGGTAGAGCGAAGAGCGCGTGCCCAGCTCCTGCTGGTCGTCGGAGCCGTAGTAGGGCGGCGCCCAGCGGATGTAGTCGCCCATGCCGGTGTCCTCGACCTTCAGCACCTCGGCGCCGAGGTCGGCGAGCAACAGCGAACAGAAACCGCCCGGCAGCAGCCTGGTCAGGTCGAGGACCCTGACGTCGCTAAGCGGCAGATCGCTCATGATCACGAGCGGGCACCCCCAACAGCTCGCGGGCCTCGGCGACGGTGGCGGCGCAGCGGCCGACGTCCTCGGCCATCTGCCGCGCCTTGGCGATCAGCTCGCCGTTGGACTTCGCCATCTCGCCGTTGGGCAGGTAGAGGTTGTCCTCGACCCCGGCTCGGACGTTGCCGCCCAGCACCAGGGCGGCGCCGAGCAGCTTCCACTGGTCGCGGGAGATGCCGATCACCTGCCACTGGTGCTCGCCCTCGGCACCGCCGCCGGGGATCTGGTCGGCCATGAAGCCGACGTTGCGGGCGGTCGGTCGGATGCCGCCGTTGACCCCCATCACGAGGGAAACCTGCAGCGGCCCGCGGTCGAGCAGGCCCATGTCGATCAGCGGGTCGAGGTTGGCGACGTGGCCGGCGTCGAAGCACTCGTGCTCGGGCTTGATCTCCAGCTCCTTCATCGCCTTGAGGAACTCGATGATCGTGTCGAAGCTGTTCTCGAAGACCGCCTTGAAGACGAAGTCCTTGCGCCGCGGCGAGTACTTGGCGTAGTTCATCGAGCTCATGTTGAGCGCGGCTACGTCGGGGCGAAGCTCGCGCAGGTACTCGATCCGCTTCTCGATCGGGATGCCGATCGCGCCGGTCGAGTAGTTGACGATCACGTCGCCGACCTCGGCCAGGATCGCCTCGGTGATCGCCTTGAAGTCCTCGACCTCGTAGGAGGGGGTGCCGTCGGGCTTGCGCGCATGGATGTGGATCTGCGAGGCGCCCTCGTCGACCGCACGCCGCGCCTCGGCCGCGTACTCCTCCGGCGTGTAGGGGATCGCCGGGCACTGGTCCCGGTTCGCGATCACCCCGCTGATCGAGCAGCTGATCACGACCGGATCGCCGAACGAGCTCATTCCAAGCCCCCCTCTGGCGAGTTACCCCCCGTATAGCTCCGGAAAGTCGCCAGAGCCCTCATACCGGCATC
>Ga0075433_10002912_pt1 | contig 13130 bp, 12 predicted proteins | sample RhiMethybrSRZTD2_FD_75299 | JGI IMG/M metagenome (GOLD analysis project Ga0075433, IMG submission 75299) | Populus rhizosphere microbial communities from Tennessee, USA - Rhizosphere MetaG P. TD hybrid SRZTD2 | ecosystem: Host-associated > Plants > Roots > Rhizosphere > Soil | place: USA... | reverse complement strand
CGCCGCCGGCCACGGCTGACAGAGATCAAGACCCCTCACGCCGAGACCGGCTACCGTTAGCTCCCGGGTCCGCCGGGTCGAAAGGAGCCACGGGATGGATCCCCTGCACGAACTCTCGGCCGCCGGTCAGAGCCCCTGGCTGGACTTCGTCCGTCGAACGCTCATCACCAGCGGCGAGCTCCAGCGCCTGATCGACGACGGCATCACCGGCGTTACCTCCAACCCGAGCATCTTCGGGAAGGCGATCGGCGGCTCGACCGACTACGACGAGGAGATCTCTCGGATCGCGGGCGACGGCGCCGGGCTCGAACCGCTCACCATCTTCGAGGAGCTCGCGATCGTCGACATCCAGATGGCCGCCGACACGCTCCGACCCGTCTACGACGCGGCCAAGGGCGCAGACGGGTTCGTGAGCTTCGAGGTCGAGCCCCGGCTGGCGCGCGACCCGGCCGGCACGATCGAGGCCGCCCGCCGCCTGTGGGCGCGCATCGACCGCCCGAACGTCCTCATCAAGATCCCGGGGACCACCGAAGGGCTGCAGGCGATCGAGCAGTCGATCGCGGACGGCATCAACGTGAACGTCACGCTCCTGTTCGCGGTCGAGGCCTACGCGGCGGTGGTGGCCGCGTATCAGCGCGGCCTCCAACGCCGCGTCGAGGCCGGCGAACCCGTCGACCGGATCGCCTCGGTGGCCTCGTTCTTCGTCTCCCGGGTGGACTCGGCCGTGGACGCGAAGCTCCCCGAGGACTCACCCCTACGGGGCACGGCGGCGATCGCGAACGCCAAGCTCGCCTACGAGCGCTTCGGCCAGCTCTTCTCGGGCGAGCGCTGGGAGCGCCTTGCCGCCGCCGGCGCACGCCTGCAGCGCCCGCTCTGGGCCTCGACCTCGACGAAGAACCCGGCCTACCCGGACACGATGTACGTCGACGCGCTCACTGGACGCGACACCGTCGACACGATGCCGATGAACACCCTGGACGCCGTGCGCGACCACGGCACCGTCCGCCCGAACGCGATCCGCGAGGGCCTGGACGACGCCAAGGCCGACCTCGAGGCCCTGCACTCGTACGAGATCGACATGGCAGAGGTCACCGACACCCTGCTCGAGGAGGGCATCGATTCCTTCTCCAAGGACTTCGACGCGCTGCTGGACACGATCACGGCCAAGATCGAGCAGGTCCGCGCCGGCCGCGAACGGCAGAGGACCAGGCTGTCCACGATGCTCGCGCCCGTCTCCGAGCGCCTGGAGCAGATGGACCGCGACAAGACCATCGAGCGCATCTGGCGCAAGGACCACACGGTCTGGAAGGACGATCCCGCCGAGATCACCAACCGCCTGGGCTGGCTCTCGGTCACCGACCTGATGCACGAGCGGATCGGCGAGCTCGAGGCCTTCGCCAAGCAGGCGTCCGCCGAGGGGTTCGATACCGCGGTACTGCTGGGGATGGGCGGCTCGAGCCTGGCGCCCGAGGTGTTCATGCGCACGTTCGGCAGCGCCGACGGTGCGCTCGAGCTCATCGTGCTCGACACCACCCACCCCGCCACGATCCGGCGCGTCTCCGGCGAGCTCGACCTGCGGACGACGCTGTTCGTGGTGGCCAGCAAGTCCGGCGGCACCACCGAGACCCTCAGCCACTTCGCGCACTTCTGGGACGCGACGCCGATCGGCAACCAGTTCGTGGCGATCACCGACCCCGGGACCTCGCTCGAGACCCTCGCACGCGACCACGGGTTCCGGTCCGTGTTCCTCAATCCCGAAGACATCGGCGGGCGCTATTCGGCCCTGTCGTACTTCGGCCTGGTGCCGGCCGCCCTGATCGGCGCGCCGCTGCACGAGGTCCTGGACCGCGCCGAGGAGATGGAGGTCGCCTCCGAACGCATGGTTCCCGCGGCGCAGAGCCCGGGGGCCACGCTCGGGGCGCTGATGGGCGAGGGCGCGCGAGGCGGGCGGGACAAGCTCACGCTCGCCCTGCCACCGGAGATCGCGAGCCTCGGCAGCTGGGTCGAGCAGCTGATCGCCGAGTCCACCGGCAAGGAGGGCAAGGGCATCGTCCCGGTCGTGGGCGAACCTCTAGCGGCGCCCGACCAATACGGCCAGGACCGGGTGTTCGTCGGGATCGGCGATCACGAAGCACTCGAGGCGCTCGAGAACGCCGGTCACCCGGTCGCGCGGCTCGCGTTCGACGGCCGGGAGCAGATCGGCGGCGAGTTCTTCCGCTGGGAGATGGCCACGGCCGTCGCCGGCTCGATCCTGGGCATCAACGCCTTCGACCAGCCGAACGTGCAGGAGGCCAAGGACGCGACCAAGGAGATCCTGGCATCCGGATCGGTGGAGGAGCCTGGGTTCGACGACCTGGGCGCGCTGCTGAAGGAGGTCGGCGAGGGAGACTACGTGGCGATCCTCGCGTACCTGGACCGGACCTCCGAGACCGAGGACGCGCTCGAGCGCGTTCGCCTGGCGATCCGCGATCGCTACAAGGTGGCCACGACGACCGGCTTCGGCCCGCGGTTCCTGCACTCGACCGGCCAGCTCCACAAGGGCGGCCCGAACAGCGGCGTGTTCATCCAGGTCGTGGATGCACGGCGGTCCGTGGACGTGCCGATCCCCGGCCAGCCCTACACGTTCGGGACGCTGATCGACGCGCAGGCGCTCGGCGACCTGCGCTCGCTCCGAACGCGCGGGCGCCGGGTCGCGCGCGTGACGTTCGACCAACTGATGGAGGTGGGCTGATGCAGCTCGGCATGGTGGGCCTGGGCCGGATGGGCGCGAACCTGACGCGCCGGCTCATGCGCGGCGGCCACGAGGTGGTCGTCTACGACGTGAACGCGGACTCCGTGCGGCAGCTCGAGGGCGAGGGCTCGATCGGCACGGGCTCGCTCGAGGACTTCGTCAACAAGCTCTCGAAGCCGCGCGCGGCATGGGTGATGGTGCCGGCCGCGTTCGCCGGGCAGACCACCGACCAGCTCGCCGAGCTCATGGAACCGGGCGACGTCGTGATCGACGGCGGGAACTCCTACTACCGCGACGACATCGACCGCGCCGAACGCTACGCCGGCAAGGGCGTGCACTTCGTGGACGTGGGGACGAGCGGCGGGGTGTTCGGCCTCGAGCGCGGGTTCTGCCTCATGATCGGCGGCGAGGACGAGATCGTGCAGCGCCTGGACCCGATCTTCGCGACGATCGCCCCGGGCGTCGAGTCCGCGCCGCGCACGCCGGGGCGGGACGACTCGAACGCCACCACCGCCGAGGCCGGCTACCTGCACTGCGGGCCGCCGGGGGCCGGTCACTTCGTGAAGATGGTCCACAACGGGATCGAGTACGGGATCATGGCCGCCTACGCCGAGGGCCTGAACGTGCTCAGGCACGCGAACGTCGGGCTGACCGAACCGAAGGATGTCGACGCCGAGACGACGCCACTTCGCGAGCCGAAGTACTACCGATACGACCTGGACATCCCCGAGATCGCCGAGGTCTGGCGCCGCGGGAGCGTGGTGGCCTCGTGGCTTCTCGACCTCACCGCCGCCGCCCTGGTTGAGGATCCTCAGCTCGCGCAGTTCGGTGGGCGCGTGAGCGACTCGGGCGAGGGCCGGTGGACCGTGCTGGCAGCGGTCGACGAGGGCGTGCCGGTGCACGTGCTGTCGGCGGCGTTGGTCGACCGGTTCGAGTCACGCGGGGAGGCCGAGTTCGCGAACAAGATCCTGTCGGCGATGCGTAAGGAGTTCGGCGGGCACGCCGAGAAGACGTCGTAGGTGCAGTCATGAGTGACTGGGGAAGATCGAGCGGCGAGCGGATCCCGCACGACGAGGCCTCCACGAAGGAGCACTTCGAGGAGGTCGCCCACGATATCCGTCGCGATCGCGAGGCCGACCGGATCGCGAGGGCTCACCGCATACGCCCGTGGTGGAAGTTCTGGGCCAGACGATCCGGCTGACGCCGGCGAGACCGGTTAGGCGCAACAGGAAGGGCCGGTTGCCTTGATGCCGCGTGTCCCTCGCGGCGGCCCGGGCATGACCTCGTTTCAGGTTCACCCACACCACACCGCCCTGCACGATGATCGTCGAGGTGATCGAAGCCGCGAGGTGCGGGGCCGAGCTCGTATTTGCCCAGCCAGCCGAAACTGAGTGCGGTGCGCCGGGTCCTCGAACCATCCAGAGGATCGGCAGTAGGTGGTCGGCTCCCCCAGATGCGGGTCCGGACGTCGGGCGCGGATATGCACGGCGTCGAGGGTAGGATCGAGACATGAGCGGCGCGTTCGGATACCCGGGATGGGGCACGCAGCCGCACGACGAGGACTCAGCTCGGGAGCACTTCAACCAGGTCGAGGAGACCGTCCGGCACGACAAGCAGGCGGACAAGGTCGCCAAAGCGCACCGCAAACATTCCTGGTGGAAGTTCTGGTGGAAGCGGACCGGCTGAACGCAGCAGGTGGCCACGACTACGGTCCGCTCGGTCTCCACTCGTAGAGGGAATCCGGCGTCCGTTCCTCGTTCCGGCTGCCGTCGGTCTCCTCGATGACCCGGAGCCCGTGGCCCTCGTAGAAGCGCCTGGCCGGAACGTTCTCCTGGAAGACCCACAGCCGGAACCCCGACGGCAACCGCTGCTTGGCCTGCTCGAGCAGCGCGCTGCCGATGCCGCGGCGCAGGAGATCCGGCCGCACGTACAGGTGCTCGACCACGTCTGCGTGCATGGCGATGAAGCCGCCGATCTCGCCGTTCGCCTCGGCGACGAGTACGTCCTGATCCCGCAGGACGACGTTGGCGATGAACCAGAACGTCTCCTCGTCCGTGTGGACGATCGGGAGGAACGTCAGCGTGGCCTTGGAGGCGAGGAAGAGCCGGGCGATCGCATCGGCATCCTCGGCTGCCGCCGTCCTGATCCGCAGCCTGTCGGTCACGCGGCGAGTATGCGTGATGCGAAGTGGCGCTACGCGCCCTCCTGCACCTCGGTGAGGTCGTCGGCGACCAGGCCGTGCGCCTTTTCGTGCACCGTCGACGCCGTCTCGGCATCGGGAGCGTCCACGAGACACCACACCTGCCCGGTGCCCTCATCGAACCAGTACTTCAGGTAGTTCACGCCGTACTCGCCCTGCGTCTCGAGGTCCTTGCGGTGCGCGTCGGCCACGGCCTGGGCCGTCAACCCCTCGACCTTCGCGTGATGGTCCATGTACAAGGGCATCCTTCCGCTCCTTCCGTCTCGAACCGCGGCGGCTCGTCCGCGCTGGATGCTGCGACGTCCCGGTAGGTACGTCAACGTGTTGTATGTCACGCCCTCGGCGAGGCCGGGTCCACCACCAGGTCGGCGAAGTTCTCCGAGGACTTGCCGAACTCCCACCACCCGTGCACCCAGGGCTTCACGAAGGCCATGCTGCGGCCGTACGCCAGCGGGATCACCGCGATCTGCTCCGCCACGGCCATGCGGTCGGCCTCGTGGTACAGCTCGAGGCGCTCCCGGTCGCTGCGCTCCTGCCTGGCCCGCTCGATCAGCTCGTCGAAAGGAGGGTGCGAGAATCCGCCCTCGTTCGTCCGGCTGTCCGAATGGAACAACAGCCGCAGGTAGTACTCGGGGTCGGCGTAGCCCGGCAGCCAGCCGGTCACGTAGATCTTCGCGAGGTCGGTCATCTTCTTCGCCGCGTACGCCTGCTCGATCGTCCAGGGCTTGATCTCGCTCTCGATCCCGAGCACGTCCCGCCACATCCCGGTCACCTTGTCGAGGACGGGCTTCACCCAGGTGTGATAGCACCCGACCTCCAGCCGGATGTCGCCGACGCCCGAACGCTCGAGGCACGCGCGTGCCCGGTCGGCGTCGAACGGCGGCACGATGTCGGGCGTATGTCCCTGCAGGGCGGGAGGGACGATCCCACCGCGCGCCACGACGAGGTTCTCAGGGGCGTCGACCTCGAGGGCGTTGCGGTCGACCGCGTACGCAAGGGCGCGACGCAGCTCGAGGTTCGAGAGCAACGGATCCGAGTGGTCGAAGGCGACGTACGTCGACCAGGTTGCCGCGCCGAGCGAGGCATCCGATGCCACGTGCGGAACCAGGTCCGCGAGCCTCGGCGTGTACCGGACCGTGACGACGTCGAACTCGTCGCGCTCGTAGCGTTCGAGCGCCCCGTCGACCTCCGAGCGGACGGCTTCGATCCTGACGGCGTTGCCGGGCCGCGACGCCGGGTCGTCGGCCCGCCGTTCGAGCACGAGCACGTCGTCGGTCCGGGACGCGATCCGATAGGCGCCGCTCACGACCTGCGTGCCGACTTCGGTCCAGGCGTCGCCGTCGCGCTCGATCGCGTGGCGAGGCTGCGGGGCGCCGTCGGGCCGGTTCATCACGCTCATGAAGTACGGGGCCGGGGCGACCAGCCGGAACTCGATCGTACGCTCGTCGAGCGCCCGAACGCCGATCGCGTCCGCGTCGTCGTTGTGCCGCAGGTAGTAGTCCTGCCCGTTCTCCAGGACGAAGTAGATCGCGACCGAGGACCCGGGGGCGTCCGGGTTCAGGACCCGCTTGATCCCGTACTCGATGTCGTGCGCCGTGAGCGGCTCGCCGTCGGACCAGCGGAGGCCCTCGCGCAGGTGGAACACGTAGCGGAGCCCGTCGTCGGAGATCTCCCAGCGTTCGGCCAGCGAGGGCACGATCGTCCGCTCCGGCCACGCCTCGACCAGCCGGTCGAACAGCTGCATGCACAGCTGGATGTTCGGCCAGGCGATCGCCGAACGCGGGTCTGGGTCGTTGGGCAGGAAGCTGGTCGCGATGCGAACCGTGCTGGCCGGCGGATCGGCCGGCGGTTCGGGCCGGCGCCACAGGTCGAACGCGCGCTGGTACATCTCGTTGGCCTCGGCGAACCGCAGCGCCATGTGGAACGCGAGCGCGAGCTTGAACAGGACCAGCGCGATCTCGTCCTGCTCGCCGCGGCGCCCGAGGATCGGCAGCAGCTCGCGGTAGGTCGCGATCGCCTCGTCCAGTGCGTACTCCTGACGAGCTCGGTCGCCGGCGCGCGTGAGGTACTGGACGGCCTTGTCCTCGTCCTCGGCCGCCAGCCAGTGGTGGGCCAGCAGGCCGGCGACCTCGTCCTCGCGTCCCGCGTACGCGGTCTCCAGCCAGTTCGCGGCCTTGCGATGCAGGCGGGTCCGCTCGTCCGAGACCAGCGTCCGGTACGCCGCCTCCTGGATCAGCGCGTGCTTGAAGCGGAACTCGGGCTCGGGCCAGCGCCGGCTCTCGCGGACCAGGTCCAGGCGTTGGAGCTCGAGCAGGGCGTCGGCGACGTCGCCGTTCCCGCCCGAGACCGCGTCCAGCAGCGGCAGGCCGAACTGCCGTCCCAGCACCGACGCCGCCATCAAAGCGTTGCGGGCGTCGGCCTGGAGCCGGTCGATCCTGGCGAGGATCACCTTTTCCACCGTCGGGGGCACCTCGACCTCGACGGCGTGGTCGAACCGCCATCCCTCCCCTTCGGGAACGAGGGCTCCGCCGTCCACGAGCGAGCGAACGATCTCCTCCAGGAAGAACGGGTTGCCCTCGGCCTGCTCGAGGATGCGGCGCTCCATCTCCGGCGGCAGCGTTCCCTCGCCGACGAGCGCGTCGAGCAGCTCGCGCCCGGCATCGCCCGACAGCGCCTCGAGCGCGAGCTCGCGGGTCCGGTGCGGGAGCTCGCGGGCCGCCCCCTCCTTCACGCGCCACGAGGGGTGGTCGCGTTCGGGGCGGGTGGACAGGACGAGCAGGAGGGCGGAGGTCTCGGTGTCCTCCAGCATGCGCTCGAGCAGCTGCAACGAGGTGGCGTCCGCCCAGTGCAGGTCCTCCAGGACGAGGCAGACCGGACCGTCGGCGGCCAACCTGGCGAACAGCTCGCGAACGACGGCGAACGTCCGGTACTGGAGCGCCTCGGGCGAGAGCTCCTCGAGGCGGCGCTGTGCCTCCGGCTCGAGCGCGATGCCCAGCAACGCGCCCAGGTACGGATAGACCTCCAGGACGCGGGAGCCGAACAGCGCGTCAAGGTTGCGGCGCAGCGTCACCCGAACCCGGAGCTCGGGCTCGTCGGCCGAGACGCCCAGCCACGAACGCAGCAGGTCGCGGAACGGCCAGTACGTCATCGACTCGCCGTAGGACACGCACCGTCCCTCGATCCACAGCGCCGCCCGGGCGCCCTCGGGCGGGACGGCGGCCTCCACGCGGTGCCGGAGCTCGGCGATCAGGCGCGACTTGCCGATCCCCGGCTCCCCGGTCAGGAACACGATCCCGCCGGAGCCCGCGAACACGCCGTCTACCGCCTCGGCGGCCGTAGCCAGCTCGCGCTCGCGCCCCACCAGGCGGACCTGGACCGCGTCGAGCTCGCGCGCGTAGCCGGGCGCGGCGATGACCCCCTCGACCGCGTACGCGGTCACCGGTTCGCGCTTGCCCTTGACCTCGTGCCGGGCGGGCTCGCTCCACGCGAACACCGGCGCCACCCGACGGTGCGTCTCCTCGCCGACCAGCACGCTGCCGGGTTCGGCGAGCGCCTGCAGGCGGGCGGCGGTGTTGACCGCGTCGCCGAGCGCCCCGTACTCGACGCGGCTGCCGGCGCCGATCGAGCCCACGACGACCGGGCCCGTGTCCACGCCCACGCGCACGCCGAACCCGCTCACGCCGAACGCCCGCTCGACCTCATCGGCATAGGCGGAGATCTCCTCGGTCACCCGCAGGGCCGCGCGCACCGCCCGCTCGGCGTCGTCCTCGTGCGCAGTGGGCGCGCCGAACAGTGACAGCACGCCGTCCCCCGCAAGGTCCTTGACGGTGCCTCCGAACGCCTCGACCGCCGCGATCGCCCGCGTGACCGCGTCGTTCACGATCACCTTGGCGTCCTCTGGATCCAGGCGCTCGGCCAGCGCGGTCGAGCCCACCAGGTCGGCGAACATCGCGGTCACGACCCGGCGTTCCTCTCGCATCTCGCCTCTCATGCGGTGCATTCTCCCATCAGCTCACGTCGGGACCCGGGCGATGTTCGTTACCGCCCAAGGCTCCTCAGCGGCTCTCGGCCAGCGGGACCAGCGCCTCCGCCTCCGAACGGATGGCGTCGGCGTCCTGCAGCTTCGCGAGCCAGGCCGTGGGGAGGCCGGAGGTGCCGTCCCGGGCGCCCAGCAGGGCGCCCGCGACGGCCGCGTTCGTGTCCGCATCGCCGCCGAGCGCGACCACACGCCGAAGCTCGGTCTCGGTGTCGCCGCCGTTCACGAGGGCCTGGAACGCGACGCCGGCGGTGAACAGGCAGAAGCCCTGATCGGGCCCGTCGATCGCCCGCGACGAGCCGGCCGCCTCGACCAGGAACTCGAGCTCCTCGCCCCCGTCCAGATCCTCGACCGTCGTCAGCGCGTTCCGGGCGGCGTCCTCGGCCGCCTCCCCCCGGACGAGCGCGGCGATCCCGAGCGTGACGGCTAGGCAGGCCGTCCGACAGCGGCCGTCGTAGTGCGTGAGGGCGGACAGGGCGGGCGCGAGCTCGTGGAGCTCATCCGGGCGGCCGGCGTAGGCGAGTCCGAGCGGCGCGCAGTACATCACCGACCCGTTGCCCGCCGAGACCTCCGGGCCGCGCTCGGTCCAGGTCGCCTCGGCCGCGGCGGTCGCGTCCTCCCCTCGTTCGACCCGGCGCAGGACCCGGCCGACGAGCGTGCCCACGTCGGGCGGCTCCGAGCCGAACCACGCGAGGTGGCGGGCGACCAGGTCTGCGGCGTCGAACCCGTTGTTCGCGACCAGCGATCGCACGAGGTTGCGGGCCATGGCCGTGTCGTCGGTCGTGGACCCCGGCGGCCGGCCCAGCCAATCGCGTTCGAACGCCGGGAGCGGGTCGGGAACGTTGCGCGAGCGCAGGAACTCGAAGGGGGCGCCGAGGGCGTCCCCGAGCGCGAGGCCCAGGACGCTCCCCACGACGCGATCGGCCAGGTCCATCGGGTCGCCGAGCCTACCGGGCCGGGAGCGGGTGGAGGGGTCGATACCGGCCGCCGCCTCGATACTTGGATCGATATCGGCCACCGCCGGAGGAACCACCCCCTCGCCGGGCACGCCCCAGGCACGGCGATCGGCCCGAACGCCCCCGCTGGTACCCTTACTGGCCGCAGTGAACAAGTTCGGACCCCGTCATCGGATGTGTCGTCGGGCTGGGCAAGCCCTCTGTGGGCGCCCCAATTGCCCGGCTATCAAGCGTTCCTATCCGCCGGGCCAGCAGGGGCACGGCCGCAAGCGCATCTCCGAATACCAGGTTCGACTGCTCGAGAAGCAGAAGCTGCGCCACATCTACGGGGTCGGTGAGCGCCAGATGCGCGGGTACTACGACCGGGCCAACCGCAAGACCGGGGTCACGGGCGAGGAGCTGATCCGTCAGTTGGAGACCCGTCTGGACGCCGTGATCCTGCGGCTCGGGTTCGCGCTGACCCAGCGCCAGGCCCGCCAGCTCGTCAGCCACGGCCACGTCAAGGTGAACGGCCGAAGGGTCGACGTCCCGAGCGCCCAGGTGAGGCCCGAGGACTCGATCGAGCTCTCGGACAAGGCCAAGAACTTCGTCTACGTGCGCGAGGCGATCGAGCTCACGCCCGACCCGCCCCCCTACCTGTACCGCAACACGGATCAGCTCCAGGGCACGATGTCGCGCCTGCCCGAACGCGACGAGATCCCGCTCCCGGTTCCCATCGAGGAGCGGCTGATCATCGAGTTCTACTCGTAACCGTCCTTCCTCCGCGCGGGAGGAGCCCATGGCGAACGAGCTCGCCGAAGCCCTCAAGGAGCTCATCGCGGCCGGTCGCGCCCCCGATCTCCACGGCGTCGTCGCGATCCGGCACGGCGAGGTGATCCTCGAGCACTATGGTGTTGGCGAGGACTTCTCCTGGGGTGAATCGCACGGGGTCGTCACCTTCGGGCCAGACACCCTGCACGATGTCCGTTCGATCACCAAGAGCGTGGTGGGGCTGCTGTACGGGATCGCGCTCGGCGACGACCTCGTGCCCGACCCGCATGAACCTCTCCTCCCGAATTTCCCCGAGTACCCGGATCTCGCCGCCGATCCCGAACGCGCCCGCCTGACGGTCGAGCACGCACTCACGATGACGCTCGGCCTGGAATGGGACGAGGACGCCCCGTACACCGGCACCGAGAACAGCGAGATCGCGATGGAGCACGCGCCCGACCGGAACCGGTACGTGTTCGAACGTCCGATCGCCGCCGAGCCCGGAACGACCTGGCGCTACTGCGGCGGCGCGACCGCCCTCCTCGGTGCGCTGATCGCGAAGGGCTCGGGAAGACCGCTCGAGGCGTTCGCGCGCGAGCGGCTCTTCGAACCCTTGGGCTGCAAGGCGTTCGAGTGGATGCGCGGAGACGACGGCGTGGCCTCGGCAGCCTCGGGGCTCCGGCTCACTCCGCGCGACCTGGCGCGGATCGGCCGGCTCGTACTGGCCGGCGGGTCATGGGACGGGCGCGAGATCGTTCCGAAGACATGGCTCGACGCCGCCCTTCGACGACGAGCGACGATCGAGGAGGGGTTCGACTACGGCTACCAGTGGTACGTGAGCGCCCTCACACCGCGTCCGGACATCTCACATCCCTGGGTCGGCGCACTCGGCAACGGCGGCCAGCGCATCGACGTCGTGTTCGACCTGGACCTCGTGGTCGCGTTCGCCGCCGGCGCGTACGACGCGGACGAGACATTCGCGACGCCGATGACCGTGCTCGAGGACGTGATCCTCGCGAACCTCGAGCCGTAGCCGCCGTCGGCCTGGTCATCTCTCGATCGACCTAGCCCATGCGCCGCCCGCCGATGTCGTAGGGAACGTTGATCGTCTCATCGGCGCCCGGATTCGGCCGCCACCCTCCGCGGAACCCGTCGCCGTCATCGTCGAAGGCACCGGTGAACGTCGCATCCAGCGGGCCGTACGACACCGAGATCTTCACCGACCCCTCGTCGACCTTCCACCGGTACGGCAACGGTTTCGGGGACAAGTTCGAGAAGACGGTCGATGGGAAGGTCCCCGTCTCGGCGTCGTAGCCGATCAGCTCGAGGGACTCGATCTGCATCCCCATGAAGTCCAGCGACGTCACCTGTTGCAGGAAGAAGCCGCCGGGGAGCCACCGGAACGTCGTCTGTCCTTTCACGGCGATCTCGTCCGAGCCGACCAGGTGACCCTCCATGCTCCACGTTCCGACGAAGCGATCGAACCGTCGGAGCGCCGGGTCCGGCGTCGGGACCTGCGCCTGCGTGTCGTCGGCCATGACCTGCTCCTTTCCATCGGCGGCCGTGCGCAACCGGTGGTCGGAGTCGCCGGCCCTCCCTCGACATCCCGGCTACCCCATGAGCGAGAGCAGCTTCGTGGTCGTGTTCCAGTTGCGGATCGTCACGCTCGGGTAGATCGGCGACGAGACGATCTTGTTCAGCCGGCTCGCTGTTGCCTTGGCGGTGAGCCTCGAGAAGTAGAGGACGCCCTTGCCGGCGTCGGCAGTGTCGACGGCGGGGTTGCCCGGCACCTCCTTGATCGCCTTCGCCGCGGTCAGCGGCTCCTTCAGGAAGATCACGTCGTACCGGTACTTCGCGGGCTGACCGCCGAACCCCTTCGGCGCGCTGTCCACGATCGCGCGCATCTGCTTCTGGCTCCGAACCACCACCGTCGGCACGTAGTCGAACGCCTCGGCCAGCATCGCCTCGATCCGGTCGGTGAGCGCGGCGTTGCCCGAACCCGACGTCGAGAACAGCACGTTGCCGCTCTGGATATAGGTCGCGACGTCCTCGAACCCGTCCGCCTCGAACGCGGCCTTCAGCGCGGGCATCTTGATCAGGTTGTTGCCCCCGACGTTGATCCCGCGGAGGAGAGCGACGTAGATCGTCATGGAGGATCAAGGGTAACGAGGCCGCCACTTGCCGCGCACACAGCGTCATGCCTCTGAGGCCCACCGATACACTGGCCGTCCCTCGCGGTCGGAGGCTCACCCTGCAGGCAGACGACATCCGCTATCTGTTCGCGTACGACCGCTGGGCCACCCGCCGGGTGCTGGCTCTCCTCGACGGTCTGGATCCGGCCGTGTGGTCGCGAGCCGACGAGGTCGGGGAACGCGGCCTCGGCAGCATCCTCGTCCACCACCTCGGAGCGTCCCAGCGCTGGCGCATCGGACTTCAGAGTCAGGGTGTCGAGGAAGG
>Ga0075433_10002910_pt1 | contig 13132 bp, 5 predicted proteins | sample RhiMethybrSRZTD2_FD_75299 | JGI IMG/M metagenome (GOLD analysis project Ga0075433, IMG submission 75299) | Populus rhizosphere microbial communities from Tennessee, USA - Rhizosphere MetaG P. TD hybrid SRZTD2 | ecosystem: Host-associated > Plants > Roots > Rhizosphere > Soil | place: USA... | reverse complement strand
GCCAGCTTCGTCGCGATTGCCAAAGGCGATGTCCCCGACGGTCACTGGTTCCGCCTGGGTCGGTTGCTGACCAGCGTGGACGGCGCTCCCACTCTGCTGTCATGGAGCGCCAGTCTCTTCGAGTACCTGATGCCCCTCCTTGTAATGAAGGGCTACCCCGGCACGCTCCTCGACCAGTCGTGCCGCATGGCCGTGCGCCGGCAGATCGAGTACGGGAAGCAGCAGGGCGTGCCCTGGGGAATTTCGGAATCGGCCTTCAATGTCGTCGATCACCACGGGACCTATCAGTACAAAGCGTTCGGCGTCCCCGGTCTGGGGCTGAAGCGAGGCCTGGGCGACGAGCTGGTGGTGGCCCCCTACGCCACCGCCCTCGCGGCGATGGTCGATCCGGAGCGGGCCGCCCACAACTTCCGGCGTCTGGCCAAGGAAGGACTCGAGGGCGCGTACGGGTTCTACGAGGCGATCGACTACACGCACCGCAAGACGGATGATGGTGAGAGCGCGGGCGAGCCTCGGCCTCATGGCTCCCGCGGGACCATCGTCCGGGCCTTCATGGCCCATCACCAGGGCATGAGCCTGGTGGCGTTGGCCAACGCCCTCCTCGACTCTCCGATGGTGCAGCGCCTCCACGCCGATCCACGCGTGCAAGCCACCGCGCTCTTGTTACAGGAGCGCGTGCCGCGCCATGCGCCGATCACCCAGCCCAGGCCCGCCGAGGAGACGCGGGTGGCGGCTCCGGCCGCCCCCGTGGCGGTGCGCACATTCCGCTCGCCCCACACGCGTTATCCGCACGCGCAATTCCTGTCGAACGGCGCGTACACGGCCGTCGTCACCAACGCGGGGGGCGGGGCGAGCTTTTGCCGCGGCAACGTCGTCACCCGCTATCGCGAGGACTCGACGCGCGACCCCGGCAGCCAGTTCATCTACCTGCGCGATGTCCGCAATGGATCGGTATGGTCCGCCGCTTATCACCCGACCGACCGCGAGCCGGAGGAGTATCTGGTCGGCTTCCACGCCGAGCGCGCCGTGTTCCGCCGCAGTCACGAGGAGATTACGACCCAGCTCGACATCGCCGTCTCCACCGAGGACGACGTCGAAGTGCGGCGCCTGACCGTGACCAACCAGAGCGACCGGCCGCGCGAGCTGGAAGTCACGAGCTACGCCGAGATCGTCCTGGCCACGGCGGCCGCCGACCTCGCCCACCCGGCCTTCGGCAAGCTCTTCGTCGAAACGGAGTTCCTGCCCGAGAGTGCCGCCCTGATCTGTGCGCGGCGCCTCCGGGCGCGCGACGATGCCGGGTTGTGGGCAGTCCACGTCCTGAGCGTGGAAGGGCGCATGCAGGGGCCGGTGGAATGGGAGACCGACCGCAGACGGTTCCTCGGCCGGGGCAGGGGCCCCGACGATCCGGCGGCGCTCGACGGGCGCGCCCTCTCGGGCACCACGGGGGCCGTGCTCGATCCGATCGTCAGCCTGCGCCAGCGCATTCGTCTGGCTCCCGGCGGATTCGTGCGATTGTCGTTCGCGACGGGCATGGCGGGGAGTCGCGACGCCGCGCTCGGCATCGCCCACAAGTATCACGATCCCAGCGCCGCCGCCCGCACCTTCGCGCTGGCCTACGCCCAGGCGCAGAGCACGCTGCGGCACCTCGGCATCTCGAGCGACGAAGCACAGCTGTTCGAGCGCCTCGCCTCCCGGGTGTTGTACTCCGACGCCTCGCTGCGCGCCGGGCCGGAGGTGTCGCAGCGCAACGTCCTGGGACAATCGGGGCTGTGGGCTCACGGGATCTCCGGCGATCTCCCCATTCTCCTCGTGCGTGTGGTCTCGGGCGACAACTTCCCGCTCGCGCAGCAGATCCTCCAGGCCCAGGAGTATTGGCGGCTCAAAGGGCTGAGCGCCGACGTGGTCATCATCAATGAGTATCCGGTGAGTTACGTCGACGACATCCACACGCAGCTGGCGGCGCTGCTCGACAGCGGACCGTGGGGGGCATGGAAGCACCGGTCCGGTGGCGTGTTCCTGCTGCGCGCCGACCGCATGGCCGAGGAGGAGCGGATCCTGCTCGCCAGCGTGGCGCGGGTGATTATCGACGGCGCGCGTGGCGAGTTGTCGAGTCAAATGGACTTGCCGTATCCCGAGCCGCAATGGCACCGCGACGTAGCGCCCGCTCCCGCGCCACCGGTTCTCCAGCCGGAGACTTCGGAGATCGAAGCGCCCGCGCTCACTTTCGCCAACGGGAGGGGTGGCTTCACCGACGGCGGCCGCGAGTACGCGATCGTGCTCGACGGCGACCAGGAGACACCGCTCCCGTGGGTGAACGTCATGGCCAACCCCGGGTTCGGCAGCGTGGTCTCGGTATCGGGCTCGGCGCACACGTGGGCGGAGAACAGCCGCGAGAACCGCCTCACCCCGTTCGCCAACGATCCCGTGACCGACCCGACGACCGAGGCGCTCTTCGTGAGGGACGAGGATGGGGGCGACGTCTGGTCGCCGACGCCCGGACCGACGCGACGAACGCCCGCGAGCGGCCGCTTCGTGATCCGGCACGCCGCCGGCGTCTCCCGCTTCTCGCATGCCTCGCACGGCCTGGTCCAGGAGCTCGCCGTCTTCGTGGACGCCCAGGACCCTGTGAAGTTCTCGCTCCTCACGCTCACCAACCGGACCGATCGGCGGCGGCGCCTGAGCGTGTTTGCCTACAACGAATGGCGCCTCGGGCCGCCCCAGCCCGGGGACCATCTGCATGTGATGACGGAGCGTGACGAGGATACGGGCGCCGTCCTGGCCACGAATTCCTACAACCAGGAGTTTGCGGGTCGGGTCGCCTTCGCGCACGCCAGCGAAGTCGCGAGCTCGGCGACGGGAGACCGCCTGTCCTTTCTGGGACGGAACGGTTCGGTGGCGCGGCCCGCCGCGCTCCACCAGACGGCGCTGTCGGGTCAGTTCGGCGCGGGCCTCGATCCGTGCGCCGCTCTGCAAGTCGAGATCGCCTTGCGCCCCGGGGAGAGCCGCCGCCTCGTCGTCATCCTGGGCCAGGGACGCGACCGTGCACACGCTCGTGAGCTGGTGCGCCGCCACGGCAGCGTCACCGCCGCCGAGAGCGCATTGCGCGCGGTGGAGCAATTCTGGGCCGACACCCTCGAAGCCGTTCAGGTGCGCACCCCGGACGACTCCTTCGATCTGCTCATGAACCGTTGGCTCCTGTATCAGGACCTGAGCTGCCGGCTCTGGGCCAGGACCGGCTTCTATCAGCCGAGCGGGGCCTATGGCTTCCGCGACCAGCTCCAGGATGTCATGGCCCTCTCGCTGGCGCGGCCCGACGTGACGCGGGCACACATTCTCCGAGCCGCCGCCCGGCAGTTCCTCGAGGGCGACGTGCAGCACTGGTGGCACGAGCCCTCGGGCCGCGGCCTGCGCAGCCGCTGCTCGGACGATCTGCTCTGGCTGCCGTACGCCGTCGCGCATTACGTGGACACGACCGGGGACCGCGGCGTCCTGGACGAGTCGGTTCATTTCCTCGAGGCGCCGGTCCTCGCCGCCGGCGAGATGGAGGTGTACGGACAGCCGCAGATCTCCGCCACGACGGCGTCGCTGTTCGACCATTGCGTGCGCGCCATCGACAAGGGTCTCACCACGGGCGCCCACGGCCTTCCGTTGATGGGCAGCGGCGATTGGAACGACGGGATGAACCGGGTCGGGATGCAGGGTCGTGGCGAGAGCGTCTGGCTCGGATGGTTCGTGTACACGGTGCTGCGGCAGTTCATCCCGCTGTGCGAGCAGCGGGACCCGGAACGGGCGGCGCGGTACGCCGGCGAGGCCGGCCGGCTGGCGAACATGCTCGAGCGGTCCTGGGACGGGGAGTGGTACCGGCGCGGGTATTACGACGACGGCACTCCACTCGGCGCGGCGCAGAACGACGCATGCAAGATCGATTCGATCGCGCAGTCCTGGGCCGTCCTATCCGGAGCGGCGCCCGGGAAGCGAGCCGAGCAGGCGATGGATGCCGTCCGCACGCAGCTGGTGCGGCGCGGGGCGCGTGTCGTCCTCGTGCTGACGCCCCCGTTCGATCAGTCGGCGCAGGATCCCGGTTACATCAAGGGATACCCGCCGGGCGTGCGGGAGAATGGGGGGCAGTACACCCATGCCGCGGTGTGGACGGTGATGGCCCTCGCCCGGCTCGGCAACGGCGACGAGGCCGTGGAGCTGTTTCACCTCTTGAACCCCATCAACCATACGCGCAGTGCCGCCGGCGTCGAACGGTACAAGACCGAGCCGTATGTCATGGCCGGAGACGTCTACGCCCACCCGGCTCACGCCGGGCGCGGCGGATGGTCGTGGTACACGGGCGCCGCCGGCTGGATGTACCGTGCCGGACTGGAAAGCATCCTCGGTCTCAAGCGTCACGGGACGAGCTTCGAGCTGGATCCCTGCATCCCCGCGGCGTGGACCGAGTACTCCATCACGTGGCGCAACGGGAAGACGCGCTACGAGATTTCCGTTTCCAACCCGGATCACCTTTGCCGGGGAGTCGCGCAGGCGGAGTTGGACGGTGAGGCGGTGGATCCCGCCGTCATTCCCCTGGTGGACGATGGCGCCACGCATCGCGTACACGCGGTGTTAGGCGAGCAGGCGCGCCGTGCCTCACGCGCATCCGCTGGCGCGGCAGCGCGGATCTGATCTTTTCCGGGGTTGACTTTCTTCTCGTTCGTGTGGATATTCCTTGTCGAGCGTAGGGCCGCGGCACAGTGCCGTTGGCTGAACACCAGTGAGACCGATCGGAGGACCTGGGCATCGCCTGAGGTTCTCCTTTTTGTTTTCTGACTACTCGCTCAAAATCTCATAGTATGGAGTCATCAACAGATGGCACGCACCACCGGTATCGTGAAGTGGTTCAATGACGCGAAGGGGTTCGGTTTTATCACGCCAGAAAACGGCGAGAAGGACTGCTTCGTTCATCATTCCGCAATTCAGGCGCAGGGCTTCAAGTCCCTCGCTGAAGGCGAGCGCGTCGAGTTCGACGTCGTCCAGGGCCAAAAGGGCCCGGCGGCTGAGAACGTCGTCAAGCTCTAACCACAAGCGGTACCACGACAGGCACGCGCCCGCTCGCAAGAGCGGGCGTTGTGTTTTTCGGCACCGGGTTGTGACGTATCTGCAACGTTGTGATGACCGGGTCGTTGCGTGGTTGGTCCATTGTCTTCGGGACTGTCTTGATTCCCCCAACACCCCGGAGACACTACGATGCAGCGCCGCACCTCACCCCGCTGGCTCGCCCTCGCCCTCGGCATCCTGAGCACCGGCTGTTCCAAGGACGTCGCGACGCCGACCAGTCCAACCCCCTCGGCCGCTCTGCAAGCCAATAGCTACGACGGCAGCCCCGTGACCTATGCGGTGATCGGCGACGTCCCGTACCTGCCGTTCGCCACGGCGACCAACCGGTTCCCGGCCCTGGTCAGCGCCATCAACGCCGATACGGCAGTGGAGCGCGTCATCCACGTCGGCGACGTCAAGTCGGGCAGCTCGGTGTGCTCCGACGAGTACTTCCAGACCATCGCCACCGCTTTCGCGACCTTCACCGATCCGCTGGTCTATGCGATCGGCGACAACGAGTGGACCGACTGCCACCGGCTCAACAACGGGGGTTACAATCCGCTCGGTCGACTTGCCAAGATCCGGTCCCTGTTCTTTGCCAATCCGGGCTACACCCTGGGCGGGCAGCAGGTGGCGATCAAAGATCAGAAGGACTATCCCGAGAATCAGCAGTGGAAGGCCGCCGGCGTCGTCTTCTCCGTGTTCCATATCATCGGGTCGAACAACGGCCGCGCCCCGTGGTTCGGTGATCGGGTTGTCGCGCCCGGGCCGGGCGAGACGCCGGCCGAGACCGCGTCGCGTGAGGCCGAATGGGCCGCCCGCGACAGGGCCAACCTGAAGTGGCTGGACCGCACCTTCGAGATCGCCAACGAAGACCAGGCCAAGGGCGTGGTGCTGTTCTTCCAGGCCGACATGTGGAATCAACCGGACCGGGACGCGGGCGTTTCCTTCACCGCCCACACCGGCTTCGTGACACGGCTGGCCGCGCTGGCGACGCAGTTCGGGCGCCCGGTCCTGATGGTGGTTGGAGACTTCCATGACTACCGGGTGGACGTCGGGGTGCCGTGGTTCAGCACGTACTATGGCGTCACGCCGCCCGCGAACCTCACGCAGATCGTCGTGGACCGGAGCATCGAAGCCACGACCGACGCGTCGCCGATCGACTATCTGCGACTCAAGGTCGATCCTGCATCTCCTGCGGTGTTCAGCTGGGAGCAGGTGAACGTGCCCTGAACCTGGGCAAGAGTTCAACGCATGGATGCAACGAGGGCTCTCCGGACCGGGGGGCCCTTCAGTCCTCACCTCCTTCCCTCGCTCCCTTTGGTCCTCACCCCCTGTCCCCCTCTCCCTTTCGGGAGAGGGGGGACTCTGTCCCTCCGTCGTGCGCAAAAACCTACCGACCAGCCTCTCGACCATCTCTCGAGTCAGGTCCCTGTTCCGGATTCGGATCATGTAGTAGCCGGCGCCCCACCCTAATTCGCATCGACCTACTTGTCGGGACCCAATCGATGCGAAGCGTTGCGGATTCTCGCGAAGGATCACCCGGATCCCCCCCACAGGGGGGAGGACTAAACGGGGGAGGGGACAGACTATCCTCAGGCTCGATCTCGCGGCTAATAGCCGCGGCTCGGCTGAACTGTCACCTGAAAGTGACGCGTCGCCCTTGTGCGACAGATAGCCGAGTCGCGACTCTCAGTCGCGAATACAAGTGACGGGACGCCCTTGCGCGACAGATAGCCGAGTCGCGCCATGTGCTTTAGCGACTCTCAGTCGCGAATACATCTGAGGCGTCGCCCTTGCGCGACAGATAGCCGAGTCGCGACTCTCTCTCGATCGCGGAGGTGGAACGTTGCGAGCTCGAGGTCTGATCGGTCTCTTTCTCATCTGTCTGGCGCACGTCGCTCCGGCCCAATCTCCTCCCGTCCGCCGCGACACCCAACACGTCTCCGCCTTGCTCACCATCAGCGGCGGCATCAGCCTCGGCTCCTACGAGGCCGGGGTGAACTGGGGCCTGCTCGAGCTGTTCAAGCTCACCGCCCGCGATTCGCTGCGCCGAGCCTGGAACCTGCCACGCTATGAATTGAAAGCCATGGCCGGGGCTTCGGCCGGCAACATCAACGGCTTCCTCGCCGCGATCGAATGGTGCCGCTCCCGGGAGCCTGTGTCTCCCGAGCAGAGTCTCTTCTGGAAAATCTGGGTGCGCACCGGGTTCGATCAACTGTTCCCGCTCGAGCGCTACAACCAGCCCGACTCGACCCAGGCCGTGTTCAGCCGGCGCTACTTCCAGCGCGTGCTGTTCGATACGCTGCGCGCCGCGATGCGGGACCTGCCCGCTTCGACTGTGCTGGACGGTTGCTCCATTCCCGTCGGCGTCACGATTACCAAGCTCACGCCCGGCTCGATCCCGATTTCGCGCGGCATCACCGCGGTGACGCAACGCTTCGCGACCACCGTGGTGGTGAGCCGGCGAGGCAATGTGCTGCGGTTCCGGGCTCCTCCTGCCGAGCTTCTGGGCGACGGCAAGCTGGGCGCGCTGGTGCTGCTGCCCGACTGCGAGGGCGCCATCGACCCGGACGACGTCTTCTCGCTGGTCGAAGCGTCATCGGCGTTTCCCGGCGCCTTCGCCCCCGTGTCGCTGCGCCACGAGCCGAGCCCGGGGGAGGGCTGCGCTGGGAAAGTCGATTCCGCCTTGTTCACCGATGGTGGGCTGTTCGACAACAGCCCCATCGATCTCGCGGCGGGGATCTACGCCGACGCCATTTGGAAAAACCGCGATCGACCGGACCCCAACGCGTTGCTGGTGTTCATCGACCCCGACGCGCTGCGCGGCCGGCTCGCCCAGGTCGAGCAGCAGCGCGAGCGCGAGCCGCCGGCCACCGGCGGCATCTCGGCTCTGGTGGATCTGTTCGCGGGCGCCGTCCCCGCCGCCCGGCAGTATGAGATGCAGGCCTTCGGACGGCTGCTCGCCCGCGCGCCCCAGGTGTTCCAGCGCGACAACATCAGTGTTACCAATCGACGCTTCGTCGTGGTGGGTCAGCAGCTGGGGGCCTTCGCCGCGTTCCTGGGGCAGCCGTTTCGCGAGTACGACTTCTACGTCGGCGTCTACGACGCCCTTTCCTTTGTCGCGGGCGTCGGCTGCCGAGCGGCCCAGGGCGTGGATTCGGTGTGCCTGGCACACCGGCTTGGTTTGCTTGTGGAAGCACCGCAACTAGACCTGGGGACGAGCCCGCTGCCACGCGCCATGCTGCGCGCGTTGTACCAGCGCGAGTATGTCGACAGCGCCCCCCGGGCGGCTGTCCAGGCAGAGTCGACCACGGCGAACCGCGCCGTACTGCTCCGCGCCTTGTTGAGCGCCCACCTCGACATCGACGCGGAGAAACCGTTCGACAACAAAAGCTGTCGTGGCGACGCCGTCGCCCGGCTCCTGTGCCGGGACGGCTTTCACGAGCTGCTGCGTCGTGTGGCGGCTGACTCCGGCGTTCAGGCCGTCATCGACTCGGCACACCAACAGCCCGAATGCGCGCCCGAGAATTGGCTCGAGTCACCGGCCCGCTGTGAGGCGAGTGAGAGCTTCCTGGCCTTCGTTGCCAATCCGGAGCGGTTCATGGCTGCCAAGATCGGGCTCATGCTGCACCAGATGTGGCGCGTGGAACGCGCCCGCCGCCACGCGGGCGAGCCGGCCTATACCGATGTCGCGACGCTGAGCGAGGTGCTGTACCAGTCGGGCATCGGCTACCGCTATCGCCGCGGCCTGGACCTCAATACTTCGTCGGTGCCGCGGGGATCGGGCCGGGGCTGGATCGCCACGCTCGTCCCCAATTACGCCACGGTGAGTCTCCTGAACTCGGCCTTCGAGGTGGGCTACCGCCCGGCATTTCACCTCGGCCGTTCTTTCGCCGCCGGCCTGACCGCCGCTCCACTCCACGTGACCGGAAACCCCGCCACCCAGGTCGACCGCATCCACTGGGTGCTCGGCCCGACGCTCCACTGGAAGCGATCGAGCGCCGTCTGGTCGGGGCTGGAAACCGGGGTCGAGTACTTCGGCCACTGGAGTCGCCGCCCACCCGGCAACCCGGACACCAGGGTGTGGGCGGTGCCCGTCACCGCTTACCTGCTCGCCGACAAGCTGCGCATCGGCTTTCGATTGCTCCCCGGAAACGTGTCCGCCGTGCATGGCGGCAAGAAGATCGCGCTGACTTTCGGGCTCGCGGACCTGAACGGCCTGGTCTACTGGATGCTGCGCAAGTCGTGAGTCCTCACCCCCTGTCCCCCTACCTCACCCCCTAGCCCCCTCTCCCGTCGGGAGAGGGGGAACGCCATGAGAGATCCTGCATTTGGTTCCCCCTCTCCCGAAGGGAGAGGGGGTCAGGGGGTGAGGACCGCATTGCGGAGAGGGGGTCAGGGGGTGAGGACCAAATGGAATCGGGTGTCAGAGTATCTATAGCGCGCTCCGCAGCGACTCAGACCAACCCTCATTATGGACGAGCCGGGCCGTGGTGCAGGCCCGCAACCGCTGCAGCGGCTCGAGCCGCCGCAGGGCGAGCCGGTGCGGGTTCGCCGGCGTCACCTCGGCCTGCTGCTCCGTGAGCGCCAGCGGTCCGCGACGGAAATGCAGCGCCTGCAGGTCCCGGTTCACGACTTCGATCGCACCCTTAAAGACATAGGTAGCGGCGCTCGGTCCGGCGAGGATCTCGAGCACTACGAGCGCACCGACCGGCACCAGGAGAAACGCGGCCCAGTTCTCCGGCAGCGCTGTCGGTGACTGCATCGCTTGTGCGTCGGGATCGAGCAGCTGGACGAAGCCGAGCAGCGGCTCGCCCTTCGCGGAGGCGAGGAGCGTTTTCGCGCATGGCACCCGGTCCGGCGCCGTGAACCGCTCGACGAGCTCGCCGAATCCCCGAATCGCGGCCCGGGTTACTCCTCGACCGTCTGCGAAGCCCGGCTGTCCGGTCAGCTGCGCCAGCACGCGCTGCTGCTCTCCCAGGCGCCCTGACACCGCTCTGTGGAATTCATCGCGCCGGCGGGCGAGCAAGCCAACGACCGTCGCCGCGGGGTCGGTCTTTAACAAGACCGTCGGTGGGTCCTCCTGGACGTTCACGCCCGTCACCGCACCGAACGGCACCTGCCAGGGGTCCCCTTCTTCCGGGACAATGGTCACGTGGGTGTCGTAGACGTGTAGATCGGCGGGGCGGGTCGCCGCGTCACTCAGGACGGCGCCAGGGAAGACCTCGGGGAGCGTGATGCCGTGCGCGAGCAGCCCGGCGACCCGGCACTGGTTCCGAACCCGACGCAGCTCACCCGCGAATGTGTCGAAGCGCCGGCCCAGCTGGTTCAGTACCAGCCGGCCCCCCGGCCACAGATCCAGCTCGATCGTGTAGTCGGCGGCGCGCAGGGAGTCCGCGTCCAGAAAAGAAACGCTGACCGGCCCGACGGAAAGACCGTCGTCGCCGATCAGCGCTACCGCTTCGCCGTGCTGCGTGACCGCTCCGCCGGCGTCGTACAGGGCGAACGCCGCCGCGGCGCGTCGCTGCTCTTCGGTCAGCTCATGCTCCGTACGGCGTGCCGCACTCCGGGCAGAACTTCGGGGTGCCGTCGGCCTGGGCGCCGCAGTTGGCGCACTTCCGTTTCGGGCTGATCGCCGTGCCGCACTCGGGACAGAACTTCCCGCCCTGCGTCTTGGCCCCGCAGCTGGGGCAGAGTACTGCCCCGACCTGGGCCAGGTCCCGCTGGCCAACGTAGTCCACCGCGCGCGCCTTCTCGAGCGCCTGGTCCTTGGCAGCCGAGGCCTGCGCGGCGGCGATCTCCTCGTCCAGGTCCGGCGCGCAGGTCTCGCACAGTCCCATCTTCTTGTTCCAGCAGACCGGCTCGCACACCCAGTTCCCGCAGCGGGTGCACTGTTTGAACAGCGGGCTGATTTCCTTGACTGCGGCGTCGAGCGCCGCGTCGTGTTGCGGGCCGGCCGCCATCGATTGCAGTGACTCGGCCGTCTGCGCGGCGCGGCCGAAGATGCCGCCGAGCAGGGAAGCGGCCGCGTTGGCGGCGGCGGCCGCGGTGCCGAGCCGGTTGGCCCGGAACGTGGACTGGTAGCCGTTGCCGCACTTGGTGCAAAAGAACTTGAACTGGAAGCCGCGCTGCGACGACAGGTCGGTGTAGTTGCTCGTGAACGGGATGTTCGCCATGGTCCGGCCAAAGGTCCCGCTGGCGGGGCGCGGCGTCAAGCCGGACGGCGCCCTCCAGGCTGCCCTGAGAGATTCATGCTTGCGTTATAGACCGACGTGTTGTACGCATACGCACTATGAGATTGCGGGATTTGTCGAAAGGGGACTATCCGCTCCTCCGCTAAAAGGAGACCGCCATGGCGGGCGTGAGTCTCATCGACGACCGCGCTGCACTCCTCTCCTTGAGGAATTCGGACTTCGATGCCTGCAGCGCCGTCGGCGAGGTGATCGACAACTCTATTCAGGCCGACGCCACCACCGTTCGTTTACTCGTCGCTTTCAAATCCAACCGCCAGGAGCTCATCACCTCCATCGCCTTCGGCGATGACGGGACGGGCATGTCCAGCGACATCCTGCATCGCTGTCTCCAGCTGGGCTACTCCACGCGCTACAACGATCGTCGTGGTATTGGGCGGTTCGGGGTCGGCGCGACGTTGGCGGCATTCAATCAGTGCAAGAGAATCGATGTGTCATCGAAAACGATTGGTGGCGAGTGGCTGCACACCCACGTCGATCTGGATGCCATCACGGCAGACCCTCCCCGGATGAAGGCGATCCCGGCACCCTCGAAGCGGGATTTGCCTGGCCCGCACCTGGAGCTCGTGGGCCATGACAGCGGCACGCTCGTCGTGTGGAGCAAGGTCGACCGCCAGTCGGAGCCGGCATCGAAGCTGATAGAAGAGCTGAGAGTCTGGGTCGGAAGGACGTATCGCAGGTTCATCTGGGACGGCGTGCGCATCCTCATCAATGGTGAGGTCGTCCCGGCCATCGACCCGCTGTACGTCACTACCGCCGGCACGCGGTTTCCCGACGACCCCAGAGCGCAGGAGTACGAGGAGATTCTCCTGCCCTGGCCGATCCCTCCCGAAGACCGCCGCGACGGCGGCCCGGAGGAGTCGATCATCCGCATCAGGATGAGTCTCCTGCCGGAGCAGTTTCGGCCCACCGAAGCGAGCGGCCACCGCCCCCACGCGAAAGCCCGCAGCATCGATCTGAACGAGGGCGTGTCGATTCTGCGGAACAGGCGCGAGGTCTTCTACGACATCATCCCGTGGTGGCCGGGCACTCCGTTTCGGACCATCGATCGGTGGTGGGGTTGTGAGATCTCGTTCGACGGGGTTCTCGATAGCCTGTTCACCGTGAAGAACATCAAGCGCGGAGCCGTACCGGTCCGGGAGATGAAGCAGGCGATCAAGGAGAAAATCGAGCCGACGCGTCATGCGGCCTTGGAGCAAATCAGGAGACACTGGAAGGCGACCGAGTTCTTGGCGCCGATTGTTGAAGCTGTTCCAACGGCGTCGGCGGTTACCGCAACGGCGCCAGCACTTCCTTCGATTTCGCCGCGGCGTTCGTTGGCGACGATCGCCCGGCACGGAGTGAAGTTCTCGCTCACCAAGGCGGCGGTGTTCGGATCGGCGGCGCTCGCCGGTGTCAGTGCGGGCGTTTACCTGGTTGCGCAGGTCGGACGCGGAAGCGCTATGGAAGCGTCCCCGGCATGGTCGGGTCCGGTCGCTCCGTCCAACTACGAGGACGTCACCACACTTCCGGTCCCGGCGAGCCCGGTTCGTTGGTCGGTCAGGGCCAGGCCAGCGGTGCAGTCGAAGACAGACCTCAAGCCGACGGATTTCGCGTTTACCGCGCCCCCGCTGGGGCGGGTGCGGGCAGCGGCTTCTGAGCGCACCGGTTTCGTGCAGGGAATGGGGCAGCGCGGGCGGGTGGGGGAGCCGGCCCCGCTCCCGGTGGTGTTCGAGGTGCGCGATTCGACGGGTACGGCGCTCCCCGGAGTGCCGGTTTCCCTTTCCATCGTCAACGGGCAGCTGGTCGACGCACAA
>Ga0075433_10002906_pt1 | contig 13135 bp, 9 predicted proteins | sample RhiMethybrSRZTD2_FD_75299 | JGI IMG/M metagenome (GOLD analysis project Ga0075433, IMG submission 75299) | Populus rhizosphere microbial communities from Tennessee, USA - Rhizosphere MetaG P. TD hybrid SRZTD2 | ecosystem: Host-associated > Plants > Roots > Rhizosphere > Soil | place: USA... | reverse complement strand
GCTGGCAAGACGTTTAAACCGGGCAGCGCGGTGCCGCTGGCCTGGCAATGGACGCTCAACAATGTGGCGATCGACACACCCGATGCGGACTCCAAGCCGTCAATCAAGATCTACCGGCCGACTGGAGCGCTCCTTAACTCATTCGCCGACGCGCCAGGCGATCCTGGCGCGAGTTTCTTCCAGTACAACACGTTGACGAAAACGCATCAGTTCAACTGGCAGAGCAAAGAGGCAAACGGCACGGCGCTGCCCACCGGCACTTATCAGGTGTACGTGTTCAGTGGTAAGACCGGCCAAATGTGGGGTGCGTTCTCAGTGGTCCTGAAGTAGGCATCGCGACGGTTGCAGGGTTCCAGATTTCACGGAGACGTCGGATCTGGAGCCCTCTTTCGCGCGCGAAAATCTAGAACTGCTTGCTTCGGAGTTCTGCCGCCAGCGAATCCTCTTTCGATTCACCGCGGATGGCCAGGTAGGCGCGGTACGGTTCCGCAAAGCCTGAACTTTTCAGACCTTCCCTGACGCGTCCCTGGTAGTAGTAGATCGGTGGCAGGTAACCGACGGTCGGTTCCTCGTCGAGAAACAACGCCAGCGTCTCGCCTCGTCGCTTGATGCAGCGATCGAATTCCGCATCGGCCTGCATGAATGCCTCGGCGCCGAGATACGCGCGGCCGAGCGCAAAATGGCCCAGCCACGTGTCAAAGATCTTGTTCGCTTCAATCAGCAGCTTGACCGCCTGGCGCGCGTCGCCCGCCTGCAACGCGGCTTCGCCTTCGACGATGATGCCGTAGGCCTGCGGTTCGGCCTGCAGTTCTGAAGCAAGGCTGTTGGCGACTGCGCGCGCCTTCGCGGCGGCGCCGGCCGCGGCATAGATCCGCGCGGCGAGGAAACGGATCTTCACCGCCTGGCTGATTGCCAACGCTTTGTCTGCGGCCGCGATGGCCGCCGTTTTCTGCTGGCGAAGCAGCTGCGCGTGCGCGAGCTGCGTGAACTTGCTCGCGGCCCGGTCTGCATCCTTCGCCGCTTCGTCTGCGGCCGCACCCTCCGTGAAGATCTTCACGGCGTCGCTGTAACGCCCCTCATAAATGGCAAGGTCACCGAGGCCCGACGCCGCGTACGACACGCCAAGCTGGTCGAATTTGGTGAAGCTGCGGTAGATTTCGGCCGCCTGCGGCAACTCGCCTTTCAATATCTGCGCGAAGGCCAGCGGCAACAGGCCGAACAGGCTCGGCTTCTCGATTGCGCGCGCTTCTTCTTCGGCGGCCTGAGCATCAGACGAATACGCGGCGTAAAGCGCGAGGTTCTCGTGATAGAGCCTCCGGTTCGGCAGAATCTTGATGGCCTGCCGCATTTCTTCGATCGCCTTGGGCAGCTCGCGCAAGTAGGTCAGGCACACCGCGAGATTATTGCGGGCCATGGCGTCCGAGGAGTAGCGCTCGATGAGATCGCTGAATTCCTTCACGCACGCCTGATAATCGCTGGTCCACTCGAACGCGAGCCCGCGCGTCCGGTAACGTTCGCGCTCGGTCATGCTGTCGAGATGGCGAACCGCTTCTTTGATGTACTTCTGCGCGTCCTGCGTCCGGTCCTGGTTGTGTGCCGCCACCGCGAGGCCGGCGTAACCCAGCCCGAAATTCGGATCCAGCTCGACCGCCTTCCCGAACCCCGCACCCGCTTCCTCGAACCGGCTGTTCGACAACGCGTCCATTGCCGCCGCGTAGTTCCGCACGACTTCGAGTGACGTCGCCGACACGGTATCCATCGCGAACAATTGTTTGGAATCGGACGTGTCGTCGCCAAGCGCCTGCCTTACCGTGCTCGCCAGTTTTCCCGCGGCGCTCAATACCTGCTCTTTGCTCGCCGCCCGACTGTTGGCGCTGCTGATCACCTTGCCGGTGACTGCTTCAATCGCTTTCACCGAGACCGCGTAGGCGTTCCCCTGACGATCGACCGAACCGGTCAGGACGACGCCGACGCCGTGCTTGACGGCGAGTTCCGTCGCGGTCCGCTCATCGAGTTTCTCCGGTGGAGGGACGCCCATGTTGCGACTGATGCCGTTGCGGTCGTAGGCGCTGATGAAGCCGGCGCCTTCGAGCGCCAGCCTCAGCACCGGCTCGAGCATGTGATCGAAGGTCGGATCGTTCGTGGTGTTCTGGAAATCGCCGATCAACACTGACACCGGCGCGGGGGCGGGCGGTGGCTTCCGCGTCGCGATGGTCCACGTCGCGCCGATCACCAGGACGACCGCCAGCGCCGCCCCCGCCATCGTCATGCGCGTAAAGCGAGGTGGAACCGGAATCGGGATTCCGTTTTCATCCAGGCCGTCGATGGCTGCGAGCACGTCGGCCGCCAACGCATATCGCGCCTCGACGTTCGGTTCGAGGCACTTGGTGATGACGCGCTCGACGCCTTCGGGCACGTCCGGGTTCACCGTCCGGATTGGCTCCGGAGCCTTGCCGATGCGCCCGAGCATGTCGGCCATCATGCTTTCGGCATCGCGGTCCATCTTCCGGCCGCCGAGCAGGTCGTACATGATCAGGCCGAGCGCGTAGAGGTCCGTGCGCTGGTCGACCGGCTGCCCCGTCGCCTGCTGCGGCGACATATATCCGAGCGTGCCGACGATGCCTTCCGACTTATGCTTGCCGTCGCGTGAGGACAGCGCGATGCCGAAGTCCATGATCAGCGCCTGGTCGTCGGCATCGATCATGATGTTCGCGGGCTTGAGATCACGGTGGACGACGCCGGCGTTGTGCGCCGCCGCCAGACCCTCGAGGACTTGCCTCGCGATCCTCAACACTCGGGGGACGGTGAGCTTTCCTTCGGCCTTGAGAATGTGCGAAAGGTCAGACCCCTCGACATACGTCATCGTGATGTACTTGGTGCCGTCGATTTCGCCGAGGTCGTGAATGCGCACGACACTCTTGTGCGTCACCTGACGCGCGAGCAATAGTTCACGCTTGAAGCGCTCTTCGAGCGCGCGTGCGTCGGACTCGTCGGCGTCCTCTGGCAGCTTGATGATCTTCAGCGCTACCGCAACGCCAAGCTCCTTATCCCAGGCCTGATACACCGATCCCATGCCGCCGACACCGAGCAGCTTGATGATGTGGTAACGCTGACCGAACTCGGTCCCTTCTTCCAGGAGGCCGGTGTCGCCCAACCGGGTCCGGGCCGGCGCGCCCGGCACACGGATAAAGGTGCTGTCGCGAGAGTCGATCGGACCAGTCGGCAACCTGGTGGCGTGCGGATCGAGGCCTACGACTGCCGGTGTCCGATCGGTCTTCGGTCGGCTCGAAGGCGGAACGAAGGTCGTGCGATCCGCAGCCGGCGTTGCTGGCACGAACGTCGTGCTGTCCGCGTCAGCCGGGGGCGGCGAGAACGTCGTCCGATCGGCATTCGCCGGTGACGGCACGAACGTGGTTCGACCGGCGTCAGCCGACTGACTGCTCGCGGCGTTATTCGTGTGGCGCGGCTGTGGTACGAAAGTCGTCTGGTCGGATGCCGCACCTCCGACCGTGGCGACTGTCGCAGACACGGCGACCGCGCGGGCGCAAGCGCTGCACACGAGCACTGCGTCGGCCAGAGCCGTCCGGCAATAGGGGCAGATGTTCACTGAAGGAGTCTGGCGGCCGATACCAATGCCGCCTGACCGACCACAAGCCTACCTGATTTCAGCGGAAAATGAGCCTGTGCGTCTCGAATTGCCGATTCTCGCGCCGAATCCAGGATTGGGCAACGTTGCGGGGCGCCCGATATCTGCCCTACGCTGACGCGGACACATGAAGGATTCCCTGCTCACCCTGCTGCACCTGGCCGTGACGACCGCGAAGCTGTGTGGCCGCGGTGGCGCGCGTGCGGTGATAGCGAAGAATCTCCTGCTCAAACAGCAGCTGATCGTCCTGCGTCGTGCTCGCCGGCGCGCGCCGAATCTGACGCCGAGCGACCGGCTGCTCTGCGGATTCTGGTCGCTCTTCCTCAGTCCAGAACGCATCCGAAGGTCGCCATCGCGCTCCGCCCTTCGACGCTTCTGACGTTTCATCAGGCGTTGGTACGACGCAAGTACCGCCGGCTGTTCTCGTCGACGTCGTGCTCGAGGAAGCCCGGCCCGAAAGGGCCGGACCAAGCACTCATCGAAGCCATCGTCGAACTCAAGTCGCGCAATCCTCGATTCGGCTGTCCACGGATTGCGCGCATCATCTCGCACACGTTCGGGGTAGAGATCGACAAGAACGTCGTGTACCGCGTGCTATCGAAACACTATCCCTGCTCCGGGCGGAGCCGGGCCCTCGTGGTTGTCGTTCATCGGCCACACCAGAGACAGCCTCTGGAGCGTGGACCTCTTTCGATGCGAGTCGATCGTGCTCCGGAGCTACTGGGTGCTCGTGGTGATGGACCAGTTCACGCGTCGCCTGGTCGGCATCGGCGTGCATGGCGGCAGCCTCACAGGCGCCGACGTCTGCCGCATGTTGTTCAACGCCGCGATCACGGTCAAGGTGCACCGCGACACGTCAGTACGGATCACGATCCGCTATTCGAAGCCCACCGGTGGATGGCCAACCTTCGGATTCTGGAGATCAACGAAATCAAGACCGTGCCGCACGTGCCTCTGTCCCACCCATTCGTGGAGCGCTTGATTGGGACGATGCGCCCAGAATTCCTCGACCAGGTGCTGTTCTGGAATGTCCACGATCTTGAGCGAAAGCTTGCCGAGTTCCAGGCGTACTACAACGCAGCACGCGGCCACGCCTCATTGGAGGGCTACACGCCGCTGACCTTCGTTGATAAACGCGCGGTCGCGCCTAAAGACCTGAGTCATGTGCGCTGGGTCTCCCGCTGCAGGGAGCTCGTCCAGCTGCCCGTCCAGCTGCCTGTCGCGGCCTGACAACGAATTCGAGACGGACAGGCAATTCGCGTTTCACCGGAACATGTAGCTCGTACCCTCTACCTGGGATAGCAAGTCCGCCGGCGCATCGGTCGCGACGGCGCGGCCCTCGACCACCGGCGACACCGGAGAATGCTCGGCGAGGTACTCCATCACGACCTGATGGACGGTGATGTCGTGGCGACGCGGGTTGGCGACGTCCGCAATCCGGCACACGGTGTTGTCGGGGTCGCCTTCGCGTTCGCAGCCGAGCACTGTATAGCGCTGCGCAGGGACCAGCGGCTGGCCCTTCACGGTGACCTCCACGATGCGGTGGCCCGTCGGCTTGCCGATCGTGAACGTCACGACCAGGCCATTGTAGCGGACGAACCAGCCGCCGAACCGCTTGGTGGCGTCGGACGAGAACGCATTCTCCAGCTCGTTCTCGAGCCAGTCGAGAATCTGCTGGCCCGAGATCACGCCGGCTTTGATGGCCGACTCCACCGGCAGCATGCTCCAGAGGTACTCGTACGTGATGTCCGCGACGCCGCCTCCCGGATCCCCAGGGCCGCCGGCCGGCACGAGCGGCGGACAGAACCGGAAGCCGTTCGAGACGACGAAGTCCGACTGGAACTTCCACATCAGCGCATCGGTGATGAGGTTGTCCATCGGCGTCTCGATCACGTAATAGCGGACGAGGGGCGTGCGCGTCCGGCCGATCACCTTGCCGAGCTCCTGGCGGTACGGCGCGCGGGCGGCGGCCACCAGAGTCTTCATCTGCGCGTCCTCGGCGTACCGCTCGGGATCGACGTCGAGGAGCTCGTAGGTCTGGTCCTTGATGACGCCGCGCTCGACCACCAGGTCGAGCTTGCCGATGAACGACCCGAACGCGCCCGGTTCGGTGACCTTGCAGTACGTGCCCTGCAACGGCTCGCGGATCCGCTCGTGCGTATCGGCGCCGAGGATGTAGTCCACGCCTTTCGCGTACGGCTGGTTCGCGAGGTTCAGCTGCTGCGCGAGGCCCATGTGCGACAGCACGAACACCACGTGGCACCCTCGCTGTCGAAGCGTCTCGACGTAGCCGGCCAGGTCGGCGTTCGGGCGCGTGAACTTGATCCCGCGCGAGTACGCCGGCGACTGGCGAATCGGCGTGAGCGGATCGTTGTAGCCGATGAATCCGACGCGCGTGCCGGCGACGTCGAAGATCTGGAACGGCGGGAAGAGCGGCCGCGCGCCGGGGGCCCCGGCATGAAACATGTTCGCGCAGACCTTCCTCGCGCTGTACATGTTCATGTCCTTGATCAGCATGTCCTTGCCGTACACCACCTCCCAGTTGCCGGGCAGGACGAGGTCGTAGCCGATCCGGTTGATCAGCGGGACCACGGCCTGGCCCTTCGACAGCGCCGCCACCGCGCTGCCCTGGAAGCAGTCGCCGCCGTCGACGACCAGCGTGCCCCCCCGGTTCTGGCGCCGCAGCTCGTCGATCATCGTGCGCAGCACCGCGAAGCCGCCGCGGCGCTTATACACCGGCCGGCCGTTCTCGTAGAAGAACTCGTCGTGGGTGTCGAGCTGCGCGTGGATGTCGGACGTGTGCAGGATCGTCAGGTGGTGCGCGCCGCCCGTGCGCACCGCCTGACTCGCGGCGAATTCGGCGGCGCTCGCCCGCCGCTGGAGCCGTGAGGCCACGGCCGGCCCGAGGCCCATCGAGGCCACCTGCCGCAGGAAACTGCGCCTCGTGTGATCGCTCATGGGATGGCATCCGCGCGCCCGACCTCAGCGTCAGCGGCGCGACACGGCGCGGCGATTATAATGGCGAATCCTTTCATGCATCCGCTTCCGTGGTACATCGCCGGGCCGTTGATTGGTCTCGTGGTGCCGGCGCTCCTCCTCCTGGGCAACAAGCCGTTCGGGATTTCGAGCAACTTCGGCCACGTCTGCTCGCTCCTCTCGCCGCGCCGCTTCTCGTTCCGCGACTCGGGTCAAACCGGGACATGGAACCTGGTGTTCCTGCTCGGTATCTTCGTCGGGGCCGTCGCCGCGTGGCGCTTCGCGCCGCCGCTCACCCTCAGGCTCTCCCCGGCCACGGTCGACGCGCTGCACCGGCTCGGCCTGACCGACCTGAGCGGCCTGGCGCCGCGCGAAGTGTTCGCCTGGTCGGCGCTCTTCACCCTCAAGGGCTTCGCCTCGGTCGTCGTCGGCGGATTCCTGGTCGGGTTCGGCACCGCGTACGCCGGCGGATGCACGTCGGGCCACGCGATTGCCGGTCTCGCCGACCTGCAGCTGCCGTCACTGCTCGCCGTGTGCGGCTTCTTCGCCGGCGGTCTGGCGGCGACCTACTTCGTCCTGCCGCTGATTCTCAGGTAGCGCAATGACGCTCGTTCCCTACTTCGCGCTCGGCACCGCGTTCGGCTTCATCCTCGTCGAGGCCGAAGTCGTGTCGTGGTTTCGCATCCAGGAGATGTTCCGCTTCGACGCGTTCCACATGTACGGCATCATCGGCAGCGCGGTGGTCACGGCGGGGCTGGCGCTGCTCGTCATCAAGCGGCTCGCGCTGCGCGCGCCGGATGGACGGGCGATCGGCTTCCCGCCGAAGACGCTCGGCAACGGCGTCCGCTACGTGGCCGGCGGCTCGCTCTTCGGGCTCGGATGGGCGATGACGGGCGCGTGCCCGGGCCCGCTCGTCGCGCTGGTCGGCGCTGGCGTGCCGGTCATGGCGGTCGCCGTGCTGAGCGCCCTCGCCGGCACGTGGACGTACGGAAGCCTCCGCTCGAAGCTCCCCCACTGATCAGCGCCTTCGAGGGCCAAAGGCCGTAGAATCGACGCGCCCTGACTCCCACATGTCCCTCATGCGGCCGTCCCGTGCGGTCGCTCGACGGCGGCCGCTTCTGCTCCTCGTGCGGCGTTCCGCTGGACGGCATGCCCGCCGCCAACCGGTCGAGCGGCGTCGCGACGATGCCGGGCGCTGCGCTGCGCGTGTCGATGGCGAATTCCCAATCGTGCTGCCAAAACGCTTGACCGAACCCGTTACTCCCGTGGTTTAGCGCCGTGTAAATCTGTTCGTGGCCAGATTTCAGTAGGACAAGGACACGAGTGGCGTTCAACCAGTCGACAAATGGCGCGCGGTGACGGACGTGGTCCGCCGGCGTCACACACGGGTCATGCCGCGATCGGCGTCTGATACAGCCCACGACAGTGGGACCGCCAGCGATACGTTCTGACACTCGCCCGTGCGTTGTCATCGCCTGTGCGCGGTTCTGGCGTCCGCCCGCCCAGCCCCGCGTGCGTGCGATGACCGTTAAAGTAGCGTTGGAACTCACGGAGCTTCAGCTCCAGATCCGCGGCCATCCAGAACAGCGTGCGGTCGAGGAATTCGCGGCGGATCGTGCCGATCAGGCGTTCGACGAATGGATGCGACAGTGGCACGTACGGCACGGTCTTGATGGTTGCTACGTCGAGGATTCGTAGATTCGCCTGCCATTGGTGGAATTGGTAGAGCGGATCGTGGTCCGAGCTGAGGCACGTCGGCGGCGCTTGACGACCCATCGCTCGATTGAACATCTGGCACAGCGCCACGCCATCCACGACGCCGCGATGCACGCCGAAGCCCACGATGCGCCGCGTACATTGATCCATCACGACGAGCACCGAGTGTGTGCGCAGGGCAGCCGATTCGCACCGAAACAGATCAAGACTCCACAGACTGTCCTTCGCGTGACCAAGCACCGTCAGCCACGACGGCCCCGCCGAATCTGGAGTCGACCGGTACCGAGCAGCCAAGATGCGTCGTACCACGTCCTTGTTGATGGGAATATCGAACGCGAGCGTGATCTGGTGCGCGATCCGTGGACATCCCCAGGTTGGGTTCCGCTGTTTCATGTCGACGACCGCGGCGATGACGTCCTGGCTGGGTCCCTTGGGGCCAGGCCTCGTCGGCCGGTTGGACGAGAAGAGCCGGCGATACTTCCGCTGTATCAGCGCTCGATGGAGCCTCAACAGCGTTGACGGTTTGAGGACGATCGCCGAACGGATCAAGCGGCCCGGGCGCATACAGAGCGCACAGAAGCCGGCGACCACGCGATCAGCGGTGCGGAGATTCGGTGACCGTTTCCGGGTACGATTGAGGATCAGCAGTTGGTGCTTGACGAGCACGGACTCGGCCACCACGGAACGGGCGCCGCCGGGGCCGGCGAGCCGGGCGACTGTCACCAGCAGATGCAGAAAGAGGACGGCCAGATCGCGCACCGCACGATCCTACCAATATCGCAACATCAAGAATTGCTGAGGAATTCAGCAATTCGCCATGCACAGGTCACGCAGCAGCACGTAGACGTTCGGCTTGGTGCAGCCACGACAGGAGTTGGTTCCAACTCGCGAAAATCTGGGCCACCAACTACTTTACATTCTAGAGCAGACCCCAGCGGCCGGATTGACGTAGGCGATCCAGCGATCGCCCTCGTTTGTGGATCACCGGCTGGTACGCGCTTCGCGCCTGCAGATCGTCGAAACCGACCAGCCGCATGTTTTACATCTCAATCCGCTGCTGCGCGGCCAGACGGGAATCCCACATGATGCCGAGCGTGCCGAGAGCGATCCCAACCGTCGCGGCCGACAAGTGCGAGCGTCGCATGTGATGGTCCCTGTCAGAAGGTGAGTTGCGCGCTGAATTTCAACAACCGCGCACCCATGATTTGAATCGCGTTCAGCCACTGATTGTTCTGGGTGCTGTACCGTGTTTGTTCGTTCAGGATGGTACTCGCGTTGAACACGTTATAGACGTCGAAATTCCCCTGCACCTTGGCCCGCCCCATCGAAAAAGTCCGGCTGACACGAAAATCCAGCTGTTGGATTCGATCATCGAAGAGCGTGTTCAGTGGAATCAGGTCGACGGTGACGGTTTGATTACATGTGGCCGCCGTCTGGCTCGGGCACGCCGCGAGGTTCCGCCCGAGTGACGGCTTGATTTCAGCATTGCTGGCCACGTAGCTCGCCGCGATCGGGAAACCGGGAGCATTCTGGTACGTGGCGCTGATCTGTGATGCCCAGGGGAGCGGGTAGACAGCCGAGAGTTTGACTTGCGTCGCGGCTCCCCACGGCTGGCTGATGTGGCAGAAACCGGGTCGCGCATCCTGAGTCGGGATCACCAGGACGCCGGCCTGTGCAACGGGCTGTCCGGCAACGAGTGTAGACGGCGAATCAACAGAGAAGCAGTTGTCGAGGACTGTGCGTCCCGTGCCCAGGCCTCCCTGGATCTGCCCGCCCCGTCCAATCCGCGCGTTGATGAGGAAATCGATGCCGTCGAAGACCTCGGTTTGCCTGCCATAGTGGGACGCTTGCGTGACCAGGTTGTCCACCCGACCGAACTTCTCCGGCTTGACGTCGTAGAGCCCGCAGAACTGCTGCCCGCTCACGCTCGCCGGCAATCGCGGATCCGCCGGCGCCGTAATGCAGAATGAATCGTAATCGGCCGGCGACACGGCCTGATTGTCGACGGCGAGAAATCCCCCGTACCACGTGCGGAAGTACGCGATCGTGAGGCCCATATTCGGCCGCAGCTGATGCTGCACCGAGACCGAACCCTGCCAGTTGTAGTTCTGCTGGTTGAAGCCGCTCAGCGCGTCGGCCGCTCGACGCGTGTTGCCCGCGCTGACCTGACCGAAGCTGAGATCCGACCACTGTCCGCACTCACCGTTGGGCGCGGGATCCATGAGATCGCAATCGGGAACGTAATCTCCTCGTCGAGGATCGCCAACGGGATAGGTCGTGTCGGTCCAGGTCCTCGTCGTGCTGACTGCCTGATTCTGCACGGGCATATCCACGGCGATGCCGGTATTGCGGGCCGAATACTGGCCCAGGGCGACCTTGAGCGCGGTCCTGCCGTTGCCGAACAGATCGTAGGCCGCCCCGACGCGCGGGCTGAGATTCTGCCAGTGCGGCGCGTGCGTTACGGCGGGAAAATCGCGCGCGCGTACCCACGGGCCCGCCGGCAGGTGCTGCGCCGGGATAGACGCGTCATAGACGGCGTATCGCAGGCCGAGGTTCAGCGTCAGCTTCCGCATGGTCCACTGATCCTGAGCGTAGACGCCATTTTCGATCGCGGTGTTATACGGGCCGAGTGGAAGCGCATAGATCGTGACCTGCGTCGGCACCTGATTCCTGAACGTGTACGACCGCGCCTGGTTGACCATGTTGGCGTCGCCGTAGCTCTGACGGCCCACGCTGAAGTGGTTCAGATCGAGACCGACTTTGAGATTGTGCGTGCCGGTGACGTAGGCCAACGAAAGCCGTTCGTGAAATCGCTCGTCTGTCAGAGCCTGGTAGCCGGGGCCAGTGACCGACCTCGACCCGTACCTGAGATTCAGTCCGAGATCGTTGATCGCGATTTCGTCATATCCCACGCCCGGCATCCGTTTTTGATTGCGATGATAACTATTCATCGCAGCGCTGGCTTCAATCAGCAGTCTGTCGGTGACCGGGTATGTATAGGTGAGCGTCGATAAGAACTGCGGATCGTAGTGGTGTTCGGCGGCGGCTTCCGGCGCATACAGCGGACTCACCTGCTCCAGAATGGCAAACGTGCATTGACAGGCCGGATGCTGCGTGTGGGAAAAGACGATCTTGTGCTTCGCCGCGGCCTGCGACGTGAGGCGGATTGAATAATCGGAGGAGTAATCACGGTTGTACGCCGGCCGGCTCAGGTCTGGCTCATAGAACAACGTGCCCTGTCGCTTGTTGTAATAATTGCCAACCTGATACAGCGACCTGTCCTCTCGCCGCGACGCAGTGAAGAACCACAGCTTGTCACGCTTGAGAGGACCGCCCAACCCTCCCCCGACGTCGTAGTACCTTCTGACTGATGGCGCCGCGGTCAGACCACGGGTGCGCAAGTCGTCCGTCAGATTGTCACCCGTCAGGGCCGGGCCGGTGAGCTCGGCGCTCAAGCTTCCCGAGAACCTGTTGCCGCCGTCCCTGGGCACGATGTTGATCTGGACGCCGCCGGTTGTCGCTTCAGCGGAGCCGGCCGCCGTCTCGACGACGACTTCCTGGAAGGTGTGAGCGTTGTATTGGAAGCCGCCGCCGCTGAACACTCTCGAATCCATGCCGGCAAAGTTGTACGTCATATCGTCCGGGCGCTGGCCGTGGACGCCGAAAAAGCCACGGTCACTCCCGACGCCGCCGACATCGTGAAAGTTCGTGCCTCCGGCATTGGCCCCCACGATGAGCGTGACCAGCTGGGCCGGACGTCTGCTGGTCGGGAGCGCATCGAGCATCGCGCGCGAGACAGTGATCTGCTGTTGTACGTTCTGGACGTCGACCACCGGCGACGCGCCAGAGACCGTCACGGTCTCTTCGACCGTCCCCACTTTGAGATCGGCGTTCACGGTCGCGGTGAACCCGGCCGTCAACTCGATCCCGTCTCGCCTGAACGCGCTGAATCCGGTCAACGTGAAGATGACCGAGTATGTGCCCGGCCGCAGATCGACGATGCGGTAGAGGCCCTGGCTATCCGTGGTGGCGGAACGGATTCTTTCGATCAGGGCGGGGCTGGCGGCTTCCACCGTGACGCCGGGAATCACTGCGCCCGATGCGTCGCGCACGACACCCGCGATGGTGCCGGTTTCTGCTTGCGCCCACGCATGAGCCGGAACGAGGATCAGACATCCCGACACGACGACGACGAACCGAACGAATTGCTGAACGGTCATCGCGTTCCTCCATTCGCGTGCCTGGCAGCGCCGGAAACTACGGAGTGAGCATGATGGCGCCTCCGGTTGAGGAGGTATAGACAGAATGAGGAACGGCCTGGTGATTATCGTCTGTGGCCGACAGTTGTCAAGGGAGCGTAGACGACTATGTGATTCGAAGTAACGTGATCAGATTCCCTCCGAGGATCGCGGCTTTTTCGGTGTCGCTCAGGAATGGCGCGTTGAGGACGAAGTCGATGCCGACGGGCCAGTCGAACGGATAATCGGTCCCGTAGAAGATGTGATCGACGCCGACCTCGGCCACGAGGTGACGCAACCCCTCTTCGTGAAAGATCATCGTGTCGATGTAGAGCTGGTTCCTGAAATACTCGCTCGGTTTTCTCTTGAGGGCTTTGCAGTCTGCGCCCCCGCCGCGTCCGCACAGCGCATCCGACCGACCGCTGTACGACGGCAGGTAGCCGCCTGCATGAGCCGCGCAGATCTTCAGCCCCGGGAAGCGATCCAGCGTGCCTTCGAAAATCAGGTGCGAAAGAAACACCGTCGTCTCCAACGGGTTGCCGATGGTGTTGCCTAGACC
>Ga0075433_10002903_pt1 | contig 13137 bp, 9 predicted proteins | sample RhiMethybrSRZTD2_FD_75299 | JGI IMG/M metagenome (GOLD analysis project Ga0075433, IMG submission 75299) | Populus rhizosphere microbial communities from Tennessee, USA - Rhizosphere MetaG P. TD hybrid SRZTD2 | ecosystem: Host-associated > Plants > Roots > Rhizosphere > Soil | place: USA... | reverse complement strand
CATACTCGGGCTACTCGTCGCGCTGCCGGCTGTGGGAGCTGCCCAGGCGCCGCCGGCGGGATCGAGCGAGCCGTTCGTGGTCGAGTACTACTACAAGACGCGCTGGGGCTTTGCCGACGAGTTCATCCGGCTCTTCAAGAAGAACCACTTCCCGGTCTTGAAGCGCCAGATCGAGCTGGGGCACATCCAGCGGGTCACCGCAGAAGCGCCGCGGTTCCACGGCACCGAGGACGGCCGCTGGGACTATCGCGTCACCATCGTATGGAAGAACGCCGCGGCGCCGCACGAGCCGTTCCCCGAGGCGGAGCTGAAGCGGCTGTTTCCCGACCAGGAGACGTTTAGGCGCGAGGAGCAGCGGCGCTTCGAGATCCTCTCGGCGCACTGGGACCTGCCGATTGTCAGCGTGGATCTGACACGGCCCTAGAGGCGGACCGGCTTTTCCCGAGATAGGTCCGCACCAGCGGAGCCACCCGCCCGCGCACCAGCGCGGCCTTGAGTCGCTCGCGCTCGTCCGGCGTGACCTCCGCGAGGAACTCCTCCCCGCTCCCCGCTCCCTCTTTGATCGCGACGGGGATCCCGTCGCGATACAGGATCCGGTTCGTGGCTACTCCGGCGACCACTGCTCCCGGCGTCACGATCCCCACCAGGTTGAGCGGGTCGGCCCCGCTCACCGCCACCAGCTCGCCGCGCGGCTCCTCGCGCCGCACGCGGCGCAGCAACCCCACCGCTTCGGGCAGCGCGTATTGCTCCCCCGAGAAACCGCCCACGAAGCGCCCGCCGCGAATCTCACCTCGCGCCTCGAGCCGCCGGTAAACCCGCAGGATGTCGCGCCATGGCGTGAGCAACGTCTCGCGCGTCACCAGCCGGCGGAACACCACTCCGTAACGGCGCAATAGTTGCCAGGCCACCGCTTCCGCGACGGCCTCCTCCGGGAGCGGCGCCGCCGGACGCCGCACGCGCGACCATCGCCCTGCCGTTTCGACGCCGAACGGCGCCACCTGCCCTCGCCGCCGGAACCCGCCGCCGATGGGGCGGCGCCGATCGGACGGCACCAGCAGCGCCCGCAGCCCTGCGAAGCTGTCCGAGGTCACCAGCCCCCAGGCGACGAGCTCACCCAGTCCCTTCTCCACTTCGGTGCGCAACAGTCCCGTGGCATTCACGAGGTCGCCGAAGAACGACGCGCCCCGCTCGTCGAGCGCATCGAGCACGGCACGGGCCGAGTGCGACAGGGGCAGGTGCGGCGGATCGGGCTGCGCCGTCAGGGACCGCCAAACCGCTCCCCGCTCCCTGCGAAACAATGCAATCGGCGTGGTGCGAATCGGGCCGCCCTTGTGGCCCCCCCCGTTCGACGGCGCTGCCAGCGACAGCCGGCCCCAGGCGATCTCCCCCGAGAGACACAGGCCGTCGAGCCACAAGGGGTCGTACTCGCTTAGCCGGGCCGGGAGCACATCCGCTTCCCACGCACCCGCCGGCACCTCGTACCCGTCGAGCAGGTCGAGCACCGCGCCGAGCCCCTCCGGCCCCTCGGCCCGGACATCCGGTGTGGCGCGCTGCCACTGCAACAGGAACCGCATGAAGTCCGCCGCCGTGACCGGCTCGATCTCCTGGCGCAGCCGGTCGAGCGTGTAACGGTGGATGCGCGCGAGCAGCCGTCGCTCGCACCACTCGAGCTCCGCAATCCCGGGAGTGAACCGGCCGCGCAGCACGAAGCCTTCGTGCTCGAGTGCGCCCAGGGCGAAGTCCACGTCCCCGACCGACACGCCCAACGAGCCGGCGACGTCGGCGGCTGTCGTCGTACCGACCGCCTCGAGCCGGCCGCGCACCAGCTCTCGCAGCGCGTCCTCGCGCGTCCATGCCTTCGCGCGGTCGCGCTCGGGCACGCTCACCGCCGGCTCGCACCGAGCACCTGGGAACACCGCCTCCAGCAGCGGCACACGCTCGGCTGCGATCCAGAGATGCGGCTCGTGCAGCAGGGTCGTCGCACGCCCGGCCCGTGCCAACTCCTCGAACCATCCCTTCCATTCCGCATTCCGCATTCCGCATTCCGCACTCGTCAGGGCACCGCTGACGAGTAGCGCATCGTGGAGCTCGTCGGCTGACCGGGCTTCCGGCCAGGCTTCCTCTTTCACCCGCTCGATCGCGGCCTGGTCGAGCTTCCCGAGCTCCTCCGCGGTCTTGACGTCGAGTCCGCGCCGTGTGATCACCGCCTGGGTGCGGCGCTCCTCCAGCGGCGCGTCGTCGAGGAAAGCGTACGGCTTGGCGTTGATCACCTCGTGCGCGAGCGGTGACGGCTCCGCGGTGTCGCGCGCCACGAGCGTGAATCGACCCGCCGCCATCCCCTCGAGCACGGCCTTCAGGCCGGGGAAGTCCATCGCTTCGAGCAGACAGTCCGCGATGGTCTGCTGCACCAGCGGGTGATCGGGGATCTCGCGATCGCCCACGAGGTTCTCCGGGCACGCGAGCTGGTCGGGGAACACCGCGGCGACCAGGTCCTCCGCGTCCATGCGCTGCAGCGGCGTGGGGACCTTCTTGCCGCCGCGGGCGCGCAGCACGGCGAGCGCCCGCGTCGCGTTCCAGCGCCAGCGCGAGCCGAACATCGGCGCGTCGAGCATCGCCTGCACCAGCAGGTGCTCCGCGGTCTCGGGCTTCAGGTACTGGAACACGTCCTCCAGCGGGAAGCTGTGCTGGGGGCCGAGCGACAGGACGATCGCGTCCTCGGTGGCGGCGGCCTGGAGCTCGAAGTTGAAGCTGCGGCAGAAGCGCTTGCGCAGCGCGAGTCCCCAGGCCCGGTTGACCCGACTGCCGAACGGCGCATGCAGCACCAGCTGCATCCCGCCTGCCTCGTCGAAGAAGCGTTCCAGCACCAGGGTCTCCTGCGTCGGGATGACCCCCAGGATCTTTTTCGAGGCGTCGAGATACTCGACCATCTGACGGGCCGCCGGCTCGGGCACGCCCGGGATCCCGGCCGCGAGCCAGGCGGTAGCCGCCGGCAGGTCTCCCAGCCGAGCGTCCAGGTCGCCGCGTAGGCGGGACACCTCCCGCGACAGCTCCGGCGTGCGACCCGGGGCCTCGCCCAGCCAGAACGGGATCGAGGGGGGCTGGCCCTGGGCATCCACGACGCGCACCTGGCCCGACTCGATCTTCTGGGTCAGATAGGAGCGGTTGCCCAGCTGGAAGATGTCGCCCGGCATGCTCTCGATGGCGAAGTCCTCGTTGAGCGTGCCGACGAATGTTTCGGTCGGCTCGAGGATCACGCGGTAGTCGCCGATGTCCGGGATCGCCCCGCCCGAGGTGAGCGCCGCGAGCCGGGCGCCGCGCCGCGCGCGCAGCCGGCGATTCACGCCATCGTAATGCACGTACGCCCCGCGCCGTCCCCGCCGCGTGGTGAATCCCTCCGCCAGCATCTGTACCACGGCGTCGAAATCCTTGCGTGACACATCGCGGTACGGGTACGCTCCCCGCACCATGTCGAACAACGTGTCCTCCGACCACTCCTCGCACGCCACCGCCGCGACGATCTGCTGCGCCAGGATGTCGAGGGGGTGCTCCGGGATGATCAATCGATCGAGCTCGCGCTCCTGCGCGGCCCGCACCAGCGCGGCGCACTCGATCAGCTCGTCGCGCGACAGGGGGAACAGCCGGCCCTTGGGCACGGCGGCGAGGTGGTGTCCCGAGCGGCCCACGCGTTGCAACAGCGTCGCGATCGAGCGGGTCGAGCCGATCTGGCACACGAGGTCCACGGCGCCGATGTCGATCCCCAGCTCGAGCGACGCGGTCGCGACCAGCGCCTTGAGCTTCCCCTCCTTGAGCCGGGTCTCGGCATCGAGGCGTTTTTCCTTGGAGAGGCTGCCGTGGTGCGACGTCACCTGGTCCACACCCAGCCGCTCGGAGAGATGCAGCGTCAGCCGCTCCGCCAACCGACGCGTATTCACGAACACCAGTGTGGTACGATGCTCCTGGATCAGCTGCACCAGACGCTCGTAGATCTCCTCCCACACCTCGGCCGCCATGACTGCCTCGAGCGGCGAGGAGGGAATCTCGAGCGCTAGATCGAGCGTGCGCGTGTGTCCCGAGTCGATGATGGAGGTGTCACGCACGGGGTGCCGTGTGCCGGCGAGGAAGGCTGCGATGTCTTCGATCGGTTTCTGCGTCGCCGAGAGCCCGATGCGCTGGAGACGCCGGCCGGCGAGGTGCTCCAGCCGCTCGAGCGACAGCGACAGATGGCTGCCGCGCTTGTCGCGCGCTACGGCGTGGATCTCGTCCACGATCACGGTGCGCACGCCGCGCAGCATCTCGCGGGCGCGCTCGGAGGTGAGAATGAGATAGAGCGACTCGGGTGTGGTGACCAAGATGTGCGGGGGCCGCCGCACCATCTGCTGGCGCTCCGCGCCCGGCGTGTCGCCGGTCCGCACCAGCGTGCGGATCTCCACATCCGGCAGGCATAAGGCTTCGAGGGTGCGCCGGATCTCGGCGAGTGGCTCCGCCAGGTTCTTCTGCACGTCGTTGGAGAGCGCCTTGAGGGGCGAGACGTACACCACCTGCGTGCCGTCGGTCAGCGTGCCGTCGAGCCCCTGTCGCAACAGCGAGTCGATGGCGGCGAGGAAGGCCGCGAATGTCTTGCCCGAGCCCGTGGGGGCTGCGATCAGGGCATTACGGCCGGCCTGAATGAGCGGCCACGCGTGCCGCTGTGGCTCGGTGGGCTCGCGGAAGCGGGATTCGAACCAGCGCTCGATGGCGGGATGAAAGCCGGACAACGACATGCTGAAATATGGCGAAGATTTACCGAAGCAGCGACACCCCCCGCGATGCCGCGATGCGCTCGACCGTCTCTCCGATCTTGTTGTTGGGCGTCGACGCGCCCGCCGTCACGCCCACCGTCAGCGGCCCGCCGGGCAGCCACCCGGTCACCACCCGCTCCTCCCTGGCCCCCACCGGTCGGAACCGGATCGACCCCGTCTCCGGATCGATGCAGCTCGCGTCTTCGATATGGTAGGTCGGCGCCTTGTCGTGGCAGATGGCGGCCAGGTGGGTCGTGTTGCTCGAGTTGTATCCCCCGATCACGACCATCAGGTCGAGCGGATCGGCGATGAGCTTCAGCACTGCATCCTGACGGTCCTGGGTGGCCGAGCAGATCGTGTCGAACGTGCGGAAGTGCTCGGGCAGCGCCGCTTCACCGTACCGCTTCGCCATGCTGCGCCGGATCTCCGCCGCGATGGCGAGGGACTCACCCGAGAGCATCGTGGTCTGATTCGCGACGCCGACCCGCACCAGGTCGCGATCGGGATCGAAGCCAGGCGACATCGTGCCGGCGAAGCGCTCCAGGAACCGCTCCCCGTTCCCCGCCCCCTCGATGTACGCACACACCTCGCGCGCCTCGTCCATATCGCGCACCACGAGGTAGCGGCCGGCCGGATACTTCGTGACCTGACTGGACGTCGCCTTCGTCTCCTCGTGGTAGTACTTGCCGTGGATCACGGCGGTAAAGCCGTCCTTCGCGTAGGCGTCTACGCGCTTCCACACGTTCAGCACCGATCCGCACGTCGTATCCACGAGGACGCACCCGATCGCGCGCAGCCGCTCGAAATCCTTTACGGTGACCCCGAAGGCGGGGAGAATGACCACGTCCGCCGGGGTGACTGCGCTGAAATCGAACTCGCCGTCGTCCGGCCGGTGCAGGAACTCGACGCCCATGGCCTGCAGCTTCTTGTTGACGTGCGGGTTGTGGATGATCTCGCCGACCAGGAACACCCGCCGCTCGGGGAACTTCGTGCGGGTTTCGTAGGCGTACTCGACGGCACGGTCCACGCCGTAGCAGAACCCGAACTCGCGGGCGAGCTTGAACGTCAGGTCGCCGACCGCGAGGACGTAACCGTGGGCGCGGATGCGGTCCACCACCCGGCTGTGGTAATCCGCCGCGAGGGCGCCCTCGATGTCACCCTTGAGACCGAAGCCGCGTCGAAAGTAGGTCTGTTCCACCAGGTCAATCTAACCGCGCACCCCGGCCGTCGCGCACGGCGTCCAGGACACGCTGCACCGCCAGGCCATCGTAGAACGTGGCGGGCTCTCCTGCGGCGGGCCGGCCGTCGAGCACGGCGACCACATCCCGCATCAACCGCACGAACGAGCGGGCCCACATGTTGTTGGGGGCCGTCTGCTCCCACAGGTCGTCCGGCACGCTGGCGTCCTCGAGCGGCCCGCCGGGACGGCCCACCTCGAGCGTCGTCTCGCCCGTCAACACCAAAGTGCCGTCGCGTCCCGTGATCTGGGCGAAATGTCCCGGCCCGTGCGCCGCCACCGTGGTCAGCGTGATCGTCGCCATCGCGCCGCTCGCGAGCCGCATCACGAAGCTCGCGTATTCATCGGCGGTCACGGGACGCCGCACCCGCTGGTCGTCGACCCGCTCGGGTACGAACGTGGCCGCACGGCCGCTGACTTCGACGACGTGGCTCCCCGTCCAGAAGCGGCACAGGTCGATGAGGTGCGAACCGACCGCACCCAGGATGCCGCCGCCTCTCGCGGCATCGTACCACCAGCTCCAGGGGGCAGCGAACGCCTGCGGCCGCCCGTCGCCACGCACGTAGGGCCTGAGCACGAGCTCGAGATGGAGCACCGGGCCGATGGTGCCGACCTGGATGAGCTGTCGCACCTTGCGCCGATTGGGCTCGTAGCGCAGCTCGTGGTCGATGCGGGCCAACCCGCGGCTCCGCTCCGCGACCTCGAGCATCTGCTCCGCCTCCCGCACGGTGAGCGCCATCGGCTTCTCGCACAGCACGTGCTTCCCCGCCTCCAGGGCGGCGATCGTGTGGCGTGCGTGGGCGTCGGGCGTCGAGGATACGATGACAAAGTCGACCTCGGGAGCGCGGGCGAGCGCCTCGCCACTCCCGTACGCGTTGGGAATGCCGAGCTCCGCAGCGACGGCGCGGGCGCGCTCGGCGCTGCCGCTCGCGATCGCGGTCACGGCCACACCGGGAACGAGGCGCAGGGCCGGGGCTTGTACCCGACGCGCGAACCCCGTCCCGATCAGCCCGATCCGGAGTGTCACGGCCTGGCTCGGCAGGAAACGGTGTCTGGCTCGAGCGGCACCGCGTTGAACGACGCCTCGAGCGCCACGCGCCCCGCCGCCGCCACCTCGACCCCCGTGCCACGCGCGACCAGCGTGATGACCCCTCCGGTCGCCCGCACCTCGACCGCGCCGCTGTCGAGCGTCAGGCCGTGCGCCACTTCATTCAGCACGTATCTCACCCCGACCGTCGCGCCGCGCGGCGACACCGTATCGCCCCGCTGCAACAGCGGCCAGGGGCCATCCGGTAGCGAGTCCGCCCGCGTCCCCCTCGCGCGCAGCCACACCACCACGCCGTTCCCCTGATTCGACCCCTGCAGCAGGAACCCCTCGCTCCCGGTGCCGCCGCCGCAGCGCCGGGCGTCCGCCGGAACGTCGAATCGGATGGTGTCCTTAGGTGGGCGGGCTACCAGAGCGCGCACGCGGCCGACGTGCTCCGGCGCGCGGCCGCAGGCCGCTGGCAGCAGGGCGAGCGCAACGCCCACGAGCCGAGGCGGCCTCAGGGGGAAGCTCGCGCGCCGGGCGGGTTCGTGATGCCGAGGGTCGCGCGGGCAGCGGCCGTCGTCAGCGTGTGCGGCGCGAGCGCGTCGACCATCCCCGACGGCAGAGGCTGCGGCTTCAGCCCCTTGCGATCGACGCACACCAGCACCATCCACCCTGCGGCACAGAGCCGCGGCGGGTCACCGCGCAGCACGTCGAAGTTGAGCGTCATGGACCTGCCGCCGACGCGGCCGACGTACGTAGCCACACGCAGCCGGTCGTCCAGCCGCGCGGGGACGTAGAACTCGCTGTGAACGGCCTTGCGCGGCAGAAAAATGTCGTAGCGGTCGAAGAGCTGGGCGTAGGCGAGCCCGCAGGCGCGGAACAGCTCCGTCTCGGCGATTTCGAAGAAGCGGACGTACGACCCGTAGAAAATGATGCCGGCGAAGTCCACGTCGGACCACCGGACATACTCTTCGATGACGTACGGCTTGGGGGACATCGCTTCCCGAACGGTCGAAACCGAGCGGGAAGCTAGGGGGCGCGAAACCCCCACGCCAGCAGGGCAGCGCCGCGCTAGATACGCGAAGCGGGCCCGGAGCCTCCGTGCCCGTTGGGTCGGATCCCGTACGCCCGCAGCCGGCGCCACAGCGTCGTCCGGCTGATGCCGAGCCGCCGCGCGGTCTCGGCCAGCTTACCGTGCGTCACCTCGAGCGTGTCGAGGATGGCCTGACGCTCGCGCTCGGCCAGCGTCGGGCTCTCCCCGCCGTCCGGCAGGAACACCACTTCGCCGAGATCGAGCGAGCCCTGCTTCAGGGTTCGCGCCCGGCCTCCGAACGCAACCAGCCGCTCGCGGGTGTTTTCACCGCGATGCGATGCGCCGTCCCCGAGGGCGTCGAGTGTGCGCCGCGCCCGCTGGTTCGCATACAACATCCGGCCGTAGGGGTCGAAGACGACCACACCCTCGCTGAAGGTTTCCATCACGGCCTGCCCCAATGGGGCGAAGCTGAGCGGGGGTGGAAGATTGGGGTTCTTTTCTCTCGCAACCATACGTTCTTGCATAACCGGGTTTGCAGGTCAAAGTTCCAGAGAGCACCGCCATAAGCTAGACCCGACGAGCCTCCGGAGGTCACAACAGTGAGCGCGGATCCTAGCGTCGCCGGCCCCGCCGCCCGCCCCGTATCAGGCGCTGCCGTTCCCCCCGGGATAGACCGCTCAACTGGCGGCGCAGATCCTCCAGCGAATCCGACCGCACCGCCTCACGCTTGCCCCGCACAACCGTGAAACGGACCGGCCGGTCCAGCGGGGGCAGATCACGCGGCTGCAGGCGCCGCGCCTGGCCCTCCTTGAGACGCAGCCGCGCTATGCCGATCCCCTGTTCCACTTCGTAATCCACCGGCACGCGGTCTCCGTAGAGGTGGACGGACGCCGGGAGCGCTTCCAGGGCCTGGCGCTCGGCCTCGGGGACCATCTCGTCTACGTCGAGCACCAGCCGTGTGTTGATGAACTCATCCCACGAGCCGACTCGTGAGAGCTGAGCCCCGAGGCGCGCGCTCACGTGCTCCGTCGCCGCTTGTGTCAGCCGTCCGCCCGAGCGCCGCCAGTAGAACCCGAGCCGCTCGAGCCCGCGCCGCACGCGGGCCTGATCGGGGTGCGGCGTATGGCCGGCGAGCACGGCCTCGACCAGCGCCGCGCGAGCGGCGTCCGCGAGCTCCGGGGGGAACGGGCTCGGGAGAGGCGCGACGTCGCGCTCGAGCAGGAATCCGAAATAGCTCACCGTCTGGACCCGCATCAGGCCCTCGTGTCGGCGCTGCCGCTCGAACGCGACCGTGGGCGCTCCCCGGCGCGCGTAACGACGGATCGCGCGCTCGGGCAGCTGCGTTCCCTCGATGCTGGCGCGCGGCACACCGAAGCGGTCGGCGAAGTAGCGCAGCGAGCCGGCGACGGCGCCCCAGCTCGAGCATACCGACTCCCGGCTCACGCGGGCCTCCCGGCCGTCCGCCGTTTCCTCGTCGAGGACCAGGTCGAAGGGCTCGACCCTGGCCACGAGGTCCGCGAACGCCGCGAGGATTTTGTCGCCGGCGTGGGGCAACCGCTCGGGTAGTGGCAGCTCGAGCTGGCGATACACCGACGCCAGTCCGAGCGCCACATCCTCGATGGCCTTGACGAGCACACCGCGGCCCTCGGCCCAGCGGTCCACGTCCTCGCGGAACAGGTGTCGCGGCAGACCGTACACTTCCCCCAGATAGCCGTGCTTGTTGACCGCCTCGGCATAGACGTTGTACGCGGTGAGGTGGTCGCTTCCTGACACGATCAGGCCCCGCAGGTCCCGCTCCTCGCGCGTCATGCGGTGCAGCGACTCGACGCTCGCCGCGACCGCCACCATGGGAACGAGATCGGGATCCGCATGATACAGCAGCTCGCCCCACGGTCGCTCGACCGGCATCGCTTCCACCTCGCGACCGTAGCGGGTGAGACGCCCGCGCTCGATCAATCCACGCTCGGTGAGCAGCTCGACGGCATCGCGGTACGCCTTGCGGTCGAGCGGCACCGGCAGGTCGAGCTCGCGCGCGTCCACGCCCAGCGCCGCGCACGTGATCGCCACCCGCTCCGCGTCTCCGGCAAGCTGGAACTCCGGCGGTGTCGGCTGGAGCTGTTCGAATACGAGCTCACGGTCGCTCAGGATGTAGACCTCACCGCCTTCCACGCGGCCGTGTACGCGGCCCGCCATCTGCAGGATTTCGTTCGCGCCCAGGTAGAGCCGCGTCAGCACGTTACGACCCCGCTCGACGACATTGGCGTAGCGCGCGTCGTAGATCACAACGGTGTCGAGGCCGCGAATGTTGAGTGCCGACTGGCCGGCCGCCGTCATCGCCAGCAGGAACGGCCGGCGCACCTGCCCGTCGAGGAACGGCCGGATCACCCGGATCGGCTCACCCCCGTGGTAGAACGCAGTCGGCAGGCCCTGCCAGCGGTCGCCGAGCTCCTTCGCGATCTGCTCGACTTCGGCTCGGGTGGGCACGAACACCGCCACGCCGCGCCGCTCCCGCAGCACGCGCTTCATGAAACGATCGTTCAGAAACTCGAGCGGCTGCTGGGGCAGCACGCGCACATCGGCCGCCCGCGCGGGATCGAACGCCCGTGTCTCGAGCACCTCGACCGACCCCAGGTAGCGGGCGTAGAACGCCGGATCCACTGTGGCCGAGAGCCAGATAAAGCGGCAGCCCGCCCGCTTGCCGAGTGCCAGGCACAGCTCGAGCTCGGCAGAGGTCTGATGGATCTCGTCCACCACCAGCGTGTCCCGCGCGGTGATGAGGCCGTCCTCGAACCAGCGGCGCGCGATGCCGGTGGTCACGATCACGACGTTCCACGTCGGCGTCTCGGGCGTCGCTTCGCGCTCGCGGTTTACGACCCCGACCTTGAGCGGCGCCTGGAGGATGGTGCTCGCGATCGACCGGATCGCGAGCGTCTTCCCGGTGCCCGTCCCCGCCACGATCCCGAACCCCCGCCCCGACGCCGCGAGGCGCCGGATGTCCTCACCGTGCTCCCGGCCCAGCAGAGTGTCGATATCGAGGCTCATCGCCAGCTCGATCGTTTCGCAGGCCGCGCGCGTGGGCGCGATCACCACGACCCGCCCGGTGGCGGGCTCCGCGGCGAGGAAGGCGTGGGGATCGGGGGGAAGGAAGTGGTCGCGGGAAATTCGCACGGTCGCAATATAGATTAGCGGAGGAGGGAGAGATGCGCCGTCGACCCCTGCTCTACCTGCTGATCCCGTCGCTCGCAGTCGTGCCGCTCGTCGCACCGGCGCAGCGGCTCGAACGTACTCCCGAGCACCCCACCCCGGAGCAGGTCGAAGCTCAGCTGCGCTATCAAACGGGTCACGTGACCGTGCACCGCGGCCTCGCGACATTCGAGCTACCCGCGGACTTCCGGTACCTCGACCCGCACCAGACCGACGTCGTGCTGCGCGCGTGGGGCAACCCGCCCGGCTCCGAGACCCTGGGGATGCTCGTGCCGGCGGGTGTCCGCGTGCTCGCTCCCGAAGGCTGGGGCGTCATCATCAGCTTCAGTGAGGATGGCTACGTCAAGGACGACGATGCCGCGAAGATCGACTACCGCGAGCTGCTCACAACCATGCAGCAGGCGATGCGAGAGGCCAATCCGGAGCGCGCGAAGGCCGGTTACGCGACGGTGGAGCTCGTGGGGTGGGCCGAGCCCCCGCACTACGACAGCGTGGCTCACAAGCTCTACTGGGCGAAGGACCTCAAGTTCACGGACGACTCGGCGCACACGCTCAACTACAACATTCGGGTGCTGGGGCGGCGCGGCGTGCTGGTGCTCAACGCGGTCGCGTCGATGGATCGACTCGAGTCGGTCAGGCGGGACATGGCTAAGGTGATCGGCTTCGTCGAGTTCAACGGAGGACACCGCTATGCCGACTTCATCCCCGGCACGGACAAGGTGGCCGAGTACGGCATCGCAGCACTGATCGCGGGCGGTCTCGCGGCGAAGGCCGGGCTGTTCAAGGTGCTGCTGGGCGCGCTCATCGCCCTGAAGAAATTCATTGCGCTGGGGCTCATTGCGGCGGCGGCGTTCCTCCGCAAGCTGTTGGGGCGCAAGCCGGCCGACGCAGCGGCGAAGCCCTGACCAGCACGAGCATAAAGAAAGCGGGAGGCGTGCGTGCGCGCCTCCCGCTTCGCGACCATACCTGCGGCACTGCCTAGAGCGCCAGTCGCCGCATCCGGAACCTGCACTTGCACGCCGCACTCCGGTGGTACAGCCGGCGTGCTACCTCACTCATCGTCCCAGCCGTAGCGGTCGTGGTGGCGGTGGCGGTGCTGATGATGCCGATACCGCACCACGTACACGCGGCGCGCCACAAACAGCGGGGGCCGGTAATAGAATGCGCGCGGGTGTGGGTAGTAGGCGTACGGCCGCCCAACGATCACGACGCCGGTCACGTACGGCCGCGGTACGCCGAATCCGACGGCGACGCTGACACGCGTCTGGGCCGCGATCGGCGTGGCACCGAGCGCGAGCGCCATTGCAGCTGCCAAGAGCACACGTTTCATGGGTCACCTCCGGCCCGCGATCTCTGGAAAGGTCGTGCCAGACGCGACGCTGCGGGCGCAACGGCAACTGTCGAAGGAACTTAGGGCACTGGGTGAGGAGGGGGGTGGGCGTCGGGGAGTGTCACCTGCCCCGGTCACAACTGTCTCCCGGGTCCCGCAATTGCGTCACCGCGCGGGTGGCGGCGCAACCTGTCGCATCAGTCGCAACACTTCGCCGGCCTCGGCGTGGCGCCCCAACCCCTTTTTAGAGAAGATGCGGCGACCGTCGACCTCCACTTCGAACACGCCGCCGGACGACTGAATCAACTTCACGTCGGCGTGAGGGTAGGTCTTGCGGATTTCGGCCGCCAGACCGGCGGCTCGTGGCTCGTAGTTTCAGACGACGCAGTATTCGATCGTAACGCGCATGCCGTAAACGATAGTCGCGCTTGACAGGTCACGCCAAGGGGCCGACCTTGCTCCGAGCTTGCCCATGAGTGCCCTCTCCCGCCTCAAAGCGTCGCCGGGCCTGCTGGTGCGGGCGCT
>Ga0075433_10002899_pt1 | contig 13140 bp, 11 predicted proteins | sample RhiMethybrSRZTD2_FD_75299 | JGI IMG/M metagenome (GOLD analysis project Ga0075433, IMG submission 75299) | Populus rhizosphere microbial communities from Tennessee, USA - Rhizosphere MetaG P. TD hybrid SRZTD2 | ecosystem: Host-associated > Plants > Roots > Rhizosphere > Soil | place: USA... | reverse complement strand
GTTCCCGCTGCCGTACCGTCGCGACCGCCAACCATCGTGAAGCCTGAGAAGTTGTAGATCAGATTCTGTGTGAATGGCTCATCCATGCACATCACGCGGTCGCCATCGCTGGCCGGCCCCGTGCCGGTCTGGCGGATGATTGTGGTCGCCGCTCCAGCGCCGGTGATCGTCATTGTCTGATTGGCGCCAAGGTCGCCTACGGCGTTGCCGTCGCAACCACCGGCGCTAGTGCCATTGGCGGACAAGATGTAGGTATTCGCTGGAAGAGTGATGGTTGTATTATTGTTTGCCGGATTGTTCGCAAATTGGAGCGCGCCGCGCAAACTACAGTCGTTGGCTACTGCCGTACACGCAGAGGCCGCCGCCAATGACGCGCCCGCAGGATCGTCAGTGCGGTCAACTGCAATCGTGGTGTTGGGTGCATCCGGAACGATACTCACCATGGGGCTCGTGGAATCGAGCATCACGACATCAGCGACACCATTGAGCTTCTTGGGAAGCGTTAATACCGCAACGGGTGAACTCTCAGCGTCCAAGGTCACTTTTGCGACGTCGTCCGAAACTAAAGCTGCCTGATCAGCGGCTGAGACCGGATCACTCGTCCCGATGGGACGCAGGATCTCGAGTTTCGATTGCGCCTGCCCCACCAGCATCATTTCGTCCATCTCTCGACCGGCGAGATTTGTCCGCATTAACGGCTTCGGGAGGTCAGCGCTCAGGTTGTTCCCAAGGATCTGCTTACCATCCTTCCACGCTGCAGCTTGTGCCGGTCTCCAACTTGGCACGGCCTCTATATCATCAATCTTTGTGGCTTTTAGCAGCTTGGCATTGCCTCTGGTTCGCTGGGCCTTTTCCGCATCAGTGAATGGACGCGTGTCGAGTTTTCCGTTCTGAACTACGTGCACGGTACCATCAGACGTAAGGGCGGCGATTTCGGTCCGGCCCTGACGGTCCCAGGTAAATTCTCCCAGGGCCAATCCGCGTATACCTGGTCCAACGCTGATCCGTTCTGCGCGTGATTGCGGCGCGACGTTCTCTTTGCGACCCCAGCCATGCACGACAACTACATCGTTGCCGTCGCCGACCGCGACGTCCAGATACGAGTCGTCATCCAAACCGCCGAATTCAATCCCGTTCGCTGGTCCACTCAATGGTTGGTCCACGATTGCGTTCGAGAATCCCTGCGCGCCATCAAATATTAATAGCGAGTCACCTGCGCCCACTGCGACATCCGTAAGTCCATCAGCAGCACGAAACTCTCCGGCCGCTAGCGCCGTCACCGGTCCTGGCAACGGTATCTCCTGCGGCGCACCTAGCCCACCTCTGCCATCTCCCGGCAATAAATAAAGGCCGCCGCCCTTTGCGGCCACCAACACACCCGTTTGGCCGTTGAACTTTCCAGTCACGACGAAATCCGGAACTACGGGCACCTGGTAAACCTCGGCGCCTGGTAACAACGAGTCAGGGTTGTATCCCTGCTGGATGCGCGCAAAAACAGAGTCGTCAGTCGGAGCAAACGCGTCGGGGTTTCCACGCTGAAGGGTGATTATGCCCGTGCCATTGAAGCCATAGCCGGCGACGACGTCAGGCGTCCCGTTACGATCAAAATCCGCCGAAGCCAGAGCTCGCGCCTGCGCGGCGCCACTCTGCAAAGCGGCGACCGCCGCTTGATCTCCTCGATACGTGACGGTGGCCTGGTGACCGTTTTGAAAATTCAAAAAAGGCTTGCCGCGACCGGCGGCCTGCACCGTCGCCTGCTCTTTGGCGCGCTTAGTAACAACGACTGGGCCTGCGGCCCGACTAAACCTCGCTGAGTCGTCAGATTTGACTCGCACGTAGAGCGCAAGTGGCACTGCGATGAGTACTAAACAAATAGCCAGTAGCTTCGCCGCAGTTTTGATTGTGATTCGAGAAGAAAGAGTCTGGGACTTGTGAGTCTTATTCATTAGGGGACGCATAGAAAACCCTCCGGGAGCTTGCGCTTGTGAACTGAGATTTTCAGGAAACTAGTACGGTTAACCTTCGGAGGTCGACGGACAGGCGTCAAGAAGTAGGAAAATCCGATGGAACCGATTTGGGACGACCGATACTTTACTTGCGTATTCCCACATCGTCAAGGCACTAACTGTGTTTCCACTCGCGAGCAGGAAACTGCCGTGAACAAATGAGTTAAACAGATGTTCGCTACGACGCCGAACCGCAAGAGGTAAAACTTTCAATAAGGCCAAGTTTCAAAAAAGAATGGGGGCGCAGGTGATAAAAACCCGCGCCCCGCACGACAAACTGTCAACAGCACGCGATCAATTACCACAATCACGAGCGGTGTCATTGGTTATGGTCCAACTCGCATTTTCGGAGCATGAGACCACTTGATAACTAAAGCAGCCGTCATGATCCTCGGCGATCACCTTGATGCTTGATCCATCACAACTCACACTGCCGAGCGTAACGGATCCGCCATTTGGTGCGATCGCCGAACTGCCGAGTTGGTCAGAGCCCCAGTTGTTTTGATCCGGAGCCGAAAGAAACACATGTCGAATTTCACGATTTGAATTATTCACAATCGTGATGGCTGTCGTTGGAGCGTAGGCCCTGGATAGCAATGGACCACAGACCATGACGCCAAGAAAAACACCCAAGACCACGAGAGACGTGAAAACAGGTCTCAACTTGTGTCGCGTAATCTTCATGTCAGTTACCTTTCATCAAACAGGTGTCTGGGCCACCGTTATGGACAGAGACTATTTACCGTGTAGCCTGCGGCTGCACCGTTATCGACCGCTGTGCCACCATTGGTAATGGGCACAGAGACCTTAACTGTTGCCGTGGCAGTGTTGCCGAACGAATCCGTAACCTTGAATGTGATCGTGTAAACACGTCCATTCAGGTTGCCGTCACGTTCGCGTCGTAACTGCACTGACTTGCAGTTCGCAGCAATCACAATATCGTTCAGCGTGGTGCCATCGCCGCCGCTCGCATTATCTTCGGGCTCATCACTGGTCACCTTTTGGATAACGACGCTGCTGGTGATGTCGCCTCCGCCACAGCCTGCTTGAGCGCTGGAGACGAAGTCAGACACGTTGAAAGTTTGATACTGGTGATTGGGCGGCCACATGGTCGCGGAATTAGTGATCAGGTTAATCGTCGGAGTACCACCGCTCACAGTCAGGATCGCGGTCTGCGTAGCAGTGCCGCACGAACCTGTAGTTGTTACTGTGACCGTATGGTTCCCCACGGAGAGCGAACCCGTTGGAACAGTGATGCTCGGACTGTTTCCATTGAACGGTGAGCCGTCAAGTGTCCACGCGTAACTGAATGGACCAGTACCCGACGCAGTGGTCGAGAAGTGCGCATCAGTTCCCTTGCAGACTGTCACGTCGGCCGGATCAGTCGTTGCTGTTGCTGCATTGACTGTTAGCGAAGCACTCTGAGTAACAGTGCCGCAGGAACCCGTCACTGTTAGACCAATCGTGTGTGCACCAGCACTAAGCGAGCCGGTCGGCACGTTGATACTCGGACTGTCGCCGTTGAAAGGCGAGCCATCCAACGTCCACGCGTAGTGAATGTTGTCACCTGCAGCCGTAGTGGAGAACGCGGCCGTCGCGCCCTGGCAAACGGTCTGGTCCGCTGGATCAGTGGCCGTCGTGTTTGCATGAACGGTCAAGGTCGCGCTTTGCGTGACAGTACCGCAAGAACCCGTCACTGTCAGACCAACGGTGTGCACGCCAGGGGGTACAGCTCCGGTTGGCACGTTGATGCTCGCGTTATCGCCGTCAAACGGTGAGCCGTCCAACGTCCACGCGTAATGAATGTTGGCGCCGGTTGCAGTAGTCGCGAAGTTGGCTGTCGCTCCCTGACAGACAGTCTGATCGGCTGGATCAGTCGCCGTCGTGGCCGGGTTAACAGTCAAGGTCGCGCTTTGCGTAGCGGTGTTGCATTGACCAGTTGCTTCAACCGTGTAGGTATCCGAGTCACCGGTCACAACGTTGCTGATGCTCAGCGTGCTGGTGTTAGCGCCGCTAGTGATAGTGACGCGTCCGCCAAGGTCGCCGTTGTTGAGAACAGTCGCGCCCTTCTTCCAGACATAAGTTGCCGTGCCTGGCCCACTCGTTGTGGTGGTGAAGGTTGCGGTTTGACCTTCGCAAAGCGTCTGATCAGCCGGATCGCTCGTTTGATTCGTATCGACGGTGACGTTAGCTGATTCCGTCTCGTTGTCACCTGTGACATCGATGGTACCGCTGCCCGGTGTCGCGCCACCTGTGAAGGTCGCCGACGCCGCACCGTTAACAAAATTCGTCGCGCCCGAAATAGTTCCCAGCGTCGGAGGCGTCACAGCGAATACCGCTATGAATGTTGGCAGGCCATTAAGCTCTGTGGTCAACACTCCGCCAGTATTTCTTTGCTTGATGTCGGCCGACACTGCAGCGGTTCCGCCGGAGCAGACCTGATTCGGACTGGCACTAATTCTTAACTGTAAGAACGAAGCGGGAAACACTGGGCCGGCAGTGTTACGAAAATCGTTAGCTCCTGGACCAGTGTTCACTCCCCACCAGTTATCATTTGCGGTAAAGGGGGTGGCGCCGCTCGCGAACAGAGTCAATCCATTTAATGGATTTGGAACGCTGTTGCCGACCAGTCTTGAATAGGTGACAGAGGCACTGCCGCTCGAGAAAATCGCGCCGCCACTGACGCCAGCCGTGTTGCCCGTCAACGCACTAGTAGTAAGCGTCAGCGGACCACTTTCAACCACGATTGCGCCGCCACGCGCGTTCGGTGCGGTGTTGTTCGAAAACGTCGTGCTATTAATGTTGTACGTGCCACTGCCCGCGTTGAAATTAAAAAGATCTGCTCCGCCACCACCTGCGGCCACGGAATTAGAGTTGTTACCAGAGAACGTCGAACCGCTTATCGAAAGAGTGCCGGTAGATGGTGTTCTAATCAGCGGATCGCCTGCGGTGTAACCGAGACCGCCGCCACTGCCGCTGGTCGAATTGTTCGAGAAGGTGGTGCCGGTGATCGTAAGACTTCCGCCTTCGTGCGAGATGCCACCGCCGCCGAACGTGCCGGTGCCGGTTGCAGAGTTGCCGGTGATGACGCAGTTCGTCACCGACATCGTATTATTGATCGAGCCTGAGATGATGCCGCCGCCGCCAACCGCCGTAGTCTCTTTGCCGCCCGTAATCGTGACGTCGGAAATCGAGAAGTTAAAGTTGGCAAGCAGATTGGGATTCACTTCAATAACGCGATCGTTCAGCGTTGTCTGTTGAATTATCGTGGTAGCGGCGCCCGCGCCCGCGATGACCGTATTGTTGGCCCTGATGTCGAGATCCCCGATCGAGTTATTGCCGGAAAAGCCTTCGCCGGTGCCGGCGATGTTCAATTGATAGGTTCCCGCAGGCACACTAATCGTAGTGCCGGGATTTAGATTGGCGAACGCCACGGCGCCTCGCAAACTGCAGTCATTCGCGGCTGCAGTACAGGCGGAAGCCGCCGCAGTATCGTCGGTTCGATCGACGGTTATGGTGGCGAAGAAAGGTGGAATGAACGTTGACACGGGCGCGCTGGCAGCTCTTGGACCAGGCGGGACGATACGATGATTGATTTTCTCGGCACGGCTCGCACGACGCGAAGAGCTGGCTGCTACAGAGCGCGGCAGCATCGCGAACGTGAGGCCGCCTACGGCTATTAACGCAAAGACAGCGAAGAGCCTGATAACCGAGCGGCGTTGATTTTTGGACGTTTTATCCAGAGAGCGAATCATTTGCGGCTCCTTGTTCCAAGGTTAGAAGGGGCTTCTGGGAGCGAAGCCCCATTTTGGGATTCACAATTCTGAAAGACTCGCGTGCGTACCAGACTTATGGCCGCTGCGGGAAAATTCCCTGCAAGGCGATGCAGAAATTCAGCGTTAAGTAAGGCTGCATGTTGTTGTGTGGCAGGCCTCCGCCAGTCGGAAAAAGTGATTGGTTGAACACTGGTGCAGTCGGTGCGCCGTCTACGTAAATCGCGGCCGATCCTCGACCTGCGGCTGACTGGGCCCAGACCGAGCTAACCGGGGTAATCACATTCCCATCAGCGTTGAGTGCGCGTCCCACGCCATGTGCGTGAGCCGGCATTTCACTCACCAACAAAGTAACGTTCTCCGACCCACTCATCTCGCCCAGATCACGTAACGATAACCCTTGCCCTTGTCCTGGCTGCATCGGAGCATTGCCCTGCATATCGGGAAGTGCGAAAGTCGACTTGCCATCACCGCCATACGTCGTTCCCAACAGAGAGAAGAGCGCTGTATTTTGGCTTATTGGCAGGAGCTGGCCGTCGCAAAAGGCCCAACCGGTGGGCGCAAAGTTGAACGGGAAAATTCTGATTTCGGCAACAAATTGGTCACTCATGTTTTCTCTCCCCTTCTAGTTTTGCGACGGGAAAATTCCCTGGAGCGCGATAATAAAATTGAGAACCAGGTAAGGCATCATATTCGTGTGCGGCTGGCTGCCACCTACGTTATTTACAGACAGCGGATTCATCGTGGCGTTGGGCACAGCGGTATTCCATTGCTGTTTTCCGGTGTTGGCCCAGTTGTGACCACCCGGGTCTCCCAGAGTTGCATTCAGGTTGGCGCTGGCCACACACATGTTGGCGCTGAGAAAATGCAGATGCGTGGGCATCGACTGGGTGTTTATCGTAACGGCGGTCGACCCAGCAGCTTCGCCTAAAGTGTGACCGGACCCCTTATGAATGGGAACTCTGCCTCGCAAATTTGGCAGAGCGAAATTAGTTTGTCCGTTGCCCCCATACGTGGTGCCCAATAAAGAGAACAGAGCCTGGTTCTGATTAATCGGCAGGAGCTGGCCATTACATAAAGCCCAGCCCTTCGGCGGAAAGTTAAAGCTCACGATTTTGATTTCTGACAGAAACGGTTCAGACATGATTACAACTCCTTAAGTTGTTGAACGATTCGGCCCATCGACAGCCAGCAGATCAAGGTGCTTCACAAAACCGCTCTTTATGTTTGGGACGGAAAGACCCCGAAGAGCGAGATAATGAAATTGATACAAAGAAATGGCTGGCAGTTTTCGTGTGGTTGGGAGCCTCCGGTGATATCGCTATTAAAAGCAGGGTTTCCTAATTGGGCATTAGGCGCGGTGTTATCACTGAACTGGTTTATGTCTGCTGGAGCCGCGACCGCGTTTGCGGGGTTGCTCGTATTTTGACCGCCACCGGAATTGCATCCCATCGGATGAGTGTGAATCGGAATCTGTTGCGTCGTGAGCGTTACACTCTCGACTCCTGCCGCTTCCCCGATCTGATAAGTAGTACCATCGGGGCCGGTGCCCATGTGAATCGGTACCCTCGATGCGAGGTTTGGCAGATTAAAAGTCTCCTGTCCATCTCCACCATAAGTGGTTCCGATCAACGTAAACAAAACGTCGTTCTCGGAAATCGGTAATGTCTGGCCCTCGCAAAACATCCAGCCATTAGGAGCAAAATTACCGGCAAACATTCTTATTTCGCCTACATATGGAGCCATCTGATCTTCTCCTTTATTTCTTGAGGTAAGCCGTTATGGAATCTGTGTGGTTATCGGGCCGACTGAATGGGTCTCTGGACTTGGCCCACACAGTGGTTTTCGACTTTCGCACGGCTATGTTTCAGACCGTGCTGAACCATCATGGTCAAGTTTGTAAACTGCTGCGGAATGATCTTCCGCCAGATCTCTTGCTAGCGACGAGGGCGCACTATAGATCGATTGTCGAGATATTACAAGAGTGTATTCAAAGATTCTCTAAAACTTTTTTGGTGTGTTTTTTTTATTGCAAGTTTAGGGAATAACACATAGACTGCACCACCATTTCTACCGCAGCCCAGATTCAAAGCACATTTCTAGGAGGAAACAAATGAGCAGTTCGCGCCGAGAGTTCTTGAAGCGAGGTACGTTAATGGCACTTGCAGCGGGGGTTCCGCTGTCCCTCACCGAGAAAGCCTTTGGCATGGGCACTCAAACTTCAACAACGGCTGGTCTAACTTTGACATCATTCAAATCCCAGCTCGGTACCAGCTTTTTCGTCAGCAATGAAACAGCCACAGTCAAGACCACGCTGGTAAGCGTCAAGAGTTTTGCTTCACGTAAACAAACTGCAGCAGGCAAAGAAGGGTTTTCGCTTCTGTTCCGCGGATCCAAACAGACAACTCTGAAACAAGGTACGTATGTGATCGAGCATGAAGAATTGGGCACGTTTTCCTTCCTGATCGTTCCGGTTGGCATGATGGATACGCGAGCGCCATACTACGAGGTAGTTGTTAACCGCCTCAATTCTTAGTTATCTCACCCTAATCGTCTCGTTCGGGACAGCAATTCCGCCCGTGAGTCGAACCAATCACCTGTTTATTTGTCGTCCGCGTTTTTGTTAGAGCGGCGGCGTGGGTTGTGGAGTGGGGTTCCGCTGTAGCAGCAGATGCACGCCGTTCTGCTCGCTCGGTGCGAACCCTAACCTCTTGAACAGACTGAGAGAGGGATTGAATTCCTCGACATAAATCCGCGTCATCCTGCCGATCCGATCCGCTTCGTCGAGTATTTGCTTGATCAGATAACTACCAATGCCGGCATTTCGTTCCGCCGGCAAAAGCGTGATATCGATGATTCGAATTTCCTCGTCCAACCGCGCAACGTAGAGACGGCCCACTTGCCGATCGTCGGCAATAATTATGTCGAAGCTCGCGTTGGGATAATGTTTGGCGTAATGGTCCTGTTGCGCAGTGAACTGCCATTGCACAAATGCCTGGCGCTGCTCGTCGGTCCACGGCACTAACGCCATCTCGTCCGCTCGCGTGCTGGCGTAAACGTTGAGGAGGAATTCCTGATCCTCTGGTCCAACCGGACGAAGCGCAATGTTTGAAGCTGCTGGCGATTGGCTGCTCATTTAAGATTCATTTTCGCGAATGCGATTGAAGACTGCTTCGTAGTAAAAGCCCTGAGCGTCTTGCTGAACGGGCACTATGAATAATTCAAACTGGCCCATTTGCTCGTGAGTAAAGAGACGCACGCCCTGCCCGAGAAACGTCTCCAATGGACCACGAAGTTCGATCGCAAATTCTTCCTGTCGGGGATGTACTTTGAGTTCTGAAACCTCTACCAGCTCTAATTCCACGGTTGTGTTTTCGTCAACCTGCACCTTGAATTTCGTGTTCGCATGTTGACTAAATGTTTCGTGCGTTAAAGAAGCCTCCATTAAAAATCTCCTTTAGTGTTTATCCACCGATGGCTTGTTCATAATCAAAACGAGAAAGTCTCTGATGTTGGGACCAAAGTGAAATCCCGTGCTCAGCGGCGAGAAAGAATACCCGATCAATCGTGTCTCTTCTACTATCGCGCTGCATTGTCTTTCGAAGTCTGATTTCGAAATCACTGCGTACGGAAGAACTTGCCCATACTCTTTGAAGACGTGATTCAAGCAGAGTAAATGCTCTTCGCGCCCATTAACTACTAAAACATCGTCGTCGAGACCGAGAAACTCCTTCAACGTCAGCAACCGGCATTCAAATCCGACTTTCGCGGCACAAGCAGCAAGGTGGCCAAAGTGAATCGTAAACTCGTCGTGGTTCAGGTTGAATGACGCAGCCGGATAGTGATGCTCCGTGCCATATTCAGATAAGACGAGCGTTCCGCCTGGCCGCAAATGTTTCCACGCGCGTTCGATGAAGCGAAACGCGCCGGCATTAACCACGAAAGAATCAGGCGCATCTTTGACCGCGAGATTGTATTTGTCGACGTAGTAAGCACCCTCTCCTTCCCATTCGTTCGCACTGCTACGGTGAACGGGCGCCACCGGAAAGTCGGCGATCACTTCATTCGAAACGATCAAATCAAAAGTGTGATCCGGAATCTCAAACTCAGTCGCGTCCTGTTGAAAATGGCTCGACTCGGGTAAAAGCTCACCGAGAACTTTTCTTTGATTCGCCATCAGCGCCGGCGAGAGATCGAGTATGTGATAGTTGATGCTGGTCCCATTTAAGGCGGCTTGTTTGATGAACGAGCGCGCAAAGCTACCGGTACCACCACCGACTTCCAACACTTCGAGTCGACGCGAGTCGTTCAACAACGGAACTACTTCAGGCTTCAGCGTCGAGACACAAAACCGCGACCCATAATCGAGTCCGCCTAACGCTTCGTGAGGGAAGCGGAAACCGTGGTTCACAGTGGGTTCTATTTGATCGAATTCCCAGGCTGCGTCTTCGATATCGTGTAAGTGAAAGTCGATGATGGTTTCGTTTGCACTGTCAGAACGCGGCTGGTCTTTTCGATCGGCGTGATAAAGATTGCGCGGGATGATGTTGACGTACGTAAAAGGATTTTCCAGAGCTTCGCGCTGCCAGGTGAACTTGATCAGTTGTCGTTGCTGGCTGGTTAGAAAATCCAGCGCCGCTCTGAATTCGGAATCCTCGAGAATGTTTCCTTCTCTCAGCTCGTTGAAAATCTGCTTTAGCGTTCGTGTACCATCAGCCAGTAAAAATATGTCAGCCATCAAGGGCGACAATTTCTCTTCCACGATTGCAGGCAGTTCGTCTCGTTTTCGCGAGTAGACTGTTTCCTCCATTGAAGTCCGCACCAGAATCCATTCACAGGTTTTCGAGCGGTATGCAACGGCCGGATTCTGAATCGGACGAGCGACATACCCATCCAACAGCGATGCCAACGGATCGTGACCCTCCGCGATTAGAAACTCCCGTTGAATTAGTTGCCGCAACTGGGGTCCGTCTCCGCTCACACTGTTCAAGACGTCGCCATTGAGTGAGATCGGATTTCCAGAGTTCGCAGCAAGCAACAGATTGCGAACCGTTTCACTGGGTTCGAATATCTCTCCAGTCAATCGATGAAAGACCGCGTGTTGGACCACACCCGGAAACAAACGATTCTCGATGAAACTAATGTAGGGATTGAGCCAATAGGTAAGCATTCAGAGAAATTCAACCTGCAGGAATCCATTTCATCTCAAAATATGCGCCATCGCCGCCGGTGCGCGAGAATCCCAAACGCTCGTACAACCGCACGGCGGGAGATGAGGTTAAGACGTGAAGCATGATCGGTTTTCCCGCGGCCGTAGCTTCCTTGATTAGATCCTGAATCAAACGACTGCCGATGCCGGCGTTTCTATACTCCGTCAAAACGGCGATGTCGTTCAGCAGTATCGACGACTCACCTCTGTCGACCAAAATTCTGCCCACCGGCCGCCCGTTCAAAAGAATGATGCGATTATCGACGCGCGGGTAACATCGTTCCCGCGCGATAAACTGCATCTTGATGAAGGCTTGCTTCTCAGCGTCGCTCCAACCTAATACTTCGAGCTCTTCGATGCGCGTGCTCGCATAAACTTCGAGCAAGAAGGGCTGGTCCTCGGCTGTCGCCTCGCGCAGTGAGAGATCGTCGTTTTCGTTTTGCACTCCAGAACTTCCTCTACCGATCTCTCAGATTGAGATTGACGATCAGTCGCTCGAGATAGTTAGGATGAATACCAAGCAGCCGCGCCGCTTCTGCCTGATCGTTTTGCGCCTGCTCCAGCGCGTGCAGGATGATCTGTTTCTTATTCTGGACCACCGCTTCGTGATAAGTCGTCATCGCGCCAGCCACGGTCACTTTGCTTTCGAGCAACACTTCGGGCAGATCTTCCGGGATAATCCATTCAGTAGTTCCGAGCACGACGGCGCGCTCGATCGTGTTCTCAAGCTCGCGCACGTTGCCAGGCCAGTCATAAGCCATCAAACAAGTTCGCGCTTCCGGTGAAAAACCTTTCAACTTCCGATTACAACGCGCGCCGTATTTGTCCGCGAAGTAATTCGCGAGCAGCATAATATCCTCGCGCCGCTCCCGCAGGGGCGGCATTTCGAGCGAAACAACGTTGAGACGATAATAAAGATCCTGCCGAAACTGACCAGCTTCAATCGCTTCTTCGAGGTTCTTGTTCGTCGCCGCGATCAGGCGCAGATCGACTTTAATGGTTAACGTTCCGCCGACGCGCTCAAACTGTCGCTCCTGCAACACGCGCAGTAATTTCACCTGTAACGGCGGTGTCAACTCACCAATCTCGTCAAGAAAAACCGTACCGCCGTCGGCGATCTCGAGCCGGCCTTTCTTCTGCGCAAACGCTCCCGTGAAAGAGCCGCGTTCGTGACCAAACAACTCGCTCTCCAACAACGACTCGTTGAGCGCCGCGCAGTTCACGGCCATAAACGGTTTGTGAGCGCGCTTGCTGTTGCGATGGATCGCGCGCGCAGCCAACTCTTTTCCCGTGCCACTCTCGCCTGAAATCAACACGGTCGCATCCGTCGGCGCCACCTTCGAGATGAAATGATAAACGCGTTGCATCGCCGCACCTTCGCCGACCATGTTGTGATCGATGTTGACGTCGGAGAGCAGTCGTTCGTTTTCAGTTTCGAGCCACTCAAAACGCCGTGCGTTTTCAATCGCGGCGGCGGCGATGCTTCCGATCGCCACTACGAGTTTCACATGCTCGTTATTGAATTGATCGCGTGGAATGGTCGTGTCGAGGTACAACACACCGAGTTTGCGATCGGCCAGTATCACCGGCACACACATCACAGAATGAGCGCCGGTCGAAATCAAACTATCACTCGCCTGCGTCCACTCGGACACGCCGTCATTCGCCAACAAAGCAACACCATCTCGTAACACCTGCTGCACGATCGTGCGACTCACAGTCACAGCGCGATTTTTTCCGTGCACGCGATGCAGGCCAAATACCAAATTTGCTTCGAATGAACCTTCATCAGTCAAGAGAATCGCGCCACGTTGTGCGGGAACCACTTCGAAGAGCAGTTCGATTAGACGTTCGAGCAGATCGTCGAGAGTTCGAATCGAGCTGATGACGGTGCTGACTTTCATCAGCGCGCTCAGATCGCGGCCCATCAGATAGACGGCGTGGTCGAACCGGATCTGAACTGTCGAACCGCTGACGATGTGCTCTTCGTCGAGCTTCACGTCACTCGACTTCGACATCGCATCGTCATCATGCGTGAGAAAGAGAAACTGCGAATCGCCGATGCGCACGCGGTCGCCGTGCTCGAGCACTCGACTTCGCACCGGCACGTCGTTAACGAAGGTGCCGTTCAGACTTTCCAGATCGGTGATTA
>Ga0075433_10002896_pt1 | contig 13149 bp, 12 predicted proteins | sample RhiMethybrSRZTD2_FD_75299 | JGI IMG/M metagenome (GOLD analysis project Ga0075433, IMG submission 75299) | Populus rhizosphere microbial communities from Tennessee, USA - Rhizosphere MetaG P. TD hybrid SRZTD2 | ecosystem: Host-associated > Plants > Roots > Rhizosphere > Soil | place: USA... | reverse complement strand
CGACAAGGTGACGCTGCGCAGCGTCGATCAGCGCCCCGGCAATTCGATCACGTTCATCTTCGCGGGCACGCTGGCGAACGGCACGATCTCGGGGCCGATCCACCTGGGCGAGTACCTGACCGCCAGGTTCACGGCCAAGCGCCACGCCTACACGACGACACGCGCACGCATCCGCGTGCCGAGCGGGCCGCCGCTGGCGACGTGAGATAGCTGGAGGGAATAGAGGCTCGTTGGCCAACCAGCAGATCCTCGCTTCCGTCCAAGCGTGCGTCGGAGGACTCGTTCATGAAGTGGCCTGGTGTCTCTCTTGCGCTGCTCTTGACCTTGCTCGCCGCGAACCTCCTCGCGCAGGTCACGCCGTCAGTGCCCCCGCGCCTACTGCCCGACGCACCGTTCGTCGTCGATTCCGCCGAGCAACGTCAGATTCGCGTCAGTCCGATCAAAGGGTTGTCGCATCCCTGGAGCCTGACGTTCCTGCCGGGTGGAGAAATGCTCGTGACCGAGCGCCCCGGGCGGCTGCGCATCGTTCGACAGGGAGTGCTCGATCCCAAGCCGATTGCCGGCGTGCCCGTCGTCTACGCTCAGGGGCTGGCAGGGCTGATGGACATTGCCCTCCATCCGAAGTTCTCCGAAACGCGGCTGGTCTACCTCAGTTTCTCGAAGCCAATGGGAGATGGCCGGCACACGTCGGCGCTGGCCCGCGGACGCCTGCAGGGCATGACCCTGATGGACGTGCGGGAGCTCTTCGTCGCGGACGCGGTCGGAAAGGGCCCTGCCGCCGGAACCCCGATCGTCTTCGGCCGTGACGGCTATCTGTACATGGGCGTGGGCGGCGCAGTAGACGATGTGGCGCAGAAGACCAGCAGCCACTTCGGCAAGATGATTCGTCTGCGCGACGACGGCAGCGTGCCGCCGGACAATCCCTTTGTCGGCCGTCCCGAGTACAAACCGGAGATCTATTCGTTGGGGCATCGCAACATGCTCGGCCTGACGGTGCATCCAGTGACCGGTGCGGTCTGGGAGAACGAGAACGGTCCGCTCGGTGGCGACGAGGTGAACATCCTCAAGGCCGGCGCCAACTATGGCTGGCCCCTGGTGACGTTCGGCCGTCAATACAACGGCGCGAAAGTGTCCGGCCAGTTTTCGCGCGAAGGCTTTGTGGATCCGGAGCTGATCTGGGTGCCGTCGATTGCCGTCTCCGGCATGACGTTCTATACCGGCGATCGCTTCCCGAACTGGAAGCACAACCTGTTTGCCGGCGGTCTGCAATTCGGCGGCATTCGCGGGACGGGTCAGCTCCACCGCATCGTCTTCAATGAGAAATGGGAAGAGATCCGGCGCGAGGCCTTGTTGGTAGAGCTGCGACAACGGATTCGCAACGTTCGCCAGGGTCCCGACGGCCTTCTCTACGTGCTCACGGATGAAGACGATGGCGCGATTCTGAAGCTCGAACCGGCGCCGGCGGGCTCGAGCGCGGCGCCTCCATCGGCGGCCCGCTGAAGGCACATGGACACGTGACGGTCTCGAAACTCGCGTACGTCGCGGCGGCCTGCCCAAAGCCGCTGCCGTGGGGGACATCGATCTCGACGGCCGGCCGGATATCGTGCTGTCGGCCGACCGGGCGCGCGGCGAGCGGCGGGGCATCGTCTGGCTCCGCTATCGAGACTCGCCGTTCGAGCCGGCGTGGGACGCGTTCGACGTCACTGGTCCGCAAGGCGTGAAGTTCGATCTCAACCTGCTGCTGGACGTCGATGCTGACGGCGATCTCGACATCCTGAACACCGAAGAACACGACAACGCGGCTGGCGGCAATCCCGGCCTCGGGCTCGTGTGGTACGAGAACCCGACGCGGGGCACACCCCAAGTACGATGATGCGATGCGACTCGCTGACGTCGTCGAGGTCTCGCGGGCGGTGGCGGGCACACCCGGCCGTCTCGAGAAAATCGCCCACCTCGCCGATCTCCTGAAACGCACGCCGGCCGACGACATCGCGATCGTCGTCGGATTCCTGACCGGAGACACCCGTCAGGGCCGGCTGAAGATCGGTTACGCCCAGCTCACGGCGATGCGCGATGTGCCGCCCGCACCCGCGCCGGTGCTGGACATCCGTCAGGTGGACGACGCCTTCGAGCGGCTCGCGGCGACGAGCGGCGCCGGATCGGCGCGCGCGCGTGCGGAGCAGTTGCGCGATCTCCTCGGCCGGGCAACGGCTGGCGAGCAGGACTTTCTGATCCGCCTGCTGTTCGGCGAGCTGCGCCAGGGCGCGCTCGAGGGCGTCTTCGTCGATGCGGTGGCGCGCGCCGCCGGCCTGCCGGCGGCCGACATCCGCCGGGCCGCGATGCTCTCCGGGGAGATTGCGCCGGTCGCGCGCGCCGCGCTCGCGGGCGGCGCCGCGGCGCTCTCGCGCTTCGCGCTGCAGCCGTTCCAGCCGCTGCAGCCGATGCTCGCCGATACGGCAGCCGACGTCGAGGGTGCGCTGGCCGATCTCGGCGAAGCCTCGTTCGAGTACAAGTTCGATGGGGCGCGCATTCAGGCGCACAAGGTCGGCGACGAGGTCCGCGTGTTCTCGCGCAACCTCCGGGATGTGACGGTCGCCGTCCCGGAAGTCGTCGACGTCGTGCGCGCGATGCCGGCGGAGTCCATCGTGCTCGACGGCGAAGCGATCGCGCTGCGGCCCGACGGCTCGCCGCTGCCGTTTCAGATCACGATGCGGCGTTTCGGCCGCAAGCTGGACGTGGATCGCCTGAAGACGGAGCTTCCGATCACGCCGCTGTTCTTCGACGCGCTGTATCTCGACGGCTCGTCGCTCGTCGACGAGCCGTTGTCGCGGCGATTCGCGACACTCATGGAGCAGGCTCGCGGCCGCGATCCGGAGGGCGGGGGCCCCCGGATCACTCTCGTTCCCCGGATCGTGACCGCCAGCGCCGATGAAGCGGCGGCATTCGCCGCCCGCGCGCTCGCGTCAGGTCATGAAGGCGTGATGGCCAAGGCGCTCGACGCCGGCTACGCGGCCGGGCGTCGCGGCTCTGCGTGGCTGAAAGTCAAGCAGGCGCACACGCTGGATCTCGTCATCCTCGCGGTCGAGTGGGGCAGCGGCCGCCGCACGGGGACGCTGAGCAACCTGCACCTCGGCGCCCGCGATGGCGAGCGCGGCGGCTTCGTCATGCTCGGCAAGACGTTCAAGGGGCTGACCGACGAGATGCTCGCGTGGCAGACGGCGAAGTTTCTCGAGCTCGAGATCGGACGCGACGCGCACACCGTCTACGTCCGGCCGGAAGTCGTCGCCGAGGTCGCGTTCAACGACGTGCAGGCGAGTCCGCAGTATCCGGGCGGCTTCGCGCTCCGCTTCGCGCGGGTGAAGCGCTATCGGCCCGACAAGACTGCCGCCGACGCCGACACGATCGCGACGATCCAGCGGATCCACCAGCAGGCGACGCGCGGGTAGCCACTAAGGTAACATTCGCGCGCCTTGACCACGCTCGCGCGATCGATCGGGCTCACGCAGGCGACCGCCATGGTGGTCGGGACGATCGTCGGCGCGTCGATCTTCGTTCAGCCGTCCGAAGTCAGCCGCGCGGTGCCGAGTTTCGGCGGCATGCTGCTGGTGTGGGTCGGCGCCGGCGCGCTGACGTGGTTCGGCGCGAGCATCTGCGCCGAGCTGACATCCGCGTACCCGAAGACCGGCGGCGTGTACGTCTTCCTCAGCGCCATGTTTTCACCGGCCGTGGGTTTTCTCTGGGGCTGGGCGATGTTCTGGAGCATGCACTCCGGCATCATCGCCGCGATCGCCGTGGTGTTCGGGCGTTACACGGCCACGCTCGTTCCGATGGGGGACCTCGGCATCCGGTTGACGGCCGTCGGCGGCATCCTCGTGCTCTCGGCGATCAACTACTTCGGCGTGCGGCTCGGAAGCGCCGTGCAGACGGCGCTGACGATGGCGAAAGTCGCGGCGATTGCCGGGCTGGTCGCGCTGCTCCTCGCGGCTGGAACGCTGCGCGTCCCCGAGCCGGCGCGATCGTCGATCGAGGCCGGCGCGTTCCTGCGCGCGCTGGTGGCCGGGCTCTTCGCGTTCGGCGGGTGGCACATGGTGACGTATGCCGCCGCAGAAACGCGCGATCCCGAGCGGACGATTCCACGCGCGCTGATGGCCGGCACCGCGGTGGTCGTCGTCATCTACCTGGCGCTCAATGCCGCGTACCTGCTGGTGCTGCCGCTCGACCGGGTGCTGACGTCGACGCATATCGCCTACGACGCGACGGTCGCCGCCGCGGGCGCCGGCGCGGCCTCGGCGATCGCCATCCTGGTGATCGTCTCGTCGGTTGGCGGCGTCAGCGGCATCATCCTCGCCGGCCCGCGTGTCTACCTCGCCATGGCCGAGGACGGGCTGCTGTTCAAGTGGATGGGCAGCGTGCATCCGAAGTACCGGACGCCCGCCGCCGCGATCGCCGTGCAGGCGATCTGGTCGTCCGCGCTCGTCCTGACCGGCACCTACGGCGTCATCGTCTCGCGCGTGGTCTACACCGAGTGGATTTTCTTCGGCGCGCTCGCGCTCGGCACGATGCGGCTGCGCGCCGGCGACGGATACGCGCCGGCATTCCGCGCCGCGGGTTTTCCGGTGGCTCCGGCGTTGTTCGCCGCGACCTGCCTGGCGATCGTCGTGAATCAGATCGCGAGCGACCCGCGCAACAGCGTGTTCGGGCTCGGGCTCGTGCTGGCGGGGTTGCCCGTCTATGCCATCTGGAGACGTGTGCATGCGCGTGATCGATTTTCACAGCCACTACTATCCACCGAAGTACATGCAGGCGCTGCAGTCGGGTCAGAGCAGCGTGCGCGTGACGATCGACGCTGACGGCAATCCGAACATTCATTATCCCGGCGACTACAACATCGCGGTCCGCGGGCACCGCGATCTGGATTACCGCGCCGGTGTGCTCGACGAGCTCGGCATCGACACGCAGGTCATCACCCTGACGACGCCAGGGACGCATGTCGAGAAGCCCGACGTCGCGGTGCGGCTGGCGTCGCTGGTAAACGACGAGTTCAGGGACGCGATGGATCGGCCCGACCGGCACTTCATCGCGCTCGCGACGCTGCCGCTCAACGATCCGGGCGCGGCAGCGAAGGAACTCGAGCGCGCGCTCACGCAGCTTCGCATGCCGGGGGCCATGCTGTTCAGCAACGTCAATGGCGTCGCGTTGAGCGACCAGCGCTTCTGGCCGATCTACGAAGTGGCGAATCAGCACGGTGCCGTGCTCTACATCCACCCCGAACATCCGAAGAACGTCGACATGATGCTGGAGTACTGGTTGATGCCGCTGTGCGGGTTCCTGTTCGACACGACGCTGGCGGCCGCGTCGATCGTGTTCAGCGGCGTCGCGGAGCGCTATCCGCGGATCCGCTGGGCGCTCTGTCATCTCGGCGGGACCATCCCGTACCTGGCTGAACGTCTCGATCGCGGGTTTCACGCGTTCAAGGACTGCCGCGCCCACATCCAGCGGGAGCCGAGCTCGTACCTGAAGCAGTTCTATTACGACACCGTCAATTTCAACCAGGGCGCGTTGCAGCTGGCGATCGAGTTTGCCGGCGCGGATCGCATCCTCGCCGGCAGCGATTATCCGCACCAGATCGGCAGTATCCCGTCAATGCTCGAGGCGATTGCGAAGTTGCCGGTAACCGAACAACAGCGCGCCGGAATCTACGGCGGAAATGCGGCGAAGCTGTTGGGAGTGAAGTGATGGGGCAGCGTCTGACCGGCTGTCGGGTGTCGTCTATCGCACGAGGGATCGGTTCGAACGTGTGGCAGTGGCTGTACAATCCCGCGCCATGGTCACACGACGAGACTTCGTCACCGGCCTCGCCGGCGTCTCCGGGTTCGCCACGCTCGAGACCGCGGGCGCCGCCGCTCAGACGACGGTTCGCGGCCGTCCCGAGTTACGCCTGCAGAAGGGCGAGAAGCTGGTGATGATCGGTGACTCCATCACCGATGTCGGCCGCGCCAGGCCGATCGGCGAGGGTCGCGCGGACGATGCGCTGGGACGGGGCTACGTGATGATGGTCGACGCGCTGCTGGGCGCGGTGTATCCGGAGCGCATGATCCGGGTCATCAACATGGGGGTCAGCGGAAACACGACCCGCGATCTCAAGGCGCGCTGGCAGACCGACGTGCTCGACCTGAAGCCGGACTGGCTGTCGATCATGATTGGCGCGAACGACGTGTGGCGGCAGTACGACTCGCCGAAGCAGACCGAGCGTCACGTGCTGATCGACGAGTACGAGCGCAACCTCGCCGAGCTGGTCTCGTCCACGAAGCCGGCCGTCAAGGGCCTGGTCCTGATGACGCCGTATTACCTCGAGCCGAACCGGCAGGACGCGATGCGCGCGACGATGGACAGGTACGGCGCCGTCGTGAAGAAGGTGGCCGGTGCCACGGCCGGCGCCGTGTTCGTCGACACGCAGGCCGCGTTCGATCGCGTGCTGACGACCTACTATCCGGCGACGATCAACTGGGACCGGGTGCACCCCAATCCCACCGGATCGGCGCTGATTGCACGCGTCTTCCTGAACGCTATCGGGTTCGACTGGCAGCGAGGTCTCGACTAACCCACGCTAGAAGCGCGCCGCCTTCCTCGAGTACCAGATGCCGTGCGGGCGGCCCGTGCCGGGGTACTCCCACGAGTTCACGATCTCGCGCGTGCGCACGTCAATCACGACGATGCCGCCCTTCCCGGTGGTGCCGTTGTCGTATGTGGCGAAGACGAAATGGCCGTTCTTCTATCGTCTGAAGGACCGGCTCTGGGCCGTCCCCATCCGCACCGACCCCGTCCTCGCGATCGGCCCGTCGTCACTCGCGTTCGAGCTGTCGGGCGTGCGAGCGTTCACGGGTCTCCCGAACTATGTGGTCACCCGCGCAGGCGATCGGGTGTTGGCCGCCAAGACGCTGGTGGAAGCGACGGGCGCGCGCGAGATCCAGGTGATGGTCAACTGGCGGGAACAGTTGCGGCACCGCGTTCCCCTGCGCTGATCACCCGCGACGGGCAGCGCGTCCTGGTCAACCGACGCCCACTACTCGGTCCTCGTACCACCGACGTCGGGCACCGTGAACGGCGAGCGGTAGTGCTTTCGCGTGAACATCGCCGTCGCTTCCGGATCGCCTTTGCACGTGTAGCTGACCGGATCGAAGTACAGCGTCCGGCCGGTGCGATACGAAATGTTGGCCAGGTGGATCAGCACCGTCGACAGTGCGCCTTCCTCGATCTCGGCCAGCTGATCCTCGCGCTTGCGGCTGCGCATCACGTCGATGAAGTTGACGAAGCCGCCGACGCCGGCGCCGGCTTCCGATTTTGGACCAGGCGCCTGCTCGGGACCCATGAACGTCCGCCATCCACCAGCGCCCGTCGCCATGTAGCCCTTCGATCCGTACCAGATGTCGCCGATCGTATCGCTGGCTCTTGCCGCGGCGCCGGACTGCCCCTCGGCTCGTTCCCCGATGCCGGCTTCGTTGTTCGAGATCCAGTGACGGACCTCGAACACCAGCATCTTCTTCTTGCCGCCCTCGTCGAACTCGAAGGTGGCGACCTGGGTGTTCGGCGTCTCCTGATCGTCGTCGAACATGTAGTGCCCGCCCATCGAGCTGATCTTGGTCGGGTACTTCAGGCCGAGCGCGAAACGGGCGGCGTGCATCTGGTGCGCGCCCTGGTTGCCGATGTCGCCGTTGCCGTAGTCCCACTGCCAGTGCCAGTTGTAATGGAAACGGTTGCGCGTGAACGGCTTGGCCGGCGCCGGACCGGTCCACAGGTCGTAGGCCACGCCCGGCGGGGCGGGCTCTTCCTTCGCCTTGCCGATGGTGTCGCGCCACTTGAACACCACGCCGCGCGCCATGTAGACGTCGCCGATGATCCCGTCCTTGATCTTCTGTCGTGCCTCGTGGAGCCAGGCCTGCGCGCCGGTGCCGTCCTGCACGATGCGGTTGTAGCGGCGCGCCGCCGCGACGATCTGCCTGGCCTCGAACATGTTGTAGGAGACCGGCTTCTCGACGAGCACGTCCTTGCCGGCCTGCACCGCCCAGATCGTCTGGAGCGTGTGGTGGAAGTTCGGGGTCGCAATCGACACGGCGTCGATGGTCTTGTCCTCGAGCAGCTTGCGGAAGTCGGTGTAGGTCGCCGGGCGCTTCTTGCCCGCAGCGTCGATCATCTTCAAGCCGTTGTCGATCACCGACTGGTCCACGTCGCACAGGGCGGCAATCTCGACGTTCGGCATCTTGAGATACGCCTGGATGTGCGCCCGGCCGCGGCCGTTGAACCCGACACACGCCACGCGGACTGTCTCGTTGGGACTCTGCAGCGCGCTCGCCTTCAGCGCCGCCGGCAGTGCGACCGAGCTCAGGATGAAGTAGCGGCGATCGACTGTAGTCATTCCCCTCTCCTTACTGATTGGAGGACGACGTCCTGCTTTGCGAGTACTGCTTGTACAACTCTGCGATTCGCGCCGGTGAGAGACCGGGATGCACGACCACACGGTAACGGAAGCGCACGTGCTTGCCGGGCTCGACGGTCAGGCTGCCGTCCTGCTTCGGGTCGTTCAGGAAGTCGTGCAGCCCGAACGGATTGATCGAGTGCAGGCCGTATCCGCGCGAGTGCCAGTATGTGGGATGTCTCGGATTGCTGGGATGATCCATCATGACGACGCCCACTTTCTCGCCGTCCAGCACGCCCGCGTAGTCGACCCACTCGGAGCGCTTGCCCCAGACATTGGCTTCGCGCTCGCCCCCCTGCGCATTCACGAGTTTCCCGGTTCTCGGCGTTCCGCCCGGCTTCTCCTTCTCCGGCGGCTCCTCGAGCGCCGTCGCCATGCGCATCGCGAACGTGCCTTCCTTGGTATCGCGAAACACGACCTTGTCGACGGCCGCGAGGTCGAAGTCGAAATCGATGATCCGAAGCTCGGGATGCGAGTGAAAGGTCATCCGTCGCGTTTCGGTCAGCAGTATCTTGCCGTCCGGCTTCAGCCAGTCGAGCACCACGTCGATGGTCCCCGACTCCTTGCCGCTCTTCACCGAGGCCACCTTCTTCAACACGATGCGGCCCATCGTCTTGTCCGCGTCCGAGGGCTTTGTGGGGACGTTCTGAATCGCCCAGTAGTTGAACCCGTTCACGTCGCCGTGGCCGTACCACAGGCCGGCATGGTGCGGATGGTCGGTCGTTTCTCCCGGGACCTGGCCGGCAGGGAACGAGCGGTTGACGATCTTCCCCGACGCCGCGCGGATCGGGTGCAGATACGGCCGGTTGAGATCCTTGCCGCCGATGTAGAACACCGTGAACGGCTTGCCGTCGATCTGGACGGCGATCTGCTCGGGCGACTGCGTGATCGCGACCTGCGCCGCCGCCGGCCCGGCAACCGAGAGCGCGAAAATGGCGGCACACGCCAGCTTCTTGGCAGACATGGGGACTCCTTGCAGCGAACCGTAGGGGATGCGGGAACGAGAAGTCAAGCTGGTCGCGAGGGTTCCTTCAGACTCAGCGGTTGACGTGTTCCACGCTGGCCTGCTGGGCCTGCGCGAGCTGTTCCAGCACGTCCTCGGTCTGTTCGAGGGAAATGCACGCATCCGTGATGCTCTGCCCGTAGACCGCGGGGCGCCCGGGCACGTAGTCCTGACGGCCCTCGACCAGGTGGCTCTCCAGCATCACCCCGAAGATCCGGTCGGATCCCTGACGAATCTGCTCACAGACCGATGCGGCCACGAGCGGTTGCCGGCGATGATCCTTTTCGCTGTTGCCGTGCGAACAATCGACCATCACGCGCCCGTCCAGTCCCTGCCGGGCGAGCCGCGCCGAGACGTCCGCCACGTGGGTCGCGTCGAAGTTCGGACCCGAACGTTTGCCGCCGCGAAGAATCACGTGGCAGGCGTCGTTGCCCGACGTCTGGAAAATCGCCGACACCCCCTGCTTCGTCACCGACGGGAACCAGTGCGCGGAGCGCGCCGCGAGCACCGCGTCAATCGCGGTGGTCACGCTGCCGTCCGTGCTGTTCTTGAAGCCGACCGGCATCGACAACCCCGAGGCGAGCTCGCGGTGGACCTGACTCTCCGTCGTCCGCGCGCCGATCGCCACCCAGGACGTCAGGTCGGCGATGTGCTGCGGAATCTGGATATCGAGGAACTCGGAGCCCGTCGGCAGCCCCAGGTTGTTGATGTCGAGCAGCAGCTTGCGCGCCAGCCGGAGCCCCTTGTTGATGTGGAAGCTCTCGTCCAGATCCGGGTCGTTGATGAGTCCCTTCCAGCCGACCGACGTGCGCGGCTTCTCGAAGTAGGTGCGCATCACCACGATCAGGTGATCGGCATAGCGCGCCGCGAGGCGCGCCAGCCGTTCGGCATACTCGAACCCCGCCACCGTGTCGTGGATGGAGCAGGGCCCGGCGATCACGACCAGCCTCGGGTCCTGTCCCTTCAACGCGTTCGCAATCGCCACGCGCGCGGCCGCGACGACGTTGGACGCCCGCTCGCTGATCGGGATCTCCTCGTGAAGGATCGCCGGCGGGATCAGCGGGCGTACTTGCCGGATCCGGAGGTCATCGGTCTTCTGGAACATACCGCTATAGATAACAGCAAAAGGGCGCCGCGTCGATTGGGCACGGGCGTGGATACGGGCTGCCGGCGACCCGCCGGGGTCGTGGCAGCCCCGAATGCGGGACGAGGAGCGGCAGTCTACAAAGACTTGAGGAACGCGACGAGGTCCGCCTTCTCGGCGTCGGTGAGTCCCAGGACGAAGAACGAATTGTAATAGTTGACCACCGCGAGGAAATCGGCGGCTCTCCCATCGTGGAAGTACGGCGGGTGCTGCCAGGCGCCCCGCAGCGGCGTGGTCCGATACATGCCCGTGGCGCTGCGGGCGGCGAACTCGGGATCCGCGCCGATCTCGGCCGCCGTATGAAGAAACGGCGCAGTCCGATCCGATCGGAGGACATCGGTGTAGGTCGGGGCGATGTGGCAGGTTCCGCACCGGGCGCGGCCGTTGAAGAGGACCTGGCCCCGCGTCGCTGCTGCCTGATCGAAGCTTCCCGGCGGCGGCGGTGGCGCAGGCAAACTCAGTTGATAGGCGAGCAAGGCCGGCAGCGTCGGCGTGACCAGGTCGGGCTTCTGCGTGATGCTCACACCGATCCGTGGATCGCTGAAGCTGCCCTGTCCTCCCATTTGTGTCACGCCAACGTAGTTGTTCCAGTACGAAATCGGCCCGTCGCCGGTGTAGGTCTCGAAGCCGACCCTCTGCAATCCAAACGCAGGCGGAATCACGACCGGTATCGTTTCCCGGCCTGTCGGCGTCGAACCGTGCAACACCCTCAGGTTCGTTCCGTCGAAGACGTGATGTCGTGCGTCGTACTTTCCCGCCCCCCACTGCGAGAACTCCTTCCTGAACGGATCGATGATTGGCGATGGCGACAGTCCGACGATGACTCCCACGTTCAGGTCGCGGTTCGGCCAGCCGTCGAGCCGCCTGCCGATGCCCGGAGCCAGCGAGTTGTCAACGGTGGAATGGCAGAGCGCGCAGGTAATCCCGACGCTCTGCAGCCTGTCGCCGGCGACCTTGCCGACGACGCCGACCACCGCATTCATTTCAAGAAGCCGAACCGTCACCCTCGGATCCTTGACGTTGAGCCGACCCTCCTTGAGCGCCGCGATGACGGGAGGCGGCAGCGCGTCCACATCGACCTTCAGTCCCACGGCCAAAGCCGTGGCCGGCGGTACGGACGGCAGGACCTCGTGCATGCGCAGGACGTCGGTCCACAACTGCTCGTCGTTGAACGTGTTGAATCGGAAGATCTCCTGGCCGTCCTGAGGTTTCGCGCCCGCTGCGCGCTGCACGCCGATCATCAGCACGAATGCCGCGATGTAGGTGGTTCCAGCAAACGCCAGCAATCGCTTCATGAGTCCTCCGTGAGCCGCTGTGCTGGCGCTCGGCCAGTCAGCACAGATAAGCAAGCTGCAGCTTGCTTATCTAGCAAAACGGAGGCCGCAGCGGAGTTCCTGCTGATGTCGCATGTAACATTCGGCAATGCTGCCGGGGCGATTTCAAGCAGTGATTGAATTTACGGATCGCGTATGCCCGACAGACTGAGACATCAGCTGCTCGATACGAGCCGCGGACGAATCGTCAACCTCCTCCGTGCCGGCGGCCGAACCGTGGACGATATCGCGACGAAGCTCGGCCTGACGCGAAGCGCCGTTCGCCTTCAGCTGGCAGCGATTGAGCGGGATGGCGTCGTCACGAGGGTGGGGAAAAGACCGGGAACCACCCGCCCCTCTCATGTGTTCGAGTTGACGCCGGAAATCGAGCAACTCCTGTCGAAAGCTTACGTTCCATTGCTGACGACGCTGGTCGACGTCTTCGCCGAGGCCTTGCCAGCCCAGCAAGTGGAGACATTGCTCCGACGGACGGGCAGGGAACTGGCCAGGGAATTGTCGGACAAGAAGCTCTCCGGAGGGCTCAAGTCCCGAGTTGCCGCCGCAAGCAAGCTGATGAACGAGCACCTCGGCGCGCTCACGCGGGTCGCGGGCAACGGGGCGATCGGGATACGCGGAGCCGGCTGCCCGCTGGCAGCATTGACCGGCAAGCACCGCGGGGTCTGCCTGGCAATGGAGAGTCTGGTGACCGAGATCGTGGGCGTCCCCGTACGGGAATGCTGCGATCGCGAGGGCCGGCCACGATGCTGTTTTGAAGTCGAGCGTTCGACCGGGAGTGGCGCTGCGTAGTTTCTGCGAGGCGTACAGTCACTGCGCTCCCGGCGGAAAGGTGCTGCCCCGGACGGACGCGATCAGTCACGACGCTCCACGGGCACGCTGGCCGTGACGGCCTGCTGCGTCGTGTTGCCGGCGGCGTCCCTGGCCTCGACGTGAATCGTGTAGATCCGGCCGGATCCCGAGCCGGATCGCTCCGCCCGAAGGTTGACGCTCAACGGTCCCGTGATCTCCCAGTCGGGCGACGTGTTGCCGTCGTCCTGCCCATCGATCGGCTCGTTGCTCGACACGCCGATGATCCGCGCCGTGGGCGCGGGATCGAGCAGGTCGACGAGCGCGACATCCAGCGAGACCGGCACCATTCTGTGGTTGGGGGGCCACAACGTGGTTGCCGAAGCGGTCAGCGTTTTGAAGGCCGGCGGCT